>OGGF01000011.1_pt1 | contig 173281 bp, 149 predicted proteins | sample 1571211 | NCBI WGS metagenome assembly OGGF01 (sample SAMEA2582020, study PRJEB24529) | metagenome | biome: Human gut stool | place: China | collected 2011 | reverse complement strand
AACAAGGGCTTATAGCCCGCATCTCGAGCCACCCCTTGTAGGGGTGGTCGCGACTACCTAATTTCCAGTTCTTCATTCGTAAACTCCTTTCTTTTAGACATGAAGTATTATATTGAATTATAACATAACAGATGAGATTGTGTATACAAAATAACAATCGGTACAGAGATTTCGCTTTTAACTTTTTTATCTATGCATTTTTATAAATAATCCAGTTATCAGCATTCCATCTCAAAACCCGAAAGGTCCCATACTTCAATCTTCTTTCGTCTTTCAGGCGTATCATCCCCTGATTACCATAATGAACAAGAATTATTAAAAAATCTGGATATGTATCTGGATGAAAGCTATGATGTGGCCCATGATAAAGTATCTCGATTTGTGCGGATACATGGCATCACAAAAAATGACGTGGATAATTATATAAGAGAGTTTCCGATTGCAATATTTAAATATTATTACGAATTGAGGTTGGATGATGTATTTGCATAAAGAGGTATATACTTGCATTAACCGAATCGGTCAAGGAGGCAGCTTATGAATGAAAAATTTTATGATTTGCCGGAATATCCAAGTATGTAACAGCTTTTGAGCAGGAATATCTGGAAATGATAAATCATTGGGAAATAGTTTATGGAAAGGGTACGGAAAATGATAGAAAACAGTTATAAGACATCCTGTGGCTGCATCCATTATTTTGTAAATATAATAGACAAGCAGAAAATTACGTTAGTGTTTTTGCCGGGACTTACAGCAGATCACAGGCTTTTTGAGAAGCAGATAGAATATTTTTATAATAAACAGAATGTGTTTGTATGGGATGCACCATCACATGCATTATCCAGACCATTTACGAATAATTACAGTCTGTCTGACATGGCAGAGTGGCTTGATGAAATCTTAGCAAAAGAAGAAATTTATCATCCAATCATTATCGGTCAGTCTATGGGTGGATATCTGGCTCAGATGTATATGGAATTATATCCGGATAAGATAAAGGGCTTTATCTCCATTGATTCTGCCCCGCTCCAGAAGTCTTATATGACAGCAATGGAAATATGGCTTCTTGAAAGAGCAGAGCCATTATATAAGATATATCCATGGAAAGCACTTCTTAGGGCTGGTTCAAGAGGATGCGCAGAGACGGATTATGGTCAGAATCTTATGCGGAAGATGATGATGTCCTATGATGCAGATCCGAAAGAATATGCAAGGCTTGCCGGCTTTGGGTACAGAATGCTTGCTGAGGCAATCAAAGCAGATCTGCCATATCGTATCAGTTGTCCGGCACTTCTTATCTGTGGCGAAAAGGATAGAGCGGGCTCAGCCAAAAGCTACAATAAAAAATGGCATCAGAGAGAAGGTATACCGCTTAAATGGATAAAAAATGCTGGTCATAATTCCAATACGGATCAGCCGGATGAAGTCAACAGACTGATGTGATATTTTGTGAGCGTAAGGAGTGGATAGGAATTGAAGAAAGGAGTTCAGCATGAGAAGAAAAAAAGATAAAAGCAATGGCATTACTGCTTTGTATGAAAGACTGTCTCGTGATGATGATAATGCTGGAGAGAGTAACAGTATAGTTCATCAAAAGCAAATGCTTGAAGATTATGCTATGAAACATGGTTTTACGAATCTTGTTCATTTTACCGATGATGGTTGGAGTGGAGCGACCTTTGACAGACCTTCATGGAACAGACTTGTTGAAGGTGTTAAAAACGGAGAAATCACTGCCTGTATCTGCAAAGATATGTCCAGAATCGGCAGAGACCATTTGCAAGTAGGTTTTTTCACTGACATTCTGTTTAGAGAAAAGGAAGTTCGATTTATAGCAATCAATAATGGTATTGACAGTGACCGTCAAGAAACCAGTGAGTTTGCCCCTTTTCTGAATATTATGAATGAGTGGTTTGTCAGGGACACAAGTAAGAAAATTAAAGCTGTACTGAAATCCAGAGGTTCTTCCGGCAACGCTCATACAAGTAATATCCCACCATACGGCTATTTGAAAGACCCCGAAAACCCCGACCATTGGATTATTGATGAAGAAGCTGCTGAAGTAGTCCGCAGAATTTATCGCATGACTATTGAGGGAAAAGGACCTTATCAGATAGCAAGAGAACTTTCAGAAGAAAAAATAGAAAGACCATCTTATTATCTTGGCAAAAAGGGACTTGGAAATCATGCAAGCAACTATGACAAAGAAAATCCGTATATGTGGCGAGGAAATCAGGTTACTACTCTGATTGCCCGACCAGAGTATATCGGAAAGACTGTCAACTTCAGGACATTCAAAAATTCCTATAAGGACAAAAAGACGAAAAGGGCAGATAAGGAAGATTGGGTGGTTTTTGATGATACACAAGAGCCTATTGTCGATGAAGAAACATGGCTGCTTGCTCAAAAGTTAAGACAGAATGTAAGAAAAGCAGATCCTATGGGCGAGCCTAATGTTCTAACCGGAAAGATTTACTGTGCTGACTGTGGTGCGCCGATGTATAATCACAGACAACGAAAAGGGCGTGAAAGAATATACTATACTACCAAAGGCGAAAAGCGGATAAGCCATTCAAATCCGGCAGATTGTTATGAATGTTCCACATATAATCTTGCTTATCAGAAGTATGGCCGACATTGTACTTGCCACCATATTTCAACAAAAGCACTTAAAAGCATCATTCTGAAAACCATACAGGAGACTTGCCATTATGTTTCTTTGAATGAGCGGGAGTTTGTTTATTCTCTGCAAGAAGAATCGGCGATGAAAGATATTGCTGTTTCTGAAACTGTAAAAAACCGCATTGAAAGAAATCAGAAGCGAGTTCACGAACTGGATATGCTTATCAGGAAAATCTATGAAGATAATGTGATTGGAAGATTGCCGGACAGGCTTTTTCAGAGTATGCTTACTGATTATGAAAATGAGCAGAACGAGCTAAACAAGATTATTGAGACTGACACCGCTGATATGCAACGAATTATAGGCGGTCAAAATAATGTGGAGCGTTTTCTAAAGCTGGTTAAAAAGTATGAGAACATTACAGAGCTTACTCCTACCATGATAAATGAATTTATAGACAAAATACTGGTTCACGAGCCACAGGGAAAAGGTGCAGACCGCACCACAGAGGTGGAGATATATCTTAACTATGTCGGGCAATTTCAAGTACCTGTGGAGCAGCATGAACCAACCGAGGAAGAAAGGATTGCTGCTGAAAAAGAGGCGGAACGACTTCGCAGAAAACGAGAATCCAATCGTAAGTATATGAAAAAGATTCGTGAGAAATCAAAAGAATTTGCGGAGCATGAGCGTATACCAGAAGAAAAAAGCTCTGATAGCAATGTGTGTTTTGAACAGAACGCCACAAGCAAATCAAATCGGCAAAAAGTGAAAGGAGAAAAAATAGCATGACAGAATTGAAACCACGAATCCATGATGAAAGCAATGGTCTGGACTATGTTCTTGTGGGCGATTACTATGTGCCGGACTTGAAGCTGCCGGAGGAACACCGCCCTATCGGTATGTGGGGCAGACTGCACAGGACATATTTGGAGCAGTACCGCCCTGCAAGGTTATCTGCCCTCTGTTTATCCGGCGAACTGCATACTTACCTTGCTGACCTGAACGAACAGGCAGCGGAAAGGTGCAGCCTTATCATTGAGCAGATGAAACAAGCCGAGGGTGTGACCGAAACCATGAAAGCAGACAATCAGATGTTGTGGGTACAGTCCATGAACTCTATCCGTAACCGAGCCGAAGAAATCATCAGACAGGAAATGATTTACTGCTGATTTTATCAAGTCCAAAACCAACAATTTTATATCGTCAACGAAGCGACAGGTATTTCCTTATGAAGTGTCTGTCGCTTTTCATTTATCAAACTTTAAGGAGGAAAACACAATGAAGATGAACCGGAATGAAATGGAAGCCCTTTATGCCTTTGGCTGTCCGAACCTGAAAGCAACTGTCGAGCGTTTGCGTATGGTGGCTGCCCTTGCACCCGATCCGGCGGCGAAGAAGCTGTTTTATATGCTTTCCGTCAAGCTGAGTGCTGAGGGTGTTGAAAGGTGGTATCGTTGCTTTTACCGCAGGCTGAGGGTGTTGAAAAACCGTAGGGAGGGCTGCTATGACGAGACTGACGAAGATTGAGAAAGAAACAATCGTTCTCTTTAATGAGGGCGAGGACAAGGCAAATATCTACACCCACAACGCCGGATTGAAAAAGAGGTTGGCTGCTTTTGCTAAGAAGTACCCTGACCTTTGCCGACTGGAAAAATCCAATGTTCAAGGCGGTGTTTCTTATGTGCTGGCAAAGTCCCGTCTGTCTATCCGCTTCCTGCCGCCTTACAGCGAGGAACGCAGACAGAAAGCCAGTGAATATGCGAAAAAGCATGGGCTGAACAGCCAGCAGGGATACTGTGATAATCAGGGCTGATATGCGGTTAAAATGTCAGGTGCAAACCTGATGTTTTGACCGTTGCCTATCGCCTGTGAGGAAAGTATCGGAGACTATAAATTTTACGGAAATGTGCGTTACAAGGTTTGAACAGGAACTCTGTACACAAAATTTTTTCTTCTATTCTTTAGGCTGATGAAGTATAATAGACAAAAGATAATTTTAGAAGTGAGCTTTTCGGGAGGCAGTATATATGGAAAAAAGTAAGGTAGAATTTGTATATAAAAATATTTCTTCATTAAACAAGATAAGTATAGTGAATAAAAAAATATTTCGTATTTTGCCATATATTTGTGTGCCATCACTTGCTATAGGGGGGATTGCGGTTTTCCTAAAAGAAATGTTGCCTATAAAAGGAGTGTTGCCTAATTATATTAGACTTGTTTGCTTAGTCATATTTTTCTTAACCTTTTTGATGTGGTTGGTGTCTTTCTTTTTTGAATACATTTTCCTGTTTTTATGGAAATGCCCTGTATGTAAAGGAAAATTTCCATGGTATAAGACTACTTTGGGATATTTAGGAGAAGAAGGAGGTAGTCTTGTAAATAAAGAAGTTAAAGATATTTGTGACCGCAAGAATAAGAAAATATCTTTAATTCAATATGAAAATAGCAATTTAATCATTCCCAAAAAGTGTCCGCATTGTGGTGAAGTTATATGGAAAAAATAATTTTTGTAGATTACCTGTAATCTGCCACAACTGAATATGACCGTTAAGGTCAGATGAAGAAACTGATGTATTGAGCGTAAAGCGATCATGCGTCGGTTTTTCTTATTTCATGAGCTGACAGAATTCCGACTGTATATCACCCGTGAGGAAAGTATCGGGGACTATGGATTTTGCAGAAATGTGCGTTACAAGGCTTGAACAGGAACTCTGCACACAAAATTTTTTCTTCCATTCTTTAAGTTGATGAAGTATAATAAAATATGAAAAATTGAGGTTTTTAATGCTCGATTTCAAACAATCATTTTTATATATCTGGAACTATGGAGGGCAAAATGAATGATTTTTTACGAATGTGTTTTAATATAATTACACAAATAGGTCCCTATTTAGTTGTACTTCTTCTTTTGAAATATCTTGTAAATCTTCAACAAAAGAGAGCTAAAGAACGAGAGGAAGAACAGAAAAAGGGAATAATTAGGACGCATTATATAATAAAAACCGAAAAAGTACTTACTATGTTTTTTGTATTGGCGGTGTTTCTTTTTGGGGGAGCTACGGTAGCCAGTGCTATTCAACAAGATGATTTATTGCCACCAATTGGTTTTAGTATTTTCTTTATTGTTTCTTTAATCGGCTCATTGAACATGATTATGTGGAAACTGGAAGTGAACGGAGATGAAATCACATGGCGTTCAACTTTTGGAAGAAAGAGAACTTTTCGTTTTGGGGATATTACCTACTGCGAGAGAAAAAAAGGTTCTGTGCGTGTATATGTAAATGGGGAAAAGCTATTTACCATTGATAGTAATATCGATAAAGAAGAATTTATGGAAGATATAGAAAGAAGAAGAATCCCTGTAAAACCTTACTGGACAAATCAGCATAAGAAGAATCGTAAATGACATAGATTTTATAACAGTACGATGTTAGACAACTGAATATGACCGTCAAAGTCGGATGAAGAAACCGATGTATTGAGCGTAAAGCGATCATGCGTCGGTTTTTCTTATTTCATGAGCTGACAGAATTCCGACTGTATATCGCCTGTGAGGAAAGTATCGGAGACTATGGATTTTGCGGAAATGTGCGTTACGGGTAAGTAAAAAACTACTTGATAGAGCGTGAATTGAATTGTTCATATCGGTATGATATAATTTACTGAAATGAAGCAAGAAGGTGGACTTTTGTATGAAAAAATTTTTGAAAATATTGCTAATCATTATAGGAATAGTTTTTCTAATTTTTGCAGCGCTAATATGTATTGGACTGTTTGTTGATTATGATGACCATATTGAAAATGGTCGTTATACTTATGTTCCGGAAGAAGAAAACAAAGGAAATGAGTATATTGAGTTTAAGTTGACAGATAATGGCAAAGACGATTCTAAACTTACATATTATAACTCTATCGAAGAAGCTATTTTGAATTCCCCCTTAAAAGCAGAACATGAAAATTTATCAGCTCCAGAAGATTTTCTTAATCATGTTGATGAAATATTGCATATATGGAATGGCAAACAGTATGATACTATTTTCTATCGGGCAGGAAGTGATAACGATCCCGTTCAAGGTTTTGTGATTGCACGCTGCAAAAAAAAGATAGAAAATGAAAGTACACAATATGCGTTTGTAAATGCTACACCAGCTACCACTACACCAGATACCACTTATGGGGGAGACTTCAAAAAATTTATCCATTTATCTTTAACAATAAGTGATATTCAACAAGACTTAAATCCAAATTATCCGGATACCAGATTCGTTTTTGGCTATGCACATGATAAAGAAATTTACTCATTAGAAGTAGAAGGTCAAAAGCCAGATGGGATTATAGAATATGAAGAATATGGTAGAACGATGTATATGTGGTATTATAACGATTTGAAAAGCAATAAAAGAGGCGATTGTCTGAGCTACTCAGTAGATGTGCCAGAGTAATTTTTCAAATTGGCTAATCTGCCACAACTGAATATGACCGTCAAGGTCAGATGAAGAAACCGATGTATTGAGCGTAAAGCGATCATGCGTCGGTTTTTCTTATTTCATGAGCTGACAGAATTCCGACTGTATATCACCCGTGAGGAAAGTATCGGGGACTATGGATTTTGCATAAATGCGCGTTACAAGGCTTGAACAGGAACTCTGCACACAAATTTTTTCTTCCATTCGTTAAGTTGATGAAGTATAATGAAAAATAAGATAAAGTTAATTCTTGGAGGTGTTATTCATGTTTGGTTTTAAGAAAAATGAAAAGCCAACGCTCATTATTGAAGCAAAAGATCTAATGGAAATTATCAAGTCTGATTATGATAATGATATGGCTTTTACTCTTATTGAGTTTTCCTATAATGAGAAAAAATATGTGATGGGTTCCTGTGTTTTACCTGCTAACGCAGAGGAATGTAAAGAAAATATATCTTTTATATTTCAAGACAGAGTTTTTGAAAGTTTTGAGGAATTTCAAACTGCTATTATTATAGATAATAAAAACATCTTACAATTAGAAAAACCCCTTGAAATTTTAAGAGCAGGAATTATTGATAATGAGCCTATGCTGAAAACGCCATGGGGAGATAAAAGATTAGCTGATAAAGCTGTTAATAAATAGCGTGTCGCTTTGAAAGGAGTACAAATTTATGGCATTATTGATGTTTAGAACTTTTGGAGTGATTATAGTATCATTTATAGTCTTAATTATGTATGTTTTGCATAGAAAGAAAAATGGGAAGTTTATAAAACGAAAGGCTGTCAATGAAGAAGAAAAAATAAAATATCAAAAATGGGAAAAAATAATCAATGTGATGGCAGTTGTTGGGTTATTGATTCTCGGTATATTTATAACTGTTCCTTGTTGCTTGGATATACCTTATTTACTATCTAACAATTTAGTTGAAGTTACCGGAGAAGTTACACAAGGTGCAATGTCAGGAGAAAACTCTAATAGTGAAAGAAGAATACATATTAGAGATGAGAAAACTGGAGAAGAACATTCATTAAAATATTGGGGAACAGGTAGCGATTTAGGAGATAAGATAACTGTAAGGTATTTACCACACACAGAATATGGGTATGTAGTTGAATAGAATAAAAATAAATATCCTATTTTGTTTTGGGAAATTTGTAGATTACCTGTAATCTGCCACAACTGAATATGACCGTCAAGGTCAGATAAAGAAACCGATGTATTGAGCGTAAAGCGATCATGCGTCGGTTTTTCTTATTTCATGAGCTGACAGAATTCCGACTGTATATCACCCGTGAGGAAAGTATCGGGGACTATGGATTTTGCAGAAATGTGCGTTACAAGGCTTGAACAGGAACTCTGTACACAAAATTTTTTCTTCCATTCTTTAAGTTGATGAAGTATAATGAGATATGAAAAATTGAGGTTTTTAATACTCGATTTCAAACAATCATTTTTATATAGCTGGAACTATGGAGGGCAAAAAATGAATGATTTTTTACGAATGTGTTTGAATATAATTACACAAATAGGCCCCTATTTAGTTGTACTTCTTCTTTTGAAATATCTTGTAAATCTTCAACAAAAGAGAGCTAAAGAACGAGAGGAAGAACAGAAAAAGGGAATAATTAGAACGCATTATACAATAAAAACAGAGAAAACATTGACTATTATATTTGTTTTTGGAATTTTATTTACAGGAGGTTGTACTGTAGCAAGTGCTATCCAACAGGATGATATATTTCCTCCCTTGGTATTTGGCATTGCATTTGTTGTGTTTTTTATAGGCTCATTGAATATGATTATGTGGAAACTGGAAGTGGATGAAGATGAAATCACATGGCGTTCAACTTTTGGCAGAAAGAGAACTTTTCACTTTGAAGATATTACCTATTGCGAGAGAAGGAAAGGTTCTATGCGTGTATATGTAAATGGAGAAAAATTATTTACCATTGATAGTAATATTGACAAAGAAGAATTTATGGAGGACATAAAAAGAAGAAGAATCCCTGTAAAATCTTACTGGGCAAATCAGCATAAGAAAAATCGTAAATGACATAGATTTTATAACAGTACGATGTTAGACAACTGAATATGACCGTAAAGGAAGATGAAATATGAAAAAAGAGTTGAAACAAATATTGCTTATATGTTTATTTTTAATTATTGGTTGTGTACTTGGTTATTTTGTAGCACTTAATCAAATGAATCAACTTAGTGACCCTGAGTACATTGCGTTTTGGACAAGTCAAAATATGTCTGTTCCTGAACCATTAGGATTTACAAGAAGTATTCTTTCTTTTGGATTGCTTTTTGCTGGAATACCAACAGGTTTGATTTTTTATAGTGGTTTAGTTAAGAAATGGCTAACTCCTATCGCACCTAAAATTATAATTGGATTTGTTACTTTCCCGATTTATACACTTGCTGGAGTAATCGGTTCAATTCCTTTTATCATCTATAAAGGAATTTTTCTATTCAAAAATAATAGATGTAAATGACAACGAGCTTTTCAAGAGTAGGGTGTTTATCAACTACTTTTTAAGGCAACCACGCAAGGACGATCAGCTACATAGTTGGTCGTTTTTGTTTATCCATTTGCAGATTATCCGTAATCTGCCACAACTGAATATGAACGTTAAGGTCAGATGAAGAAACCGATGTATTGAGCGTAAAGCGATCATGCGTCGGTTTTTCTTTTTGCAAAATAGTCCGGTGGACTGTTTTGTAAAACCGAAGGAACTGACGGAGCTTGGGACGGGGCGAAGTCAGTTTGTTCGGGCGGGAGTACAGAGGGTGCAACCCTTTGTGCATGGGTACAGGGAATGCAATACCCCTGTGCAGGTCAAGGGCGGCAGCCTTGCCCAGTTAAGTGGCGTCTCGCCACTTAATACTGGGTATTACTTGACGCAGAAAGCCGCAAGGAATCAGCTTCGCTGCCCTTCTCCCCTGTCGGGGAAATCAAAAAGAAAAGGAATTCATGTGAAATTAACAAGGCACAATGGACGAGCCGGAAAGAATGGCGTTTATAATCCGAAGCACAATGACCGCAGTTTTGACATTGCCAACAGCGAACACATTGACGAAGAGCGAGCCAAACAAAATCTCTATTGGGACTGTTACAATGGCTTCCGCAATTTCAAAAATTCCGAAAAGGAAAATGAGCTGTCTGCCACTTTTGAAGATGTGGAACAGCTTTTTTATCGTCAGCGGTATCGTGATTTTGTAACCGGACAGAACGAAAGAAATGTGAAGAACCGACACCCTGAAAGAAATAAGGAAACCGGAGATTTACTCAAAAGCAAAAAGACCTGTCCAGAGGAAACGGTCTATCAGATTGGAACACTTGACAATCATGTTCCGCCGGAACTGCTCATTGAGATCGTCACAGAATTTATGGAAATCGTAAATGAGCGTTTCGGTTCTCATGTCCATATCTTGAATTGGGCGCTGCACTTGGATGAAAGCACCCCTCATATTCACGAGCGTCATGTGTTCGACTGTGAAAATCAATATGGGGAGATTGCCCCACAACAGGAAAAGGCTTTGGAAGCACTGGGGTTTGAACTGCCGGAACCGGAGAAGCCGGTCGGAAGAAAAAACAACCGCAAGATGACTTTCGATTCAGCTTGCCGAGTGCTGCTGTTTGATGTGGCGAAAAAGCACGGCTTACAACTGGAAGAAGAACCGGAATATGGTGGTCGTGCTTATCTGGAAAAACAGGACTACATTATTTTCAAGCAAAAGGAGCAACTGGCAGCACAGGAGCAAAAATTGGAAGAACTCACGATGAAGATTGAGGATGTGGAAGCTCTGGTGGATGAGGTTGCCGATATTGCCTATGACAAGGCGGTTGAGGTCGTTGCTGATACTGTGAAACTGGAAACGCACAAGGAGGATATTAAGCTGGTGGAGCAGTCTAAGGCATGGGTTCTCTCCCCTGAGCGTAAGGCTTCAAAGAAAGAAGTTGAGTATGCAGTGAAACGATTGGATGGCGTGATTGCCAGAATCACAAATGCTATGAAATCAACCATTCAGAAAATCCAAACCACGCTGATGAAACCGGAGGTCAAAAAAGCCGGAACGGAGCAAATCAAGAAGAAAGCCAAAAGTTCCATTATAGAGCAGTTGAGCCGCAAAAAGAAAGAAATGTCAGAGCGTGAAGTCAGCCGGATAGATCAAGCGAAAAGCATAAAACAGGATATGGAACTCTAAGGCACTTGCTGTTTTCACTTTGAAAATGACAGGTGCTTTTGCTTTGGGAGGCAAGAAAAAATCTTCCATTCTTTAGGTTGATGAAGTATAATGGAGAAAACTATACAGCAACAAGGTATAATGTTTTAGAGGGGATAAAATATGAACATATGTAAAGTCGTTTTTTATTATATTGGTATATTAACGGTTAGTATTCTGTTTGTTAAAATGCTATATGAGTTAATAACAAAAAAGTATAAAAAGAAATTAGTCATGGATGATTCTCGTAAAAATACTAAAATACAATATTTTCAAATATTATTTTACATTGTAGGAATAATTTTTTCGGGAATATGTGTTTTTTTACAATCGGAATATCTGGACTAAGAGATTTACCCTTTGTCTTAAAAAATCAGTATCCTCATGCAATCGGGCAAATAGTGGAAGTAGATAAAACATCTCATGGAGATTTTTCTGTTATTATTGAAGATGAAATAACAAAAGAGAAAATCGATATAGGTTTCCTTCATAAGAGCTTAAAAGAAGGAGAAAAAGTAGAAGTATATTATTTGCCACACTTAAAAATTGGTAGCGTATATAAAATACAACAATAATATAAACAGAGGTTATTTGGCACAATTAAATCTTCACAGCTTTACTAAGCAGGAAATCTGAAAAGATCTCCTGCTGTTTTGCACCTAAAATTGAATATGGAACTCTGAGACACTTGCTGTTTTCGCTTTGAAAATGACAGGTGCTTTTTCTTTAGAAAGCAAGAAAATATCTTCCATTCTTTAGGTTGATGAAGTATAATGTAAGCATCAAATCAGAATTTATATTTAACAACCAATAAATTGAAGGAGCTTAATCTTATGACCAAACAAAAGAAGGCGATTTTGGTAATATTTGGAATAATTATTTTTGTGTTTAGTGTTTTTTTAGGGCTCGGATATTTAGGTCAAATAACAGGTGGAAATAGTTTAATCCAAAGAACAGAAATGAACGATAAATATGTTCCGGAAGAAATAACAAAATATTATCCAATAGAAAATCTAAACTCAAAAGAAAATTTACTTTCTGATGAAAATTATGCAAACTCGATACAAAATGCTTTGTTAAGTGCCTCTATTGAATTTGAACAAGGCGAAGAATATAAAGCACATATTGATAAGGTTATAAAGGAGTTTGAAAACGAAAACTATAAAAGTGTTTTGTATATATCAGAAAAAAACGATATAGAATCAAGTTTGACATTTTCAAAATTCAAAATTAAGGAAGTAGATGGTAAAAAGAGCTATGCTTATATTACAAGTGTACATGAGGTTATAAAGAAAGACCGCCCGTATGACAAAGACACGATGTCGCTACTAAAATCACAGTTAGCATTAAGCGATAGCTTGCAAGACTTAAATATTAGTCCAGACAATAGTCGCTTTTTATATGGATTTGTACATGCTGAAGATATTTACAATACAAAAATAGAAAATAAAAAACCCGATGAAATTATTTACTTTGAACTTTGCGAAAAGCCCTTCTATTTTTGGTATTATGAAAATTTTCAAAGCGATAAATCCGGAAAATCTTTAAGTATAGAAATTGAAAGATAATAATAAAACAATCTCAATTTATATAACTGACAAACCAACTACAATTAAATCTTCAAAGCTTTACTAAGCAGGAAATCTGAAAAGGTCTCCTGCTTTTTTGCACCTAAAATTAAATATGGAACTTTAAGGCACTTGCTATTTTCGTTTTGAAAATGACAGGTGCTTTTTTCGTTTCTGGAAAGGAGTCACATGAATGTATTTGAAGTTGTAAAAGAAAATGTTACTGCCCGACAAGCCGCAGAAGCCTATGGCTTGAAAGTGGGTCGCACTGGTATGGCGTGCTGTCCGTTTCACTCGGATAAGTCCCCCAGTATGAAGCTGGATGAACGCTATTACTGTTTTGGCTGCGGAGCAACTGGAGACGCTGTTGATCTGACAGCGAAGCTATTCGGTATCGGGCTGAGGGAAGCTGCTGTCAAACTTGCTGAAGATTTTGGTCTTAACTATGACAGCCGACAAAAGCCCAGTATTCGCCCTCGTATTCGTGAGCCGACACCGGAACAGAAGTATCAAAAAGAAGAAAATCATTGCTACAAGGTGCTGACGGATTATTTTCATCTTCTTAGAGAATGGGAAAAGAAATACGCTCCTAAACAGCCGGATGAGGAATGGAATCCCCTGTTTGCAGAAGCACTGTATAAGAAGAACTATATCGAATATCTACTTGATATTCTTCTGTATGGTTCATTGGAGGAACGAAAAGCACTTGTGGCAGAACAGAGAAAGGAGGTGTTAAAACTTGAACAGCGAATTGCAGAACTGTCAGCAGACAGAACCATGCACAGTAGAAGAAATCCGAAACAGCTTAGAGCAGAGCGAGAAAGGTAAGGTTTATAATACTGCCGCAAATTATAAGCGTGTTCTGCAATATGACCCACTTTTGAAAGGGGCTATCCGAAAAAATCTTCTGACCGAAAGAATCGACATTGTGAAGCCCCTCGGTTGGTATCGTGACAGCCCGACATTGACGGATGTGGATGTGAAATATCTGCTCCTATATTTTGAAGAAAACTATGGATTGACCGTAGAGAAGAAAATCATAGACGCAGTTGCGGTTATTGCCAATGAAAATCGTTACCACCCTGTCTGTGATTTTCTCAATGCCTTGCAATGGGACGGAACAGAACGCATACGCTTCTGTCTGCACCGCTTTCTCGGTTCTGATACAGATGATTACACCTATGAAGCATTGAAGTTGTTTCTGCTGGGTGCTATCTCACGAGCTTTTAAGCCGGGGTGCAAATTTGAGGTTATGCTCTGTCTTGTGGGCGGTCAGGGAGCCGGAAAGTCCTCTTTCTTCCGTTTGCTTGCGGTCAATGATGACTGGTTCTCTGATGACTTGAAAAAGCTGGATGATGAAAATGTGTACCGCAAAATGCAGGGGCATTGGATTATTGAAATGTCGGAAATGATTGCAACCGCCAACGCTAAGAGCATTGAAGAAATCAAGTCCTTTCTGAGCCGCCAAAAGGAAACCTATAAGATACCCTATGAAACACATCCGGCAGACAGAAAAAGACAATGTGTGTTTGGAGGTTCTTCTAATACCCTTGACTTTCTTCCCCTTGACCGAACAGGCAACCGCCGCTTCGTTCCGGTTATGGTCTATCCTGAAAGGGCTGAGGTTCATATTTTGGCAGATGAACAGGCTTCCAGAGCGTATATCAATCAGATGTGGGCAGAAGCTATGGAGATTTACAGAAGTGGCAATTTTCGTCTGAGATTCAGTCCGGCTATGAACGCTTATCTGAAAGCCCACCAAAAGGACTTTATGCCGGAGGACACAAAGGCAGGACAGATTTTAGACTATTTGGAACGCTATTCCGGCAGCATAGTCTGCTCTAAGCAGCTTTACAAGGAAGCACTGGGGCATGATTATGACGAACCGAAACAATGGGAGCTGCGAGAGATCAACGACATTATGAATAACGCTGTCACAGGCTGGAGGGCGTTTAGCAATCCGAGGTATTTTCCAGAGCCTTACCGCAGACAAAAAGGCTGGGAGCGTATCAGGAACGACAACGAGCCTGACAACAGCATGGATGGTTTTCAAGAAATCCCGACAGAGGAAATGGAACAGTTAGGGCTTCCGGAAGAATGGTTGAAGCAAAAATAAAAGCCAGTTGTCGCTTCGGTTGTCGAGCCGGTTGTCGGTCTGGTTGTCGGGCAAAAATCCCGAAAGCCTTGATATTGCGGCACTTTTCCCTCTCTGACAACCATGACAACCAATATTATAAAGAAAAAGGAAATAGTAAAAAGATAGTATCGCCCGATAAAGAAAAAAGGTTTTCTGATGTCCGTTGTCGGAACTTCGTTGTCAGACCTTTCCTTGTCGGGCTTTTTTCATTTAAGTAGGAGGAATATCGTATGACAAATATTGTGAACAGTACACTACCCACCCCAAATAACCATTCGGAGAAAAACAAACCGGATGGAGTTTTTGTGATTAAGCAAGGCAAAACAAATTATAAAGTCAAAGTGTTTTTTGACCATAGTAGCGGTTTGACTGCTGAGGACAGGTTGAAACGCATTATTCAGGCAGAAGCAGAGAGAGAATCTGCGTAAGTAATATAAAAAATATCCACGCACCCCCTTGACAAAAGCTTTCAGATAGAAAAATTTATCGGCGAGGTAGATGGAAAAAATTTAGCAAAAAGTAAAAAGACAATACTCTACGAAGCGTAGAATCCGCATATATTCATCATTTTCTACGTTCCGTGGGTGTAAAACATTTATTTTATATACTACTCTGTGGTCAGAAAGGAGGAAAACAATGGATCAGGTAAAGATTGGAAAGTTTCTTTCTGATGAAAGAAAGGCAAAAGGGTATACACAGAAACAATTATCTGAATTGTTGGGAATCAGTGATAAAACAATATCGAAATGGGAGTGCGGATCTAATTATATAGACAGGGCATGGCAACAGCAGGTTGCTTTTCAGAACATGAATTTATCTATATGATATGGTTATGGGAGGTGCGATAATGCAGGATGTTATGAATGTAAATAAGAAAGAATATAAAATTGTGAAGTTATTAGGACATGGAAAAGGTGGTTATTCCTATTTGGCAGAACGGGAAGGTAAATTTTATGTGTTAAAGCAGATACACCATGAGCCATGTGAATATTACTCATTTGGCAATAAAATCGAAGCAGAACAAAATGATTATAACAGACTGCTGCAGACAGGAATCAGAATTCCAAGAATGTTAGACATTGATGTAGCAAATGAAAGAATATTAAAAGAGTATATTGATGGACCAACTATATATGATTTAGTGAAAAATGATGCAATGAAAGATTTGTATTTGGTGCAAATGAGAGAAATGGCAAAGGTAGTATATGAAGCTGGCTTGAATATCGATTATTTTCCGACTAATTTCATTGTACAAGATGAAAAGATTTTTTATATTGACTATGAATGTAACAATTACATGGATGAATGGAATTTTGAAAATTGGGGGATTAAGTACTGGTCTAAGACAACGGAATTTATTGATTATATGGAGCAGCATTAGTTATGTAACTCAAGATTTTGTTCAATCCAAATCTCTTATAATCCTCAAAACTTGTTGATTTTACACGAAAAAAACTATACTATAGATAGTACCTATTATTAGAGTCAGAGCGCAGGGCAGAAAAAGATACGAGGAAGTAATGATGAGAGCAGAAGATAAAACAAGAATGACAGAGGGAAGCATTTCCAGAAAAATTATTTTATTTGCGATTCCGCTGTTTCTTGGAAATTTGTTTCAGCAATTGTATAACACGGCAGATTCACTGATCGTAGGAAATTATCTCGGCAGCAATGCGTTGGCGGCAGTCAGCTCATCCGGGAATCTGATTTTTCTGATGGTTGGATTTATCAATGGCATCGCAATGGGTGCAGGTGTTGTAATTGCCAGATATTATGGAGCGAAAGACAGGGGAAATCTGGAGAAAGCAATCCACACAACGGTTGCGTTTGGAATTGCAGCAGGAATTGCATTGACAGTGATCGGCATGCTTTTAGCACCGAAGATCCTGGTGCTGATGGGAACACCCGCAGAGGTGCTTCCGGAATCTATCACCTATTTCCGCACTTATTTTGCAGGCTCTATCGGAGTGATCATGTACAATATTTTTGTAGGGATTTTGCAGTCGGTTGGAGACAGCAGACATCCGCTGATTTATCTGATCATTTCTTCCTGTATCAATGTGGTGCTGGATATTTTCTTTATTTCAGGATTGGGGATGGGAGTCGGTGCAGCAGCTTTGGCAACAGCGATTTCCCAATTTATAAGTGCATTCTTATGTATGATCCATCTTCTGAGAGCAAAAGAAGAATATAGGCTTCAGTTAAATAAAATCCGTTTTGACAGCCAGATGCTGTGGCAGATCATACAAAACGGTGTGCCGTCCGGCTTTCAGAATTCTGTGATCGCCATTGCGAATGTTTTTGTGCAGACAAATATCAATGCATTTGGGAAAATGGCGATGGCAGGATGTGGATCTTATTCCAAAATCGAAGGATTTGCGTTTCTGCCGGTGACCTGTTTTACGATGGCGCTGACCACTTTTGTCAGCCAGAACCTTGGTGCAAAGCAGTATGACCGTGCAAAAAAAGGAGCGAGGTTTGGCGTTCTCTGTTCGATCATCATTGCAGAATTGATCGGAGTTGTGATTTATACAGCCGCACCGGTGCTTATTGCAGCCTTTAACAGTGAACCGGACGTAGTACATTATGGAGTTATGCAGTCGAGAACCATTGCGTTGTTCTATTTTCTGCTGGCTTTTTCCCACTGCATCGCTGCGGTGCTTCGTGGTTCGGGAAATGCATCGGTTCCGATGATCGTTATGCTGTGTGTATGGTGTCTGTTCCGTGTAAGCTATATCACGGTTACGGTTCATTTTATCCCGGACATCCGCGTGATCTTCTGGGCGTATCCATTGACCTGGAGTATTAGTTCGGTCATTTTCCTTGCTTTATTTTTGCGTGGAAAATGGGTGTATGGGTTTGAAAAGAGAAAATAAGCAGTTTCTGTTCACTCAGCACCTGAACACCATGCTGTTCAGGTGCGTATGAACGTGATGTGGGTGTGAGCAGCCCCCTTTTGCGAAGCAAAACTTTATATGGGGCTGCGAAGTTACAGTTCGCAGGGTGACCTGTGAACTGTAACAATAAGCAGCATATCCGGCGTATGGGAAAAGCTTGACAATTTCAGCTTTACGTCTAAAATAATATCATATGAATTTGAATGAGACTGATGCATAAAAGAAATGTATCAGTCTTATCTTATGCAGAGGAGAACCGGAATTTATGAAAAAAAGTGGAACCATGAAAAAAATGCTCACCTATTATAAACCTTACATGCGTGTGTTCTGGACAGATATGTTTTTTGCAACGCTCTCTGCGGCGGTTGCCCTGATCATTCCGCTGGTCGTGCGGTATGTGACCTACAATCTTGTGTACCGTGAGCCGGCAGAGATTTTGCATCAGGCAGCATACATTGCCATTGGACTGTTTGCGCTGGTGGCGGTTGACTGTTACAGTAAATTCTACATTTGTAATTACGGGCATGTGATGGGAGCGAAAATCGAGTATGACATGCGTGCGGAAATTTTTGCACATTATCAGAAGTTATCATTTTCGTTTTATGATGACCAGAAAGTCGGACAGCTGATGAGCCGTATCACAACCGATCTTTTTGATATCAGCGAACTGATGCATCATGGACCTGAGAACATCATTCTGTCCGTGATCAAAATTGCCGGAGCACTGATCATTCTTGTGAACATCAGCCCAATGCTCGCAGTTGCAGCCTTTGCAATATTGCCATTCATGCTGATCTATGCATTTGTCCTGAATAAAAAAATGCGTCTCGCATTCAAACAGAACCGTGTAAAAATTGCGGATATCAATGCGCAGATCGAGGACAACTTATCCGGTATCCGGGTGGTAAAATCTTTTGCCAACGAAGAGATTGAAAACCGCAAGTTTAAGCAAGGCAATGACGGTTTCCTTGCAGCCAAGAAAAACAGCTATTTTTACATGGGAAGTTATCAGGCAGGGCTTGGAGCGTTTACGACACTCATTCAGGTCAGCGTGATTCTGACAGGTACAGTGCTGATCGCAAAAGGCAGTGTGGATGTCAGCGACCTTGTCACATTTATGCTCTATATCAGTGTGTTTACGGATCCGGTCCGCACCCTCATTGATTTCACAGAGCAGTTTCAGAATGGTTATACCGGGTTTGAACGTTTTCAGGAGATCCTCGCCATTCATCCGGATATCAAGGACAAAAAAGATGCAGTGGAACTTAAGGATGTAAAGGGAGATATTACTTTTGAAAATGTTTCATTCCAGTATGAGGAAAACACGGAAAAAGTGTTGAACCATATCAGTTTAAATGTTCCGGCGGGGGCTTACATGGCATTAGTCGGTTCCTCCGGCGCAGGAAAAAGTACGCTCTGTTCCCTCATTCCACGTTTCTATGACGTGACGGGCGGCGCAGTAAAAATCGATGGAAAAGATGTGCGTGATCTCACCTTAAAGAGTCTGCGCGACCACATCGGCATTGTGCAGCAGGATGTGTATCTTTTTGTTGGAACTGTTTTTGACAATATCCGTTACGGAAAACCGGATGCGACAAGAGAGGAAGTCATCGAGGCAGCGAAAAACGCCAATGCGCATGAGTTTATCATGTCGCTTCCAAACGGTTATGAGACGGACATCGGACAGCGCGGGATCAAGCTTTCCGGCGGACAGAAGCAGCGATTGTCCATTGCAAGGGTTTTCCTTAAAAATCCACCGATCCTTATTTTTGATGAGGCAACCTCCGCACTTGACAATGAGAGTGAGAAAGTGGTACAAGATTCATTGGAAAAACTTGCAAAGAACCGTACCACATTTGTAATTGCACACAGGCTTTCCACCATCAAAAACGCAGAGAAGATCATTGTTTTATCTGAGGATGGTATCGAAGAATCAGGAACACATGAAGAACTGATGGCCAGGAAGGGAACTTACGAAAAGCTTTATAATATGCAGTTCCACAAATAAAATGAAAGCAGCAGAAAAAGAGGAGAACTGATATGCCGGAACTTATCCGTAAAAAAAAGAAAATGTCATCGTTTGAGATGATCGCATTTGGATTTGCAGGTGTGATATTACTTGGAGCAATTATTTTAATGCTTCCGATCTCATCTTCTGCCGGAGTTGTGACACCGTTTGATAAAACTTTATTTACTGCGACATCAGCTGTCTGCGTGACAGGACTTGTGGTCGTGGATACAGGAAGCTACTGGTCAGCGTTTGGCCAGGCAGTGATCTTACTTCTGATCCAGACCGGTGGATTGGGAGTCATCACTGTGGTTGCATCTTTTTCAATGGTATCGGGGAGAAAGATCTCGTTAATGCAGCGGAGCACGATGCAGGATGCAATTTCAGCACCGAAGGTAGGTGGAATTGTCCGGCTTACGAAATTTATTCTACAGGGAACATTTCTGATCGAATTGGTCGGTGCCATTCTCATGCTTCCTGTATTTTGCAGGGATTATGGATGGAAAGGAATCTGGATGTCAGTCTTCCATTCGGTATCGGCTTTTTGCAATGCAGGTTTTGATATACTTGGAACGGTCGATCAGACATTTCCATCTCTGACAGGATATATTGCCAATCCACTGATCAATCTTGTGATCATGCTTTTGATCGTGATCGGTGGCATCGGATTTCTGACCTGGGATGATTTTTGCACAAACAAATGGAACTTGAAACGTTACCGTCTGCAGAGTAAGATTATCCTCGTTACCACCGCTGTTTTGATTTTACTACCAGCTCTTTTTTTCTTTCTGAGTGATTTCGCCGGATTTTCTATGGGAAAAAGAATACTGGCTTCTCTTTTTCAGTCGGTAACTCTTCGAACAGCAGGATTTAATACGGCAGATCTTGGTGCAATGAACGATTCTTCCAAAGCAATCATGATTTTGATGATGCTGATCGGTGGATCTCCGGGATCAACGGCAGGGGGTATGAAGACAACAACGATCGCAGTGCTGATACTGAATGCATTTGCAACATTTGGAAGAGAGGCAGAAACAGAGGTTTTTGGAAGAAGATTTGATAACACAGTGGTAAAAAATGCAGCAACGATCGCTATTTTGTATTTCTTTTTGTTTTTCACAGGTGGAATTGCAATCAGTCAGATAGAACATGTTGCATTATCGGATAGCCTTTTTGAAACAGCATCGGCAGTGGGCACGGCAGGACTTACATTAGGGATCACAACGGAGCTTGGACTGGTATCACATCTGATATTGGTTGTTTTGATGTATCTTGGAAGAGTTGGCGGACTGACACTTATATATGCTGCAATTTCAGTAAAAATCCAGAGTGGGGCAAAAAGACCGCTTGATAAAATAACTGTTGGATAAAGGAGAAAATTATAATGAAAAATATTTTGCTTATCGGACTCGGAAGATTTGGAAAGCATGTTGCATACCAGTTGAATGAGCTTGGACATGAAGTGATGGCTGTGGATTCGAATGAAAATCTTGTCAATGAAATTCTTCCGTATGTTACAGACGCACAGATCGGTGACAGTACCAATGAGAATTTCCTGGAGTCGCTTGGAATCAAAAATTATGATATTTGTTTTGTGACGATCGGAGGCAATTTCCAGAATTCCCTGGAGACAACTTCTCTTTTGAAAGAACTTGGCGCTAAAATGGTCATATCGCGTGCAGAGCGGGATGTACAGGCAAAGTTCCTGCTTCGCAACGGAGCAGACGAGGTCATTTATCCGGAAAAACAGATCGCCAACTGGGCAGCGATCCGCTATACGGCAGATCATATCCATGATTATATCGAAGTGGATGATTCTCATGCTATTTTTGAGGTGGAGGTGCCGGGAGGCTGGATCGGAAAAACGATCGGTGAACTGGATATCCGTAAAAAGTACAGCATCAGTATTCTGGCAATCAAAACAGACGGAAAGATGAATATGGCGATTGGTCCGGATATGGAACTAAGCAGTGAAGATACCCTTTTGGTTCTCGGTACATACAAGGATATGCAGAAGTGTTTTCGGATATAATGGATAAAAATAAACAGGGTATAAAATAATTATTAAAAATTGCACAAAATTTGCATTTTGTAAAATAATCGAGTAAAATAGGAATGTTCGGGCAGAAAGTGTGATCCGGGCAGACAAAGATAATACAATGTAACCATGATAATCTGCATTTTGCATATTATCAAGACATAAAAAGGAGTGGATTTATTATGACAAAAATTGATATTATTTCCGGTTTCTTAGGAGCAGGAAAAACCACATTTATTAAAAAAATGATCGATGAGGTATTTAAGGGCGAGAAGATCGTTCTGATCGAGAATGAGTTCGGTGAAGTCGGAATCGATGGCGGTTTCTTAAAAGATGCAGGAATCCAGATCACAGAGATGAATTCCGGCTGTATCTGCTGCTCATTAGTAGGTGATTTCGGAAAGAATCTTCATGAAGTGATTGATAAATATCATCCGGACCGCATTCTGATCGAGCCATCCGGTGTCGGTAAGTTATCCGATGTCATGAAGTCTGTGATCGATATCGAGAAAGAGGAAGACGTTAAATTAAACGGACTCGTAACTGTCGTAAATGCTTTAAAAGCAAGCAAACAGATGAAAGCATTCGGTGAATTTTTTAATAATCAGATTGAATATGCTACAGTTGTTGTACTGAGCAGAAGCCAGAATGCAACACCTGAGCAGTTAGAACTTTGTGTAAAACAGATCCAGACATTGAATCCAAAGGCTGCGATCATCACAACAGCATGGGATGCGATCAAAGGCGAGCAGATCTTAAAAGTGATCGAGGGAGCAGATTCTCTTGAGATGAAACTGATGGCTGAGCAGCATGCCAAAGAAGAGGCAGCGGAGCATGAGCATGAACATCACCATCATGACCACGATCATGAAGACCACGATCATGAGCATGATCACGAACATCATCATGAACATGACGAGAACTGCACCTGCGGATGCCACGATCACGAAGAGCATGATCACGACCACGACCATGAACACCATCACGAGCATGAACATCACCACGATCATGACGACCACGACCACGGGCATGAACATCACCACGATCATGATGACCATGACCACGAGCATGAACATCATCATGAGCATGATGAGAACTGCACCTGCGGATGCCATGACCACGACCGTCATCATCACCACCATGCAGATGAAGTGTTTACAAGCTGGGGCAAAGAGACGCCTCACAAATTCACGAAGGAAAAGATTGAGGATGTATTAAAGACTCTCTGCGAGACAGATGATTACGGAACAATCCTCCGTGCCAAAGGAATGGTAGAGGATGAGAATGGTTCCTGGATTTACTTTGACATGGTTCCGGGTGAATATGAGCTTCGTGACGGCGAGCCTGACTATACAGGAAGACTTTGTGTGATCGGCTGCAACATTGACGAACACAGATTAGAAGAGTTATTCGGAATTTAATAAGGGAGAATATATATGAACGAAATACCAGTATATTTATTTACCGGTTTTATGGACAGTGGAAAGACCTCCCTCATCAAAGACACCTTATTTGAGCAGGGTTTTGCAAAAGAGGGAAAAAGCCTTGTCATCTGCTGTGAAGACGGCGATGCAGAGTTTACGGATGAAGAACTTGAAAAAAATAATGTAAAACTTGTCATGGTAGACAGTGAGGCAGATTTTACAGAGGACTTTTTGAAAAAAGTAAATACCGAGTACCAGCCGGAGCAGGTATTCTTAGAGTATAACGGAACCTGGCAGATGGGAACACTCATGGATATGGAACTTCCAAAGTACTGGATGATCGTACAGCAGCTTGCCACGGTAGATGCAACGACTTTCGATATGTATCTTGCAAATATGCGTACAATGATCATGGAACAGCTTTTTTCCGCAGATGTCGTGATCTTCAATCGCTGTGATGACAGCACAGACAAGGGAAAATACCGCAGAAATGTCAAGGCATTAAACCGGAAAGCACAGCTTGTCTATGAGCGTGCGGACGGAACACTTGATGAGAGACCGGAGGAACTGCCATTTGACATTACTGCGGATGAGATTGAAATTTCCGATGCAGATTACGCCATCTGGTATATGGATTGTCAGGAGAATCCGAAAAAATATGAGGGCAAAAAAGTTTCTTTCTTAGCACTTGTATACAATCCGGACAAACTAAAAAAAGGAATTATGGTTCCGGGACGTTTCGCAATGACCTGCTGCGTGGAGGATGTTACCTTTATCGGTTTCAAAACGAAATACGACAGGGAAGATGAAATACCTCACAAATCCTGGATCAATATCACAGCAGAAGTGCATGTGGAATTTGCAAAAGAGTACAAGGGAAAAGGACCTGTTCTTTATCCAATCTCAGTGACACCGGCAGAAAAACCGGAAGATGAACTTGTATATTTTTCATAAACATAAAAAAGGTGTTGACAAAGATACGTTAATGTATTAAAGTAACACCATAAAGAAAAACCGTTGAGAAAGAGTAGTAAGTAATCTGTTGATATTACAGAGAGCTGCAGCTGGTGGGATTGCAGTATGGATCATTTTACTGAATGGACTTTCGAGGGTGACCTGAACAACATACATGAAGCATACAGAGCCATGTATCAGCAGTAGGAGTCACCGGGAACCGAACCCGTTATCAATCAGGCGTGTATGATAGTACATGAGAGAGTGGACCGGATGGTCAAGATGAGTGGTACCGCGATAATAAGATTTTATTACCGTCTCAAGCAACAGCTTGAGACGGTTTTTTATGTAATAGGAAACTTCGTTTCCATTACATAAAAAACACTCCGTGAGGATCGCACTGCGGCGGATAAGAAACATGTCGCATATTGCGACCCGCCGCAGGCGGAGAATCTCGCAGGCGAGATTCTTTTTATACTTGCAAACAAAACCGCAATACATGATTCTTATAACTTTCAAAACGGATTTCTTTCAAAAAAACATTCTTAAAATTTGGAGGAAAAAATGATGAAGAGAAAAATGATGGCAGCAGTATTGACAATGGCAATGGTAGCAGCAATGATCGGTGGATGTGGAAACAGCACAGATACATCCAATGCAGGAAACAGCACGAACACAACAGAGAGCAGTGCAGACGCAGCCGATACCGCAAAGGACACTGCACAGAATACTGCAGACAAAACCGTGTACAAAGTTGGGATCGTACAGTATGTAGATGATGCATCCTTAAACCAGATCGAGAAAGCAATTGAAGCAGAGCTGGATGCAAAAGGAGCAGAACTGGGTGTGACATTTGATTATGCAGATTACACCTATAATGGTCAGGCAGATTCCTCTACCTTAAATCAGATCGCAGCAGATCTTGTGGCAGAGGGCGTCGATGTGATCATTCCAATCGCAACGCCGGCAGCAATGATCATGCAGAATGCAACGGAAGATAATCAGATCCCGGTTGTATTTTCCGCAGTGTCAGATCCGGTCGGAGCAGGACTTGTAGCAAGTGCAGAGGCTCCGGGTGCCAATATTACAGGAACATCCGATGCAATTGATGTGGCACAGATCATGGATTTCATTTTGGCAGCGGATTCGGATGCTGCAAAAATCGGATTGCTGTATGATAAGAGCCAGGATTCTTCCGCAAGTGCTATTCAGGCGGCAAAAGATTACTGCGATGAACATGGGATTTCCTATGTAGAAAAAACAGGTACAACAACCGGTGAGATCCAGGCAGCAGCAGATTCCCTGGCAGCAGAAAAAGTAGACGCTATTTTTACACCACAGGACAACACTGTTATGACAGCAGAACTTGCGATTTTTGAAAAATTTGCAGACGCAGGTATCCCTCACTACACAAGTGCAGATTCCTTTGCTTTAAACGGAGCATTCTTAGGATACGGCGTCAACTATGAGACACTCGGAACAAAGACAGCAGACATGGTTGCAGACATTCTTGCAAACGGAGCAGATCCGGCCACAACACCGGTAGAAACATTAGACAGCGGCATCGTAACCGTAAATACAGAGATTGCAGAAAAAGTCGGAATCGATTATTCTATCTTTAAAGATATGTGTTCCGAATTGATCGAGACAGTAACAGCAGAGGAGTTTAATTAAGGTATGGGTTCCATTATTACATTATCAATTGTACAGAGTGCATTAGAACTTGGTTTTATCTATGCACTGGTCGCACTGGCATTATTTATATCCTTCAGTATTTTAAACATTGCGGATCTTTCGACCGATGGATGTTTTACATTGGGATGTGCCGTCTGTGCATCGGTGACACTTGCAGGTCATCCGATACTGGGATTATTTGCAGCGATGGCAGCTGGTGTCTGCTCCGGTTTTGTGACCGCTTTCTTACAGACAAAAATGGGGATTCAGTCCATTTTGGCGGGAATCATCGTAAACACCGGATTGTATACAATTAATATTGCAGTAATGGGATTCGCTTCCAACATGAACTTATTCAACTGTGAATCCGTTTTTACCTGGGCAAAAACAGCGATCGGTGGAACGTGGTATAAACTGATCGTGGCTGCACTGATCGTTATCATTGTAGGAGTGCTGATCTCTTTCTTTTTAAATACAAGGCTTGGACTTTCCATCCGCGCAACCGGAGATAATCCGGATATGGTAAGAGCTTCCAGCATTAATACAAGTGCCATGATCACGATCGGACTTTGTGTTGCCAATGCCCTGACCGGTCTCTCCGGCGGACTGCTTGCGCAGTATCAGAAATCCTGTGATATCAATCTTGGAACCGGAATGGTAACAATCGCACTCGCCAGCCTGATCATTGGGGAATCTATCATTGGAAAAGGCGGTATGTTACAGCGTGTGACCGGCGTTATTTTAGGAAGCTGCCTGTATCGTTTTATCGTGGCAGTTGCCCTGAGATTAAATGTACCGGCAGAGTGTTTAAAACTTGTTTCTGCAATCATTGTAGCCGTGGCAATTGCATTCCCATATCTGAAAAAGCAGATGAATTTTTACCGGCAGAAACGTGCCGCAAAGGCTCAGAACCAGATATACGTTCAGGAGATTATGAAAAATGACAGCGAAGGAGGAGAAAGATAATGGCAGAGAAGAACGCAATGCTTGTGATGCGCGATGTCAGCAAAACTTTTAATCCGGGAACTGTCAATGAAAAATGTGCATTAAAAAATCTGAATCTCACCTTGAAGCAGGGAGAGTTTGCAACGATTGTAGGAAGTAACGGAGCCGGAAAATCAACGCTGTTTAATGCGATAACAGGAGCCTTTTTTGCAGACAAAGGACTGATCATGCTGGATGGTGAGGACATTACCTATCAGAAAGAGCATGTCCGCAGCAAAGTGATCGGTCATTTGTTTCAGGATCCATTGAAGGGAACCGCACCACATATGACGATCGAGGAGAATATGGCGCTTGCCTACCTGCGCACGACTACTTCAAAGAATGCCTATTTCAGCCGGATCAAGGCAGCGGACAAGAAAAAATTCAGAGAGCAGCTCGCACTGCTTGACATGGGGTTAGAAGACCGTATGAAGCAGCCGGTCGGACTTTTGTCCGGTGGACAGCGTCAGGCACTCACACTTTTGATGGCAACAATGGTGACTCCTAAGATTTTGCTGCTGGATGAACACACCGCAGCTTTAGACCCTGCCACCGCAGAGAAAGTACTGAACCTCACAAAAAAGATAGTGTCAGAGCAGAACATCACCTGCCTTATGGTCACGCACAACATGCATCAGGCGCTTGAACTTGGGAACCGTACCCTCATGATGGATTCGGGAAATATTGTGCTGGATGTTTCCGGGGAAGAACGGGAAAAGATGTCAGTGGATGATCTGTTAGAGCAGTTTGCAGTCCGTGCCGGAAAGGCATTGGATAATGACAGAATTCTGTTTTCTAAAGTGGAAGCATAATAATATTGTATAGATGGAAACAAAAAAGAATGGATTCCATAAATAATCATTATAGCAAAATACTGTAAAACCGAGGAAAAGCCGTTGAAATCTAACGGCTTTTCCTTTATTATATAAAGTAATGCTAAAAAAAATGTATATTTTCATAAGAGACTCGTGATTAAGAAAAACGATTACAGAGATGAAAAAGGCAGTGAGTATATACAAGGAGGAAAAACATGTATCCAATCGTTAGAAGAGAAAAACTGGCAGACAAGATCTATCTTATGGATGTCAAGGCTCCCCGTGTTGCGCAGTATTGCGAACCGGGACAGTTTGTTATTGTAAAAATTGATGAGGAGGGTGAACGTATTCCACTTACCATCTGTGATTACAACAGAGAAGAGGGAACGATCACGATCGTATTCCAGACCGTAGGAGCTTCCACAGAGCGTATGGTAAGCTTACAGGAAGGGGATGCTTTTGAAGATTTCGTTGGACCTCTGGGATGTCCATCTGATCTGATCCATGAAGATATTGAAGAATTAAAGAAAAAGAAAATACTATTTGTTGCAGGTGGTGTTGGTACAGCTCCGGTTTATCCTCAGGTAAAATGGCTGCATGAGCACGGCGTTGACTGTGATGTTATCATGGGTTCCCGTAACAAAGATTTACTGATCTTAGAGGATGAGATGAAAAAAGTTGCCACAAACCTTTATGTGACAACGGATGATGGTTCGTATGGTTTCAAAGGAACCGGTACTGCACAGCTGCAGGAACTCTGGGATAATGGAAAGCGTTATGACCACTGTGTGGCAATCGGACCAATGATCATGATGAAATTTGTCTGCAAATTGACAAAAGAATTAGGAATTCCAACGGTTGTTTCCATGAATCCAATCATGGTAGACGGAACCGGAATGTGTGGTGCCTGCCGTCTGGTTGTCGGCGATGAAGTGAAATTTGCATGTGTAGACGGACCGGAGTTCGACGGACATCTGGTTGATTTTGACCAGGCAATGAGAAGACAGGCCCAGTACAAGACCGAAGAGGGAAGAGCCATGCTGAAATTACAGGAAGGTGCAACACATCACGGTGGATGCGGCAATTGTAACAGTTAAAAATCAGAAATTTTGCAGATCAGAGAGAAAACTGTCTGGTCAGTTACATAGTATCAGGAGGAAGAAAATGGACGTATTAACAAGAGTTCCGGTTCGTGAGCAGGAGCCAGCCGTTCGTGCGACGAACTTTGAAGAAGTATGTTTAGGATATAATGAAGAAGAAGCAATGGCAGAAGCTGCCCGCTGCTTAAACTGTAAAAATGCCCAGTGTATGAAAGGATGTCCGGTATCAATCAATATTCCGGGATTTATCGCAGAAGTAAAAGAGGGTAACTTTGAAGCTGCTTACCATGTGATCAGTGAATCCTCTGCACTTCCTGCTGTCTGTGGTCGTGTATGTCCGCAGGAGACACAGTGCGAAGGAAAATGTATCCGTGGTATCAAGGGTGAGCCGGTTGCCATTGGTAAATTAGAGCGTTTTGTTGCTGACTGGGCAAGAGAGCATGGCATCAAACCGAAAAAAGCAGAGAAATTAAACGGACACAAAGTAGCCGTGATCGGTTCCGGCCCAGCAGGTCTTACCTGTGCGGGTGATCTTGCAAAACTTGGCTATGATGTAACTATTTTTGAAGCTTTACATCAGGCAGGCGGTGTTTTGGTTTATGGTATTCCGGAATTCCGTCTTCCAAAGCAGAAAGTCGTTGCAGCAGAAGTTGAGAATGTAAAAGCACTCGGTGTTAAGATTGAGACAAACGTTGTCATCGGTAAATCTGTTACGATTGATGAATTAATGGATAACGAAGGATTTGAGGCAGTATTCATTGGTTCCGGCGCAGGACTTCCAAGATTTATGGGAATCCCGGGAGAACAGGCAATGGGTGTATTCTCTGCAAACGAATTTTTAACAAGAAATAACCTTATGAAAGCTTTCTTAGAAGGCTATGATACACCGATCAAAGCAGGCAAAAAAGTAATCGTAGTCGGCGGTGGTAACGTAGCAATGGATGCTGCAAGAACTGCAAGAAGACTTGGAGCTGAGGTACATATCGTATACCGTCGTGGCGAGGAAGAGCTTCCGGCACGTAAAGAGGAAGTACATCATGCAAAAGAGGAGGGAATCATTTTTGATCTTCTCCAGAATCCAACTGAATTATTAGTAGATGAGAATGGATGTGTTAAAGGAGCGAAAGTCATCAAAATGGAACTTGGTGAGCCGGATGCTTCCGGAAGAAGAAGCCCGGTTGAGATTCCGGGATCTGAATATGAGATCGAAGCAGATACCGTGATCATGTCACTTGGTACTTCTCCAAACCCATTGATCTCATCCACAACCAAAGGACTTGATATTAACCGCAGAAAATGTATCATTGCAGAGGAGGAGACCGGAGCAACTTCCAAAGAAGGTGTTTACGCCGGTGGTGATGCAGTTACAGGTGCAGCTACTGTTATCCTAGCAATGGGAGCTGGTAAAGCAGCAGCAAAGGGTATTCACGAATATCTGAGCAACAAATAAAAACAGACAGGACAGGGCAGGTGCTGAATGGGTTATACATTTGGCACCTGTTTTTCTGTGAGTATTCCAAAGAAAACCCAAAGTTTTATTAATATTTTATGAAGAGGGTAGCAAAATTGCAGGGTTTATGTATATAATAGAACACGCTACGCAAGAAAGAAATACGAAAGAGGTTATCGATAGATGAAGGAGCAGAACCAGCACCAGATACAGAATCAGACAGAATTAGACGCAAGAAGACTGAGACAGAAAAAGCTTGTACGGAAAAGAAAAATCGTTTTGAGTGTAATGCTTTTGACGTCTTTTTTACTGGGATGTGTCTGTGGAAGATATTTTCCTGAGATCGAATTTGGAAAAACAGAAGAAGTGCTGGCATCAGCGCAGGATAACTCCGATGAAGAGAAAAAAGAAAATCAAACGGCAAACGACTTAGACACAGACAACGAAAAACCGACAGCTAATGCACAATCATCAGAGAACAAGGAACCGGCAGACAGTGAAGAAACGAATGATCCGTTTGCGGAGATTCCACAGGTCGTGTTATCAAAACCGGTAGATTATTCCTTAAATCAGGCGATCAGACAGTTGGAACAGATGGAAGCGGCAGATGAACGCTACGCACAGATCGTGGAAAATGCAGAGAAATATCCGGAAAAATTACTGATCAATCTGGCAAATAATCCGGAAATGATCGCATTTGTAGCTGATTATAAAGGGAACACAAGGGATTATGATAAAGCAGAACTGACAGAGAAAGAGTTACAGGAAGAATATCCGCTTTTTTTACAGTGGGATAAACGCTGGGGCTGCCTTGCATATGGGGATGACAGTAATGTTGCGATCAGCGGATGCGGTCCGACAACACTGGCGATGGCAGTAGTTGCGCTTACTGGAAACAAGGATGCGACACCGGCAGCGGTCGCAAAGTTTGCCATGCAGGAAGGTTACTATATGTCCGGTACAGGAACCATGTGGTCACTCATGACTGAAGGGGCGGCAGCTTATGACGTCCATTCAGAACAGATTAATATCAGCCAGATTGAAATAAAACAGCATTTAGATCAGGGAGATATCGTGATCTGTTCGGTGAGACAGGGTGATTTTACAACTGGAGGACATTTTATTTTACTTTATGATTATGATGACGAGGGATTTTCCATAAATGATCCATTCTCTTTATACCGCAGTGGACAGAAATGGGATTACGGAAAGATCAGAAGCCAGATCAAAGCGGTCTGGGCGCTTCGTGCAAAATAAAAAGGAATGTAAAATAAGAAGTAAAGAAGAACACGCCAGTTCCGGCAATGTTTGTCGGTTCTGACGTGTTCTTTCTTTTATAAGAAAATAATACACTATCTCAATAAAGTTAGGCAGCTTCGTGTGTGTGTTCTTTGCGGCTATTTTTTTCCCAGATAAAATAAGTTACGATCAAAAGAATACCAGTGATCAGCCAGGTAATCGGGCTTGCGAGACGGACAGCCCAGTAACCAAATGGATTTAACGTAATGGCAATCACGATGATACGGCACACCATTTCGACCACGCCGCTCAACATAGGAACAAGACCACGGTTTAAGCCCTGGAGCGCATTTCGATAAAGGAAAATCCAGGCAAGTGGCAGCATGAAAAAGCTGATCGTATTTAAGTACTGCATAGCATAATCAAATATTTCTTCCGAAGGATTGCTCACAAACCAGCTTACAATAAAACGTCCGCCAAACACACAGATTGCAGATGCGGCAAGCGAGATGAAAATACAGATGAAAAATCCTTTCCGCATTCCTTCATAGATACGTTTGTATTTTCCGGCGCCGAGATTCTGACCACAGTAAGTTGCAATGGCAGTACCGAGGGTAGGCATTGTCTGTGTAGACAGGTTTTCCACTTTGGAAGCAGCAGTAAAAGCAGCCACAACGCTGGAACCGAAAATATTGACCGCTCCCTGTAAAATCATAGTTCCGATGGCTGTGATTGAATAATTTAAAGCCATTGGGATTCCGATGGAAAGCATATTGCGTACTCCATGACCGTCGAGGTAATAATCTTCGCGGCTTGTTTTTAAAATATCAAACTTGCGGAACATGTAAATAAAACAGAGAAGTGCAGAGACACCCTGCGCGATGATCGTTGCGTAAGCGGCGCCTGCGGTTCCGAGTTTTATCACGATAATGAAAAACAGGTCGAGTACAATATTTAAAAAGGAAGAAAGAATCAAAAAGTAAAGCGGTGTTTTGCTGTCGCCGATTCCTCTTAAAATACCGGATGCAACATTGTAGGACATCGTGAGCAGAATACCGGCAAAAATCACTTTGATGTAAGAGTCTGCCAGACCTAAAATATTGTCCGGTGTTTTCATTAATATAAGAAACTGCCGGGATGCCGCCACCGTTGGAACTGTTAAGACCAATGATACAATAGCGGTCAGTATCAGGGAGAGGGCAACATAATGTTTTAACAGTTTAAAATCTTTCGCTCCAAAGGCGTGGGAGACCATAACGCCAAATCCCTGTGCGATTCCGTTTGCAAATCCTAATACCAGAAACATCAGGCATCCGGTAGAACCTACCGCAGCCAGCGCATCTTCGCCGAGATACTGTCCGACAATAATCGTGTCTACCATGTTATAAAACTGCTGAAAGATATTCCCGAGTAAAACCGGTACGGAAAAAAGTAAAATCATCTTAAGCGGGCTTCCCGCTGTCATGTCTTTTGTCATAATCGGATACTCCTTAAATTCCCAATTGAAATTAAAAAAATACTTGCATTTTTTTAGCTTGAACGCTTGTGTTATCAGTGTTTCAGCAACTTAGTATAAGGCATGGAATGTAAAAAAACAATGCTTATTTTTGCGAAAAAGTATTCTTTTTTTGTCCTGTTTGTTTAAAGGCGGATCAGGAATAGAAATTTGCATCTGTAACATGAAAATTGCTTTGAACGACAATGGACACTTACGTTTACTTTTGAATGGTGCTATCTTAAAAGTATCAAAGAAGTAACAAAAATAAAAAATCAAAAAGGTGGAGGTATTTTACAATGAAATTTTTCGTAGACACAGCAAATGTAGAGGACGTTAAGAAAGCAAATGATATGGGAGTGATCTGTGGCGTTACAACGAACCCGTCCCTGATCGCAAAAGAAGGAAGAAATTTCACAGAAGTGATCAAAGAGATCACATCAATCGTTGACGGACTGTTCGGAGAATAAGGATATAGAACATAGAACTTTGATTCAGCTTTTGAAAACAGAGCTTATCATAAATGAAATTACAGAGAAGGGAATTTGACGAAGAAATTGTAGTGAAAGCAGCAAAAGAATGTGGTAAAATAGTGACCGTAGAAGAACATTCCGTTATTGGAGGACTCGGTCCGGCAGTGGCTCTTCTCGAAAAATATGGCTTGAATGCAGAGGGCATTTATAAGTCAGTGAAAGAGTTTATATAGGATATATGCAGACTAACCTTGAATATTATAAGATTTTTTATTATGTATCAAAATACAGCAGTATTTCCCTCGCAGCAGAGGCGCTTTCCATCTCACAGCCGGCAGTCAGTCAGGCAGTCAAGCATTTAGAAAGTGATCTTTCCTGCGCTCTCTTTGTGCGGACATCCAAAGGCGTGCGCTTAACAAAAGAAGGCGGGCTGCTTGCAGAATATGTGAGAAAAGGATATGAGACAATCCTCACCGGGGAGAAAAAACTCTCGGAGATGTTAAACTTAGATGCCGGAGAAATCTGTGTGGGTGCCAGTGACATGACATTGCAGTTTTATCTGCTTCCTTATCTTGAGGCGTTTCATGATGAGTTTCCGCAGATCAAGGTGACTGTGACAAATGCACCGACACCGGAGACTTTACGACATCTTCAGGACGGAAAAATTGATTTCGGGATCATCAGCACCCCGGTCAACAACAAATACGATTTCAAAATGATGCCTGTGCGCAAAATCCAGGACGTTTTTGTGGCGGGAAAAAAGTTTGAGTACTTAAAGGGTGGAAAATTAAGCTATAAAGAGCTTGAAAATCTTCCGGTCATGTGTCTGGAGGGCAGCACTTCCACAAGAAAATATGTGGAAGATTATCTGGCAGAACGCGGGACTTATATAAGACCGGAATTTGAACTTGCCACCAGCGATATGCTCATTCAGTTTGCAGTGCGCAATCTCGGTGTTGCCAGTGTTGTATCAGATTTTGCAGAAAAATATGTGCAGTCCGGAGAACTTTTTACATTGACTTTCGACCGATCGATACCGGAACGTGAATTTTGCATTGTTTCAAATGAGCGGGCACCAATGTCGGCGGCAGCGGAAAAATTATATGATTTTCTGCCTGTTCCGTAGTGAAAAAATGTCAGAAAAAGTTCATCAATTCTTCATCAATCTTAATAGAATATCAATGGGATTACGGGCAGGAATATGATAAATTTATATGCAAGATCAGGATATTTAGGGGGAAACGTAAATGATGCGTTTATTATCGATCGGGATAGACTGTGTCTCGTCTGCTATTTTCGTGATTCCTGCTTTGGCTATTTTGCAGTGTACAATCTACAGGAAATGGGAATTTAAACCATTTTGTGTAAAACTGATATTTGCATTTTATGCGATTGCTCTGTTTTCGGTTGTGGGTGTCCCTGCGGTTGGAACATTTCAGATGGATTTTGGACTGAATCTGATACCGTTTGCAGACATTGTAAATAGTCCGTTTGCATATATGAAAAATACGATTCTGAATATCATTTTATTTATACCGATGGGATTTTTTGTACCTGCGGTCTGGAAGAATTACCGGTCTTTCAAAACCATGTTTTTCATGGGACTCGCGGTATCACTGGGGATTGAACTATTACAGATATTTACATTCCGGCTTACGGATATTGATGATCTGATCACCAATACGGCAGGAACTGTGATAGGATATGAAATAAGCAGAAAATTCTCTTTTTCGTTCTCTTTAAAAACAGAGGAATCGAAAGAAAGTTTAGTACGATATGAACCTGTCCTGATTCTTGCGGTTATGCTTTTGATTTCAATGTTTCTGAAACCAATCGTGTCTGATGGCATATGGAATATCATTATATAATAAGACTGCCGAGCGAAGCGAGTGTAGATAACGATCATGAAACTTTGCTTCATGGTATAATGAACAATTATATCAAATATAATGAATATTAATTTTACTTATGGCATATATTCGTGTATAATCATAAAGTAAAAACAGGAAAGCGTGATGGTTTTTACAGACCATCACTTTTTTTATGCAGGAGGAAAATCAAATGGTTACAGCAGTAGTAGGCGCTAACTGGGGCGACGAGGGAAAAGGAAAAATCACAGATATGCTTGCAGATGAAGCGGACATCGTTATCCGTTTTCAGGGTGGAGCAAATGCAGGACATACTATCGTAAATAACTATGGTAAATTTGCATTGCATACATTGCCATCCGGCGTATTCCACAGCCATATTACCAATATTATCGGAAATGGTGTTGCGTTAGACATCCCGAAGGTAATGAGCGAGATCAAATCAATCACAGACCGCAATGTGCCTGCACCAAAAATCATGATTTCAGATAGAGCACAGATCGTTATGCCATACCACGTTCTTTTCGATCAGTACGAAGAAGAGCGTCTTGGAAAGAACTCTTTTGGTTCTACCAAATCCGGTATTGCACCATTTTATTCAGACAAATATGCAAAAATCGGTTTTCAGGTAAGCGAGTTATTTGACGAGGAATTATTACAGGCAAAAGTAAAACGTACCTGTGAGACAAAGAATATTATGCTTGAGCATATGTATCACAAACCATTATTAAAAGAAGAAGAGTTATTAGCTACTTTACATGAATACAGAGATATGGTAGCTCCATATGTGGGAGATGTTTCTTTATTCTTAGACAAAGCAATCAAAGAAGGAAAACGTATTCTCTTAGAGGGACAGCTTGGAACCTTAAAAGATCCGGATCACGGAATCTATCCAATGGTAACATCATCCTCAACTTTGGCAGCTTACGGTGCAATCGGAGCAGGTATCCCGCCATATGAAATCAAGAAGATCGTAACTGTATGTAAGGCATATTCCTCAGCAGTAGGAGCAGGAGCTTTCGTAAGCGAAATCTTCGGAGATGAGGCAGACGAATTAAGACGCCGCGGTGGTGATGGCGGTGAGTTCGGAGCTACAACAGGACGTCCAAGACGTATGGGTTGGTTTGACTGTGTTGCAAGTAAATACGGCTGCCGTATGCAGGGAACAACAGATGTTGCGTTTACCGTACTTGACGTATTAGGATATTTAGACGAGATTCCGGTGTGCGTTGGCTACGATATTGACGGAGAAGTAACCACAGACTTCCCTGTAACAGCAAAATTAGAGAAAGCAAAACCGGTATTGAAGAATCTTCCGGGATGGAAATGCGATATACGTGGAATTAAGAAATACGAAGATCTTCCGGAAAACTGCAGAAAATATATTGAGTTCATCGAGGAGCAGATCGGATACCCGATCACAATGGTTTCAAACGGACCGGGAAGAGAAGATATCATTTATCGTAATAAATAAAAAGACTGAGGCAGGCGTGCAGTGCACCCTGCCTTTTGTGACAAAACAAGGAAGAAGGAGCATTTATGGTAAAAAATATAATTTTAGATGTCGGGAAAGTGCTTGTGGCGTGGGAGCCGGAAGACGCAATGAAAAAACTTGGATTTGATGATAAGACAGTGAAAGTGGTAGCGGATGCTACGGTCAATACACCGGTCTGGCTTGAGACAGACCGTGGCGTGTGGTCAGATGAACAGATCCTTTTTGCTTTTTATGAGAAGGCACCGGAATATAAAAAAGAGATCGATCTGTTCTGGAATCATCTGGAACTGGCAATCACACAGTTTTCGTATACGAAAGAATGGATTTCCAATATGAAAAAAGAAGGCTTGCATGTGTATATTCTTTCTAACTATGGAGATTGGACTTATCAGAGAACGAAGGACAATGAGCTGGATTTCTTACCGTTGACAGACGGCGATATCTTTTCTTACAGTGTGAGACAGGTCAAACCGGATGTGGAAATCTATGAGACATTATTAAAAAAATATCAGCTCACAGCGGATGAGTGTGTATTTATCGATGACCGGATGGAAAATATCGAGGGAGCCGAAAAAGCCGGAATCCACGGAATCTGTTTTGAGACGATTGAGCAGGTCAAAGAGGATCTGAAGAAATATAACATTTATGCGTAAAAAGGGGACGCAAATGGAACAACGCAGACAATCATCTGGTAAATTGCCGGGTATCACAAGGGAGGCGGAGGAGGCGCATCTTGCGCAGACCATTGAGATCACGCAGCAGAATCTTGATAAAAACATCGCGCAGGAGCAAAGCCTGAAAGAGGACATTCATACGTTATTGGAAACCTATGGAGCGAAAGATGTAGAGGCGCTTTCGTTGATCGACAATACCAAGCTCATGTATGAGACGGTGAAGCGTGACAGGAGCAGATTAGAAAAAGCGCGGAAGAAGCCGTACTTTGGGCGGATCGATTTTTATGATGAGGATTCGAAAAAAGATGAGGCACTCTACATCGGAAGGGTTGGAATCTCAAAAAATATCATCGACAAAGTGGTCATCGACTGGAGAGCACCCGTGGCGTCGGTTTATTATGAGAATGCAGTCGGACCGTGCGAATATACGGTGCAGAATAAGAAAACTTACGCGATCGATCTTCTGATGAAACGGACTTATGAGATTGAAAACGATACCTTAAAAGATTTCTACGATTCGGATGTCGTGGCGAATGATGAACTTCTCACAAAATATCTGGCAAAAAATAAAAAAGCAGTACTCGGTGAGATCATCGCAACCATTCAGAAGGAGCAGAACGAAATTATCCGAAAATCTCCGAAACAGAATGTAATCGTACAGGGAAGTGCGGGTTCCGGGAAAACAACCGTGGCAATGCACCGGATTTCTTACATTTTATATAATTATGACAAAGAGTTCCGCCCGGAGGATTTCTATATTATTGGAAGCAACCGCATTTTGCTGAACTACATCACCAGCGTTTTGCCTGATCTGGATGTATATGGAATCCGGCAGATGACAATGGAGCAGCTTTTCACAAGACTTTTGTATGAGGACTGGGACGAGCATACAATGCGTGTGCATGCATTGGCGAAAGAGGACAGCTTCATCCATATTAAGGGAACACTGTTCTGGTTCCAAAATCTGGAGGAGTACTGCAGAAAACTCGAAGAGGAGACGATTTTAGCGGAAGATATTTTCTTAGAAGTTCCAGTGAAAACCAGTTCTGTAAGGAGAACTTCAAGTAAGGTAACATTTCAAAAAACGAGCAAAATTCTTCTGACCGCAGAAGTGATTGCAGCTTATTTGAACGAAAACCCGGAGGTTTCCATCCAGAATAAAATTGCCATGTTGAACAAACGTGTGATGGCAAAAGTGCACAACGAGATCACTGGAAAAGACATCCGGTACACAGCGGACGACAAGCGTGAGATCCAGAAAAAATACCGGTGGTATTTTGGCGGAAAAGAGTGGAAAACTTCTATCTTTGAGTTGTATGCGGATTTTTTAGAGGAGCAGAGGTTAAAAGGCTATCAGCTTCCTGTGCCGGAAAATGATTTTGATGTCTATGATCTTGCAGCGCTGGCATATCTTTACAAACGTGTGAAAGAGATAGAGCTTGTGCGGGAAGCAAGTCATGTCGTGATCGACGAAGCACAGGATTTTGGCATGATGGTTTACAGTGTGCTGAAATTCTGCATGAGAAACTGTACATTTACGATTATGGGTGATGTGTCGCAGAACATTCATTACGGATATGGTCTGAATGACTGGGAGGCACTGCGCAAATTATTTCTGACAGGCCCTTATGACAGCTTTGAGCTGTTGCGCAAGAGCTACCGGAATACGATTGAAATCTCTAATTTTGCAATGCGTATTTTGCAGCACGGCAATTTTCCGATTTATCCGGTCGAACCGATCATAAGACACGGAAAAGATGTGACGATGGCGCAGCTTTCGGATGACAAAGAGTTATACCGCTACACAGCAGAGCAGGTAAAACACTGGCAGAAAGAGGGACTTGAAACCATTGCAATCGTATGCCGGGATGAAAAAGAGGCAGAGAAGATAAAAAAGAAGCTTGGCAAAAAGTTGTCCGTCACAGGTGATGATCTGGAAAACACAGAATTTGGAAGCGGTGTCATGATCCTTCCGGTAGCGTATACCAAAGGTCTGGAATTTGACGCTGTTTTGTTGTTTGACCCAAGTAGAGAAAAATATCCGTCAGACGACGCGCATGTAAAACTCTTATACGTGGCGGCAACAAGAGCTTTGCACGAACTTGCGGTGTTATACAAAGATATTCTGACCGGACTGATCGCTGATCCGGTGCCGGAGCGGCAGCAGAAAGTTTTCAAAGTCGAAGAGAAAAAGCCGGTGCGGAGAGTGGTCAGGAAGCCTGAAGTGGTGGAGAAGCCGGAGTTATCTGAGAAGCCAATCACAAAACCCAAAACCATCCAGAAATCCATGAACCTCTCCGAACACCACACTTCCGAATTATCGGGTGTGCAATCTGTCCATAAATTCGGAGATATTCCGGACAACAGCATCCTGCGTCCATCGGGACATGGCAGGATCGACACAGCTGTCCGTTGGGTGGAGCAGACGGCGTGCGGTGTTGCCTGTGTCAGCAACTACGGTGTACTCCATGTCAGTCCGGTGAATGACGCCGTGATCCGTGTGACATTCGGCGCAGGACAGAAAATAAAAGAATTGTTCCAGAACAGCCAGACGAAAATAAAGTGGCAGCAGAAAGAGACAAGAGAGGCAATCTTAATAAACACAAAAGAGATCCAGCTTACCGTCGACAAAAAAAGTGGTGCCATCTCCTATGCCAATGCCGCCGGAAAAACAGTGCTGAAAGAAAAGACAGCTCCACCGAGACAGATGGATGTGGTGAAAAAACAGAACTGGATGTACTTTGACTGGTCAAGATCGGAACGGCTGTCAGCCAAGGGTGTTTTAAAGGATGACAGGCTTCCACTCAAAAATACGACAAAATACATTTGTTACGGGGAAAAATCCAAACGTTTTCCACTGGTGCATTCCAATCTCGGCTATGGAATTGCAGTGGCAGCGGACAGCGATGTATTATGCTGTAACATTCCGATGTATGGACCATACATTTCCTCAGAGCATATGGAGCTCATCGACTACTATTTTATCATTGGGGCGACAGAAGCGGATGTGATCAACCGCTATGTGGAATTTATGAACGGCTGAAGCCAGAAAGTGAAAATGTCAGATGAATTTCACAAAGTTATCACATTTTTTTCCAAAAGAAAACACATTTCTTCGATAAGATAATACTATCGAAAGCCGACAGTTGCGAAATTCGTGAAAACAGACGGATTTCGTGATTTTCATGCGAGCCGGAAGTAAGGAGGAAAACATTGTGATCGAGATCAGTCATCTGGTGAAAAAATATGGCGACCATATAGCAGTGAATGATTTATCATTAACTGTGGAACCGGGAAAAATTTATGGATTTTTAGGACCAAACGGTGCCGGAAAATCCACCACGATGAACATTATTACAGGGTACTTAGGTGCAACCAGTGGAGAGGTGAAAATCAATGGATTTGATATTTTTGCACAGCCGGAAGAAGCAAAAAAATGCGTGGGATATCTGCCGGAGATTCCACCTCTTTATATGGATATGACAGTCAGAGAGTATTTAAACTTTGTGGCAGAGTTAAAGAAACTCGAAAAAAGTCTGAGAAATAAATATGTGGAGGAAGCGATGGAGACGACCGGAATCACCGCGCAGCAGTCAAGACTGATCCGTAACCTGTCAAAAGGCTACAGGCAGAGAGTTGGATTTGCACAGGCAGTGCTAGGGTATCCGGAGATCATTATTCTGGACGAACCCACGGTCGGACTTGATCCAAAACAGATCATAGAGATCCGTGACCTCATCAAAGAACTTGGCAAAAATCATACGGTTATTTTGAGTTCGCATATTCTGTCTGAAATATCTGCAGTATGTGATCACATTTTCATTATTTCCAAAGGAAAATTAGTGGCAGGCGATTCCACGGAGAATCTGATGAAACAGATGGCAGGAGCGCAGGAGATCGAACTTCTGATCAAAGGAGACCATGCGGCAGTGCAGGAGACATTCACCGGGATCGCAGAAGTTGAAAAATGCATTCCATTAGAGCAGAAGGACGAAGCGTGTGTACATCTGAATCTGATCGCAAAACCGGGAATGGATATCAGGGAACAGGTGTTTGCTTCCTGTGTCAACCATGGATTTGTCATTCTGCAGATGAATCCCGTTTCAAAATCTCTTGAGGATGTGTTCCTTGAACTCACGGAAAAAGAGGGGACACAGAAGGAAGTTCTGCCGGAGAAAAAACTCCATTTTGTAAAGCCTTATTTTGGAAAAGAGAGTAAGGAGGACAGGAAATAATGTTTGCAATATTAAAAAGAGAAGTAAAAGCTTACTTTCAGACGGTGACAGGATGGTTGTTTATTGCAGCAGTTCTTGTACTCTATGGACTATATTTTTATGTTTACAATCTGCGCGCAGGCTATCCTTATATTTCTTACTCACTGTCGGCGATCGCATTTATCATGCTGATCACGGTACCGGTGCTGACCATGCGCAGTTTTGCGGAGGAACGCCACAGCAGAACAGACCAGTTGATCCTGACTGCACCGGTATCTGTGGGAAAAGTAGTATTGGGAAAATATCTCGCAATGGCTTCTGTATTTACCATAGATATGGTGATCATTGCGATCACACCATTGCTGTTAATGTCCTACGGAACGATCCCATTAAGGGAATCCTATGCAGCAGTGCTTGGATTCTGGCTGTATGGCTGCGCCTGCATTGCCGTTGGTATGTTTATTTCCTCATTGACCGAAAGCCAGGTGATTTCCGCAGTTTTGACATTTGTTGCATTATTTGCCGGCTACATGATGGGAAGCATCTGTAATCTGATTTCAGAGAGCGGAAATCTTCTGACAAAAATTTTAGGCTGCTACGATCTTTACACGCCGCTTGATAACTTTATGAATGGGACACTGGATGTGGCGGGAATTGTCTATTACGTAACGATCATTGCATTACTTTTGTTCCTGACAGGGCAGTCCGTTCAGAAACGCCGCTGGAGCATCAGTTCCAAAAAAATATCGACAGGTGTTTTTTCAACGGGAATGATCATTGCAATGGTGGCAGTGACCGTTGTTGTGAACCTGTTCGTGGCAGAACTTCCGGCAACATGGACATCCATTGATGTCACTTCAACGAAAATTTATTCCATCACAGACGATACGAAGGATTATCTGAAAAGTCTCGACGAGGATGTGACAATTTATGTGCTGGTGTCCGATGCATCAAAAGATACAAAACTGGATGAGACGTTGCAGAGATACGAATCCCTGTCGAATCACATCAAAGTTTCCTATATCAATCCGGCTACAAACCCGGCTTTTGCTGCGCAGTATACAGACAGTTCTGTAACTTCAAACAGCATGATCGTTGTGAGCAGCGAGCGTTCCAGAGTTATTGATTACAATGATGTGTATACCTATAGTTATGATTACAGCAGTTATTCCAGAAGCATTGATGGATATGATGCAGAGGGACAGCTTACAAGTGCAATTCAGTATGTGACCATGGATTCCACAGAGCTTCCGGTGATTTATCAGGTATCCGGACATGGGGAAACAGCTTTATCCGGTGGTTTTACAGAGGCAATTGAAAAAGCAAATATCACTTTATCTGACCTTGCATTATTAAAAGAGGATACGGTTCCGGAAGATGCAGCAGCGTTGATTATTAATGGACCGACCACTGATTTTTCGGAGGATGATGCCAGCAAAGTGATCGATTATATCAATCGGGGTGGAAAAGTGCTGATCACCTGTAATTTTCAGGCACAGGGTTTGGAAAACTTCGAGTCAATCCTGTCGGCATGCGGCATGGAGCGTGTTTCCGGCATTGTGATGGAAAATGATAAATCCTATTACTATAGCAATACACCGTATTATCTGCTTCCTGACGTAAATTCAAGTGCATATACAAGTTCCGTCAGCGGTTCATATATCTTTGCTCCATATAGCGAGGCAATCACCTATGGGGAAGATACAGATGATACAACTTATACAGCATTATTGGAGACGACAGATAAAGCAGTATCCAAGACAGATGCAGTAAATGCAACAACATCAGAGCTGGAGGAGGGAGATGCTGCAGGACCATTTGCGGTTGCGGTTGCCATGGAAAAAACAATCGATGAAGATACAGTCGCAAAGGTAGTGGTCGCCGGATCTGTGGAAATGTTTGCAGACAGTGCAGACCAGATCGTTTCCGGAAATAACAGCGCTATGTTTACAGATATCATTGCCCAGATGGTTGGCGATTCTGATCTTGCAACAAGTGTGATCCCGACAAAAGATTACACGCTCAGCGCCATCACGGTGGATGCGGCGGCAGGGATTCTGTATGGGCTTGGTCTGATGATCGTGCTTCCGGTCATTATGATGATTCTTGGAATTGTGATATGGGCATCAAGAAGAAAAAAATAAAAAAATAGAGGATAGAAAATCAAGATTGGAGACAGATAGAATATGAAAAAACAGAAAATTCAGTTTATTGCAATTCTGATCGTGCTGGCAGTGCTTATCGCTGCCACCTTCGGAATGAAATGGTATAACAAAAATAAAGAGGAAGAGAAAACAGCGGAAGAAGAGGCTTCTACCATTTATATTTCCAAAGTGGACGTTGACACGATCACAGCATTTTCTTATGAGGTTGACCATGTGACGTATACTTTTACAAAGGATGGGGATACATGGACCTATGACGGAGACACATCACTGGATATGGATGAAGAAGCGATCGACAGCATGCTTTCAACACTGTCATCGCTGACAGCAATAGAAGAGATCAGTGATTATACAGATCTGAAAGAGTTTGGATTTGACCAGCCGGAAGATCTGATATCCTACACAACAAGTGAAGGGTCTGTTTCTCTTTTTGTAGGAAATAAAAATGATACTTTGAATGCATACTATATTATTTCAGCTGATGGAGGAAGCATTTATCTGACAGAAACGTCTCTTGCGGATGCTTTTTCCAAAACGATTGAGGAGCTGACAGTTACGGAAGATACAGAGAGCACGGAGAATGCAGAAGATACGGAGACTGTATTGGATACAGAGAGCGTGTCTGAGAGTACAGAAGAATAAATGAGATAAAAACAGGATCAGCACCCGACAGGAAATTTTGTTCAGGTGCTGATTTTTTAATGCTCTGCAGTATCTTTTTCTTCGGAATCTTTTTTGATCAGTTTGTAAATAAAACTGTATGCCCAGATCAAAACAGGGATGATCACAGAGGCATAAATGGATGTCATGAGCATGTTCATAAAATTTTCACTGGCAGAAACTGCACATACGATGGTAGAGACATAAAGTCCAACCAGAATAATGACACCGATGATTGCTAAAATTTGTTTTACTTTTTTCATATTTTGAATCCTTTCAGGAAAAATCGAATAAGTTATGGTATAATGAGCGCAAGCGAAAAGAACATATTTATATGTTCGGCGAGCGGCGAAATTATTGAGTGATGAAATCACGATATAATCATCCTATCGGAAAAAAACATTTTCGTCAATAAAATTGTAGAAGAAAAGGCAGGTAAATCGGGTGGCATATGAAAAGCTTTTGAATGAAATTTATGCGGCGGTATCATTGAAATATCTGTGGAAGGAATACGAACCATATTTTGTGAAAAGTGAATCGCCGGATTGGATTAATCCAAACATGGATTTCGGGTTGGAAGTCAGTCAGGCACTTTTGCCGGATGACGGGCAGGAGGAGAGTTTTATCGAAAAATATCTTGGCTGCCGGAGAGAGGAACTGCCTCCTCTGGCGTTTGAAAAATATGGGGAACGGCTGAATTTTTACAACGGAAGGTTCTGGGCGATTCTGCCAGATAATACCGTGCAGCAGGATTATCTTTCCAAGGCGAAATATCGTTTTGATCGCAAACTGGAAAAACTAAATGCAAATTATATCCATAAGCGCTACAATGGTTTGTATCTTTTTCTGCATCCGACAGACGAGAATGATATTGATGCAGGTGCACTGTTTGAATATATGAGATATACACAGGAAAAGAAAAAAATGCGATTTGACCGGGTATTTTTAAATTGTGTCAAAACCATTTACGTCTGCAATTACGAAAACAATACGATTGAGCCGATTGTGCTGCCGCCAAATGCGGAAAACTTTTTGAACACAGAGGCGGAGTACCTCCGCAATTGCTGTGACTGGAAGGATGGGACAGCGTTGGAGATGAAGCGTGGCGATGAGAGCTTTTAAATGAGTGTAGAAATATGATTGGAGGAAAATAGAATGAACGGTATCTTTCGCAGAGTAAGTATCAGAAAATATCAGGAAAAGAAAATTGAGCAGGAAAAAGTGGAACAACTGCTTCGAGCTGCAATGGCAGCGCCGTCTGCATGCAACCAGCAGCCGTGAGGAGCTGGCTCTTCCATTTCAATCATTCAGTCAAAATGCAAAAGAGCAGGAAAAGTTAAAAGTTTCCTTGACTTTCCCCACCAAGCCCCTTACAATAAACCTATCTTTTTTATCAAATCAAAGTTACAAAATAAGCTAACATAACAAAAAATCCATCACCACATCGGTGGACCACTCAGCAGGAGAAAATGACAGACACAAAATTAGAACAGTAACTAAAAAATCCATGCAAACAGTCTTGAAGAATCTTGAGGGGTTCTATATAATAAACATAGATCATTCGGAAAACCTGTTTGTATACCATAAAAGCAGGAGGTCAAATGACCAGGAAAAAACAAAAGACAAGGAAAACACAAAAGAACAGGAAAAAACAACAGACATTAGAAGAAAAGATAGAACAGGTCAAAAATTTCAGACCTATCGATGATACGTTTTTTGAAGTACTGGCAGATGATATTGGCGTATGTCAGGAGATGCTGCGTATCATTTTAGAAGATGAGAAACTCATCGTAAAAGACGTTATCGTACAGAGCAGTGAGAGAAACCTGTATGGGCGATCTGTCCGTCTGGATGCACTCTGTATCCTTGGAAATGGAAAAAAGTGTAACGTGGAAGTGCAGCGATCTAACAAGGATCACCATTTAAAAAGAGTGCGGTTCAATGCATCGGTCATCACGGTGCGGGACTCGCAGACGGATGATAAATTTGAGGAGACGATCGATCTGATCGTTGTGTATATTTCCGAGTTCGATATCTTTAAATGTGGCAGGGTGATCTATCACGTGGACAGCGTGATCCGGGAAACACAGGAAAAAGTAGACGACGGATTGGAGCGTGTATTCGTCAATACCGCAGTAAAAGACGGAACAACTATCTCAGAATACATGGACTGTTTTCTGCAGAAAGAGATAGACAATGCCAAATTTCCGAAATTAACCAACCGTGTGCATTATCTGAAACATGAAGAGGGAGGTGTAAACGCAGTGTGTGAAATAATGAGAAAATATTCAGAAGAAGTCGCAGAAAAAGCATATCAGCAGGGCGAGGAAGCCGGCAAAGAAATCGGCAAAGAAATCGGAAAAGAAATCGGCAAAGAAATCGGTCAACGCCAGGCAAACATTGCCGCCATCAAAAACATGATCATCCGCTTTCGGGCAACAAAGGAAGTCATTCTGGAAGATTACACCGAATCCGAATACAACACCGCCATCGCCGAACTCCAGTCCGAATCCAGATAGCCCAAGACCAAAACAAACCAAAACCAAAAACCACCCATCACAGAGCCAGCCCGTCAGGAGCTGGCTCTTTCCGCATCATAAAAACCATTCCACCACCCCTTGCAACACATTGACTACTGCAATAAAAATGCAAAAATAAATTACGTATATAAATAAAAAATATAAATATAATACATATAAAATTAATGAAAAGCAAAAAAATATTGCATTATCATAAAATAAACGATACTATATGAGTGAGATAATAAAGAAAGGTTGCATCGATATGAAGATTCAAGCTGTATTTATAGATGGATTTAAGAACTTAGCAAATGTAAGAATATCTTTTAATAATATTACAACACTTGTTGCATTAAATGATTTTGGAAAATCAAATGTACTTTCAGGTATTGATTTTGGATTGAGTTTTATGAAAGCATCGATAGAAGATAAAAAGGATATGATGTCCAATTCCCAACTGATTCCCGGTAATTGTAATTTGATTGGAAGAAATTATAAATATGAGATGGAGGTAGCAGCAGATATTGATGGCAGGGAATACTTGGTGCAGTATGGCTATGAGTTTGAATGGAAAGATACCGATGGCAAAGAGCCAGAAATAATTTCAGAATTTTTGAGAGTCAAACTTAATGAAAAAGGACAAAAGTATGCCCAGCTAATCAATAGAACTGCTCATACAGCATTCTATAAGAGTTCGGAGACGGGAAGATGTTCATCAATAATTAAGGTTGGGGAGACAGAATTAGTTGTGAACAAGTTAAGAGCCTATGATGAATTATATTATGCCCTGATTATTACAAAGCTTAATGGAATAAAAATAAATATGGGAAACAATCTGGAGGCTAAGAGCTTCTGCCAGTCAGATTCTGTTATTCGGAAAGGTTTCGACAATGCGTCGATAAATGAGGATAATCTGCCACAAGTTATATATAGGCTGAAAAGCCAGTATCCAGATAAATTTGCATTATTAAAAGAGGCTTATTTTCAGTTATTTCCTGAATTTGAGGAGATTATTGTAAAAGATTTTCAATTAAATGTAGAAGAAGATCACCAGCTTCGGGAGAATGTACCATTTCAATTTACGATTGCTGTCTATGCATTATTTGTTAAGAGAAAGGGGTTGGTGAATCCGGTAAACTTTTCTACGATATCAGATGGTGCAAGGCGGGTTTTTATGATATTGACCAAAATTATTACAGCCAGTGTTAGTAATATTTCATTGATAGCGATCGAGGAGCCGGACAACTCTGTATATTCTGGCTTGTTCGGGACGTATATCAGGACGATTCGTGAGCTGTCAGCTGGCTGTAAAGTTATCATTACAAGTCATTCACCGTACTTTGTCAGCTGTCTTGATCCTTCTGGAATTTATGTCGGGATAAATAGAAAGGTTGGAGTAGCGGAGTTTTTTCCATTTAAGAAGTCAGGGAAGAAACAGCTGGTTAATGATGCAGTTAGTTTAGATTTGCGAATGGGGGAGTATCTGTTTTCAATGCTTGCAGATTCTGAAAGTAATATAAGGGATTATTTGGAATGGGACAATGAATAAATGCTATATCAAAGGAGAAAATCAACATGGTGGATAATGATTACACATTGGAAGGCAGGTTTGAAATTGCCAATGAGAACATGAAACAGGAGATGAATGAGCTTATCATACAGATACTGTATAAGACAGGAATCAGAAAGACTACGACTGTAATGATCAATGGTCGGGAGTTCGATGCAGTTGAACAGACATATCCGGATGAAAATGGAATCATTTATTTCGATTATTCTGTATTTGAAAAAAGGATAAGAAGAGGAAACTATTATAATTGTCATACTTGTGAATTGGTAACGGAAGATCGCGGAGAAAATGAATTTGGTCTGGTCATGAACATGATAATGATAATATTAGAGTCCTATTCGGACAGTCCATGTTACCTGATGCATAAAGGTAATCTATTTAACATCCTGGGGTACGTTGATCTGGTAGAAAGCTTAACAGGAAAGGTTTTAACCTTTAAAAACAGAGACAATATTGGAAAAATAAAAGGAATACCGGTAGACAGGCATTTGCTTTATAAATGCATTCTTCGTGATGATGAAGATGAACTTCTGGGATTTTGGGATTCTGAAACCATATTGCTTTCAGACCAAAGAAAAGAGGAAATATCCGAATGGAGTGACAGGTATAAAAGTTTGAAAGATGATGATGTGAAGTCTTTTGATATGGAAGCTGTGCTGGCGAAAGCGATAGCAATCATGTCTTTGGAGTGGGAATGCAGATATGTGAATAAGGATATGGTAGATGAGTTCATCGGAAATAAAGAAGTATCATCTTATAAAAAAGCGGTTTATCTGTTACAGAAACTACTTGAGGAAGATATGGAGATGTTTGGAGAATTTACGAAAACACAGGTGTTGGAATGGATTTTGTATGAGATAGATCCGGAGGAAAAAGAAAGCAGCTATTCAGCGTATATGAGTCTGCTTGGAAATAAGAAGTACAGAAAAGAATTTATGGGATTTTAATGGAGGATATATGGGGACTTTTTGTGATTATAATGGAAACATGACAATTCCGGACGAATTCAAAGACGAATTTAATGAGAATATGATAAAAATTCTTCAGAGGGGCGGAATGATGCAGTTTGAAAATGTACACATGTATGGGAAGGAAATTCATCTGATCCGTCCGGTTGAGTGCGATGAGGAAGGGAAAGCATACTTTTCTTTTAATTACTTTGAGGATGACTTATGGGAAAGTGTGTTATTCAATTCCAGGACGCAAGTCCTGAGAAGTGGCAAAATAGGAAACAACGAATTTAACAGAGTCATGTGTGCAGCTTATCTCTTATATGAATTATATGGAATGGATTATGGGTATGTTGACAGAAATGGGGATTTTATAGATCCGGTACGCTGCATAGCATGGATCAATCATGTTCTTGACAAAGATTTTACTGCCGAAAAACGATTTAATCTCTGGAAATATTATGAGAGTTATTACTTTACGGAAATAGAACAGGATCATTATGACAGGGCATATCCGAAAACGGTGTTTGGTATTATTCCAGAAGAATTAAGAGGTGGAATGGGAGGCAGAGATCTGGCAGATATCTATTATATTGTATATGGAACAGGGGATATGGGGATGGATGAAGCCAGCAGCGGATCATATCCGTATGAGATAATGTGTGTAAAAAAAGAATTACAGAAATTCTCTGAAACATACTGGTTTGACAGAAAAAAGCGTTTATATGAATTGTTGAAGCTTCCGTATGATGAGAGACAGGGGATTGCCTGTCAAAAATATGGCGGACTGGCGGAAATGACACTGAGAATACCAGCCAGAGTATTTGTGTACCTTTTTGCAGAGATACAAGGCTTTGATTTCTGGACAGAATGGCATGAAGTGCATGGAGAGTTTTATGTGGATGAAATTACTAAAAACTATGTTGGTGAGTCGGTCGTAAAAAAGAGAGAAGAAATAAGAAACACACAGATTGGAAAGTTGAAAACAAAAGATTTTTTGAAAAATAATGGCTGCTTTACATTTTATAATACACCGGCGGAACTTAAGGATAAACCTGACTATTATCTTTCCGATGATGATTTAATGTACTGGTGGGATGGAACAGATACCGTACAGTTATCAATACGGATGATCGAGACATTGAACAGGTGGTCCGTAGAATTGAAGAAATTTGAGACGGAAATAAACCGGGACGAAATAGAAGATTACGATATGTTGAAAAGTTTGTTGGAATTATTGGATAGGGCAAATCATGAGTATAGAGACATATATGCATTTCAAAATATGTTTTATGAGTTTGCGCAAAACAATAAAGATATTCATTATTTTGCGGCGATAAAGTTATTTGAGAAAATACTTGATGAAAACTGGGAGACAGGTAAAATTATTCAGTCAGTAGAATCATGGAGTACGGCTTCTAAAAATGTTATCTGTAATGAAGGCAGAATAAATGTCAAACGTTATTTGAGTGTGCTGGCAAATAAGAAGCTTAGAGAGAAGTGTTTTGGATTCTGATGAGCCATTCCTGCCAATTTCTTCCAATTCCCCCATCCCGATTGTCCTCATCAAAATCACCCGTTATACTGTAACTATCTCCCCGGTTTTCCAGAGGTCCGTGGGCAGAAAATCAGAACAGCATAAGAGGAACAGCATGAGGACAATTGACGAAAATACCATACAATCCTATCAAAACCATATTTATATACAGGAAAAATCCAAGAATACCATCGACAAATACATCCGCGACATCCGCACCTTCACCGCATGGCTGGAAACGCAGGAACAGAAAGACATCACCAAAGAATGCGTGATCTGCTACAAAAAATATCTCGAAGAAAACTACAAGACATCGAGCGCCAACAGCATGCTCATCGCCCTGAACGGCTTCTTCGGATACACAGGCTGGCACGACTGCTTCGTCACGATCTTCAAGACCCAGCCAAACCACATCTATGCGCAGGAACAAGAGATGACGCGCGCCGAATACGAAAAACTCATTGCGACCGCAAAAGGGGATGACAACCTCCGCCTTGCCATGATCATCGAGATCATCGGCAGCACCGGCATGCGCATCAGTGAACTTGCATCGGTCACGGTGGAAGCAGTGAAAATCGGAAAGATCAGCATATTCTGCAAAGGAAAACACCGCGATATCTTTTTCGTACACAAACTGAGAATGAAACTGCTCGACTACTGCAAAAAGAACGACATCAGGAGCGGCGCAGTCTTCATCACAAAAAACGGAAACCCGGTAGACCGCAGCAACATCTGGACGGAAATGAAAAAAAACGCCGAAAAAGCAGGCGTTGCACTGGAGAAAGCATTTCCGCATAACCTCCGCCATTTCTTTGCGCGCACCTACTACAGTATACATAAAAACATCAGCCACCTTGCGGATATCATCGGACACAGCAGCATCAATACCACAAGGATCTACGTAGCGACCACAGAGGAAGACCATGTCAAAAAATTGGAGCGTCTGGATCTGGTCGTCTGAACGACAGAAATAAAAAACACAACATAATGTAGATTATGTTGTGAATGCATTCAGATGAAAGTATGGCAATTATTACCAATAACTTCCGAGTATCATCTTTTTATCAAAAAATCCGATAAATGTCAATTAGTCTGATGCTAAAATTCGACAAAAAACCCCACTTTTATAAAAGAAGCACTAATATCATAGTACTTCTCTATGATATTGTTGTCATTTTTGCACAAAAATAAGACCAGACTTCTGTAAACGCCTGATTTTTTTCAGTATTTCATGGTTTTACAGCTGGAAATCATGTTTTCCTAATCATACTACATTCGTAAATAACTGCTAAAAACCAGAAATTTTATAAATCTGTCCAAAATCCCGGTGAAACCGGGCAAAAGAGCCATTCCTCCACACAACATAATCTACATTATGTTGTGGAGCTTTCTTTATGTAATAAAAATTAAGGAGGAAACCTATGAGAAGGACAAAAGCAAACCGTGCATTGACATTTGTGATGGCAGCCGCACTGCTCATCGGATCGATCCACGGCGTAGGTGCAAAAGAGCAGAGTAAAGCTTATGATGCACCGGAACTGACACTCCTGCAGGGAGAGTCAGACTATGACCTGACGGAAGGAATCACGTATGACAGTGAAAAATATACCCTGTCCGTCACTGACACAGGAAACTTTGATATCAATGTGGCTGGAGATTATGAGATCTCATACGCACTGACGGAAAAGGAAAGCAGTGTAAGTGAAACTGAAAGTGTGGAGAACACAGAGAGTGCGGATATCATAGAAAGCACTGAGACGGTGTCTGGCACAGAAACAGTAGATACCACGGAAACGATAGAAAATACAGATCAGACACCGGAAGGGGATGACCAGAATTCTGATACAGATACTGCAGATCAGGACAAGCCAGACCAGCCGGCAGATGAGGATGAAGCGGACAGTGCAAAAGACCCGACAGATAGCGGAAATGCAGGACAGACGCAGGGAACATCCACGGGTGTCGGAGAGGCACAAGGATCGGAAAATCAGAATGATGGAAATACAGACACAGTAAAAGAAGATTCCTCGGACACAGATACTGTAAACATTACAGAAGAGCAGACTCCGAAAGCGGCAAATGCAACACAGGAAGTGATAAACTTCAGCAGGACTGTAAAAGTAGTCGCAGCGGAAGAACCGGTGGAATCTTATGCAGTAAATGAAGGAATAGCGACCTATGCAAATGTGCAGGGGAACTATACCGTAAATCTGGGAACACCGGTGTGGACGGATGATACACATCAGAAATTCCAATATACAAATGCAAAGATTGATACAGGCAGTGATGACATAAGCCTGATGACAATCACGTTGTCAAGCGGTAAGCTGCCAGATGATATTTTAAATGATGCAATCGTAAGGGATGATTATGGAAGATCAGCCACATGGATCTTTATGGATAAAAAATCCAGTCAGGAAATAGAGAAAAAAATCCAGACTATGACATTTGATTATGTGAATGATATGAATGTATATGTATCAGTAAATGCAAATGATAATGAAGGATTTGATTCAAATCTTGATCAAATGAAACTGACACAGTGGTCAGTCAATGGTCATTATTATTTGCATGTTAATGAGAAAGTATCATGGACGGTAGCGTATGATAGAGCAAAAGAATATAAGTTAGCCGGTCAAAGAGGATACTTATCAACAATTAAAGCTAATGATGAATTATCATATATTTTAACATTACAAACGGGGCAAACGTGGACAGCTGGCACAAGATTAATTATGAAAGATGGTTCGAGTATCAATGATACTCCATTTGGAAGGATAACAAATGGGATTGTAAAATATGGTCAGGATTATTATTGGGCGGCAGGACCAGAAACAGGAGAGAAAATTGTATCGTTATGGGGATCTGGAGAACCCAATCGTGTATCAATTGGTTATGGTGCGTTAAATACTACAATTTCAGATGTACAAAGTCAAGAATCCTGTGTAATGGTAAGAAATACAGATATAAAAACATTGAATGATATAATAGAAGGAAATGTGCATGGAGATACGGACCTTACAGCGAGTGGTTTCTTCGTCGAATTCGGCGGCTACGCTGACGGAGCCGATCCTGGGCAGCCGGATAACACCAAAAAAGGTGAGACCAACGTACTGGTAGCACCAATGGATGCTGAGGCTATGATAAATGGTGTGAAATATGCCCCTCTTGCCGATGCACTGGATACGGCACAGACCGGGGACACAGTCGAGATCGTAAAAGATACCGTCACAGCAGTGCCAGGCGGAACCCTGAAAAAAGGTGTGCAGTTAAAGAGCAAGGATGGTACATGGTTCTCCGCACCAAATGATGCGGTGGATGTAACGCTTGACGTTGCAGCAGATGGAATCATTACACTTAAAGACGGAACACTTAATGTATCGGATAACGGAACACTGAACGTTTACAGTCCGGTAGACCATAATACTTACAAGGTGACAACCCCGGCAGGCGCATCATCGGTCGTTGTGCCAAATGGTACAGGGGATGATACACCATATCTCAAGAACCATAACACGACAGGCGAACTCACCTTAAAGATCGGGGATGTGACATACACATATACCAATCAGAGTTTTAATGCCATCACCCTGGTCTACATCCCGAATGCCATGTACCGGAATGAACTGGTGACAAAAGCAGAAGTTACGGCAGACAAGAGTGCAGTAATTAAGCTGGATGACGGCGAAGAAAATACGGTAGAGATAAAAGGAAATGGTTCAGCCGCCGATAAAGTGACAGTAGAGCGCAGAACAGATAAAAAAGCGGAGGTAAAACTTCCTTCGGGAACAAAGGCGAAGGTATTTGGACATGAGGTGGATACTGCACCTGCAGGTGGCGTGACGGTAGGTCAGAGAAGTGCAGTCGACACAAAATATCCGGACAGGGATTATATCGTAATAGCTGTTGCGGGAGAGAAAGTCACAGCAGATGGTATTGAATATGTTGCAACCGAAAACAATCAGAAGTTTTATCTTGGAACATTTAAAGCAATCGTAACCATAGGAAGCAATGCTGAGATTACAAGTGGTCAGAAGCAGACTGACGTTGGTTATTTAAAAACTTATACTGTAAAAATCAGTCCAAAAGCAGATTATGATCTGGATCAGGACAACTTTATTGTTACTATGAAGGAAAGCGATACAGGGACTGTTAAGAATTTGACATTTGCAGATGTGTGCAGGGTAGATCCGGCAGGAAACATTACAGTTACGATTCCGAAGGTCAGAGGAGACATTACAGTGAATGCTGTGGCAAAACGGCAGATGACAACCTTAAATGTAACAGGTCTTGTAACAGCAAATGCAAAGGGAAGCTTCAAGGCGGTAGATGCATCTGGTAATGAATACAAACTGGAGCAGGATGGCAGCATCAATGTAAAACGCAATGAGGAACTCACCCTTATATTTACGCCAAATGATTTTTCAAATCCTTATTATTCAGATCTTACCGGGGAGAAGGGAGAAAGTTTCTCTATCCTGACAGCATTGCAGGAGACAACAAACAATACAGATTTATTTGCAGGAGCAAAAACGTTTAACTGGAAAGAAAAGAGTTATGAATTAAAGTACACACCGACAACTTCAGATGTGACACTGAAAGCTGTATTCACACCGTCCCATATCGTACATGTTCATGTGACAGGTGGCACGGCAAAAGTGAAAGATACAGGGCTTGTAACAAAAGAATCAGGTGCGGACCAGTTCCAGCATGTCATTGTGAAAAACAATGAAACAGTAGAGCTGGAGTTAAAAGATACAACAGGAACAGCCACTACTTATAAACAGGCATATTGGAGCAACGTGGATGGCAGTGCTGATACCGATGTATCCAATCAGGCTTTCACAGGAAATGGACCAAGCTATACTTACACAACACAGCCGGTAGGCAAACCACGGGCATTAAATATTACATTTGAAGAGGGACAGACCGTAGATGTAAAAGTGACACATGGAAAACTTGTGCCTGGAAATGATGGTGTGGCGTGGAATGATAAAGGAAACAGTACATACCAGACGATTGTGAAGAATAATGGAGCATTGAAGGTCAATATTAAGCCAGAGGATGGTTACGGATTAAAGAGCATTACGGTTAATAATGTGGCAATTGATATTGATGCGGCAATCAAGAGTGGGGAAATCACATGGGATGGCACAACGAAGACCTATTCCCATACATTCGCAAAAGTTTATCAGGCATGGAATGTTACGGTGGACTTTGAAAAACTGCATGAGATCGTTTTTGAAGATCAAAAGGGCAATATCTTAAATAAGACAGAGCATATTACAGTGATTGATGGAGATACGATTCCGGCAGCAAGCTTTACCAAAATGCAGGAAGAAGCAGATAAGTCAAAGGCTGAGAATGAGAGCCTCTTTGTATGGGTTGATAAAACAGACAGAACAAAGATCTATAATGAAACAACTGTGATGACTGCACAGACTGCGGATGTCGTGACCTTAATCCCGGTATACCGGATGAACGTGATCAAGGGGGCAGATGGAAGCGTTATTGCAGCAGATGATTTTGTCATTCATGTGAACGATGTCAGAAAGCTTACGGACACAGAGGCAGCGACACTCGCAAATGTGACTGCTTATGATCATTCCGGTTCAGACATCAGTAATAGTGTGACTGTGGAACAAACAAAATTAGAGGAATTAAAGAAAAAGACTAAGGGAACATATGTGGATGCTTTGACCTTTATGATTGCAGCATCAGGATTGACGACAGGCGTAGAAGTGGAAGTGACGGATGATAATCCGACCATTACGGGAAAGACAGCATATACGCTGACTTTCAAGGGAAGAGCAAATGAGACTTATAAGTATCAGGAGCTGGATGCCCAGGGAACCCCGACAGGTAATGTATCAACCATACTTACGGATGGGGATGGAAAAGCAACCATCACAGGCCTGAAGAAAGCAACACCATATCAGATCAGTCATAAGAAATATGGTTCTGTAAACGGCAAAACAGCCCTCGTGGATGCAAAGGATATCGCAAAGCAGTTCGAGGACAGAGGTGCCGGGGACACAACAGGCAATAATGCCACGGACAGAACAGAGAAAGCAGAAAACTCCAATGTACAGGTTGTAGTGGATGATGACGGCAACTACAAAGTCATCGTGAAGAAAGACATCGACCACACAGTTGAGATCCCTGACACATGGGGTGAGGTCAAGATCGACTTAAATGATAAGACCATCACAGGTGACAAGGCAGATGATAATAATGAGGCAAAACCGGGACTGGAATTTGTCAAGGATGTTAACAGCAACGAACATCCGGGAACGAATCTTGAAATCGTAAACGGTACGATCAAAGGTGGAGACGGTTCTGCTAAACATCCAGATGGAGCAGCCGGTATCGGAGCCAGTGGTGATACAGCAGATGCCGGAATTATCATCGGAAGCAATGCAAACGTGACCGGTGGTAACGGTGCAAACGGCACAGAAGGCAAAGATGGAGGAAATGGTGGAGCCGGTATCGATGGTAACGGCAGGCTCACTCCGACGGTCAGTGGAACGGTAACCGGTGGAAACGGCGGTAAAGGCGGAGATTCCGCAGCCGGTATCCCTGGCAATGGTGGAAACGGTGGAACCGGAATCAGCGCAGGCGATAAGACCATCACCATCAATCCTGGCGGAACTGTCAAAGGCGGTGATGCAGGAAACGGCGGAAACGCAACAGGAGATAACACGAACCCGGGCGGAAACGGTGGAAACGGCGGTACAGGAACCGAGACCACACAGCCGGGAAAGACCGATAATAACGGTGGAACAACATCCGGTGGAAATGGCGGAGACGGCGGCAAATCCGACAACGGAAACGGTGGAACCGGAGGAGACGGCGGCAACGGCTCCACAGGAGAAAGCAATAACAACGGCGGCACGAACAGTGGCGGATCCGGCGGAAATGGCGGAGACTCAGACAAGGGCAACGGCGGATCCGGCGGTAATGGAGGAAGCTCAGGCGAAACCGGAGGCAACGGTGGTAACAACACCGGAGGAACCGGAGGAAACGGCGGAGACTCCAACAACGGCAATGGAGGATCCGGCGGAAACGGTGGAGAATCCAACAGCGGAACCGGAGGAAACGGCGGAAATGGCGGTGACTCCAACAACGGCAATGGTGGAAACGGCGGAAACGGCGGTGAATCCAATAGCGGAAACGGTGGAAACGGAGGCGATGGAGGAAACGGCAAGAACCCGGGCTCCGGCGGAAATGGCGGCGGCTCCAACAGTGGAAATAACGGCAGCTCCGGCAGTGACGGCAGCAAACCAGACAACAACGGCGGAAATGGTGGTAACAACGGTGGCAACAATAACGGCAATGGTGGAAGCAATGGCGGAGATAACGGAAACAATAACGGTGGCTCCGGCAGTGGTGGAAACAGCAATGGAAATACGAACGGAACCAATACCGGGGTCACAGATGGCAAGACGAATGCCACAGATATCGCCGCAGCGGATGGAAACAATGCGTCCGGCGGAAACAAAAACAACAAACACAACAAGAACAACAGAAACAACAACGGGTCAGATCCGGCAGATGGTGGGGATGTGACAGAAGGCACAGAGACCGGTGCAGGCACAGGTTCAGATGATACTACAGATGTCGCTGACAGCACAGATACCGGAGCCGGTGCAGACGGAAGCGGAAACGCAGACGACAGCATCCCGGCAGACAGCAGTGATGCGGACGGACGCATCAGCTTCGCAGACTGCGGATTCCACTGGTATCCAGTCATCCTGATCCTTGTGATCGCAGGATACACAGTCCTGCGTATCCGGAAGATCCGTGAGGAACTTGACGGAGAGTAAGACAGTAACCCAAAAACAAAAATGATAGGAGGATAAGGACCATGGATCCTGAAAGAAGAAAAGCACTGCGGAAGACGCAGAAAAAATGTATCGCAGCCCAGGTGGTGATGTGTGCAGCCTATATATCAGCGGGCATCTTACTGGCTGTGACAGGCAGGCACTGTGTGGCAGATACTCCGATCTATATAGCCGGCGCAGTCATTACAGCCGGCTGCATGGCAGCTCTTGCAGTGTTTGAATCAAGACTTTCAAGAGAACTTGCAGGATGACATGACAGGGGCAGCGCAGGCTGCCCCTGTTGTGCCTGAAAAAGGGATTATAAGGAAGTGACAGATCATGAAAGACAGGAATTTTGTTAAGGAAATAGAAAAGTTAAGGACAGCCGTCTTAGGGTATGACCGTGAGGAAGTCGTGCTCTACATCAGGGAGCTGGTGGAGTACTATGGACAGAAGAACGGGGAGGCAGTGAGGGAACTATATCTGGAAAAGATGCAGCTTGCGGCAGAGAACGCAGGACTGCGGGCACAGATCCCCACACAGGAGAAGCTCTATGCGGAGGCAGAAGGAAAGGCGGAGGAGATCCTGGGCGGTGCAAAGGAGACTGCGGCGGCCATCCTCGACCATGCCGGCACCGAAAAGGAACGCATGCTCAAAGAGGCCGGGGAAGCAGAAAAGAGGATCCTTGCAGAGGCAGACAGAAAGGCAGGGGAGACCCTTGCAGAGGCGGACAGAAAAGCAGGGGAGACCCTTACAGAGGCGGACAGGAAGGCAGGGGAGACCCTTGCAGAGGCGGACAGGAAGGCAGGGGAGACCCTTACAGAGGCAGAGAGGAAGGCAGGGGAGATCCTTGCAGAGGCAGGGCGGCAGGCGGAGGAGATCCTTGCAGAGGCAGGGAGACAGATGGATGTCATCCTGACAAAGACAAGGGAGAAAGTGGAGAAGCAACAGGCGCTCTACCATCAGTACCGCAGCCGGCTGGAATCCTTGAAAAAAGGCCTGGACTGCATCTTTGCAGGGTGTCCGCCGGAGGAAGACACCCGGGATCTGCATGGAAAGCCGCAGAGACCGGGACAGATACAGGCAGACAGACTGGAAGAGACCGGTCTTCGGGAACAGCCATGAACGGGGGAGAACAGTACAGCCTTGACATGGCACTCCTGAAGATCCGCGAGGAAAAACGGAAAAGAAAGATGCGCACAGAGCGCGCCGCCATCCTGTTTGTGGTCTGGCTCATGGTGTTCAGGGTGTGCGGGATCATGCGCGTGGATGGAAATTCCATGCGCCCTGCCTGTCATCCCGGGGATATCGTGTTCTTCCTGCGCATCCTCCCGGACGGCGTGGACTATGGGGACGCCGTCATCTTAAAGGATGCATCCGGGGAATACCTGATCAAGCGCATCGCAGGGCTGCCGGGGGATGTGATCGGGGTGGATCGTGAGGGACACCTGACAAGGAACGGCGCAGAAGTGCAGGAGACGGATGTCATCTACGGCATGTCGGAAACAGGAGACAGCGTGGATTATCCGTACACCGTGCCGGAAGGGAGTTATTTCTTCCTCGGGGACAACCGCCCGGTGTCCATGGACAGCAGGACGCTCGGTGCGGCAGGAAGGGAAGAGATAAAAGGAAAGGTCATCTGGGCAGCGGGGGCTGGGAGATGGAATAAAAAAACAGGGTAAGAGGTAAAAGACCATGAGCATTACAGGAGCTTATACTTGGGAAGATATTTCCAGTCTTGGGATGGAAGCTTATTTCCAGCCCATCTACAACGTGGAAAAGCACAGGATCACCGGGCTTGAGGCGCTGTTCCGTGCAAAGGACGGGAAGGGAGGTTTCCTCGACCCGGAGAGCCTTGTGCAGGAGGCAGAGGAATGCGGCTGGGTGCATGACATCGACCTGTGGATGATCCGGGAGTGCTGCCGGTGGTTCACGAGGTTTGCGGAACACGGCATCACGAGGATTAACGTGAACCTGTCGCCGCAGACCTGCATGGTGGAGACTGTCTGGGAGGAGATCAGCAGATGCCTGGACCGGTACGGACTCCAGCACGGGAAGATCTGGCTGGAGATGACGGAACTCGGGAAGTCGGCGGATAACGGAAAGCTCCTGGAGACCGCACACAGGCTGCAGGATAAGAAGTTCAACCTGGTCATGGATGATTTCGGCAAGGGCGAATCCAATTTCGTGCGGCTGATGGATTTCGAGTTCCAGAGCATCAAGTTGGACAAGGAGCTGGTCTGGGGCATCGGGAGCAGGAAGATGGGAATGCCGATCGTGCAGACGCTCCTCGTGTTCGCCCAGAGGAACCACATCTGGGTGACGGCAGAGGGAATCGAGACAAGGGAACAGGCAGCACAGCTGGAAAAGCTCGGCTGCAACTTTTTACAGGGCTACCTGATCAGCAGGCCGCTCCCGGCAGACAGGTGCGTGGAATTTGTTGCAGACTGGGAAAAAAAAGACATCCTTGCACAGCCTGAGGCAGGAAGAGAATGATTGCAAATATCATATAAGGAACAGGAGAGATAAATTATGGGAAAGACGAAATTTGGAACAAAGATCGTATTCGTTTTTGTGATACTGCTCGGTGCAGGGGCAGTGCTATATGCGAAAAACTGCATGGAACAGCTCGCAGCATACGCAGTAAGCCTCATGGACGGTGCAGGACAGGCGCAGGCGCAGAGCCAGCTTGCGGCAATGATCGCTTCCGATGTGAAAAAAATGGCAGCCTTTATGGCAGCCGGGCTTATCATCACGATCGTTGTGGGTGCTGCAGGCATCATTGATTACATCAGGAGCCTCGACCTTGCCTGCAGCTATTCGGACACCCTCGCACAGGGCGATTTCACACAGGATGTGGAACAGAAATATTTAGACAGGAAAGACAGCATCGGAAACCTTGCGGCAGCTTTCCACAAGATCCGGGAGAGCTTTGCGGGACATCTTGGGAGCGTGAAGGACAATGCAGAGTCCCTGAGCGGCCATGTCTCCTTCATCGGGAAAAACGTGGATGAGATCAACGGCGAGATGGAAGGCATTTCCGCAACGACACAGCAGCTTGCAGCGAGCATGGAGGAATCCGCAGCATCCGCAACGGAGATGAACACCATGTCAGAGGAGATCAACCGGGCGATCAAAAACATCGCGGAGAGCGCACAGGAAGGTGCGGAGCGTGTCAATGACATCCATACCCGTGCCATCAATGCGAAGAAAGAGACCACGGAGAACCGTGCCAATGCACAGCGCATGCACGGCGAGATCAAGGTAAGTCTCGATCAGGCACTGCAGGATGTGGAAGTGGTATCCCGGATCGAGGTCCTGGCACAGGCGATCATGGAGATCACCAACCAGACCAATCTTTTATCCTTAAATGCTTCCATCGAGGCGGCACGTGCCGGGGAGATGGGAAAAGGGTTTGCAGTCGTGGCGGACGAGATCCGGAAGCTTGCTACGGAATCAGGAGAGACGGCGACAACCATCCAGGAGGTCACGGACAGCGTGGTGAAAGCGGTGAACCAGCTCACAAAGGACAGCAGGCGTCTGTTAGACTTTGTCGCAACTGATGTGAAATCCAGCTATGACAGCTTTGAGAGCCTTGCGGATGCCTACAACCGGGATTCCGAGTTTGTGGACGGCCTGGTGTCGGATTTCAGTGCGACATCCGAGGAACTCTTAGCTTCCATGGACGGCATGATGAATGCGATCGAGGGCGTTGCAAATGCAGCAAACGAGGGCGCAAGCGGGACCTCCGACATGGCAGAACGCATCCAGAACATCACCATGCGGTGCTCCGAGGTGGCAGAGACCACGGAACAGGCAGGCGCAGCGGCAGAAACGTTAAAGGCAGACACTGAGATCTTCAAGGTGTGAGAAAAAGCACCGGCAGAAAACAGCAGCCATCAGGATGGAACGCATCATTGAATCAATGGAGAAATGGGAGGACAAACGTGAGAAATAAAAAAAGAATGCTTGCCGCAGGACTTATAGCAGTGGCACTTCTGTCAACTGTGAACGGATGCGGCAGTACAACCGGAAATGTGCAGGATACCCAGAGCATACAGGGGACTACAGGAGTAGCTGGTGGGACCGTACAGGGTTCCGCCAGCGCAGAAAATGCATCAGACACGGCGTCACAGAACAACAGCAACACAGCAGATCATAATGCACAGGATAACAGCAGTGGAACAGGAACAGCACAAAACGGCAGCAACACAACAGATCATACAGCACAGACAGGAAACAACGACAGCAGTGGGACATCACAGGCAGGCGTGTCACAACACGCGGCAGCAGGTTCTGCCACAATGGTAAACGGCGGCATCACGGAACAGGAAGCGAAGAACATCGCAGCTGGGAATGCAGGGGTCACAGAAGAACAGATCCAGTATATCACAGTAAAGCAGGACTGGGATGACGGCCGTGCCAGATATGAGGTGGAATTCACCGCAGCCGGAGTGGAGTACGATTATGAGCTGGATGCATCCGATGGACGCATCCTCTCGGCAGACTCCGAAGTGATAGACAGGGGATACAGTGCATCGCAGGATGGCACGACAGGTTCCCGGAATGCAGCCGGCACATCGTAGACAGCACCGGGCGGTGTTTCCATCGAGACAGCAAAACAGACCGTCATGGACAGGATCCCTGGCATCGATGCCGGAAACATCTACATCCATCCGGACTATGACGACGGCATATCTCTCTATGAAGGGGAAGCCTACTATGCGGAGGTAAAGTATGAATTTGAGATCAACGCAGAAAACGGAAACATCATCAGCTGGGAAGCAGAATCCATCTACGACTGAGAAAAAGCCGTTAAAAGTAAAGGTTGAGACAGTCCTGATCATCATTGCCATGACAGGGCTTGTCCTGACCGGCATCACGATCGGGATTAGGATACACCATCATCAGATGTCAAGGGATATCCGTATCAAGTTCGAGCAGCTTCATGACCGAATCGAAGATCAGGACACAGATACAAAAAGTGTTTGAATTTGGCGGCTTTGGAAATGAACTCAGACCATGACAGAAATTTTAAAGTAGAAGCACTCTAATAGAATGATCAATCAGATGAGAATCTGATTAGAATCCATTCTATTAGGGTGTTTTTTTGTAAAAAATAACTTTCGATTTCACGTAAGTTCATTGTGTCGTTTTATGTCGGGTGGTAAAATGAAAAGAAATATTTTAGCAAGATGTATAAATTTTTTTAGATAAATTATGCCTCAGTTTAGTGCATAATTTTATAAAGTTCATGTTTGATGTTTTGGGTGAGAGGAGGGGAAATAAAGGAAGTTTTAATGTGTTAATGAAATATGGAGTCAGTGAAATATTGAAGGAACAGAGGATATTGAAATTAGTTAGAAGGTGAAAAAATGGATAAAGAAAATGGTTGGGATGCATCAGCTAATTGGAATGGTTATATGTATCAGGGAAAAGTAGCATTATTAGTAGCATTAACCAAGATAAACGAAATTTCAGATGTGACAGAGTTTTGGTTGGAATCAGAGGGGATAGAAGATTTTTCTATAGGAAAAGGAAAAGGAGAGAAAAAAGAATATGAATCAGTTCATCAGGTAAAGAATAGAAAAGACAACAAAATGGAAAATTATAACGAGGCATTATCTAATATTGTAAAGAAAATTAGGGATTACCCTGGCATTAAGAGAGGATTTTTGCATATAAAAAATGAGATTATAACAGACAATTGGAAAAAAGAAATAACAGATCAGATGCAGAATTATTATCCTCAAAAAATACAAGAATTGAATGCGATTGTTATGAAACCGGAGCTGCAAAAAAAAATTTATGATGAAATATTATCAATGTGGAATCCAAACACACATAAAATAAATCGAAGAACAAATGCTATGAATAAGTTGCTTATAGATAAGATGGAAAAAGAAAACAATTTTCAGAAAAAAGAAGATATTACGGAAGTCATCTTCATGAAAACTTGTAGAAATGTTTTGGAGGAGAAAAAACAGGAATATGATTTTGTAGGGAAAGAACAAGCAATTGACAAAATTGAAGTATTTAAATATTCAAATGGAAATGATTTTGCTGATAGTTTAGAAGTTAAAAATATGACATTGGAAGAAATAAAAAAATATTGGGGAGATAAGGCAGAATATCGTAAAGGAAAAGAAGATATATATTATATAAAACTTTTAGGTTTGATAAATGGCAATATTACTAACAGGGCAGAGCAGGGGCAAAAAGAAAATCAAATATTTCTAAATCAATTTAAGGATATTTTAGATAAAGATACCTCTGAAATTTGTGAAACAACGAAGGAAGAAGTGATATTAAGACATAAACTGATATATTCGACTATGTTGGAACAGTATTGCTTAGATGATATTTGCGAAGCGAGCAGTGAAGAAAATTGTCATAGCTGTAAGCTACACGAAATTTCTACTGAAATTTTGTCAAGTTCTATATCAGAATTAGAAGCAATATTTCATATTATGGCTTTGCACAAAAATGAGGATCTATCACAAAATAAAAGTGAGTTATTTTCAAAAACAGATTTGGAGAATTCCTTTTTTCCTGAAATAACGGAGATAGACAGAGAATTCTTTTTTAAGCAGTATAAAGTACTGTGTCAAATAGATGACAAGTTTATGATGTCAACAATAATTGATGCGGATAGACCTAAAATACAAAGGAAAACAATACAGGGATTAGTTGAGAATGATATTCAGGATGTTTGCCAAAAAGTAATAAATAATGATAACTATGATACTGTTTTGATGGAAATTGATAAATTAATAACTAGAAATTATGATGCGGAAGATATATTTGATACAGCACGAGATATTAATATTATAACGGAAAAAGAGGATCATATAGAAGATACATTAAAATATATGAATATAACAAAAACAAAAAAAGTTGGATTGATTTCAGTTGAAAAAGCTAAGGAGAAATATGGAACGAGAACAGTTGAAGAAGTTTAAAAATATTGCTGATAAGATACTTGAAGAATTGGGATATGGAAATTCAAAGGAAATAATATTAGATCGAAAAGAAGTTTCTGTGTGGGGATATATTAAACCAAATACGGAAAATTCGTTATATTATATTGTTTCTACATGTAAGGAGCAAGATTTTTATAATATTGATTTTGAAGAATTACAAGCAGAAATATTTAAAGGTATAAAAGGATTATTTGCGCAGGAGACAGGAATAGAAAAAAATACAACGTGGTTAATAGGCGTGGAATGTGAAAAAGACTACGAAAATTTGATGGAAAAAATATTAGCTATAGAAGAAAATCCTTATTATTTTAAAAAGATGGTTTGTCCTTATTTACAAATAGAGATAAAAGAATTTTTAAAGGAAATAGGATCTTGTCAAAATTACATTTCATACATGCAGAAACAAATAGTTAAGGTAAATAGATTTGTTGACTTTCATGAAAAAAATGATATGGGTTATAATTTTATATCTAAATTATTAATTAAGATGCCTAGTATTAAGCTGCCCATAGAGAAAGAAAAGAAAGCAAGTACTTTATCAGAAGATATAGAAGATGAGATTAAAAATGAAAAATTGCAAAAAATATACGAATTTCTACTACAAGGTGACATTAATGAAAAAATAAATATGGTAGATGATAATATTGATGATTTGCATGAGTTGTATTATGGAAAGGCTGTTGATGATGAATAAATTTAGGTTAAATAAAATTTATATGAACAATTATAAATTGTTTGACAAAAAAAATATTGAATTTAAAAGTGCGGATTTGATTGTTCTAGATGGACCTAACGGTTATGGAAAAACAAGTACATTTGAAGCAATTGAATATATATTGACAGGAAATATAAAGCGTGCGGAGGAATGTCCGGAGGTATCAGGAAACATAAGTTATGATACACATTTTATGGCAAAAGATACTAAACAAGTAGTTGAGATAAGAGGAGAATTTATTTCAAAAGAAGAAGTTTTGGAAATTCAGAGGAGTATTGATGCTCAGAATATTTCCGGTGTACAGAATAATCCTAAAAATTTAAGGAATGTTACAAAAACAAAAATCATTTTAAATGATAAAATTGTGTATGATGGAAAGACGAATAAGAATGCAGATGATATAATTGAACAATACCTTGGAAAAAATTTGATAACATATTATGATAGTTTCTATTATATTTCGCAGGAAGATAGGTTGAAATTTTTATCTGCACCTGAGTCTAAAAGAATGGAGCAGATTAATACATTATTTAATATAGAAAAAGAGATAAATGAATATACAGATTTTAGTAAATTTAAAACCAAGTTAGCAAAAAAAATAAAAACTTTACAGAATGAGTGCAAACAAAAACGTGCAGAGTATAACGGTTATAAAGAAGAAAATGGAAGTAATCAAGAAAATAGTATTGAAAAAAGAAAATATAAGGATTTATTTTATAAATGCTCGAAAAAACCATATTGGAACGAAAAAATTGTAAGAGTTAAAGATAAAAATAAGTTAGAGGAAATGTTAGCTGAATTGAAAAAAACGGCATTATTTTCTCGGAATTTGGATGACTTTATTCTTAGTTACAATAATTTCAAATTCAAATCTTATATAGAAGATTTGGAATCTTTAAAAAAACTTTTTGTATTTGATATTTGGCAAAAGGATATTGAGGAGAATAATAAGAAATATAAAAAATTCATGTATTTAAGTTTATTACCTTTAAAAGAAAATGAAGAGGTTGTAGATGTAGAAAAAGTAGATTTTAAAATATTAAAAGAACAACTTGAGATAGATGAAGAGGTTGATAGTTTAGTTCTGATTCAAAATGAAATTTTTGAGGCAAGAAAAAAACAGACTACATATTCAAAGTCATTAGAAAAATTTAAAACTGCGAGGGATAATTTAGATAAAAGTTTTTTACAATGGACGCAAGATGGTGGAACAATTATTGGGAAGAATGTTTACTGCCCGTATTGCGGAAACGATTATACATCTCAGAATGAATATGCTGCTGCTGTAAAGGAAATGGCAGAAACACTTGAAAAGTGTAACGATTTAGAATCAGAAAAAATAAATCAAGGTTTAGAAAAACTACAAGTAGAATATAATAAGAGATTTAAAGATATAATCGAAGGATTTTTAAATAGTAATGGTTATATGAAAAATGACATAATAAAAAATATTGTGGAAAAATTTTCTTTTATTTCGGATGAGTATAATCAATTTGTTGATTTCCTTACAAAGCAACATATAGACATACATGAATATAATATTCAATTAAACAAAGAAGATGATTGGGAAATTAAAATACAAGAGTTTATTCAAACGATAAATGATAATTACATAAAAAAATTACCGATTGAATATTTGCAAATGGAAAATGCAAATGGATTTTTGGATATATTTAATAGTATTTTTGAAGCAAAGATAGAAAATATATGTATTATATCAGAAGATGATGAAAATGATAAACGTTTATATCTGGAAGAACAGTATCAGTTAGAGGAATATGAGAAGTTAGAGGATATGAAAAAACAACTAGAGATGAAAGAAAAGACAGTTTCAGAATTGATTAATATGAAAAATGATGTAGATAAAGTTGTGACAATTTATAAAAACAAAATAGGAAAATATCAAAAAGACATAATTGGAGAAATTCAAATTCCCCTATATATTTATGCCGGAAGAGTCTTACAATATTATCAAGGTGGGCTGGGTATATTTATTAAATGTGATGCTAAAGATGAAAAACTAGAACGTATAAGATTTTTATCTGCAAATCAGCCAGATCATGATATTTTGTATACATTAAGCTCTGGTCAGTTAACAGGGGTAATAATTGCGCTTACATTAACATTGAACAAGATTTATGGTAGCGAAAAGTTTCCGTGTATATTAATTGATGACCCGGTTCAAACAATGGATGATTTGAATATTGCGTCTTTAGTTGAATTGATGAGAAATGAATTTAGAGATTATCAGATGATAATTTCAACGCATGAAGAAGATTTTTCAAGATTTATTCGATATAAATACGAAAAATATAATTTACAACCTTTACGATTACAACTTAATGAAGGATCTGTCAGATAGACGAATTGTTGTTAGCACTTAATAATTTTATGTGATAATGTATATAAGAACCTGAAAATTTGGTATGCATTCGCCCCACCAAAAAAATCCTTTGAAAATCCCATCAATATTTGCTATAATAACAAATGCATCTATGCGTGATGCAAATATACTATAATTAGAAATCGAGGAATGTAACATGGCATTATTGGAACAGTGGCAGAAAGTTGCCTATAATGAGAAAGCAGATAGAGGTGAATTACAGAGATTCTGGCAGAGATACTTCCTTTTAGAGAAGGGCGTATACGAACAGCTTTTAACAAATCCAGATGAGAAAGTAGAAGGAACTGTAAAAGAGCTTGCAGAGAAGTACAACCTCAGTGTTATGGAGATGACAGGATTCTTAGACGGAATCAACGACAGCTTGGTAGAGGCTAATCCAATCGACACCATGGAAGAAGATACAAAAGTTAACCTTGTTTTTGACAAAGAAAAATTATACAAAAACATGGTTGACGCAAAAGCAGACTGGTTATATGAATTGCCACAGTGGAAAGAGATTTTCGATGATGAGAAGAGAAAAACTTTATTCTTAGAGCAGAAGAAATCCGGCACTGTCCATGTAGGCAAAAAAGTCGGACGTAACGATCCATGCCCATGCGGAAGCGGTAAGAAGTACAAATACTGCTGCGGAAGATAGTCCGTCATACCGGAATTGTAAAAAATACTTTACAGATAGAAGAAAAGGGTATAGAATGACCCTAGTCAAAACGATGAAGAGAAGAGTAGCATAAGCAAAAGTCCCAGAGAGGAAAGCGTTTGGTGTGAGCGTTCCGGCTAAGAATTATGTGAAGACCAACTCTGAGTGACCCCAATCCGGTCCGGTGATACCGTTACAATCAAGAATGAGATTTCTCTGGAATGGACAGGCAGTAAGAAGATTGATGTCTGGTAAGACGGAGAGATGAAGATGGGTGGAACCACGATAAGTATATCGTCCCTGATATTGTAGGAATGCAGTATCAGGGATTTTTTATGTTGTACAGAGAATCGGAGATACTTCCTACAGAAACTTATTTTTATATAGCGAAAGGAAATGAAAAAAATGGTAGATTTTAAAGCAGACGAAAGACTGAATACTTTAAACCATTCCTGCGCACATGTCATGGCACAGGCAGTAAAACACTTATACCCACAGGCAAAGTTCTGGGTAGGACCAGTTGTAAAAGAAGGTTTCTATTATGATATTGACCTTGGCGATGATATCATCAACGACGAAGCAATTGCAGCAATCGAGAAAGAGATGAAGAAAGTCTGCAAAGAAGGCAAGAAGATTTACAGACGTGAGATTTCCAAAGCAGAAGCAATGGAAATGTTCAAAGATGATCCATACAAACTAGACTTAATTGAAGGTCTGGAAGATGGAAACATTTCTGTTTACGATCAGGGAGATTTCACGGATCTCTGCCGTGGACCTCACGTAGACAATACAAAGTTATGCAAGAACTTTAAACTTGTAAAATACTCCGGCGTATACTGGAAAGGGGATGCAAACAATCACGTAATGCAGCGTATTTACGGTGTATGTTTCCCAACACCGGAAGAGTTAGAGGAGCACTTAAAACTTCTTGAGGAAGCAAAAGACCGTGACCACAGAAAAATCGGTAAAGAAATGAATCTTTTCATGTCAGATGATCTCGTTGGACGTGGACTTCCAATGTTCCTTCCAAAGGGATACACGGTATGGCAGGAACTTGAAAACTATATCAAAGCAAAAGAGAGAAAGCTTGGATATCTTCATGTTATGACACCTTGTGTTGGTACTGTCAACCTGTACAAAACATCCGGACACTGGGATCATTACAAAGATAACATGTTCCCTGCAATGGAAGTGGAAGGAGAATCCTTCGTTCTCCGCCCAATGAACTGCCCGCATCATATGATGATTTATGCAAACAGAATGCACTCTTATAAAGATCTTCCAATCCGTATCGGTGAGATCGCGCATGACTTCCGTTTTGAAGCCAGCGGTACATTAAAAGGTATCGAGAGAGGACGTCATTTTTGCCAGAATGATGCGCATTTATTCGTAACACCGGAGCAGATCGAGTCAGAGTTTTCACAGGTTGTAGATCTGATCTTTGATACTTACAAAGATTTTAATATCACAGATTACCGTTGTGTACTCTCTTTAAGAGATCCTGCTGATAAAGTAAAATACCATGATGATGATGAGATGTGGAATACAGCTGAGGACGCTTTGAGAAAAGTATTGGATGACCTTGGAATCGATTACACAGAGGAAATCGGTGAGGCTGCATTCTATGGACCAAAACTTGATGTAAATGTAAAACCGGCGATCGGAAATGAATATACACTTTCCACCTGCCAGCTTGATTTCTGCTTACCTGCAAAATTCAATCTGACTTACATTGACAAAGACGGTACAAAGAAAACACCGGTTGTTTTACACAGAGCAATCCTTGGTTCCCTTGACCGTTTCATGGCTTATATCTTAGAGGAAACAAAAGGAAATCTGCCACTCTGGTTAGCACCGGTTCAGGCAAGAATCATTCCGGTCAAGAACGAGGACGAAGAGTTAAATGCATATTCTCATGAACTTCTTAATTATCTGGATGAGAATGATATCCGTGTGGAGATCGACGAGCGTGCCGAGAAACTCGGTTATCGTGTAAGAGCAGCACAGGTAGAAAAAGTTCCTTACCTCATCATTCTTGGTAAGAACGAGGTCAAAGACGGAACAGTAAGCTACAGACTTCATGGCGAACAGGCTACCACAACGGTTCCAAAAGAAGAGTTCCTTGCAATGTTAAAGGATGAGATCGCAACAAAGAAAATCAATCCTGCCGCATTAAAATAATTAAAAAAAATGAAAAAGAAAAGAGCATGTGTCGAACAAAAAGACAGATGCTCTTTTTGCATATTTTCTCCTAAAACCGCCATACTAATCTAGGGCATTATGTGATCAGATGATTATCTGCCCTTCAAAAACAAGGAAAAGGAGCAAAAAAGTATGACGTATTTGGATTGTTCAGTAAAAGGATGCAGCTTCAACAACCAGGACGGCTGTTGCTGCAAAGGCGATATTCAGGTGGAAGGACGCGAGGCAACAGAATCCGGCAGCACCTGCTGCGGCAGCTTCAAGGAGCGTGGCAGCAACGGCGCAGCATGTAACGCATTAAAAGATGTTTCCAAGGAAATCGACGTTGCTTGTGAAGCGACACACTGCCGTTTCAATGAAAACGAAAAATGTCATGCAGATCATATCGGTATTTCCGGTGCCGGAGCATGTACGTGCGGCGAGACAGAGTGTGCAAGCTTTGAATGTAACTGCAAGTACGAGTAAGTAAAGTGAATATGTGGTAAAATGAAGTGCGCGTCCTGTGCAAAATAATTTGCATAAGACGCGTATTTCAGGAGAAAAGCGATTGTACAGACAGTAGCTGAGTACTTTTCGGCTCAGGTACGTGTGTATATGAACACAGAAATTACACAAAAAGTTTACAAAGAGACTCTTGTTTCTTTGGTTTCATAGATGTAGTATGAGAGTTGGAAAAACAAAGAGATTCCTTTATGGAGGCGGTACTTATGAGAAAAAAATCACATATTTCACTGGCACGTTATATCGTAAATAACATCGAAGACAAAGATTTGAAAAAACATAAATTTTCTTTTTATATAGGAAGTGTTCTGCCGGACATCAAGCCGTCCTTTCTATATAAGAGACATGAGATAGAGGGCACATATCCGGACATCAGACGTCATATCGAGCGTCTTTCAGAAGGAAAGAAGCTTGTCGAGAAGAAAAAAGGACGCAAATATTACATGGATTTGGGACAGATCAGCCATTATCTTGCAGATTACTTCACTTATCCCCACAATAAGATTTATCCGGGAAGCTTGAAGGATCACTGCTCGTATGAGGAAAAGCTGAAACGTGATCTGAGAAAGTACATCAAAACAGACGCCGCAAAGCCGCACAAGACAGAGCATGCCGAGTTTAAGAACGCTAAGAACCTCTGCGATTTCATCCAGAAATCCCATGATGACTACCTTGTGAGAAAACATGATGTGGAGGATGACATTCATCATATCGTGGAAGTGAATTACAAAGCACTGGAAGCCATGACACAGTTATTAGCGGAAAAAAGAGCCGAATTCCGGATCAAACATTCCTAAAAAACGGAAAACATATAAAAACGATAGGAATACACTCAATTAAAATATTAATTTTTTATAAACAGCGCACCAAAAGTCGAAAAATGGATGCGCTGTTTTTGCAGGAAACAGGCACATGTGGAGAGAGAAAAGAATTTGTGTGTCGAATTTTGGAGAAAACTCGTCAGCTATTTCATTTGATTTTTGAATCTGCGGATAGTAATATGGAGAATATAAAAAAGGGGAAAGAACATTTCTCCGCTCCGGCAATTAGCAGAAATATATATGTAAATTGCATTTTCCATTGAGAAAATAAGGAGGATTCATATGAGAAAGTTGAATGAATTACAGCAGGAAATTGAATCCGTTCGGTTCGAACTGGATCAGGCACTTTTACGTCAGGATAAATTTGATAACTACTATCAAAAAAGTACTAGGCTTGATAGACTGATCGAAGAGTATATCGAGGAAACGGAGAAAAATAAGTAGAGAAGAATGGAAAATAATGCCAAATCAGAAAAATACTGGTTTGGCATTATTTTTTTATACCAAAATATTGATTTTTTCTTAAGAATAGTCTAATATATGTTTAAAAGTGGTGGAAAGTGGTAGAGAATGGTTCGAAGTGGTGGCAAATGACCACAGCAATGGAAAATCAAGAGGAACCAGCTGCCGCATGAAGGCAGGTGATTGTGTCATGTTTATGGGAGAATACAACCACACAGTTGATCCAAAGGGCAGACTGATAGTTCCAGCCAAATTCAGAGAGCAGCTTGGCGATGAATTTGTAGTGACAAAGGGACTGGATGGATGCTTATTTGTGTATACATTAGAAGAATGGCACAACATTGAAGAAAAATTCCGGAACATTTCCATGACTTCCAAGGATGCAAGAAAGTTTTCACGTTTCTTTTTTGCAGGAGCAGCTTCCTGTGAACTGGACAAGCAGGGAAGAATTCTTCTCCCACCAGTTTTGAGAGAATATGCCAATCTTACCAAAGATGTCGTTTTAGTCGGAGTCTTAAGCAGAGTGGAGATCTGGGACAAAGACAGATGGCAGGAGAATACTTACGATGAAGATGAGATGGACGAGATCGCTGAACACATGGCAGATTTAGGATTCAGTATCTAAGTTCATAATAATAAAGCAGACAGCCGAAGCTAAGGGCAGGCAGAGAGGATTGCAATGGAATTCAAGCATTATTCAGTATTACTAAATGAGACAATCGAAAATTTGAATATCAAGCCTGACGGAATCTATGTAGACGGAACCCTTGGCGGTGGCGGACATGCCTATCAGGTGGCTTCGCGGTTATCGGAAAAAGGAAGGCTGATCGGAATCGATCAGGATGCGGACGCGATCGCAGCAGCCGGGGAACGGTTGAAAGAATTTGGGGACAAGATCACAATCATCCGAAGCAATTATGCCAATATGAAGGAAGAACTTCATCGGATCGGCGTGGAGAAAGTAGATGGTATCGTGTTGGATCTCGGGGTATCCTCTTTCCAGTTGGATACACCGGAACGCGGTTTTACCTATCGCGATGAGAACGCTCCACTTGATATGAGAATGGATGACAGACAGAGCCTGACAGCAAAAGATATCGTGAATGGATACAGTGAGATGGATCTTTACCGCATTATCCGCGATTATGGCGAGGACAAGTTTGCAAAGAATATCGCAAAGCATATCGTGCAGGAGCGTGCAAAGAAACCAATCGAGACAACCGGAGAACTGACAGAGGTTATAAGGGCTTCCATTCCGATGAAAGTGCAGGTGACCGGCGGACATCCGGCAAAAAGAACGTTTCAGGCAATCCGTATTGAACTGAACAAAGAATTAGAAGTACTTCAGAATAATTTAGACGATATGATTGATCTTTTGAATCCGGGTGGAAGAATCTGCATTATCACATTCCATTCCTTAGAGGATCGCATTGTCAAGACGAATTTTAAACGCAATGAGAACCCATGTACCTGTCCGAGTGATTTTCCAGTGTGCGTATGTGGCAAGAAATCAAAAGGAAAGGTAGTCACAAGAAAACCGATCCTTCCTTCCGAGGAAGAATTAGAAGTGAACTCCCGTTCCAAGAGCGCAAAATTAAGAGTATTTGAAAGGGTGTAGCAGATGCCGAACAGAACAGCAAATCACAACAATCGAAATAGAGCATACCAGATAGAGGGCAACACCGTACGCCGCATGGAGGCAATGCCGGATTACCGACAGGAGCGCAGGGACAGACAGCAGAGAGAGCGTGAGGAAGAATTAAGAAAGCGCAGACGTGCTGCAGCCAGAAATCAGGAAAAAGCTCTTAGAATGAGCAAAAGTTATGTGGTATTTCTGACCATGGCAGTGACGGTATTTGGCGTTTTCTGCGGAGCATATATCAAACTTCAGTCAGATGTGACAGCGCGCATGAAGACGATCGCAAGCTTAGAGAGCCAGATCACAGACTTGAAAGCAGATAATGATGAGGCTTACAAGCGGATCAACACAGCAGTAGATCTTGATGCAATCAAGGAAACTGCGATCAATGATCTTGGAATGTTTTATGCGACCGAGGATCAGATCGTGTATTACTCTGTAGATAAGACAGATTATATGAATCAGTACAACGAAATTCCACAGTAGTGGTGAAATCTAAATATTTCGGGTGGTAGAATGGCAAAAAGAAAACCGAAGAGACCGATGTTAAAGTTCCCGAAGCGTATGCAGAAAAAACTCATCGTTATGTTTACGGTGGTAGCAGTGCTTTTAGTCGGACTGATCGGCAGATTAATGTATATTGAAAACACCAGTGGAGAAAAATACGAGAAAATCGTCCTTGCGCAGCAGGGATATGACAGCCAGACAATCCCTTACCAGCGAGGCGATATTGTAGATGCAAAAGGAACTGTGTTAGCAACCAGTATCGCAGTCTATAACGTGATCTTAGACTGCTCCGTTTTAAACGACGACGAAAAATATGTAGAACCGACGATCAATGCACTTGTAAGCTGTTTCCCGGATCTGACGAGTGAACAGCTTCATTCTTATGTAAAGGATTCGCCGGACAGCCGGTATATTGTACTTGCAAAACGTTTATCCTATGATACGATCCAGCCTTTTGTGAATATGCAGGAGGAGCGCGATGATAAGGGAAAACTGGTCAATCCTTATATTAAGGGCGTCTGGTTTGAAAAAGAATACCAGAGGCAGTATCCGTATGGTCAGCTCGCAAGTTCCGTGATCGGATTTACAACATCAGGAAATCTCGGAATCAATGGACTTGAAAATTATTATAATGACACGTTAAATGGCGTGAATGGAAGACAGTACGGCTATCTGAATTCCGACAGTAATTTTGAAAAAACGATCAAACCGGCAGAGAACGGAAGCACGTTGGTGACAACCATTGATGCTACGATCCAGTCGGTAGTAGAGAAGAAAATCGCAGAATTTAATGAAACATATCAGAATAATTACCGTGAGGGTGAAGGCGGTGCCAGCCATATCGGAGTTCTGATCATGAATCCGAACAATGGAGATGTGCTTGCAATGGCACAGTATCCGAATTATGATCTGAGTGATCCGTGGAATCTGTCAGCATACTATACGGAAGAAGAAATTGATGCAATGGATGATGATGCACGTTTAGATGCATTAAACCAGATCTGGCAGAACTTCTGTCTGACGTACACTTATGAGCCGGGTTCCACTGCAAAACCATTTACGGTTGCTTCCGGGTTAGAGACGGGGACGATCAGCACAAATGATACTTTTTTCTGTGATGGTGCCGAACAGCTCAGCGGTTTTACAGTTAAGTGTGTTGCCTACAGAAAAGGCGGACACGGCATGCAGACGTTGGAGCAGACACTGATGAATTCCTGCAACGATGCCTTGATGCAGATGTCCTACCGCATCGGAGCAGAAAATTTTACAAAGTATCAGCAGATTTTTGGCTTCGGTCAGAAAACCAATATCGACCTTCCGGGTGAGGCGAGAACAGATTCCCTGATCTATACGTTAGATGATATGTCGCAGCTTAGTCTTGCAACCAATTCTTTCGGACAGAACTACAATACGACAATGATCCAGCTTGGAACAGGTTTTTGCTCGATCATTAACGGAGGAAAATTATACCAGCCAAGAGTTGTGAGCAAGATTACCGATGAAAATGGCAATACGATCGAAGAATTTTCTCCGACACTGCTCCGTGAGACGATATCCAAGACGACCAGTGATACATTGAAACAATACATGTATTCCACTGTTACCGGCGGTACTGGTAACACGGCAAAAGTTGACGGCTATTCGATGGGCGGTAAAACTGGTACAGCACAGAAAGTACCAAGAGACGGTATCAATTATCTGGTTTCATTTATTGGTTTTGCACCGGTAGATGATCCACAGCTTATGATTTACTGCGTTGTGGATGAACCGAATGATGTGGACCAGCCACACAGTACTTTTGCACAGAACATCGTAAGGGAGATTTTAGAGGAAGTACTTCCTTATATGAATATTTATCCGGATGAGGAGACAACCGGTTTACATTCCGGCTGGGATATTACCGGAACCGATACCGGAGCAGCGGCAGTGACAGACCGCGTTACCGGAAATATGGATAATATCGCGGAACCGGAGCCGGAGGGTACAGATGATGTCCCGGATACGATGGAAGAGATTCCGGGAGCAGAAGAAAATAACGAGGAAAACGCCGAGAATGACGGCGTGAATGCAGAAGAAGCAGGAACAACCTCAGATAACAGTGAATAAAAACATAACCTCATAAAAGTTGGAATAAAATGCAAGGAAGACTTTTATGAGGTTTTTGTTTTATGTACCGGAATAAGACCTTTAACCGGAAAAAAGTAATGATCGTATTTGTAGCAGTCTTTTTTATCATGATGTTTCTGATCGGGAGACTGGTCTATCTGATGATATTCTGCTCTGAATATTATGGAAACAAGGCGGAAAATCTCCATGAGAGGGAACGCGATATCAAGGCTGCGCGCGGAAAACTTCTGGATGTAAATGGAACCGTGCTCGCAACGAACAAATCGGTGTGTACGATCTCAGTGATCCACAATCAGATCGAGGAACCTGAAAAAGTCATTGCGATGTTAATAAAAGAACTTGGTATTTCGGAGGAAACCGCAAGAAAGCGTGTGGAAAAGGTCAGTTCCATAGAACGTGTGAAAACAAATGTGCCAAAAGAGACCGGGGATGCAATCCGGGCATATGGACTTTCCGGCGTGAAAGTGGATGAAGATTACAAGCGGTATTATCCGTATGGCACACTTGCGTCGAAAGTTCTAGGCTTCACGGGAGCAGACAATCAGGGAATCCTTGGACTCGAGGTAAAGTATGATGAATATCTTCAGGGAACAAACGGAAAGATCTTAACGTTAACCGATGCGCGGGGAATTGAGATTGAGAATGCAGGGGAGAGCAGATTAGAGCCGGTGAACGGCTATGATCTCTGCCTGTCATTAGATTACAACATCCAGATGTACTGTGAACAGGCAGCAAAAAAAGTCTGCACGAAAAAATCCGCAGACAGTGTTTCCGTGATCGTCATGAATCCGCAGAATGGTGAACTTATGGCAATGGTAAATTATCCGGAGTTTGATCTGAACGATCCGTTCACTCTGATGAATGACAATGCGGCATTGACAGCAGAGAAAAAACAGGAACTTCTGAATAAAATGTGGCGAAATCAGTGCATCAGTGATACTTACGAGCCGGGTTCCACCTTTAAGATCATAACGGCAGCGGCAGCGTTAGAGGAGGGCGTGGTAAAGTTAGATGATGCTTTCTTTTGTCCGGGATATAAGATCGTGGAGGACAGACGTATCCGCTGTGCGAGAACAACCGGACATGGGGCGGAGACATTTGAGACAGGGATCATGAATTCCTGCAACCCGGTTTTCATGGAACTTGGCGAACGGCTGGGCGCAGAGAATTTTGTCCGTTATTTTAAGCAGTTCGGGTTACTATCCAAAACGAATATCGATCTGCCGGGAGAGGCGGCAACGATTATGCATAAGACGGAAAACATCGGTCCGGTGGAACTTGCCACGATCTCTTTCGGGCAGTCGTTTCAGATCACACCGATACAGCTTGTTACGACCGTTTCTTCTATTATAAATGGAGGAACGCGTGTGACACCGCATTTTGGAGTGCGGGTGCAGGATGCGGACGGAAACAGTGTGAAAACTTTTTCCTATGAAACCCATGAGAATATCTGCACGGATGAAACTTCTGAGACAATGCGCTATCTGTTGGAGAAGGTCGTCTCAGAGGGAACCGGTAAAAATGCCAAAATAGAAGGTTTTTCCATTGGAGGAAAGACTGCGACGTCCCAGACACTGCCGCGAAGCGAGCACAAATATATCTCATCTTTTCTGGGATTTGCGCCGGCAGAAGATCCGCAGGTACTCGTATTAGTTGTGATCAACAATCCGCAGGGAATCTATTATGGTGGTACGATCGCGGCTCCGGTGGCAAAGGAAATCTTCGAAAACATTTTGCCTTACCTTGATAAATGAGAGGAAATAACGTATACTAGTTACGCGAATTGAACGTTAGAAAAAATACAAGAGGTGTTTAGTCATGAATTATGAAATAGTGATACCAGTTTTGATTTCTTTTGCAATCAGTGCAATTTTAGGACCGGTCGTGATTCCGTTTTTAAAACGGTTAAAGGTTGGGCAGACGGAGCGTAAAGAGTTGGAATCCCATTTGAAGAAGAATGGAACGCCGACGATGGGTGGACTTATGATACTTGCAAGTATTATCATTACCTCCCTTTTTTATGTAAAAGATTATCCGAAGATCATTCCAATCCTTTTTATGACAGTCGGATTTGGCGTGATTGGATTTTTGGATGATTATCTGAAAGTAGTACTTCGCAGATCAGACGGACTGCTTCCATGGCAGAAGATGATTTTACAGTTTGTTGTGACTACCGTGTTTGCTGTTTATATGGTACGTTATTCTGCAGTCGATCTTACAATGCTGATCCCATTTTCCGGTGGAAAATATTTAAACATCGGATGGCTTGCGATTCCGTTAATGTATTTTGCCGTGATCGGTACGGTAAACGGTGTGAACTTTACAGACGGAGTGGACGGTCTGGTATCGAGCGTTACTATTATGGTCGCAACATTTTTCTCGGTTGTGGCGATCGGAACAAATGTAGGGATCGCACCAATTACCTGTGCGGTGGCAGGAGCGCTGCTTGGTTTCTTATTATTTAACGTGTATCCGGCGAGTGTTTTCATGGGAGACACAGGTTCGCTGGCGTTGGGCGGATTCGTTGTGGCAACTGCCTATATGCTTCAGATGCCGTTATATATTCTGATCGTCGGACTGATTTATCTGGCAGAAGTGATCTCTGTTATGGTTCAGGTCACCTATTTTAAATACACGAAGAAAAAAACAGGTGTTGGAAAACGAATTTTCAGAATGGCTCCGTTACATCATCATTTCGAACTTGGCGGCTGGTCAGAGACAAGAGTTGTTGCGGTATTTGCAATTGTGACGGCATTGCTTTGCATGCTTGCATTATTAGGTTTATAAAAAGGTCATAAAACCGATAAGTGACCTGCTGTTAAAGGGCAGGAGATTGGAAGGATAAGACGATGAATTTAGAAGGAAAAAGAGTGTTAGTAGTAGGTTCTGGAAAAAGCGGAGTTGCAGCCGCAGAACTGTTGAAGAAAAAAGGAATCACATTTGTGCTTTTTGACGGCAACAAAGATCTTGATATTACAGCATTGATTGAGAAAAATCCGGTATTTGCCGGAGCAGAAATCCTTTTGGAGGAACTGGCACCGGAGGATATGGCGCGTATCGATCTTGTTGTGTTAAGTCCGGGTGTGCCGACAGATCTTCCGATGGTGAATGAACTTCGAAACCGGCAGATTCCGATCTGGGGCGAGATCGAGCTTGCTTATCATTTTGCAAAAGGCAGAATTATCGCAATTACCGGAACAAACGGAAAAACAACAACAACTTCTCTTGTGGGCGAGATCATGGCAAATTACTTTGCGGATGTGAAAGTAGTTGGCAATATCGGAATCCCTTATACTTCCGTAGCGGCAGACACGACAGATGATACGGTGACAGTTGCAGAGATCAGCAGTTTCCAGTTAGAGACAACACATGAGTTTGCGCCGCAGGTGACAGCTATTTTGAACATTACACCGGATCATTTGAACCGTCATCATACAATGGAATGTTATATTGAGACAAAGGAAAGTATCACAAAGAACCAGACAGCGGATGATACCTGTGTTTTAAATTATGAGGATGAGGTGCTCCGCAGGTTTGGAGAGACACTTCACACAAAAGTGGTGTATTTCAGCAGCAGGCGGAAGTTAGAAAAGGGACTTTATCTCGCCGGAGAGGACATTTTTTATGCAGACGGAACCGCTGATATAAAAGTCATCAATGTGAATGAACTGAATATTTTAGGAAAACACAATTATGAAAATGTGATGGCAGCCGTCGGAATGGCAGTAAGCTTTGGTGTTCCAATGGAGAAAATTGTGGAAGTACTGAAACGTTTTCAGGCTGTGGAGCATAGAATTGAGTATGTGACAGAAAAACGCGGCGTGAAGTTTTACAATGATTCGAAGGGAACGAACCCGGATGCAGCAATTCAGGGAATCCGTGCAATGAACCGCCCGACACTGTTAATTGGCGGCGGTTATGATAAACAGTCTGAATATGATGAGTGGATCGAAAGCTTTGACGGCAAAGTGAAAAAGCTCGTGCTGATCGGTCAGACAAAGGAAAAAATTGCAGAATGTGCAAAAAAACATGGATTTACAGATGTAATTTTATGCGATACCTTTGAGGAGGCGATCGATACCTGTTATGCAAATGCAGTAAGCGGAGATGCAGTGCTGCTTTCTCCTGCATGTGCGAGCTGGGGCATGTTTGCAAATTATGAGGAACGCGGACGTATCTTTAAGGAATATGTGCGTAATCTGGCAGAATAGAAGCAGTCTGGGCATATGGCAGGCAGTGCGTAGTAAAGTAAGAAGTGAGGAATTGGAATGGCAAGAGGTCAGCAGACGGAAAAGAAAAAAAAGCCAATTAAATATTTCGATTACAGTCTTTTGTTTCTGATCATTTTTCTTTTGTGTTTTGGATTGGTCATGTTGTACAGCACCAGTTCCTATGCCGGCTCCAACAAGTTCGGGGATGCCGCGTATTTTGTGAAAAAGCAGTTATTTGCAACCGGACTTGGACTTGTCGGAATGTATATTGTGGCAAAAATCCCGTATCGTTTCTGGATGAAAGTGAGTTCCATGGCGTATCTGGCTGCTATTGTACTTTGTACAGCCGTTATTTTCATTGGTACAGAGGCAAATGGTCAGGCGAGATGGCTGAAAATCGGACCATTATCCTTTCAGCCGTCAGAGTTTGCCAAGTTCGCGGTCATTATTTTCCTTGCTACGGTTATTTACAAGACACCACAGAAAATGGGAGAGTTCATGAGCCTTGTGAAGATAATGGCAATTGTGCTCCCAATTGTTGCGGTGGTAGCTTACAATAACTTAAGTACAGCTATTATCATTTTAGGAATCGCGGTCTGTATGCTTTTTGTTGCCAGCCCGAAGTATTCCCATTTCGTTTTAATGGCAGTGGCTGTCGGCGTTGTGGGCGTTATATTTATCAGCTTTGAGGCATACCGTATGGACCGAATCAAAATCTGGCTGAATCCGGAAGCCTATGAGAAAGGTTACCAGACATTACAGGGACTGTATGCGATCGGATCAGGCGGGTTGTTCGGAAAAGGTCTCGGCGAGAGTATGCAAAAGCTTGGTTTTATCCCGGAAGCGCAGAATGATATGATTTTCTCTGTTATCTGCGAGGAACTTGGACTTTTTGGCGCAGTGTGTGTGATCCTGCTCTTTTTATTAATGATCTGGAGATTTATGATCATTGCCAATAATGCGTCGGACTTATATGGTGCGCTGATCGTGGTCGGCATTATGGCACATCTGTCGATTCAGGTTATTTTAAATATTGCGGTAGTAACGAATACGATTCCGAATACAGGTATTTCACTGCCGTTTATCAGTTATGGAGGTACTTCGGTCTTATTCCTTCTTGCGGAGATGGGGCTTGCGCTTTCTGTGGCAAAGGGAATCCGGTTTGAGGTTAATTAAATATGATAAAAGAAGAAAGAAGAAGAAAAAAGCGCAGAAAGATCGGATTGTATATTTTTCTGGTTCTGATCCTGCTTATTGCAGCCTGTGTTTTTATTGTCATGAATGTATTTACAGTTGAGAATGTAGTCGTGGAAGGAAACGAACTATACAGCTCAAAACAGATTGAAAATATGGTGCTTGATGATGAATATTCCTGGAATTCCCTCTATGTAGATCTGAAATACCGTTTTATAGATATTGGGGAAGTTCCGTTTGTGGATACCATGGAAGTGTCTTTGGATAATCCGCATACTGTACATATAAAAGTTTATGAAAAAGGTATGCTTGGGTATTTATATATTGATTCCATAGGTCAGAATGCTTATTTTGACAAGGATGGATTTGTTGTGGAGACATCCACAGAGATCATTGACGGAGTGCCGAAGATTACCGGAGTTTCCTGTGACGAAGTGGTACTCTATGAAAAACTGCAATTAGAGAACAGCCAGATTTTAAGAGATCTTCTGAATCTGACACAGACCTTGAAAAAATATGATCTGCTTCCGGATGAAATCCAGTATGACAGCAGCATGGAGCCGGTGCTTTATTATGGCACGATCCAGGTGAAACTTGGTTCAGAGGACAACCTTTCACAGAAGGTGGTTCGGTTATCCATTATCCTGCCACAGTTAGATGGTCTCAGCGGTACGCTGCATCTTGAGACGTGGACGCCGGAGACGACGGATATTATCTGGGACAGAGCCGAAGAAGCTCCTGCGGACGAAATAACAGAAGAAGCGACAGAAGAACCAGCGCAGGACGATCCGAGCAGTGCGGAAACGCCAGTGGAGCAGCTGCAGGATGATAAGGGCAGTGTGGAAACGCCAGTGGAGCAATAAAAACCGTAAAAAAACTTGATTTTTTTTGAAAAAGCGGTTGATTTGTTGTAGGAAAAATTATATTATAGTTTATAAGAGTTAAAAAACGCAAAATATAGTATGATTTTGAGAGTAGATAACTAAACAAAGTAGAAATAAGTTTGTCTGGTTATCATATTTGACATAAATTTAGGGAGATATGAAGGAGGAACTACCTTGCTGGAAATTAGAACAACAGAAGCAGATGCCAGTGCAAAAATTATCGTGATCGGAGTTGGAGGAGCTGGTAATAATGCTGTGAATAGAATGATCGATGAAAATATTGGCGGTGTTGAGTTTGTCGGTATCAACACAGATAAGCAGGCGTTACAGTTATGTAAGGCACCGACATTGATCCAGATCGGCGAGAAGCTGACAAAAGGACTTGGTGCAGGAGCACAGCCAGAGGTTGGTCAGAAAGCCGCAGAGGAGAGCGCAGAGGAATTATCTGCAGCAGTAAAAGGTGCAGATATGGTATTTGTTACCTGTGGTATGGGTGGTGGAACCGGTACAGGTGCAGCACCAGTTGTTGCTAAGATTGCAAAAGAGCAGGGAATCTTAACCGTAGGTGTAGTTACAAAACCTTTTAAATTCGAAGCAAAACAGCGTATGTTGAATGCGACAGGCGGTATTGAGCGCTTAAAAGAGAGCGTTGATACTCTGATCGTAATTCCGAATGATAAATTATTAGAGATCGTAGACAGACGTACTACAATGCCGGATGCATTGAAGAAAGCGGATGAAGTGTTACAGCAGGCAGTGCAGGGAATTACAGACCTTATTAATTTACCAGCATTGATCAACCTTGATTTCGCAGACGTTTCCACTGTCATGAAGGACAAGGGACTTGCACATATCGGTATTGGTTCTGCAAAGGGAGACGATAAGGCAATCGAAGCTGTGAAGTTAGCAGTTGCCAGCCCATTACTTGAGACAACCATTAACGGCGCAACACACGTTATCATTAATATTTCCGGAGATATCTCCTTAATGGATGCAAATGATGCAGCAAGCTATGTACAGGATCTTGCAGGGGATGATGCCAATATCATCTTTGGTGCGAAGTTTGATGAATCCATGACAGATGAGGCAACGATCACTGTAATTGCAACAGGACTTGAGAATGCAGGCGCAGCAAGCAAGATTGTTCCAAAGATGCAGTACCAGAATATGGGAACTATTCCAAGACCAACCGCACCTGTAACACCAAGACCGGCAGCACAGACCGGATATACAGCTCCGGTACAGCCGAATCCGGCACCAACTTTCTCTGGCATCCAGAAACCACGCCAGCCAGAAAGTTCTGTACAGCAGATGGATATTAAGATTCCGGATTTCCTTAAGAATTCCAGAAGATAATTACATAGGAACAGAATGTTAAGACTGTTACATGAAGATCATAAGGTTTTCGTGTAACGGTCTTTTTTTCCGTATCACACACAGGTTTTGTCGGAAAAACCAGATGAAGTTCTGAAAGTAGAGGAGGCGTTTTGACAAAAAAGCCGGTTCTAAAAAAATAGAATAGGCTTATGGAGAAGAAAAGGAGGGAGTGATTTTTAATCTATATTTTTTATGCGGATGTTTATCTGCTGCAGAACCTGTGGATGGATTTTGTTGCACTTGCAGGGGCGAACTGCCTCCTGCGGCGCGGAATAAGGGGAAGAAGGATTGTGTTTACAGCATGTTTGTCATCCATAGGAAGCCTGATCGTAACGCTTGGTGTCACAGAGGCATTTTTCCGGGCAATCCTGATACATTTTCTGTTAAATACAGGAATGGTTCTGTTTTGCTTTGGAAAGCGTCCGTGGAGGGAGTTCTTAGAAAACTGGGCAGTCATTTATCTGATGACCATTGTACTTGGCGGAGTAATGGAAGCATTGAGCCGTAGTGGACTGGGGCAGACATTTTTCTGGATACAGGCAGTCATTGCGGCGGCTGTTCTTTCAATCGTGACCTGGTATATGGGGCGTAGAAAACAGTTCGGCAATCAGCTTTTTTGTGTGCTGTTAGAGCACCGGGGGCGGGTGATGAAGATTACCGGATACTGGGACAGTGGAAACCAGTTGAGAGATCCGTACAATCACAGACCAGTCTGCATTTTAAGCAGAAGTGCCGCAAAAAAGATTTTAAATCCGGGAAAAGACAGAATACATTTGATTCCGTATTGTTCCTTAGGGCAGAAGGAGGGGCTTTTGCCGGTGGCAGAGATTACATGCATAAAAATTCAGAATGGAAGACACAAGGTTGAGATAAGACCGGCAGAGGTTGGAATTGCAAATGAAGGTCTATTGGAGGGAAAAGAATATGACATGATTCTTCATGCGTCCATGCTGGGGAGTCAGGAAAGAGGAATGAAACATGATCATGAGACTTGTACTGCCAAGATATGAAAAGGTTCATTTTCTGTCGGGAATCTGCAGCCTTTTTTTGCGAAAAGAAGATGAAGTGCACTATATCGGAGGTGCGGAGATTCTGCCACCGCCATTAGAGGGGGAGCGGGAAGCCTATTGCATCCGGATGCTTGAGGGAGTTCATGCGGAGCGGGCGAGAAAGGAGCTGATCGAACACAACCTGCGGCTGGTCGTATACATAGCAAAAAAATTTGATAATACAGGTGTCGGGGTGGAGGATCTGATCTCGATTGGAACGATCGGACTGATCAAAGGGATTAACACCTTTAATCCGGACAAAAATATCAAACTTGCCACTTACGCATCCCGCTGTATTGAAAATGAGATTTTAATGTATTTGAGAAGAAACAGCAAAACAAAGTTGGAAGTTTCCATTGATGAACCTTTGAATGTAGACTGGGACGGAAATGAACTTTTGCTTTCCGACATTCTGGGAACGGATGAGGATGTTGTGGGAAAAGACATGGAGACGGATGTGGAGCGGAAGCTTTTAAAGACAGCAATTGAAAAACTGTCCGGCAGGGAGCGGATGATCATCGAACTGAGGTTCGGATTAAACACATCTGACGGAGAGGAAAAAACACAGAAAGAAGTGGCAGATATGCTCGGAATTTCCCAGTCGTACATTTCCAGACTTGAGAAAAAAATTATGGGGAGATTGAAAAAAGAAATTGTACGATTCGAGTAACTGGAGTATAATTGTATCATAAATTAAAGGGGAAGTCGAACTATTTACAAAAGGGGGAAGGAACGATGCAGATAGAATTTCTGGGTGCAGCGCATGAGGTGACGGGAAGCTGCCACTATGTAACATTTGGGGATAAGCATGTATTGGTGGATTGCGGTATGGAACAGGGACCGGATCTGTACGTGAATCAGGAGGTTCCGGTGAATGCAGCGGCAATTGATTATGTGTTTGTGACACATGCACACATAGATCATTCCGGACTGCTTCCGCTATTATATAACCATGGTTTCCGCGGACAGATTTTTGCGACAGAGGCGACGACGCAGCTCTGCAACATCATGTTGAAGGACAGTGCACATATTCAGATGTTTGAGGCAGAGTGGAGAAACCGGAAGGCAAAGAGAGCCGGAAAACCGGAAGTAGTACCGATGTATGATATGAATGATGCCATGGGGGTACTCACACATTTCATTCCGTGTGCTTATAACAGCGTGATAGAAGTCTGTGAGGGACTTAAGGTGCGTTTTGTGGATGCCGGACACCTGCTTGGATCTTCAAGCATTGAGATGTGGATTAAAGAGGGCGAAGATGAAGTTAAGGTTGTATTTTCCGGAGATATTGGAAATGGCAACCGTCCACTCATCAAAGATCCTCAGTATATCAAAGATGCCGATTATGTCGTAATGGAATCCACTTACGGTGACAAACAGCATGAGACACCGCCGGACTTTGCAGCCGCACTTGCCGATGTATTAAAGGATACATTTACAAGGGGCGGCAATCTGGTGATTCCGGCATTTTCTGTCGGCAGAACACAGGAGATGCTTTATTTTATCCGAAGGATCAAGACCGAACATCTGCTGCCGGAGTTTGAGCATTTTGATGTGTTCGTCGATAGTCCGCTGGCAGTGGAGGCAACGACGATCTTTAATAAGAATGTGGAGGACTGTTTCAGCGAGGAAGCACTGAATCTGGTACATCAGGGAATCAATCCAATCGGTTTTCCGGGACTTCGCATGGCAATCACAAGTGATGAATCGAAGATGATCAATTTTGATGAGAAACCAAAGGTGATCATCTCGGCATCCGGTATGTGTGAGGCTGGACGAATCCGGCACCATTTAAAACACAACCTCTGGAGAAAAGATTCCACGATTTTATTCGTTGGTTATCAGGTTCCGGGAACACTTGGAAATTCACTGTTAAATGGGGCAAAGCAGGTAAAACTGTTTGGTGAGACGATCGAGGTACACGCAAAGATCGAGAATCTTCCGGGAATCAGCGGACACGCAGACCGGAACAATCTGACAAAGTGGATCGGAGCCTTTGAGACGCCGCCGAAAAAAGTGTTTATTGTTCATGGGGATGACAAGGTAACAGAGAACTTTGCGGCACATGTGCATGAGGTATATGGGTATGACACCTATGCGCCATACAGCGGCGACGCATTTGATCTTGTGACCGGAGAGCAGATCGCAGCCGGAAGCAGGGAACTGATCGAGAAGAAGAAAAACGGAGCTTCCAAAGCTTCCGGCAATGTATTTGCAAGACTTCTGGCAGCTGGACAGAGGCTGCTTGAGGTCATCAATAAGTGCGAAGGTCTGCCGAATAAGGAACTTGCAAAATTTGCAGATCAAATCAATGCATTGTGTGACAAGTGGATGAGATAATTTTATAAGGTAAGATACTGGCGGATGGTTTTCAATGCAGACTTTTCCAGACGGCTGACCTGTGCCTGGGAAATATGGATTTCATCCGCCACTTCCATTTGTGTTTTTCCTTCAAAAAAGCGCAGGTTGATAATAAAGTTCTCGCGCTCGGTGAGGTGGTTCATAGCGTCGCTTAAAGAAAGCTTTTCTACCCAGTTTTCCTCTTTGTTTTTTTTGTCACTGATCTGATCCATGACGTAGAGGGTATCGCCACCGTCGGTGTAGACCGGATCATAGAGGCTGACCGGGCTTTGGATTGCGTCGAGCGCATATAAAATATCTTCCGCGGCAACACCGGATTCCTCTGCGATTTCCTGCAATGTTGGCTCCTTAAAAGAATTTTTGGAAAGGATTTCTTTGGCATGGATCGCTTTGTAGGCAGTGTCGCGAAGGGAACGGCTTACGCGGATGCTGTTATTGTCGCGCAGGTATCTTCTTACTTCCCCGATGATCATAGGCACGGCATAAGTGGAAAATTTTACATTCATGGTCGGATCAAAGTTGTCGATGGACTTGATCAGTCCGATACAGCCGATCTGAAACAGGTCATCCATATTTTCATGGTTGCCGGAAAAACGTTTGATGACACTTAGAACAAGGCGCAGATTTCCTTTGATATAGGTTTCGCGCGCTTCTAAGTCTCCCTGCTTGATGCGGGCAAACAATGCTTCTTTTTCGGCTTCTTTTAAAATTGGGAGTTTGGCAGTGTTGACACCACAGATTTCCACTTTATATGCAGGCATGATAATCTCCTTTGGTTTGCTAAAATGATGTTATTAATGAGGATGTGGCATTTGAGGGAAAAATATACAGAAAGCAACTTTTTTTTGCTGGAAAAAAATGTTATACTATAGTTGATCCTGCAGTGAAAAAGATACTGCATCATCAGGGTTTACGATAATTACGACGAGAAGACGGTGTATATATGAAAGATTTAATAGATGAGAAGAACAAACAGGAAAAAATGAAAAGAAGTATTATCAAATTCTGGAATGTTTCCTATGGAAAGCCGGAGGCAATTGGTGGGGAAGAGGAAGAGAGCGAGCGGGAACACACAGACAGTGTGTATGCAGATACTCTTTATGATGAGGCAGACGCGCAGGGAAAAAAACAGACAGATGCTATGAATGAGGATGAGGTGTCACAGACAAAGATCCAGCAGATTTTGCATGAGAAGGATGACAGATTACAGAGCCTGATCGAACAGGAACAAAAAGAGCTTTCCTGACATATCGTAATAGTAAGAACAGACGATGGTGGGATCGTTTTGGTTACTCTGAAAAAATATCACGGTCTGGGGAACGATTATCTGATCTATGATCCGAATCAGAACCGTGAACAGTTACAGGAACGACAGATACAACTGTTATGCAGGCGCAATATCGGAGTGGGAGCAGACGGGATTCTGTTCGGTCCGCTCTTTGAGAATGAAAAAATAAAAGTACGCATTTTTAATCCGGATGGAAGTGAAGCTGAGAGAAGCGGTAACGGCATCCGGATTTTTTCAAAGTATTTAAAAGATACCGGATATGTGAAAGAGAAACAATATGAACTATGGACGAAGGCAGGACCGGTGCAGGTGGAATTTTTAGACGAGGATGCAACGTGCATGAAAGTGGATATGGGCTATGCCTCTTTTGGCGCAGAGAGTATTCACGCGGTAGGCATTGAGGGGGATATGGTCAATGAATCCGTATTCTTCTGCGATAATTTTTACAACATTACGTGTGTGTCTATGGGAAATCCAAACTGTGTGGTGATGATGGAGGAAATCAGCAAAAATAAGGCGCTGCATCTAGGCCCTTATGTGGAAAATTCGAAATATTTCCCGGAGCGGATCAATATGCAGCTCTGCCATGTGATCGACCGTGAGAATATACAGATTGAAATTTACGAGAGAGGCGCAGGTTACACGTATGCGTCCGGTACAGGTGCCTGTGCGGCAGCATCGGCATCGCATAAATTAGGACTGGTGGGAGACCGTGTGACCGTGCATATGCAGGGTGGTGATCTGCTGGTGGAATTTGCAGAGGATGACCGGGTGTTTATGACAGGACCGGTCGTGTATATCGGAAGCATCACGCTGGCTGAGAACTTTTTTGCGTAAAAAGTCCTTGCAAATGCTGAAAGAATATGGTAGCTTATAAATCGTTGTGTGATAAGCACAACGATTTTTTGCGTCAGTTCGAAACCTTCCTGACGAAAAACAAAACTAAAGGAGAAAAACATATGAGAAACAAAAAGGTATTATTTCTTACCCAGGCTGCAGTGATTGCAGCAATCTACGTGGTACTGACGATTTTTATCAGTGCATTTAACTTGGCTTCCGGTGCCATTCAGGTACGAATTTCAGAAGCACTCACCATTTTACCATTTTTTACACCGGCAGCGATACCGGGACTTGCAATCGGATGTCTGCTCAGCAATCTGCTTACAGGGGCAGCGGTTTATGATGTTGTGTTCGGAAGTCTCGCAACCTTACTTGGTGCGGTTGGAACCTATTTACTGCGGAAACATAAATTTTTATGCACGCTTCCGCCAGTGATCGCAAATATGGTCATTATCCCGTTTGTACTGCGCTATGGATATGGACTTGCAATGGAAGTCGGCGGACATGATGTGGCAATCCCATTCTATATGCTGACCGTAGGGGCAGGAGAAGTCATCTGCTGCTGTATCCTTGGTACGATCTTATTGAATGCACTTGCAAAAGTAAGAAATGTAATTTTTAAAAATGATTGACGATTTTGCAAAAGGCAAGTAAACTATATAGTTAGCAGTATCTTTCGAAATCCAGAGAGGTACGATAAATGGAAAGTTTTACAGAACATGAAAGGAAAACGTTATGAAAAAAATCTTGGATTTGATCACAGATGAAGTGACAAAAGCATTCACAGAATGCGGATATGATGCAAAATATGCAAAGGTTACTTTATCGAACAGACCTGATCTCTGTGAATACCAGTGTAATGGTGCCATGGCAGCAGCCAAGGAATACAAAAAAGCCCCATTTATGATCGCGGACGAAGTAGTAGAAAAACTTGCAGCAAACCCTATTTTTGCAATGGCAGAATCCGTAAAGCCGGGCTTCCTCAATTTGAAGATCAATGAGGCATATCTTGCAGATTATGTGGCAAAAATGCAGGAGGATGACGGCCGTTTCGGATGTGAAGCAACAAAGGCTCCAAAGACGATCATGATCGACTACGGCGGACCAAACGTTGCAAAGCCTCTCCATGTAGGACATCTGCGTTCTGCAATTATCGGTGAGAGTGTAAAGCGTATTGGTAAATTCATGGGACACAATATGATCGGTGATGTGCATTTGGGAGACTGGGGTCTTCAGATGGGACTGATCATCACAGAGTTAAAGTTACGAAGACCGGAGTTAGTTTATTTTGATGATTCTTATACCGGAGCATATCCTGAGGAAGCTCCTTTTACAATCTCGGAATTAGAGGAGATCTATCCGACCGCCAGCAAGAAATCCAAAGAGGATGAGGCATACAAGGAAGCAGCCATGCAGGCAACTTTTGAACTTCAGCATGGAAAACGCGGTTATCAGGCATTATTAAAACATATTTTAAATGTGTCCGTGACAGACTTAAAGAGAAACTATGCAAACTTGAATGTTTCCTTTGAGTTATGGAAGGGCGAGTCTGACGCACAGCCATATATTCCGGATATGGTCCAGAAGATGAAGGACGACGGTTTTGCCTACATCAGTGACGGCGCGTTAGTCGTAGATGTCAAAGAGGATACCGATACAAAAGAGATCCCGCCATGTATGATCTTAAAATCAGACGGAGCATCCCTTTACAACACAACAGACCTTGCAACAATGGTATGGAGAATGAAAGATTACAATCCGGATGAGATCATCTATGTGGTTGATAAGCGTCAGGAACTGTACTTTACACAGGTGTTCCGCTGTGCGAGAAAAACAGGTATCGTAAAACCGGAAACAGAACTGAAGTTTTTAGGTTTTGGTACGATGAACGGTAAAGACGGAAAACCATTTAAGACCCGTGAGGGCGGCGTTATGCGATTAGAGCATCTGATCTCCGGAATCAATGAGGAGATGCTTGCAAAGATTCAGGAGAATCAGAAGACAAAGGAGAACCTTGGAATCAGTGCCGAGGAAGCAGAAAATACTGCCAAAATGGTCGCACTTGCAGCTATCAAATACGGAGATTTGAGCAATCAGGCAAGCAAGGATTATATCTTTGATATCGACCGTTTCACTTCCTTCGAGGGAAACACAGGTCCTTATATCCTGTATACGATCGTTCGTATCAAATCAATTTTAAATAAATATCATGCCCTCGGAAAAGACGAGAGCGGCGCAGTGATCGAGGCAGCACATTCCAAGAGCGAAAAAGATCTGATGTTAGAATTATCCAAGTTCAACGCAGTCATGGAGAATGCATTTGAGGAGACAGCACCTCATAAGATCTGTTCTTATATTTATGATCTTGCCAATGCATTCAACAGCTTCTATCATGGAACAAAGATTATGTCTGAGGAGAATGAGACAGTCCAGAAATCTTACATCCGTCTGTTAGAGCTTACAAAGTCTGTTTTAGAGACCTGCATTGATGTATTAGGATTCTCAGCACCTGAGAGAATGTAATGCGTGTGGTATGATAAGTAAATTTAATTATCGTATCTAACAGTCATAAAATAAAAGACAAGTCATAGAATTAGTCATGGGAGAAAACAAACTCCCATGGCTTTTTTCTTTATGGAAAACAATGTCCTGTCAGAAAAAAAGATTCTGTCGGGATGAAACAGAAAGTGAGGTGCCGCCTTGTGTGAAATAAAATTGTTGTTTCCGGTACATATGAGAGCATTTTTTCGAAAGGATGAATGGCAGGACGGGTTAGAGGAGATCCGGGTGAGAGTCGGACAACCAATCGAGTTTTGTTATGGCAGCCGTAACTGCTATCTGACTGGAAAAGAAGAACAAATGTTCTGCAATGAGCAGGAGTATAAGCACCGGGAAAAATTTTTTTATCGTGCCACGGAAGCGGATCTGCGGGAAATGTTAAATTACATTTGTAATTATTCGCTGTACGCTTATCAGGAGGAAATCAGGCAGGGGTATATCACGATCGAGGGCGGTCACCGGGTTGGTGTGGCAGGGCAGACATGCACTGCAGACGGGAAAATCGCAGGGATCAGTCCGATCACTTTTTTAAATATCCGGATCGCGCATGAAAAAAAGGACTGCGCGAAAAAAGTACTTCCGTGGATACGCCAGAAAGACAGCATTTATAATACGCTGATCTTATCCATGCCGGGAGCAGGAAAGACGACGCTGTTGCGGGACTGCATCCGGGAATTGTCAAATGGAGAGGCTTATGGAGTGGGACTGAAAGTGTGCGTGGTGGATGAACGATCGGAGATTGCGGCAAGTTATCATGGGGTGCCGCAGAATGATATGGGACCGCGGACAGATGTTTTGGACGGCTGTAATAAAGCGGAGGGGATGCAGCTTTTGATCCGTTCCATGTCGCCCCAGATCGTCGCGGTGGATGAACTTGGAACTGAGGCGGACTTTTATGCAGTCGAACAGGCATTGAATTGTGGAAGCAGAGTGCTTGGCACGATTCATGCGGGAAATATGAAGGAATTGTCTGAAAAGCCACAACTGAAACGGTGGATGGAGCGAAAACTTTTCCAGCGTTTTATCTTTTTGGAAAAAGAGGCAGACGGAAGAAGAATCATGCAGGTATATGACGAGCAGATGGAGCGGATATCATGTTAAAAGTGTTTGGAAGCGTTCTGATCATTTTTGCAAGTGCCGGGTTTGGATTCCAGGTCTGCATGGATCTGAAAAAACATTTGCAGATGCTTTATGATGTCCGGAAACTCTTTCTTGACATTGCAAATGAGATGGCATATTCCATGGAGCCTGTGGAAGTGATATTGGGACAGTCTGTACACAGCAAAAATCCGTATCTGAATGAATTCTGCCACGAGATAGGGGAAGGACTGCAAAAGAAGAATCGGGGGAATGGTCAGGAACTCTGGCAGGAGAGGCTTTGCGTGTGGCAGAAAAAGTTAGGGCTTACGCAGGAGGAAAAAGAGATCGTTGCCGGGGCAGGAAGTGCCTTTTTTGGAAAGAGCATGGGAGAAAATGAGAAAAGTCTGGAACATTGTCTGGAACGATTAGACTACGTGATTGATGAAGTGCGGGGGGAACAAAAGGAAAAGCAGAAAGTCTATCAGACCGTCAGCGTCATGTGCGGGCTGATCGTGGTCATTCTGCTTTTGTAAAAGCTCCGAAAGCTGTGGAAAGGCAGGAACTTTATGAGTGTAAATCTGATTTTTAAAATTGCTGCGGTGGGCATTTTAGTGACCGTTTTAAGCCAGGTGTTAAAACACAGCGGACGGGAGGAACATGCTTTTTTGACCAGTCTGGCGGGACTTATTATCGTGTTGTTCTGGATCATACCTTATATATATGAATTATTTCAGACAATGGAATCTTTATTCACTCTGTAAATAGAAATTGCGAAACTCTAATTATGTTATGAGTTTCACAATTTCCAAAGTGTATAAAGTCAGAGGGAGAGGAAAGGCATGGATATTATAAAAGTAGGGATTTTGGGTGTTGCAGCAGTGCTTCTTGCGATTCCACTGCGGAAAGATAAGCAGGAATACAGCATGTTCATCAGCATGGCGGTCTGCATCTGCATTTTTATCTACATTATTACAAAGGTTGAGATCGTGCTGGAATTCATACAGAAATTAGAAGGACTGGTTGCCATTGACACTGCCTATATCGGTCTTGTCATCAAAATGGTGGGAATCACCTATGCGGCAGAATTTGCAGTGAATGTGTGCAAAGATGCCGGCTTTGGGGCAATTGCAGGGCAGATTGAAACTTTTGCAAAGATGTCGATCTTAGTCGTGAGCCTTCCGGTACTGCTGGCATTGATCGATACGATCGGGAGCCTGATGTGAAGATGAAAATTCGAAAAATAAACTGGCGGTGGCTGCCCATACTGGCAGGAATCGTTTTGGGACTTCTCTTTCCGATGACAGTTCCTGCGGCAGAGACAGACGATTATCTGCGTGAACTGAATGCGGAGATGGACTATAAAGAATTGGATACATTTATGGAAGATTATGGCGTGGAGGAAGTTTCATTTTCAGACCTTGTAGGAGAACTGATGCAGGAGGGCGTGAGCAGTGCATGGGGAGAGAAAGTGTTTTCCTGTATCAAAACAGCACTTGCAGGGGAGATTACAAAAAGCCGGCGGCTTTTATTGGAGATTGTATTGCTTGCATTTTGTTTTTCTATTCTGAAAAATTTCGCAGGTGCGTTTCAGGCTTCCTACATATCGGATCTTTGTTTTCTGCTGGTATATTGTGTCATGGTGGTTTTGCTGTTACAGTCCTTTCTGCTTTTTCAGGAGATTGTGTCAAAGTCGTTAGAGAGCTGCGTGGAATTTATGAAAGTCATGGTGCCAACGTTTTGCCTTAGCATGATGTTTGCATCCAATACTGCCAGTGCAATGGGATTTTACCAGACCGCGTTTCTGGTGATCTATCTGGTGGAATGGCTGTTTTTAAACCTGTTACTGCCGATGATCCACATTTATGTGCTAATGGAGATTTTGGGGCATTTTGTGCCGGAGGAGCGGTTTTCGAATCTGACGGAACTTTTTTTTGAAGTGATCAGCTGGGGAATCAAGATCGCGGGAGTGCTTGTATTAGGACTGAATGTGGTGCAGAATCTGATCGGCCCGGCAAAGGACCGGATGCAGCAGGGGATTTTTGCAAAAACAGCAGCGGTACTTCCGGGAATCGGAAGTGCGGTCGGGAGTGTGACAGAACTGCTGTTGGGGGCAGGAATCGTGGTAAAAAGCTGCGTGGGGGCAGCAGGACTGATCGTACTTATTCTGATCAGCCTGATCCCTTTGCTGAAAGCACTGTGTCTTGCCTTTTTTTACAAGCTGGCAGCGGCAGTGACCGAGCCTGTGACAGATAAACGGATCTGCGGATGTTTAAAGGGAATGGCAAACGGGGGAATTTTGTATGTAAAATTATTAGGGTACTGCGTGCTGTTGTTTTTTGTGACAATCGCGCTGACAGCTGCGGCGTCCGGATTTATTTATTAAGTAATTGCGAAACTCACAACCTGAATTTGAATTTTGCAGTTAACTGGGATTTATTGAGGAAGAGAGCATGAACGGAGTATTTTCTTATCTGAAAAGTTACATCATTCTTTTTCTGGTGCTTACAATTTTGTATGAAATGGTGCCGAAAGCCGGCATGCAGAAATATATCCGCTTTTTTTCCCAGATCGTATTGGTGTTTGGGCTGCTTTATCCGGTTTTGGGCTGGTTCGGAGAGAGTGATGCATTTTTAGAGAAAATAGAATACCAGTCTTTTTTACAAAAAATGGAGGAGGTACAACTGGATGCGGAGAAGATCACCTACATGGATAACGATTATTATGTGAAAAAATACGAAAACGCCCTTGCACTTGATATGACACAAATGGCGCAGGAAGAAAATCTGGCAGTAAAGGAGATTGAGGTAGAAATGACAGAAAATTATGAGATCAAATGTATTCGAATGACGCTTACAAATCCGGTAAAAGAGGGGATCGTGATCGGAAAAGTCGTACTGGATGAGGAAAAAACAAAGGAAACTTCCGAGGATGGCGCATACAAAAAATTAAAAGAAAAGCTGGTGAGTTATTATCAATTATCGGAAGATCAGTTGGATATCCTGTATGAATAAACTGCGGGAACTCAAAAAAAGTGACTGGATCGCAATTGCGCTGACGGGTGTGCTGATTCTGATCATCGCGATACCGTTATCGCCGAAGAAGGAAGAAGAAACTAAAACGGCAGAAAAGGAGATATCTGAGACGGTTTCGGGGAACGGAGGGGAAAGTCAGGATGCATATGTGGCTTCTCTGGAGAGAAAATTAAAGCAGGTGTTAGGACAGATGGACGGAGCCGGAAAGGTTGAGGTGATGATCACGCTGGCGGATTCCGGGGAAACAATCGTAGAGAAAGATCACAAGGAACAGGAAAATCACATAGAGGAGAGTGACACGGGTGGAGGAACGCGGTCTACAACAGAGCGTGAGACAGAGAATGTGACGGTATATGTGGAAAATGGAAGTGAAACCTATCCGTATGTGACAAAAGAAGTGCTGCCTAAAGTGGAAGGCGTGCTTGTCGTGGCGGAGGGAGGAGATGATCCAAAAGTAATTTCTGACATTTCCGATACTGTAATGGCATTATTCCGTGTGGAGGCACATAAAATAAAAGTAGTGAAGATGAGTAGTTTTCGGGAGTAAACAAGGAGGAGTCACATGAAGAAAATATTTCGAAAAAATCAACTGGTGATCACAGCACTGGCACTTATGATCGCTGTCGCAGGGTATTTCAGTTATATGAATAATAATATGGACGACGGCGAACTTCAGACGGCGGCGGAAGCAGCGAATACGCAGGCAGCAGCAGACGGATTGGAAGAGGACTATGATATTTCCGAAGAAGATATGGTACAGAATGAGATTTTTACGGCAGAGGAACCGGATGGAACGGAGACGGCAGCAGCGGACACACAGAGCAGCGAACTTGCAGAGGCGGCAGAGACGGATGGAGAGGTTGCAGCGGAAGAAACCGGGGAGACGGTGGCTGAAGGAACAGCCGGGACCCAAAATGTTGTAAATCCCGGAGAAGCAGTCCTTACAAGCACAACGGTTGCAAATATTGACTATGCTTCTGAGATGAAATTAAACCGTGAACAGATCCGTTCTAAAAACAAGGAAACCCTGTTGGAGATCGTGAACAACAATGCAATCTCGGATGAGTTAAAGCAGGATGCGATCAATAAAATGATCGCAATGACGGATATTGCAGAGCGGGAAAACGCAGCGGAAATGCTGTTGGAAGCAAAAGGATTTACGGATGTAGTGGTAAGCATTACCGAAGACAGCTGCGATGTTGTCTTAAATATGGGAGAGGTCACTGACGCAAAGCGCGCACAGGTAGAGGATATTGTGAAACGTAAGACGAATGTTTCCGCGGAAAATGTTATCATTACGCCAATTGTAGTAGGTGAGGCGGATGCGAAATGATTCCGGGATAATTCCGGCAGACTCATTACAATTTTTCCTTGATTTTCTTTGATTATCGTTATATCCTTATAAGGCGGCAGTCTGCAAAGCAGGCTGCATGGTGTTACAATGAGACATGACAGCGGTCTCTCGGTATTTTAATTCATTATTTTTTGAGAACCGCTGTGCTTTATATTTGGAGGATATATTTTGGCTGATTTAAGAAAAGAAATAGAAAAAAGACGTACATTTGCAATCATTTCCCACCCGGATGCAGGTAAGACTACTCTGACAGAGAAGTTCCTGCTTTACGGAGGAGCTATTAATCTGGCAGGATCGGTAAAGGGAAAAGCAACCGCACGCCATGCAGTTTCAGACTGGATGGAGATCGAGAAGGAGAGAGGTATTTCCGTTACTTCCTCTGTATTGCAGTTTAATTATGGTGGATATTGTATCAACATTCTGGATACTCCGGGACATCAGGACTTCTCAGAGGATACTTACCGTACTTTAATGGCGGCAGATTCCGCAGTCATGGTCATTGACGGATCGAAAGGTGTTGAGGCGCAGACGAGAAAATTATTTAAGGTCTGTGTTATGCGTCATATTCCAATCTTTACTTTTATCAATAAAATGGACCGTGATGCCAATGATACTTTTGATCTTTTAGATGAGATCGAGAAAGAACTTGGAATCGCAACCTGTCCGATCAACTGGCCAATTGGTTCCGGAAAAGGATTTAAGGGTGTTTATGACCGCAACACGAAAGAGGTTATGACATTCTCGGATACGTTAAAGGGAACAAAAGAGGGAACGGAAAAGCACATTCATATTGATGACCCGGCGCTGGTGGAAGAAATCGGTGAGGCTGCAAAAGAAAAGTTATTGGAAGAAATCGAGCTTCTTGACGGAGCAAGTGCCGAGTTTGATATGGAGTTAGTGTCAAAAGGTGAGCTGTCTCCTGTATTTTTTGGTTCTGCGTTAACAAACTTTGGTGTTGAGACCTTTTTGCAGCATTTCCTGCAGATGACGTATTCTCCGCTTCCAAGAAAAGCAGATATCGGAGAGATCGACCCATTCCAGAAAGATTTTTCTGCCTTTGTATTTAAAATTCAGGCAAATATGAATAAGGCACACCGTGACCGTATCGCGTTTATGCGTATCTGTTCCGGAAAATTCGAGGCGGGTATGGAAGTTACCCATGTTCAGGGCGGCAATAAGAAAATCAAACTTTCCCAGCCACAGCAGATGATGGCACAGGAGCGTCATATTGTGGATGAGGCGTATGCGGGAGATATTATCGGCGTATTCGATCCGGGCATTTTTTCCATTGGTGACACCTTAACTACGGCGAAACCATTTAAGTTTGAGGGAATCCCGACTTTCGCACCGGAGCATTTTGCAAGAGTGCGTCAGGTGGATACCATGAAACGTAAACAGTTCATGAAGGGAATGCAGCAGATCGCGCAGGAAGGTGCGATCCAGATCTTCCAGGAATATAACATGGGTATGGAGGAAGTGATCGTCGGCGTTGTCGGTGTGTTGCAGTTTGATGTTTTAAAATATCGTCTGGAAAATGAATATAACGTAGAAATCCGCATGGACAACCTTCCATATGAACATATCCGCTGGATTGAAAACGAGGACATCAATATGGACAAGATCGTTGGAACCTCCGACATGAAGAAAATCCAGGATCTCAAAGGACGTCCGTTATTACTGTTCGTCAACTCCTGGAGCGTCGGTATGGTACTTGACCGAAACGAAGGACTTGTACTATCCGAATTTGGACGAGAGTAGGGAAGGGGCGAACAAAATGGCAGTTGTAACAATTACAAAAGATAATTTTGAGGCAGAAGTGCTGGCATGCAAAATCCCGGTCGTACTTGATTTCTGGGCAGAATGGTGCGAACCATGCAAAATGCAGTCTCCGGTCATAGAAGAACTTGCCGCAGAACTGGATGGAAAAGTGAAGTTTTGTAAGGTGAATGTGGACGAGGAAGCTTCGCTGGCATTAAATTATCAGATCATGAGCATCCCGACACTGGTTGTGATGCACTATGGATTATTTCAGGGGAAAGCAGTCGGAGTGCAGGGAAAAGATGCAATCCGCAAGATGCTGAAAAAAATTGAATAATCATATAACAATGTGTCTGCGCATCGGCTGCATGCTGTGTGCAGGCACATTAAGTTGCTGTCTGAACAGTAACCACAATGCATTTATAACAAAAACATTTCAGACAAAAATTCTTGACAAACTTATCTATATCGGTTACAGTCAATCTTGCAGATAACAGAATCTTTTTTATCAAAAATGTAACAGATCGTACTATGAGGGTAAGGTATCATTACCGGTAAAAACATTTCAGCCGGATCGGCATGGAATCCAGAAAAGATAAAACAACAGAATGATTCATGCATTGTGCAGACAGGACAGAAGAAGGAATATGTGCAAAAAATGTTTCATGTTCATAGTTGACAATTGAAGGAAAGTATAATACTATAAGAACAAGAAAACGAACATAAGTTCGTATTGGAGGAAAGAAAATGGCAAAAGAAGATAAATTGAAAGCATTGGATGCTGCGATTTCACAGATTGAGAAGCAGTATGGTAAAGGATCTATTATGAAGCTGGGTGACAATTCAGCACATATGAACGTTGAGACTATCCCGACAGGTTCTTTGAGCCTTGATATAGCACTTGGTCTTGGAGGACTTCCGAAGGGAAGAATCATTGAGATCTATGGACCGGAATCCAGTGGTAAGACGACTGTTGCGCTGCATGCGGTTGCAGAGGTGCAGAAGCGTGGAGGAATCGCTGGTTTCATTGATGCAGAGCATGCGCTTGATCCGGCATATGCCAAGAATATCGGTGTTAACATCGACGAATTATATATTTCACAGCCGGACTGTGGAGAGCAGGCACTTGAGATCACAGAGACAATGGTTCGTTCCGGAGCAGTGGATATTGTAATCGTGGACTCTGTTGCAGCACTTGTTCCGAAGGCAGAGATCGACGGTGATATGGGAGATTCCCACGTGGGACTTCAGGCAAGACTTATGAGTCAGGCACTTCGTAAATTGACAGCAGTTATCAGCAAATCCAACTGTATTGTTATTTTTATCAACCAGCTGCGTGAAAAAGTAGGAATCATGTTTGGAAATCCGGAGACAACTACAGGTGGTCGTGCGCTTAAGTTCTACTCATCTGTCCGTATGGATGTCCGCAGGATTGAGTCTTTGAAGCAGGCAGGAGAGGTTGTCGGAAACCGTACCCGTGTGAAGATCGTAAAGAATAAAGTAGCACCGCCATTCAAAGAGGCAGAATTTGATATTATGTTTGGAAAAGGTATTTCCAAAGAGGGAGATATCTTAGATCTTGCGTCAGATTGCGGTATTATCGTGAAGTCTGGTGCGTGGTATGCTTACAATGGAGACAAGATCGGTCAGGGACGTGAGAATGCGAAGGCATATCTGAGAGAAAATCCACTGGTATGTGAAGAAGTAGAGGCAAAAGTCAGAGCAAAGTTCCAGTTAGATGGAACGGCAGAGGAAGCTGATGCTGTGGAAGAACCGGAAGTATTAGAGGGTGAAGAATAAGCATGGATGTGCAGGTGACATCTGTGATCCCTTTGGAAAAAGGAAAAGCCAGAATCCGGTTTGAGGATGGATCAGAGGTCATTCTTTATAAAGGAGAGATCCGGAAGCTTGGAATACAGGAAGGCTGCGTGATCACGGACGAGGTCTATCATAAGATCATAGATGAAATCCTAGGACAGCGTGCAATCAAAAGAGCCATGCATCTGTTAGAAAGGCAGGATCGGACGGAACGACAGCTTTATGATAAACTGAAGGAGAACGGATATCCGGAGGCCTGTATTGAATCTGCTATTTCCTATGTGAAAAGATACCACTACATTGATGATTTCCGCTATGCATCTGCTTATATCCGGTATCGGCAGGAGAAGAAAAGCAGACAGAAGCTGAAACTCGAACTGCAGGCAAAAGGAATCGCAAGAGATGTGATCGAGGAAGCATTAGAGGAAGAGTATGTTTCAGATGATCAGAAGAAGATACTGGAATTACTGCAGAAGAGACGCTATAGCTTCGAAAATGCGGATACCGCGGAGCAGCGGAAGAATTACCAGTTCCTGCTTCGAAGAGGATTTCAAAGCAGTGATATCCTTCATGTGATGCGTCAGGAATGGTAGCGGATCTGGCAAAAAAGAGACGGCTTGTTCCAGAGAAAATACGACAAATTTGTACAATATGTTGTATTCTTATTTTTGAGACATTCAATATTATGCATATTGAACAGTAATTCACTTGACATAACTAGAAAAATAGAATAAAATTAATCTGTTGTTAATTATGACAGAAAAATTAATCTAATTATATGTTATATGTACAATGAAAATTTCATAAAGGAGGTGCTCCTGTGCTGCAGATAGTGATCGCTGTTGTTATAACACTTATTGTTACTGCGGTTCTGACTTACTTTATCACAACTGCTTACCACAAGAACGTAGCGAATGCGAAGATTGGTAACGCGGAAGATAGAGCGCGTGAGATCATTGATGAAGCAGTAAAGGCAGCAGAAACCAAAAAGCGTGAAGCAATGCTCGAAGCGAAAGAAGAGTCCATTAAAGTCAAGAATGACCTGGACAAAGAAGTGAAAGAGCGCAGAGCAGAGATTCAGCGTAGTGAACGCAGAGTCGTACAGAAGGAAGAAAACTTAGACAAGAAGTTAGAATCCATTGAGAGACGCGAAGCCGGTTTTGCTGCAAAAGAAGAAGAAATCAACAAGCAGAAAGCTCAGATTGCAAAGCTCAACGAAGAGCGTTTACAGGAACTGGAAAGAATCTCTGGATTAACCTCCGAACAAGCAAAGGAATATCTCTTAAAAACCGTTGAAGAAGATGTTAAACTTGATACCGCAAAATTAATCAAAGAAATGGAAAACAAGGCAAAGGAAGAGGCTGATAAGAAAGCCAAGGATTATGTGGTAACAGCTATTCAGAAATGTGCAGCTGACCATGTGGCAGAGACAACAATTTCTGTTGTTCAGCTTCCGAATGATGAAATGAAAGGTAGAATCATCGGACGAGAAGGACGTAATATTCGTACATTAGAGACGATGACTGGTGTGGATCTGATTATAGATGATACACCGGAGGCAGTAATTTTATCCGGATTTGATCCTATCAGAAGAGAAGTTGCCCGCATTGCTTTGGAAAAATTGATTGTAGACGGACGTATTCATCCGGCTAGAATCGAAGAAATGGTAGAAAAGGCACAAAAAGAAGTCGAGACAATGATCCGTGAGGAAGGCGAAGCAGCAACATTAGAAGTTGGTGTTCACGGAATTCATCCGGAACTCGTTCGTTTACTTGGTAGAATGAAGTTCAGGACAAGTTACGGACAGAATGCGTTAAAACATTCTATCGAAGTAGCACAGCTTTCCGGATTATTAGCGGCGGAAATTGGTGTAGATGTAAGAACTGCAAAGCGTGCAGGTCTTTTACATGATATTGGTAAATCTGTGGATCATGATATGGAAGGATCTCATATTCAGATTGGTGTTGATTTGTGTAGAAAATACAAAGAATCTCCAATTATTATCAATGCAGTTGAGGCTCATCATGGTGATGTAGAGCCTGAGTCTTTGATTGCATGTATTGTACAGGCTGCTGATACGATCAGTGCGGCAAGACCTGGTGCAAGAAGAGAGACACTTGATACTTATACCAACAGATTAAAACAGTTAGAAGACATTTCAAACGGATTTAAGGGAGTAGAAAAATCATTTGCTATTCAGGCAGGTAGAGAGATTCGAATTATGGTTGTTCCAGAACAGATCAGTGATGCAGATATGGTATTGTTAGCAAGAGATATTGCAAAACAGATCGAGTCTGAATTGGAATACCCAGGACAGATTAAAGTAAATGTAATTCGCGAGTCACGTGTTACGGACTTTGCGAAATAGCTTGACAAAGAGAGCATAAAAGAAGATTCGAAGAGGTTGATCCTGTTTCGGATCTTCTTTTTTATGTAACAGGATATTTCGTTGGAATTCCCTGTTGTATAAGAAACTTCGTTAGGATGCGACTGATGCGCAGATACGAAATAAAATGATGAATGTGAGGGAAAAAGAATGAGTGAGCATGCAAAAAGAATTAAACGGGAATTAATGCTGAAGGGCACGATTTTAGATATTTATAAGGATACAATGGAACTCCCAAACGGCAAGACAGAGGAGTGGGATTTTGTCTCACACAGAAAGGGAGCGGCTGCGGTAGTTGCAGTGCGTGAGGACGGAAAACTGTTAATGGTACGGCAATACAGGAATGCTTTAGAACGTATGACGTTAGAAATTCCTGCGGGGGCAAGAGACAGTGTGACAGAGGACACAAAAGTATGTGCGGCGCGGGAGTTAGAAGAGGAGACCGGATATCGGAGTGAAAATCTTTCTTTTCTGATCTCGTTAAGAACTACGGTCGCATTTTGTGATGAGTTTATTGACGTCTATCTCGCAAAAGATTTGGTAAAAAGTGAACAGCATTTAGATGAGGGAGAAGCGATTGATGTTGAGGCACATGATGTCGATGAATTGTGTGAAATGATTTATGCAGGAAAAATTCAGGATTCCAAGACGGTTTCAGCAATCCTTGCTTATAAGAATCTGCTGAATAAGGAACGCAGAGCGTAAAAACTGATTTTAAATCCCGACAGAGAAAGCATAGATTATTCTGGAAAGCATAGATTATTAGGAAGATAAAATTGTCCTATGAAGTCTGAAAAATGAAGCATACATTTTGTTTCAGACAGAGGAATGTGAGAAAAATGATTCGGAAAAGTTTTATTCTCTATGCAATTTGTTTTGTAGCCGGGATCATACTTGTGAATGGCGTTGGCAGTAGTTTACTGCATACATATGGAATGATCTCATTTTGGGATCAGGCAGCAGTTACATTTTGGAATCTGTCGTATGACCAGTATTTCTGGTATCTCTTTTTCGGGCGTATGAAAGGGATGATCCTGATACTGCTGCTTGGAGTGGTGTTCGACCGGAGAATGCTCACGAAGATATGCATTTCGTTATTTCTGTTTTTAACTGGGATATTTCTCACAATGTCAGTGCTGGAGCGGGGCGTTGCTGGGATTGTGGCTGTGCTTTTCGCAATGCTGCCACAGTGGATTTTCTATCTGACAGCTTTGGTGTTTTTTGAAAAGGGGCGGGACAGAAAAGTGATTTTGCTCTGCTTTGTACTGGTGCTGATCGGATGCCTGCTGGAAGGATATATTTCTCCATTTTTCCTGAAAAAAGTGTTATAACAGCGAAAAACACCACAATCGTGTAATATGTCTGTAAAAAAATTGTAATGAATAATTACAAGATATGGTAAAAAAGGATCAGAAAAAACGAGATATTGTATTTTCGCAAAAAGACCGGAAAAATGGGCAAAAATACTGATTGCATTTTAATTTGTGAGTCATTATAATAGGGAATATACCTCGAAAAAGAGGTATTTTTTCGGCTTGAAAGAGTTTACATTGAGAGAAAAGAATCGGGGCAGGTAATGAGCATGAAACAGGATATACATAATTTTATCCAATATCTTCATCAGGAAAAACAAACTTCAGAGAATACAGAATTATCATATGAACGTGACTTGAAGAAGATGAGTCTGTATTTAACAGAGCATGGAGTGAACCGGGTGGATGCTGTTACCCTTGAGGTTCTGAATTCTTATATAATAGAGCAGGAGCAGTCCGGGCTTAAGCCGGCAACGGTCTCTAGAAGCATTGCGTCCATGAAAGCGTTCTTTCATTATGAGGAGTTAGAGCAGAAGATCAGTGAAGATCCTGCTTTGAATCTGAAAGCTCCGAAGGTAGAGAAGAAAGCACCGAGTATTTTGACAACGGAAGAAACAGATCGTCTGTTATCCCAGCCGAAGGAAAATTCACCAAAAGGTCTGCGCGATAAAGCGATGTTAGAACTTTTGTATGCGACAGGGATTCGTGTCTCAGAACTGATCTCTTTGAAGCTGACGGATGTGGATCTGTCTACCGGATATATTACCTGTGTGGATGCACATAAGGAGCGTGTGATTCCAATTACACCAGTGGCTAAGGACACGCTTGTGCGATATATCAGAGAGGGACGTCCGCAGTTAGTGAAGGATGAGAATTCTGTCTGGTTATTTACCAATTGTGCAGGAGAGGCGATGAGCCGTCAGGGATTCTGGAAGTTGATCAAATCTTACGGCAAGAGAGCAGGGATAGAATCAGAGATCACACCGCATATATTGCGCCATTCATTTGCTGCACATCTGGTGTGCAGCGGAGCAGATTTAAAGATTGTGCAGGAGATATTGGGACATTCTGATATTTCCACGACACAGGTTTATGCTCATATGAATCAGGCTGCAAATGCATAGATTTTTATTTATTTAACAGTTTTAAGACGTCATCTAAAGAACATCTGTGACTTAGGGCGATTGCCTTTAAGTCTTCAAATTCCGGTTTTTCATGAGTTGCATGATAACCGGAACTTTTTTTTATGCGGATTTTTCCAAAAGAAGTATCTTTGACTTCAAATGTGGAAGTGAGTTTTGCACGCTCATAAACTGCATAGCGTACACCACGAGTGGTAGTGTGTTGGAAGAAAAGGCGTGTAAAGGTTTCTTTTTCCGGCAGCGGACAGAGACAGGTCAGGATAATTCCCGGTCGGCCCTTTTTCATCTGGATCGGAATTGTGTATACATCCAGTGCACCGGCGTTTAAAAGAGATTCGCTGGCAAAACTGATCGCTTCCCCGGTCATATCGTCTAAATTACAGGAGATACTTAAAATCTTATCGTCATAGTCACCTGTGGCAACATCTCCAAGAAATGCGCGCACACAGTTGGCGGTTTCAAAATCTTTTTGTCCCATGCCGTATCCGGTCTGTTCCAAAGTCATGACAGGTATTTCCTGAAAAGCCTCGACGTAATGACGCAGAATGGCAGCACCGGTCGGAGTGAGCAATTCGCCTTTGATCGAACCGGAATAAAAAGGGGTTCCCTTTAAAAGTTCCGTAGTCGCCGGAGCCGGAACCGGAAGTACGCCGTGAGCACATCTGACAAAACCGCTTCCGACATGGAGAGGGGAAGACAGTATTTTTTCCGGTGCGATCAGGTACATAAGAAGTGCACAGCCACAGACATCTGCCAATGCATCCATAGTGCCGACTTCATGAAAATGAATCTGTTCCAAAGTGGTATTGTGAACAGAAGCCTCCGCATTACCGATGAGCTGATAGATAGCGGCGGCATCGGCTTTGACCTGTGCTGGAAGTTCTAAGTGTTCAATCTGTGCGAGGATTGACGGGTAACTGTGATGTGCGTGCTCATGATCCTGTTCAGTGTGAGTATGGTGGTGGGCGGCAGCATCAGAAGAAACGACTTCCTCCTCGCCGTTTATGGTGACGCGCATATGCGTGCCGGAAATCCCACATTTTTTGGCTTCTTCTGGAAAAATCTGAATCCCATACCCGGAAAATGCCTCATTCATGGTCTGCAAAAAAATATCTTTCTGGTCACATATCTCATAAAGGGCAGCCATGAGCATATCTCCGGCAGCTCCCATTTTACATTCAAAATATAATGTTTTCATAAACAAAATCCTTTCTTACAATCTCACCTTTATATTATTAGATTTTTTTACGGGATGCAAGCAGCTTCATTAGTACATTTCCACAAAAAATGGAAACTATTTTTGTAAAAGTAGTTTCTTGTAGGCTTTACAGGGAAGTGCTACAATAATGGAAACGGAAATGATAAAAAGAGTTTCCAATGAAAAAATGGAAACGATGAAGACAACAGAAACCATGAGAATTATGGAAGTACCGAAAAGAAGGAACGTTTGGCGGAAAAAGGAGCAGTTATGGAATTACGGGAATCAATTTTAGAGGGAACCATTCAGGCATTTAATAAAAAAGGGTTAAAGTTCACAATGGACGATATCGCAGCCTTACTTGGAATCAGTAAGAAAACGATTTATACCGTATTTCAGGATAAAAATTCGCTCGTGTCAGAAATGGTAGATTACTGCTTTGATTTGATCAAGGAGAGCGAGCAGAAAGTACTTGCCGATACATCCTTAGATACGATCGGAAAGATCAGGGCAATCTTAGGAGTTCTCCCTGAGAGTTACCGGGACATTGATTTCAGGCAGCTTTATCTGTTAAAGGACAAGTACCCGAAGATTTATAAAAAAGTGGAACAGAGGTTAGAGACCGGCTGGGAGACAACGATCGCACTCATTCAGCAGGGAATCCGAGAGGGAACGGTTCGACCGATTAAAATACCGATCATAAAGACCATGTTAGAGGCGACGATCGAACAGTTTTTCCAGAGAGATGTTCTGATCACAAACCAGATCTCATATAACGATGCACTAGAGGAAGTGGTGAACATCCTTGTGGACGGAATCACACAGACGAAGTAAGAGAGAAAAATGCAGCAATTTTCATAACACAGATTTGAACTGTGCAGCTACTTATTCATAAAAAGGAAGAGGATGAGAAAATGTCGGAACGTATTTATTTGAATGATGACTGGAAATTTACGGAACAGTTTGAGATGAACCTGACAACGGCAGATTATGATGACAGCGCCATGCAGGAGGTAAGGCTTCCGCATACGTGCAGGGAAACACCGCTCCATTATTTTGACGAACACTGTTATCAGATGATAAGCGGTTATCGGAGAATCATTGAGGCAGAGAAAGCGTGGGAAGGGAAAAAGATTTTACTGACGATCGATGGCGCAGCCCATGACAGCGAAGTGTTTTTGAATGGGAAAAAAGTGGGAGAACACCATTGTGGGTACACCGCCTTTACCATGGATATCAGCAGTGAACTTTTGTATGGCGAAAAAAATATCCTTGTGGTAAAGGTAAACAGCAGGGAAGATTTAAATATCCCGCCATTTGGTTATGTAATCGATTACATGACCTATGGCGGAATTTACCGGGATGTCTATCTCGATATCAAAAACACAGATTATATCGAAGATATTTTTATCAAGACAAAAATTTCGGATGTGAAAAAAGGAAGTGCAGAGCTGATCTCCGAGGTGGCTGTTTCAAGGACGCAGGAGGGATTGTTCTTAAAGCAGAGTCTGAAGAATAAAAAGACGGGAGAGTTTCAGCCGTTGGGGGAGAGTGAAATCTCCGGCAGCACGATGCAGCTTTCCTACCCGGTCGAGAATGTGATCCTGTGGGATCTGGAAAAACCGGAACTTTATGAGGTGAAGACAGAGCTGATCTGTGACGGAAAGCTGATGGATGAGAGAATTAACCGGGTTGGCTTCCGCAAGGCAGAATTTTTAAAAGACGGATTTTATCTGAATGGTGAAAAAATAAAACTCCGCGGTCTGAACCGGCATCAGAGTTATCCATATGTCGGATATGCCATGCCACGTTCCATGCAGCGGCTGGATGCGGATATTTTAAAGCGGGAGCTTGGTGTGAATGCTGTGCGGACTTCCCATTATCCGCAGTCGCATTACTTTATCGAGCGGTGCGATGAGATCGGGCTTCTTGTTTTTACAGAGATACCGGGCTGGCAGCATATCGGTGATGCAGCATGGAAAGATCAGGCAGTGGAAAATGTAAAGGACATGGTAAAACAGTACCGCAATCATACGTCGATCATTCTGTGGGGTGTCCGGATCAATGAATCGCAGGATGATGATGAATTTTACAGGCGGACAAATGCGGCAGCACATGAGCTGGATGATTCAAGACCGACAGGCGGTGTCCGCGCGAACAGGAAAAGCAGCCTGTTAGAGGATGTATACACCTACAATGATTTTGTACATGACGGAAAAGCAAAGGGATGTGAGCCGAAAAAAAATGTGACTTTGGATATGGAAAAACCATATCTGATCAGTGAATTTAACGGACATATGTATCCGACGAAAGCATTTGACTGGGAAGAACACCGGGTAGAGCATGCACTCCGGCATGCAAATGTTTTAAATGCTGTAGCGGAAAATGAGGATATTGCCGGATGCTTTGGCTGGTGTATGTTCGATTACAATACACACAAAGATTTCGGCAGTGGCGACCGTATCTGTTATCATGGTGTGCTTGATATGTTCCGCAATCCGAAACTTGCGGCAGTGATCTATGCAAGCCAGCAGGAGAAAGAGCCGGTGCTGGAACTGAGTTCTTCGATGGATATTGGAGAGCATCCGGGATGTAACCGTGGAGAAACCTATGTTTTTACAAATGCAGATAAGGTGCGGATGTTTAAAAATGACCGGTTTATCAAGGAATACAGTGCAGCGGATTCTCCTTATAAATATTTAAAGCATGGTCCAATCCTGATCGATGATTTTATCGGGGACGCTTTGAAAGAGGAGCACATGAAACCGGGGCAGGAAGCTGGTGTGAAAAAAGCCTTGAATGCATTTACAAGGTTTGGATTTGCCAGACTTCCAAAATCCATTTACCTGACAGGCGCATGGATGATCCTGCGGTATCACATGAATATGGAAGAAGCTGTGCGGTTATACAATAAGTATATAGGTGACTGGGGCGGTACATCCACAACGTATCATTTTGAGGCAGTCATGGTCGATCCGGCGACCGGGCAGGAACGCGTGGTAAAGACGATCATCAAAGAGCCGATGACGGAGCGCAAACTTTCCGTTGTTGCAGATCATGAAAATCTGGTGGAAAAAGAAAGCTATGATGTGGCGGCAGTCCGAATCCAGGCGCAGGACGAACACGGAAACATTCTTCCATTTTATAATGATCCGCTCACGTTTGAGACGGAAGGACCAATCGAGGTGATCGGACCAAAGATTGTTTCGTTGCAGGGCGGAATGGGAGGCACCTATGTAAAGACTAAAAAAACTGCCGCAGGGGAACCACAGAAGGCGGCGCTTATCATACACGATGGCGAAAACGAAATTAAAATCGGATTCACGGTACAAAGGGATGAAATTGCGAAACTCAAAAATAACTAAATGTGTACTGAATGGAACAATTTAAAGAAAATGAAATAGAAAGTTTGTTGGAAAGGGAAAAAAGATGACAGACAGATCAAAAGTGATTTTTGACAATGAGATGCCGGAAAAAGTTTACAAAAAAGCATTAAAATCCAAAAAGAAATACATGAAAAAATTCGGGGATGATTCAACAAAAGATTATCCGGTGACTATCGAAAAGAACCGGTATATCGGCGATTCCTTAGGCGTTTATAACATTTTAGTCGGCAATCTCGCAGAAAACGCTCATTATGATGCGGATGCGCATGCCGAAGGCGGCGAATTTGATACGGAAAAAGGAATCATTGTCGGAAATATCCGTATGGGATTTGGTCACTACCGTATTTCCATGGCAATGGCATCGGCAGCGAAAGCACTCGGATACACACCATACTGGATGGACTTAAATTCTTATGGAGAGACGACCTGTACGAAGGTGATCGGGGCGCAGAACGATCTTTACTCGCTCGGCTCCAGGCTTTCCATAAATCCGATTTTTAACAAATTAGTCTGGGAGCCAATGAACTATGAAGGGTTCCGCGCGTTATCCTATAATGCGGCAGATCAGAAAAACGCAGAGTTAATGGCTCCGGTTTACCGCAATGTGCCAAAAGACATCCCGGTGATCGGAACTCATGTCTGGCCTGCGCAGGCAGCCATTCATGCCGGAATGAAATATGTGGTCAATGCGATCCCGGATAACTGGCCAATGGCATTGCATTTATCCGAGGGAAGCGTGCATACGATCCAGTGTCATAATTCCTATATGGGATATCGGATTTTAAACGGGATGAACAAGGAAAAAGTAAACCGGCCAATGCCGGCGGACAGCCTTGTATACACAGGTCATTACATTGACCATGAACTTGTGCAGGGAATCGAGGCAGACTGTGCAGCACGTATCCGGAGAAAAGAAAACGGAAAACCAATGCGTTTCCTGTTGACTATTGGAGGTGCAGGAGCACAGAAGGAGATATTTGCAGCGATTATCAAATACCTGCTTCCATACATTGAGAAAAAACAGGCTGCATTGTATGTCAATGTCGGAGATTATAAAAATGTATGGGATGCACTGATCGCAGAGATTCCTGAAATGAAAAAATATGCGACAGAGCATTTTGATAACTGGACAGACACCGAAAAGTTTGCAAAAAAAGCGTTGGATGAAAAAGAGGAGATCGAGGGAATCCATGGTTTCTGGCACAAAAATATTTTTGAGGCAGTCTACTGTACCAACCTTCTTATGAGAAGCTGTGATGTTCTTGTGACAAAGCCGAGTGAACTTGCATTTTATCCGGTTCCAAAGCTTTTCATCCGCCGTGTAGGAAAGCATGAGATGTGGGGTGCAATCCATTCCGCAGAGGTCGGAGACGGAACCTTGGAGTGCCGCGATATTCCACATACGATCCAGATACTGGAATTATTCTTAAAGGATGACCAGTTTTTGATCGACATGTGCCACAACATTGAGACAAATAAGGTGGCAGGACTTTATGACGGAGCCTATAAAGTTGTAGAACTTGCAATGGGATTAAAGAATAAATAAAAAGCAGTGGAGAATATAAAAAGGAGATTTTTACAATGGAAGCAAAGAATAAATTAACCGGCAAAGAACGATTTGCCTACGGAATCGGGGCTGTAGGAAAGGATATGGTCTATATGCTTTCCGCAAGTTACATTTCAATTTATTTTCTGGATGTTATGGGGATCAGTGCGGCAGCAATCGCAGTACTTTTAATGGCTGCGCGTGTATTTGATGCATTTAACGATCCGATCATGGGAGTGCTGGTCGCTAAGACGAAGACCAGATGGGGAAAATTCCGTCCGTGGTTATTAGTCGGTACAATCACAAACGCAGTGGTACTTTATCTGATGTTCACCATTCCACCGGAATTAAATGGTGCAGGCTTGGTAGCATACGCATCCGTTACATACATTTTGTGGGGAATGACTTATACCATGATGGATATTCCGTTCTGGAGCATGGTTCCGGCATTCACAGAGGCAGGAAAAGAGAGAGAGGGCTTATCTGCATTCGCACGTTCCTGCGCAGGTGTTGGTTCTGCACTGGTATCCATTGTCACAGTCGTGAGTGTTGCGGCTCTTGGAAAAGCATTCGGCGGAACAACAGACAATGAGATCAACCGGATCGGATACAGCAAATTTGCATTGATCATTGCGGTTTTATTCGTCATCTTTATACTGATCACCTGCTTATGCATCAAGGAAAAATCAACGGTCGACATGAAAAGTGCAACGATCGGGGAGATGTTTAAGGCATTGATCCAGAATGATCAGGCAATGACAGTTGTAGTTGCAATTGTTATGATCAATACTGCTTTATACATCACACAGCAGTTAGTTTACTTTTTCTTAAAATACGATTTCAGCCCAAGCACCTATCAGGCAGATTTTACATGGTTTAATATGGTGGGTGGTGGCTGCCAGATTTTAGCCATGATGATTCTGTTCCCGGTATTGCGTAAATTCATGGATACGATCAAAATTTTCTACACCTGTTTTGCAATGGCTGTGACCGGATACATTCTGATCATCATTATCTCTGCAACCGGAACAAGCTCTGTTGTATGGTTGTTCATTCCGGCAGCCCTGATCATGGCAGCAGTTGGTGTGTTAAACGTTATCATTACCATATTTTTGGCAAACACCGTTGATTATGGTGAATACAAAAACAACAGACGAGATGAATCTGTCATCTTCTCCATGCAGACATTTGTAGTAAAACTTGCATCCGGAATCGCAGGTTTCTTATCCTCCATGGTACTGTTTGTTTTCCATATCAGTTCCAATAAAGAAGCCGTAGTGACCGAACCAATCGCAGCCTCCTCCCGCATGGGACTCCGCTTATCCATGACACTCATTCCAATCGTAGTGCTGTTCATTGGATTCATAGTATTCAAAAAACATTACATCCTGACGGATTCGAAACTGAATGAGATTTCGACTGAATTAGAAAAAAAGCATCAAACAAATTGAAGTAAGACAAATTGCGAAACTTATAAAAAGTAAATTAAGTTGTGGAAATACAACAAAAGATTGAGAAGACATTGGGGAACCGCCGGTACTTAGAAGGTAGCTTTTGTAGTTCGTTCTGATTTATCAGGAACGAACTGCGAAAGATAGCTTGTTAGTACCGTTGCGAGTGACACATAGCGAAAGCGTGTCTTCGAAAATTTTGTTGCATTTTCACAACACTCATAACGTAAATTAAAGTTTCGCACAATTATTACGAAAAAGGAGAAAAACATGATTCAGATATCGAATGAAATTTTCGTTTTGCATACCGCAAACACAACCTATGCATTTCGAAAACTGTCAACCGGACAACTCGAACACCTCTACTATGGAAGAAAAATCCATGTCAGGGAACCGCTTGACGAAAATGCGATCACTCCATTGATCGAAAAACATACCTTCCAGCCGGGCAACAGTTGTGTTTATGATAAAGAGCACGATACCTATGCATTAGAGGATCTGTGTCTGGAAATGTCTTCTTATGGAAAAGGCGATATCAGAGAACCTTTTGTGGAACTGGTGTATGAAGACGGAAGCTTTTCCTCGGATTTTGTGTATGAATCCTTTGAACAGTTCGAGGGCAGGGAAGCGAGAGAGACAGAGGACGCACTTCCAGCTTCCTATGATGAAAACAATGCGGTGGAACACCTCTGTATCGTGCTGAAGGACAACAATTCCGCACTGAAACTGGAACTTCATTATTATGTCTATGAAGACTGTGATGTGATCACGAGAAGCGCAAAGCTTATCAATGAAGGCGAGAGTGCCGTGCAGATAAAACGTTTATTAAGCTGTCAGATCGATTTCCCGACATCCGATTATGTGTTCACTTCGTTTCACGGAGCATGGGCGAGGGAAATGCGAAAATATGAGGTGCCTGTTGCAGCCGGAAAGTATGTGAACGCATCTTATACCGGAACATCCTCATGCAGGGCAAATCCATTTGTGATGTTAAGCGACCGTGGGACAACCGAGGATGCCGGAGACTGCTATGGTTTTAATCTTGTATACAGCGGAAATCATTATGAGGTTGTGGAAGTAAACGGCTATGGAAAAACAAGATTTGTTTCTGGAATCAATCCACAGAATTTTTGCTGGCAGTTAAAGCAAGAGGAATGTTTTGAGACGCCGGAAGCAGTGATGACCTATTCCAAAGACGGTTACAACGGCATGAGCCAGTGCATGCATCAGTTTGTGCGGGAACATATTGTGCGTGGAAGCTGGAAGAAAAAAGTGCGTCCGGTTCTGTTAAACAGCTGGGAAGCAGCATATTTTGACATCAATGAGAAAAAACTGCTGCAACTGGCAAAAGCAGGAAAAGAGGCAGGAATCGAGCTTTTTGTCATGGATGACGGCTGGTTCGGACACAGGGATAATGACCAGTCCTCTCTCGGAGACTGGAAGGTAAACACGAAAAAACTTCCGAATGGAGTGTCCGGTCTCTGTAAAAAAATCAATGAGCTTGGACTTTCATTTGGAATCTGGGTAGAACCGGAAATGGTCAATGTAGACAGCGAGCTTTATCAGGCACATCCGGACTGGGCGATGGATATTCCGGGAAAAAATCATTCGGAGGGAAGAAACCAGAGACTGTTAGATCTGACACGGACAGAGGTGCAGGATTATATCATTGAGCAGATGAGTAATCTTTTTTCTTCTGCGAATATTGCCTATGTAAAATGGGACATGAACCGGATCGTGACAGATTATTATTCGAAAGCACTTCCACCGGAACGACAGGGAGAAGTGGCACACCGCTATGTGCTCGGTCTTTACCGCTGTATGAAGGAGCTTACAGAAAGGTTCCCGGATATTTTATTCGAGGGATGTGCTGCCGGCGGCAACCGCTTTGATCTTGGAATCTTATCGTATTTTCCACAGATCTGGGCGAGTGATGATACCGATGCACTGTGCCGGGCAGAAATCCAGACCGGATATAGTTACGGATATCCAATGTCCGTGGTAAGCGCACACGTCTCATCGTGCCCGAACCACCAGACACTCCGCATAACACCGCTTGAGACAAGATTTCAGGTGGCAGCGTTTGGTGTCTGCGGATATGAGTGTAACTTCTGTGATATGAAAAAAGAGGAGTTGGAGGCAGTAAAAGCGCAGATCGCACTTTATAAAGAGTGGAGAGAAGTGCTGCAGACCGGTTCTTTTTACCGGGGAAGAAATTTCTCTGACGAGGGAAGTACCAGTGGCAGTGTGTTAGGAGCGTCTGCTGGCAATATACAGGAATGGACCTGTGTATCAAAAGACCAGAAAAAAGCAGTCGGATTCCTGATGCAAAAGCTGGTGTCGCCGAATACGCAGTTTGAAGCTTATCATGCCAAAGGATTAAATCCGGAAGGAGAATACCATTTTTACAACCGTAGTTTAAAATACAATGTTAAGGAATTCGGGGATCTGATCAATACGGTAGCGCCGGTTCATATCAGGCAGGATTCCCTTGCGCACAATCTGATCGCTATGGTGAAAAAAATGGATGGTGAGCAGGAAGATTTCTGCGCATATGGTGACACGTTAATGTATGCCGGAGTGAAGTTGAAACAGGCATTTGGCGGCACCGGGTATAATGAACAGGTCAGACATTTCCCGGATTTTGCCTCCCGGATGTACTTCATGGAACAGGTAGAATAGCAGGAAAGCAGTCGAGGGGCAAAGAAAAGATCAGTCTGCTAGTCTTTTCTTTGCCTCGTCAATGACATCCTGTACAAAACCGTCTGTGTCATTGCGCACTGTTTTCCAGTCAATGTGTTCCATATCAGGTGAATCAAGGTCTGCATTGCGGAAAATATCCGGCAAAGACGTTTTCTTTGTGATAGTTCCGACAAAGGAAAAATTGCCAAGCAGTTCTTCACCCTGATTGACGGAAAGATTTTTTATATTGATCTTGCAGCCTGTGTCATCAGGTTCAGCAGTGATATAACCGCTTGCGGTAAAATCGTCCCCCTGATTTGTCTCATAGAGACAGTCCATATAAAGAAAATTCACATGCGTAACGGACGGATTGCGGACATAGGTAAGCGTCATGCGCTCGTCATCCGGCAACTCATAGCTTAGAATACAGGTGCTGACGTCGGTTCCGTCAATGACCATAGAAGCCCCCTCCGTGATATCGGAAAGGTCAACTTCCATACGGCTCATCTGGCAGAGATCGGTCAGATAGAGTGAAACGCGGATGTCATAATCAGGAGTTTCCATTCCTAAAAGTTCCCAGATAAAACCACCACAGCCTTTCGGAATTGTAACGAGGTATTCGTGACTTTTTTTCCCGGCAGAATCGGTGTGTACCTTTCCGGTTTCGTCAATCTGGATCTGTCTTGTCAACTCAATAATATTCGAAAAATTATCATGAAACCATTCCTGATCAATATCGTGGGTAAGCTCCGGTGCCTTCTTGAAATAGGTATTATTTGTGGTCATGGCGTAAGATAAGTTATCTAACATTGGCACCATAAAATAAACCGTATTTGCGTTCATATAAAAATCCATTTCTCCAACATTCAGTGTCAGAACATCCATATCGGAAATGATCGAAAGCTTTTTTTGTTCAAAAGACCGTTCTCCGGAAATATTCATAGAAGAAGAGTAATTAAAATTTTTAATGTCATTCATATAAGCCTTTCCCTCAAAAGAAATATTTCCATTGAAGTAATCCTGGCATAATTCCATAATATCAATGTGATAAGCAATATAGGCGGGATCGTTTAAGGTATGCTGCATAAAATAGACAACCGATAAAAGCATTTTTGCGCGCGGATGATTGGAAACATAGGTAAAACTGCCAAGAGCAAGCAGAAGAAGACATACAAGCAGTATTGCGAATTTACGAAATCGGTTTTTCTTTTTGCGGTTTGGGGTTGTGCTGGTCTGCTCCATAAATGGTACTCCTGTTGTGATTGGTTGGCATGTGATATGTGTGCTCACTTTTGCCTTACGTACATTATACATGGAATTTCTCAAATTAACTAGGAAAAAATAGGATGAATTCTCAAAGGTTTTCGTGTACAATAAGTGAGGATGAGAAAAGATATACATCCAGCAGGAGAAATGAACATGACAAATGAATTTTGCAAGGGCGGTGGCTGCACAGCGAAGCTTGGTCCCGGCATTTTAGACAAAGTATTAAAAATGATACCGAAAAAAGCAGATCCAAACCTGTTAGTGGGCTTCGATCATTCGGATGATGCAGCGGTGTACCAGCTCACGGATGATCTTGCGGTGGTGCAGACGCTCGATTTTTTTCCACCAATGGTGGAAGATCCTTATCTGTTTGGAAAAATCGCGGCGGCAAATGCATTGAGTGATATCTACGCAATGGGCGGAGAAGTTAAAACGGCATTAAACATTGTATGTTTTCCGGAAAGTATGGACGCCAACGTTTTAGGACAGATCCTGCTCGGTGGAAACGAAAAAGTCACAGAGGCAGGCGGTGTGTTAGCCGGAGGTCATTCCATTAATGACACAGATGTGAAGTATGGATTGTCCGTAATGGGAACCATTCACCCGAAAAAAATTCTGGAAAATAATTATTGCAGGGAAGGTGACTGTCTGATTTTGACAAAACCGTTAGGCGTTGGAATCGTTATGACAGCGTCGCGCATGAAGGCAGCGTCAAAGGAAGCGTTTGACCAGGCAGTGGAGTCCATGACAACGTTAAATAAATACGCAGCGGAGATTTTGAAGCATTATGAGGTGCATGCATGCACAGATATCACAGGATTTGGACTGTTAGTTCATTTAGGGGAGATGTTGGGCGAAGCTTTTTCGGCAGAGATTAAGACAACACAGATTCCGTATATCAAAGCCTGTGAGGATTATGTGGAAGAATTTTACATTACAGCGGCAGGGCAGAGAAACCGCAATCATATCGGTGCACAGGCAGCATTTGATCATTGCAGTTTTGCCATGGAAGAAATTCTATTTGATCCGCAGACATCAGGCGGACTTTTGGTGGCAGTTCCGGAACATGAGGCAGAACAGGCACTTACGGAGATCAAAGCACTTGGACTTGACTGTGGAATCATCGGAAAAGTAGTCCGGAAAAAAGAAAAGAAAATCTATGTCACAGGTGAAATGTGACAAACGAAAACAAAATTTTTTACAAAAAATATATAGCATGGAGGATAAAAGGAATGAAAATTCAGATTGATGCAAAAGGAAAACAGTGCCCATTACCGGTAATTGAGGCAAAAAATGCAATGCAGGGCATGACGGAAGCAGGAACCGTGGAAGTGGCAGTTGACAATGAGATTGCAGTGCAGAACCTGACAAAAATGGCAAATCACAAAGGATTGACAGCAACAAGTGAGAAAAAATCCGAGCAGGAGTACACAGTCTGGATCGAAGTGACAGAGGACTTTGTGAAAAATAATACAAGCGATAACAAAGACGCACAGGCAGAGGAAGCAGAAGAAATATGTATCCCGGATACCAGAAAGAAAAAGACGGTTGTTGTACTTGGCGCAGACCATATGGGCGAAGGGGATGAAAAACTCGGAAAAACGCTGATGAAAGGATTTATCTATGCGCTGACACAGTTAGACGAACTGCCGCAGACAGTGTTACTTTTCAATTCGGGGGCATATTTAAGCAGTGAGGGATCAGATTCTGTTGAGGATTTAAAGAGCCTTGAAGCCCAGGGCGTTGAGGTCATAACCTGTGGAACCTGTCTGAACCATTATGGACTGACCGAAAAATTAGCAGTTGGTTCTGTCACAAACATGTATGTGATCGCACAGACGATGATGGAAGCAGAACATATCATAAAACCATAGAAAGAGCTTAATCAGTATGAAGAAAAATTTGATCCTTGTCCGTGGCGGCGGTGACATTGCCACGGGCACGATTTACAAATTACATCAGAGCGGGTATGCCGTGCTTGTGCTTGAAATTGAATATCCTTCGGCAATCAGGCGCTATGTTGCATTTTCAGAGGCTGTTTATGAAGGAACTTACACAATTGAAGGTGTCACCTGTAAAAAGGTGGATACATTAGAGGAAGCATACGAAGTGATCGCACAGGGAATGATCCCGCTTATGGTTGATGCGAATGGTGAAGTCATCCGGGAAGCAAAACCGGCGGCGGTGGTCGATGCAATCCTTGCCAAGAAAAATCTTGGAACGAACCTTGCTATGGCACCGTTTACCGTTGCATTAGGTCCGGGATTTACGGCTGGATATGATGTGAATGTGGTTGTGGAGACAATGCGCGGACATAAGCTTGGCAGAATCATTCAGGAAGGAACTGCAATTCCGAATACCGGAGTTCCGGGTGCTATCGCAGGAGTGACAAAGGAGCGTGTCATTCATTCTGAGGCAGAAGGCTATCTGTATGGAACAAAAAAAATTGCAGATTATGTAAAAAAGGGCGAGATCATTGCCTATATTTACAAAGAAAAACAGCCGGACGGCAGGATAGACGAAAGTGCAGAAGATACCAAACAGAATGTTACAGAACAGAAAATTCCGGTTTATGCTTCGATTTCGGGAATCTTGCGTGGACTGATCCGGGACGGTTATCCGGTGACGAAGGGATTTAAAATCGCAGATATCGATCCGAGAGAATCCGAGTATGAGAACTGTTTTACAATTTCTGATAAGGCAAGATGCATTGCAGGCGGCGTGTTAGAGGCACTGCTTTCTGCAGGGATTCTTCCGGAAAGGCAGGAAACTTGTAATGATTTATTTTGATAATGCTGCAACGACTCTGCAGAAACCAGAAGTGGTTGCGCAGGCAGTAAAAGAATCATTTTCTTATATTGGAAATGCAGGAAGAGGGGCAAATGATGCTTCTCTTTTTACATCCAGACTCATTTTTCAGACGAGAAAACAGATCGTAGAGTTGTTTCACATGAAAGACGGGGAGAAAAATCTTGCTGCGGAGCGTGTTATCTTCACGATGAACGCAACAGAAAGTCTGAACATCGTTATAAAGGGATTATTGCAGAGAGGCGATCATGTGATCACAACTGCAATGGAGCATAATAGTGTTTTGCGCCCGCTTTATGAGATCGAGCAGCAGGGAGTGGAATTGACGATTCTTTCCTGCGAAGAAAAAGGAACGGTATCCTATGAAAAAATGGAGGCTGCGATCAGAAACAACACAAAAGCCATTGTGTGCACGCATGCTTCTAATGTAACAGGAAACGGCAATGATATAGCTGAAATAGGTGCTTTATGTAAAAAATATAATCTATATTTTATTTTAGATGCATCGCAGACGGCGGGGAATATCGATATTGATATGGAACAGAATCATATTACGGCACTTGTGTTTACCGGACATAAGGGACTTTATGGACCGCAGGGAACAGGTGGAATCGCATTGGCAGACGGTGTGTGTGTGCATCCACTTTTATCTGGGGGAAGCGGAGTTCATTCTTTTGATAAAAAACATCCGGAAGAACTGCCGACTGCTTTAGAAGCCGGAACATTAAACGGGCACGGAATTGCAGGACTCCATGCCGCCTTACAATGGATCAAAGAGACAGGCATTGAGAAAATCCATGCAAAAGAAATGGCGCTTGCAAAACAGTTTCAAAGAGGGATAGAGACCATTCCCGGAATCCGTCTTTATGGCGAAGAAGAAAAGACAGCGGCGATCGTAGCCTGCAATCTTGCAGATTTTGACTCGTCTTATGTCAGTGACTGTCTTGCACAGGACTATGGGATCGCCACAAGGGCAGGCGCTCATTGCGCACCACTTATGCATACTTATTTTGGAACTGTGGAACAGGGCATGGTGCGGTTTAGTTTTTCCTATTTTAACACGGAAGAAGAAGTAGCAGAGGCGGTAAAAGCCATGAAAGAGATCGCGGCGGAGAACCGGGGAAGAGTGACCGCTTACGTTGGCGCAGGTGGAAAGACGACAAGCATTATGGAACGGGCAGAAAAGCTGCGTGCGGAGGGGAAAAAGGTACTGATTCTCACAACCACAAAAATGATGATACCTGAGAAAAATGATATATTTGCTGTATATACAGAAAATTCAGGAAATGAAAAGTATACAGAAAATTTAAAAGAAATAGAGAACTCGGAAAAAACGGTAAATCATTGCAAAATAGCGGAAAGAGCATTTAAAAAGCAGGTGCAGAAAATCTTAGAGCAGCATGGATACTGCATAGCCGGAATGCCACTTCCCGGCACAGAAAAATTTGGAATGTTGCCGGAACTGCTCATGGAAGATCTGTTATACATGGCAGACGAGATATTAGTTGAAGCAGACGGATCAGCGCATATGCCGATCAAGGCTCCGGCAGAGTGGGAGCCGGTTCTTTTTCCTTATTTTGATGAGGTGGTCATTGTCATGGGAGCGCATGCAATTGGAAAACCAATCAAAGAAGTCTGCCACAGATTAGAATATGCGAAAAAGATACTGCATTGCAGCGACGATAAAATCGTGACAAAAGAGGATCTTCAAATTTTGCGCGAAGAAGGGTATAAAAAACCAATCAGCGAGAAATATCCGGATATGAAAATTTTATAAAAACTTCTTGACATTAGAACATTAATACGATAAACTAGCGGACAAGTGAAGAAGAAAAATCGATGAGCAAAGAGAGTACTTGATAGGATGCTTTACAGAGAGTCAGCGGCTGGTGGAAAGCTGATAAGATACTATATAAGGAATGGGTTTGTGAGAGCAAAGCGAAACAGCAGAACGGTTGTAGTAGCAGATGCCGTGTCCTCACGTTACAGAGGTATGATATAGGAATTGCAGGCAGTCAGATTAGGCGGCAGGCAGTTTAAAGTATCGGAATGAGATGAGACATGATTGGTGGCGGATTTTCCAAGAGATTGGAAAGTCCGTTTTTTTATTGCATAGCAACTCTTTGTTCTTACATAGGAAATTTGACATGTTTCATGAAGAAGGGTGGCACCACGAGGAAAAATCGTCCCTGACCAGAGTAAAAGCTTTGGTCAGGGACTTTTTTAAAGGCATTGATTCTCCGGTGTATGGTTTGCAGTTTCATCCGGAATCTATCTATACAGAACATGGAAAACACATGATTGAGAATTTTCTGTCACAATAAAATAGAAAATTACGAAACTCTAATTCAGGTTGTGAAGATTGTGAGAAATTAACAAAATTTTCGAAGACACACTTTCGTTACGTGTCGCTCGCAGCGGTACTAAGAAACCAACGCTTGCATTTCTATCTGATAAATCAGAACGAAATACAACCGCTGTTTTCTAAGAACCGGCGGCTCCCCAGTGTCTTCTCAAGCTTTTGTCAATTTTTTACAATTTAATCTATGATATCTATGAGTTTCGTAATTGCCAATCAAAATAAGAAAGAGAAAGGCGAAAATATGATACTGGATCAGATTGTTGAAGATAAAAAGAAACGTCTTGTTGAGCACAAGAACAAAGTGAGTGGAACTAAAATCCGGGCGCAGGCAGAACAACGTGAGGGCACTTCACATCGTTTTTATGATGCCTTGAAAAAAGAACAGATTTCCATTATCGGGGAATTTAAAAATGCATCCCCAAGTCTCGGAAAAATTAAAAGTAAAATTAATTTAGGAGAAAGAATCAAAGAATACAATAGTTCTGTGGATGCAATTTCCTGTTTGACGGAAGAAGATCACTTCCATGGAAATATCGATTATCTGAAATACATCCGCAGTATTTCAACACTTCCGATTTTGAGAAAAGATTTTATGATCAATGAATACCAGTTTTATGAGGCGAGGGCAATCGGGGCTGATGCAGTGCTGCTCATTGCAGCTATATTAGACGATGCACAGATGAAAGCTTTTTATCAGCTTGCAAAAGAACTTTCTCTAGACAGTCTGGTGGAAGTGCACAATGAGGAAGAAATGGAACGGGCGCTGAAGGTGGATGCAGAGATCATTGGTGTGAATAATCGGAATCTTAAGGATTTTACCATTGAATTAGATACGACAAGGCGGCTGTTGGCAATGGTTCCAAAGGATAAGGTTTTTGTGGCGGAAAGCGGCATTATCACAGATGAGGATGTGAAGTTCTTGAAGCAGTGCAGGGTAGATGCGTTTTTGATAGGAAGGGCACTCATGGAAGCCGAACATCCTGCCGAGGTTGCCGCACACCGGAAGGAGCTGGCATGACAAAAGTAAAAATATGTGGGATCCAAATCCCGGTGGAAGCAGAATACCTCAACTGCAATGAGGTAGATTATGCAGGAATTGTACTATATGAAAAAAGTAAACGTTACGTTCTAATCAATAAAACAAAAGAAATACTGGAAAAATTAAATCAAAACATAACAAAAGTAGCCGTAGCAGTGTCGCAGGAGGAGACAATGATGCAGAAGGTTTTAAGAGCCGGATTTGATGTGTTACAGATCCATGGTGACTATGACAGAAAGATATTGGAGCATAAGCCGGATGAATTGAAACTCTGGCGGGCTGTCAATATCCGGAAACCAGAAGAGCTGGAATCTTTTAACTGGGAGGAAGCGAAGGTATTTGATGCGATCCTTCTGGACGCAGAAAAATATTGGAGCGGTCAGACTTTTGGCTGGGACAGTGAAGACGCCGGACGACAGATAAAGCAAACTATGACACAGGCAGAAAGTACAAAAAGCCAGATAGAGATGTTGCAAAAGTTTCGAGAAAGATTAAAAGCGCACGGCATTTTATTTGTATTGGCAGGAGGTCTTTGTGCGGACAATGTAAGAGAGGGAATTCGAATCTTTGAGCCGGACATCGTGGACGTGAGCAGCGGCGTGGAAAATGAGCATGGCAAGGATGAAGAAAAGATCAGGATATTTATAAAGAAAACAAAAAGTTAATTGTAAATTTAATAAAAACTAGCATGTATAATTTAAAAGTTGACATGTAGATAGCAAAAGTTATTGTTTGCAGACTATGAGAAAGGAAGGATGATCGAAATGAACACGAAAGCATATTATGGAGAATTTGGCGGACAGTATGTAGCAGAATCTTTGATGAACACATTAGAGGAATTAGATGCTGCATTTGAGGAGGCAATCCGTGATCCGGAATTTTTAAAGCAGTATCATTATTATTTGAAACAGTATGTCGGAAGGGAGACACCGCTTTATTACGCAGAGCGGCTCAGTCAGGCATATGGAACGAAGATTTATTTAAAGAGAGAGGACTTAAACCACACAGGTGCACACAAGATCAATAATGTGATCGGTCAGATCCTTCTTGCACAGCGCATGGGAAAAAAGAAAGTGATCGCAGAGACCGGAGCAGGACAGCATGGTGTGGCAACGGCAACCGGAGCAGCGTTATTCGATATGGAGTGTACGGTTTATATGGGTGAGGAGGATATCAAGCGCCAGGCATTGAACGTGATGCGAATGAAAATGCTTGGAGCAAATGTGGTGAGCGTCCGTTCCGGAAGCAACACCTTAAAAGATGCGACGAACGAGGCAATCCGTACCTGGGCAAAAACAGCAGAGGACACCTTTTACATTATCGGCTCTGCGGTAGGTCCATATCCTTATCCGAAAATGGTAAAAGAGTTCCAGAGTGTCATCAGCCGTGAGGCAAAAAAACAGTTTTATGAAGTGGAGAACAGACTTCCGGATGCAGTTATGGCATGTGTTGGCGGTGGCTCGAATTCAATCGGAATGTTTGCAGATTTTATCGAGGAAAAAGGCGTGAAACTGATCGGTGTCGAGGCTGCCGGAAAGGGAATCGAGACCGGTGAACATGCTTCGGCAATGGCGCTTGGCGAGCCGGGCGTGCTGCATGGAATGCGATCTTACTTATTACAGGATGAAAATGGAAATGTAAAACTTGCACATTCCATTTCCGCAGGACTGGATTATCCGGGAGTGGGACCGGAGCATGCTTACCTTCGTGACACAAAACGTGCAGAGTATGTTTCCGTGACAGATACAGAGACAATGGATGCGTTAATGGAACTGTGTGAACTTGAGGGAATCATTCCGGCAATCGAGAGTGCCCATGCCATTGCCTATGCAAAAAAATACGCAAAAGGGCTGCAGGAAGCACTCGGAAAAGAAAAAGCAATGGAGAAAAGCCTGATCGTATGCCTGTCTGGTCGTGGAGATAAGGATGTAAATACGATCGCAGATTATCTGGACGGCAAAGGCTACCTGAATTAGAAAGGATACCGAATGTAAAACAGAAATAATCGAAGAAAGAGAAAGGAAGAAAGTAATGAATCGAATCGAAGAAAAACTGACAATGTTAAAAGAAAAAAATCAAAAAGCGTTTATTACATACACAACGGCTGGTCTGCCGGACTTAGAAGGAACGAAAAAACTGATCCGGGCACAGGAGGAAGCCGGAGTTGACCTGATAGAACTTGGCGTTCCATTTTCAGATCCGGTCGCAGATGGTCCGGTCATTCAGAACGCATCCTATCAGGCAATCTGCAAGGGCGTGACATTAAAAAAAGTGTTTCATACAGTGGAACAGATGCGGGCAGAAGGAATCCAGATTCCAATCATTTTCATGATGTATTACAATACGGTGCTCCATTATGGCGTGAAAGATTTCGTAAAAAAATGTAATGAAGTCGGTGTGGATGGTCTGATCATTCCGGATCTTCCGTATGAAGAACAGGACGAGATCAATGAATATCTGAATCAGTCCGATGCAACGATTTTAATCCAGCTTGTATCCCCGGTTTCCGGAAAACGTATCCCGAAAATTTTAGAGCATGCAAAGGGATTTGTATATTGTGTATCTTCCATGGGAGTGACCGGACAGGCAGCATCCTTCCATAAAGAAGTTATTTCTTATCTGACACAGGTAAAACAGGTGTCAAAAATTCCGGTAATGATGGGATTTGGTATCCGGGAAGTACAGGATGTCGCTCCAATGAAAGACATCATTGATGGTGCAATCGTGGGTTCTCATTTTATTACTTTATTGGAGGAAAACAACTTCAGCACCATAGCAGCAACCAACTATTGTAATAAATTTAAACAGGATTTAAATAATCTGTAAAACAAAGAATGTGAGGAAAATGATATGAATATGAAAGAAGCAATTGCAAAAGCAGCAGATAGAATTGACCGAGGACAAAGCAGAGACGATTTCCCCGGAGGTGGCAAAGCACGGCAACCGCTCCATTTCTTCAAAATCCGGAGCAGGAGATGTATTAGAGGCACTTGGAGTAAATATCATGGCAGAACCTGCGCTTGTGAAAAAGTGTGTGGATCAGGTTGGAATTGGATTTATGTTTGCACAGCTTTTCAATAAATCCATGAAATATGTTGGTCAGGCACGAAAAGAAATGGGAATTCGTACTGTGTTTAACATCTTAGGACCACTTGCAAATCCGTCCCGTGCGAAAAACATGGTAGTCGGAGTTTACAGTCCGGCACTTACAGAACAGATTGCGAAGGCAATGGCAAGACTAGGGGTAGAGCGGGCATTTGTTGTATCCGGAGAAGATCATATGGATGAGATCACTTTAACAGGAGCAACCACGATCTCTGAAATAAAAAATGGAGAGGTCGCAACCTTTACGGTCACACCGGAGGAATTCGGACTAAAAAGCTGTGGCCTTTCAGAATTGCAGGGCGGCGATGGCATGGAAAATGCAAAAATCACAAAGGCAGTCCTGACGGGTGAAGAAAAAGGTGCAAAACGTGACATCATTCTTTTGAATGCCGGAGCAACTCTTTATGTAGGAGGGGTTGCGCAATCTATCGCCGAGGGTGTAAAATTAGTGGCAGAGACCATTGATTCAGGGGCTGCTTACCGCAAATTGGAGGAGCTTGTCGCTGCATCCAATGGATAATAGAAGAACAGCGAGGAGACAACAATGATTCGATTTAACAGTGATTACACAGAAGGATGCCACCCGGCGATTTTAGAAAAGCTCGCAGAGACGAACATGGAACAGACGGCAGGCTATGGCGAGGATGAATATTGTGAGCAGGCGAGAGCACTCATCCGGAAAGCCTGTGGAGATGAAAGTGTGGATGTGCATTTTCTTGTGGGAGGCACACAGACGAATGTTACTGTGATTTCAGCAGCATTAAAGCATTATCAGGGAGTAATCACAGCAAAAACAGGGCATATTAACATTCATGAGACAGGAGCGTTAGAAGCCTGTGGTCACAAATGCCTGTGTATCGAGACACCGGATGGAAAGCTGACGGCTGAGCAGATCGCAGCGTACACAGATGCACATTTTGCAGACGAGAGTTTTGAACATATGGTACAGCCGAAAATGGTATACATTTCCAATCCGACAGAGATCGGAACGATTTATAAAAAGGCGGAACTGGAAGCAATTTATCAGGTGTGCAAAAAGCGTGGGCTCTATCTTTTCATGGATGGGGCGAGACTTGGCTATGGACTGATGTGCAAAGAAAATGATCTGACACTTTCTGATATCACAGCCAACACAGATGTATTCTATATCGGCGGAACAAAAGTGGGAGCACTTTTTGGAGAGGCAGTTGTGATCCGCAATGAGGAACTGAAAAGGGATTTCCGTTACAATATCAAACAGCGTGGCGGTATGCTGGCGAAAGGCAGACTGCTTGGAATCCAGTTTCTGACCTTGTTTGAGGAAAACCGGTATTTTGATATTTCCGCACATGCAGCACGATTAGCAGAAAAGTTAAAGGACGAATTAATAAAAATGGGAGTGAAATTCTATATTGATTCTCCGACTAATCAGCAGTTCCCAATCCTGCCGGATGCTGTGCTTGCGGAACTGAAAAAGAAATACAGTTTTGCTTATCAGGAGCGCATGGATGAGACGCACAGTGCAGTACGCTTCTGTACCTGCTGGGCAACGAAAGAGGAAAACGTAGATATGCTTCTTGCAGATATTCGTGAGCTACTTGCCTGATTGAAGGATTATACTAAAAAAAGACTGATTTATTCACAAAATTTAAATGAAAATGAATATGCAGATCAGTGAAAATAGGAGAAATGCAGCATGTCAGACAGAAAAAACATTTTACTCATCGCAACAGGCGGAACGATCGCATCAAAAAAATCAGACAACGGATTAAAACCACAGATCTCACCGGAAGAGCTGATGCAGTATATCCCGCAGGTGAAAGATATCTGTGATTTTCATGCAATCCAGCTTTTAAACCTTGACAGTTCCAACATGGAGCCGAAACACTGGAAAATGATGGTGCACACGATCCGTGAAAATTACGACAGGTATGACGGATTTGTGATCGCACACGGCACAGATACAATGGCATATACTGCGGCAGCACTTTCCTATATGATACAAAATTCGCGTAAGCCGATCGTCATTACCGGGGCGCAGAAACCAATCGACCTTGAGATTACGGATGCAAAATCAAATCTGATCGACAGTTTTTTGTATGCGGCAGATGAAAAATCGCAGGGCGTCCAGATTGTTTTTGACGGGAAGGTGATTGCGGGAACGAGAGCAAAAAAAGTCCGGTCAAAAAGTTACAACGCATTTTCCAGCATTGATTTTCCGTATCTGGCAGTCATCCAGGATGGAAATATCATGCGTTATATTCCGCCGGTGCCTTACGAAGATGAGGTTTTCTTTTATGAGAATCTGGATGAAAATGTTTATCTGATCAAAATGATTCCCGGGATTAAGCCAAGAATCCTGCGCAGCGTATTTGAAAACTATGACTGTATCATTGTGGAGAGTTTTGGTGTGGGCGGTATCCCGAAATCAATCTCGGATGATTTTTACAAGCTTTGTCAGGAATTTCCAGATCGTCTGGTCGTGATGTCAACGCAGGTCGCACATGAGGGCAGCGATATGACGGTCTATGAAGTGGGACACGACATGAAAAAATACTGCCGTTTTCTGGAATCTTATGATATGACTCTGGAATCTGTCATCGCAAAGGTAATGTGGATGTTAGGCAACCGGGAAGCACTTAGCGGTGATCTGGAAGATATCTTTTATAAAAATGTAAATTATGATGTCATTTTCGGGAAAAACAGGAAGTGCTGACAGAAGTATCATCTCCCGGACAGCCCAGAGGGAAGAGAGAGGGGCGGCATGAATCTGCGTGTCCCCTGTAGGCTATACTATTGATTGGCTTTGAGAATTTTTACATCATCCAAAGATACACCAGAGAAAGCAGCAATTTCTTCCAGGGAAAAGTTGTTAGTTTTTAACATACGTTTGGCAATTTCAATTGCCGCATGTTTTTCACCCTCTGCAAAACCGTATTCATATTCAGCTTTCCGTAACTTCTTTTCTTCCAATTCTTTATCATACTCAAAAATACTCATACTGATAACCTCATTTCGGTTTCGGGCAAGAAATTCCGCCAGAATCCCTTCCCGGATGCATTCGTCCACAGCACGTTTTACAGCCTGATTTAAAGGCATGTCTGACGCATAGTGGCGCACTCTGGCAACATACTGTGCATATTCTTTTAACATACTGCAATGCTGCATCAACTCTGCATTGTGTCCTTCATTGACATTCAAAACAGTAACAATTAATTCGAGCTTTGGTTCACCTGACAGATGTTCAAATGCTGAGGAAAGCCGAAGCTCTGTACAGTCAGCAATTGCCGTCGAACCATTGTAAAACTCGATAAAATTTGGTGCAGGGATTTTCTGTAAGGTGGAAGAGTACAGAGATTTCTTATCCACAAGTTTCTGATATTCACTGCAAATATAAAACAGATCACGAAGAGGCATATTGGGATTGTATGTTGACTGATGCTCATACAGATATAAATTGGTATCCATAATAAATGCCAGATCGTTTTTCATCCCCATATAAATAGCATTTTCTAATGTCACAATTTCCAACTCTTCCGGGTTTTTATAATCACTTTGATTGACCGCATTGTAAAGTGAGAGCAGATTCTTTCGGTCAGAAAATAACATACGAAAAACGGTGTCCTTGTAGTTCCGGTTTGCTGTCGGTGTTTTAACGGTGAAGTTTCGCTTTGCTCTGTTACGGTTTCTTTTACATTTTGCCAAAATTGTTTCCTCCTGATATGTGGCAGAACAGCCTATGTTTAAAACGGTTCTCTGCTTGCAGGAGAATAACAACTGTTTATGATTCCAAGTTCATTTCGTCTCCTGCTTTTCAATTGTTGATGGGTAACAAAAAGCATAGATACGAATGAAGTACGCAGATTATTTTGGGTTAATCTGTCGTTCTTAGAATATAGATGACAAAAATGTCATGAAGATTTTGTAAAATATGCTTTTAGTCATTGTAACACAGAAATTATATTGGAAGCAAGAAAAATTGGCTGTTTACTTCAACTTTTTTGTAGAGTAAAATAATAAAATTATAATTAGTAAAAATTTTGGGGGAAAGATTTGCATCTTATGATCGTTGGTATCATAATGGTGCAAAGGATACTTTGGAAAGGTGGTTTGGATATGAAATTTGGACCGATTGAAATCAAGGATAAAAGTAATCGGACGATTGTACTGAGAAATGCAACGCCGGAAGATGCAGAAGATTTAATCACGTACTTAAAAGTCACCACAGCGGAAACACCATATCTGATCCGGGAACCGGAAGAAGTTGTCATGACACAGGAGCAGGAGACAGCGTTTATCAATAATTGTCTGAATTCGGACAGATCCTTAATGTTAATTGCAACGTTGGATGGAAAACATATCGGAAACTGTTCATTCAATCCGGTTGGAAACTATAAGAGATATCGGCACAGATGCGAAGTGGCAATTGCTTTATATCAGGAATTCTGCGGATATGGTATTGGAAAAATCATGATGGAAACAGTGCTGAAAGCAGCAAAAGAGATTGGATTTGAACAGGCGGAGCTTGAAGTGATCTCGGATAATCAAAATGCAATTACATTGTATGAAAAACTGGGATTTCAGAAATATGGCACATTTCCAGATAACATGAAATATGCGGACGGACATTATGCGTCTGCAGACTGGATGATGAAAAAATTATAAGATAACAAAAACGGAACAGATCAAAGAAACCATAAAGTTATCGCCATAGGCACGGTAATTATGCTATACTGTGCCTATGCAAATCAAAATGGATTTGTAAACTGGATTTTATGGAGGCAAAAGATGGAAAAAGAATGTTTGCATGAAATTAGAAATATGAAAAATGCAGTTGTATTCAGTAGTAAAACAGGGAATACAAAGAAATTAGCTGATGAGATTCGTAATGTCCTTCCGGAAGAAACAATAAAATATTTTGGTTCTCCAGAGACAGCACCTTTGGATGCAGATTGTTATTATGTTGGATTTTGGACGGACAAGGGATATTGTAACGCTGAGATAGGAACTTTTTTGAAAAAAATCAAAGACAAAAAAGTATTTTTGTTTGGTACAGCCGGGTTTGGAGGGGATTCGGAATACTTTGATAAGATTCTGAAAAAGGTAGAAAACAATCTTAATCACAGTAACATTTTGTGTGGCAGTTATATGTGTCAGGGGAAAATGCCAAATTCCGTGAGAGAGCGTTATATGAAAATGAAGAATAGTCCACTGCCAGTTCCGAATATTGATGCTATGATAGAAAATTTTGACAGGGCAGTTTCACATCCGGATGAACAGGATTTAGAGCAGCTCAGGCAGGTCATCGCTTCGTCTCAAAAATAAGATATAATGAGCGCAAGAGAGGAAAATACAAATTTATTTGTATTTGACGAACGGCGAAGTGATTGAGTGATGAAATCACGATATAATGAGTGCAAGCGAGAGGAACACATGCCTGGCTTTCAGGTTTGCATACATAAGCCATCTGGACTGACAATCCAGATGGCTATTTTTTTACCCATTTTTGGGTGATTTCTGATGCAGAGGAGAAGATAAAACAGCTAACTCAGCTAACTAATGCGTTTTGCGGTTAATATAATTGGTCTTATATTTCGAATAAATGATCTTCTGGCTGCTATACAATCCATAGTAGCCGGAGAGCATATAGCTGAATGCAACTGCGAGCAAAAAGTAAGGCATGCCGTCATAGCCGAACAACTCGAAGCTGATGAGCAGGGCAGTGATCGGGCAGTTTGTCACTCCACAGAAAACTGCGGCCATGCCGACTGCCGTACAGAGTGTCGGTGAAAAGCCTGACAGGTTTCCAAACAGACAGCCAAATGCCGCCCCGGTAAAAAACGATGGAACAATCTCGCCACCTTTAAATCCGGCACCTAATGTTAAAGCAGTAAAGAGCATTTTCATAAAAAAGGCTTCCGGGCGGACCGTGCCGTCAATACACTGTTCAATGATATTGATTCCCGTACCGTTATAATTCTGGTTGCCCACAAGCAGCGTTAAAATGAGCACGAAACATCCACCGGCGAAAATGCGCACATAAGGATTTTTGAAAAACTTTTTATAAAGGTGTTCTGACTGATGCAGCATGACACAGAAAATAATGCTGACACCGGCACATAGAATCGCAAGGACAGAGATTTTTACAGCACTTGTGATCTTAAAAGCAGGAATCTGATCAATCAGGAACATTTCCTGTGAGATGCCAAAGAATTCTGCAACAGCATGTGCGACCAGTGAGGAGATCACGCACGGGACTAACGCTGCATAATACATAACGCCGACACTGACAACTTCCATGGAAAAGACAGCCGCAGCCATCGGTGTGCCAAACAATGCAGAGAATGCGGCGCTCATGCCGCACATGATCATAATGTGTTTGTCTTTTTCATCAAAGCGGAACAGTTTTCCAAGACCGTTTCCGATACTTCCACCGAGCTGTAACGCAGCACCTTCACGTCCGGCAGAACCACCAAACAGGTGGGTGATGAGTGTGGAGATAAAAATCAGCGGAGCCATGCGCAGCGGCAGATTTTCATCGGAATGTATCGCAGATAATACAAGGTTGGTTCCGGTATCTTTTTCATCATGAAGCAGACGGTAACATCCGACGATCAGGATACCACTCACCGGGAGCAGAAAAATAAGCCACGGGTTTTTGGTTCTGGTCAGTGTGACCACATACATGCCGAAATAGAAGAGTGTGCCAACACCCCCGACAAGCAGTCCGGAGACGATGGAGAAAAGCACCCATTTGGCAGAGGTTTTTATTCGTTTGAAATCATGTTGTAATTTATGACGGATCAGTTCTTTCATATGTTCTTTCCACTTTCCTTTTTGATCAGAATGAAACGGCAGTGCCCGGATTTCATTTCCATAATATTATAGTAGCATTTCAAAAAATCTTTTTCAATGTAAAACATCATTGCATTCTAATTTCATGAAATAAAAGCGGCAGGGCAGAAAGTAATACTTTGAGCAAATTTCCACCAGAAAAAAGAAAAATAAGAAAAAAGTATCTTGCTGATATACAATTTGCACAAAAAACAAAAACAAAAATTATGAAATATAGAGAAGATAACGATACAGTATTGCTTTTTTATCAAAAAAGAATATAATTCAATTATCAACTGAAAACGTTACCGAAAACAATACCGAAAATGTTACCGGGAACATTTCAGCGAAGTGGCAGAGTGCCAGAACAATCATTGCACAATACAGATGTGCAGAAAGTATACGGGAGGAAACAACATGAAGAGAAAAGTTTTATCAGTAATGCTTGCGACAGCAATGACAGCAACTTTATTTGCAGGATGCGGCAGTGATGCTTCCAATGCAAACAGTGCAGATGCATCAGCAAGTACAACAGAAGCAGGAGATGTAAAAACAGATGCAGCAGCATCAGGAAGTGGTTCCGTTTATTATCTGAACTTTAAACCGGAACAGGATCAGCAGTGGCAGGATCTGGCAGCAAAATACACAGCAGAGACCGGAACAGAGGTTACAGTTATCACGGCTGCAGATGGTACATATGAGCAGACATTAAAATCAGAGATGGCAAAATCAGAAGCACCTACCTTATTCCAGGTAAACGGACCTGTAGGACTTGCAAACTGGAAAGATTATTGCATGGATCTTTCAGGCAGTGAATTATATTCACATCTGACAAGTGATGATTTTGTATTAAAAGATGGAAACGCAGTACAGGGTATCGCTTATGTTATCGAGACTTACGGTATCATTTACAATAAGACGATCTTAAATGACTACTGCACAATGGACAACGCAGTGATTTCTTCTGTTGATGAGATCAACAACTTTGCGACATTAAAAGCAGTTGCAGATGATATCCAGTCCAGATTAGATGAGATTAATGATAAGTTTGGATACGATCTTCAGGGAGCATTTACTTCCGCAGGTATGGATGGATCATCTGACTGGAGATTTAAAACTCATTTGGCAAATCTTCCAATTTACTATGAATACAAAGACAAAGGAATTGATTCTACAGATGCAATAGAAGGAACATACCTTGACAATTACAAACAGATCTGGGATTTATACATTACAGATTCCACCTGTGATCCGGGAATGCTCTCATCTAAGACAGGTGATGAAGCAGAATCTGAATTCGGTATGGAAGAGGCAGTATTCTACCAGAATGGTACATGGGAGTATGGTAACCTCACAAATGAAGAGAATGGTTATCTTGTAACCGCTGATGACATGAGCATGATGCCAATCTATATTGGTGTTGAGGGAGAAGAGAATCAGGGACTCTGCACAGGTTCTGAGAACTACTGGTGTGTAAACAGCAAAGCTTCTGCAGAAGATCAGCAGGCAACACTTGATTTCCTGAACTGGGTTATCACATCTGACGCAGGACGTGAATCCATGGCTCATGAAATGGGATTTACAACACCATTTGATACATTCACAGGCGAATATGAAGCAGACAATGTATTTATCCAGGCTTCTAACCAGTACATCGCTGATGGTAAATACTCTGTAACATGGAACTTCTCTACTATTCCATCTGAGACATGGAAAGACGGTGTAGGTTCTGCATTATTAGAGTACGCACAGGGAACAGGTGACTGGGACGGCGTTGTCAGTGCATTCGTTGACGGATGGGCTACTGAGTATGCAGCAGCTGCAAACAAATAAAAAGTAATGATGAAGTAACATGGAAAGGGTGTGTGGCCTGCCACTCACCCTTTCAGATTATTAAGGTTTTATGAGAGGATGGAAATTATGGAGAAAGCAATCAAAAAATATTTTCCTGTTTTTGCACTCCCTACATTAGTGGCATTTACAATAGGTTTTATAGTTCCTTTTATTATGGGTATCTACTTATCATTCTGTGAATTTACAACCGTTACAGATGCAAAATTTGTAGGATTAAAAAATTATCTGCGCGTGTTCAGTGATCCGACATTTATGCATGCATTATGGTTCACTGCATTATTCACCATTGTATCAGTGCTGACGATCAATGTTTTTGCATTTGTAATCGCGATGCTTTTAACAAAGGGAATTAAAGGTACGAATTTCTTCCGTACAGTATTTTTTATGCCAAACCTTATTGGTGGTATCGTTTTAGGTTATATTTGGCAGATCCTGCTGAATGGAATCTTAGGTCATTTTGGAAGAACACTTACTTATTCTTCTTCCTATGGATTCTGGGGATTGATCATTTTAATGAACTGGCAGCAGGTCGGTTATATGATGATCATTTATATCGCCGGTATCCAGAATATTCCGGGTGAGCTGATCGAGGCGGCAAAAATGGACGGGGCGTCCAACTGGCAGTTATTGAAGAGTGTTACGATTCCAATGGTAATGCCATCCATCACGATCTGTACATTCTTAACACTGACGAACTCTTTCAAACTGTTCGATCAGAACCTGGCATTGACAGCAGGAGAGCCGTCCAATAATTCGCAGATGCTTGCACTTAACATCTTTGAGACATTCTATGGAAGAACCGGTTGGGAAGGTGTCGGTCAGGCGAAAGCAGTTATCTTCTTTATTATAGTAGCAGTTATCGCACTGGCACAGAACAGACTGACCAGAACAAAGGAGGTACAGCAGTAATGGCAAAGAAAGTAAAAGAAAATAATGAGGTAAGTGCTGTAAGAAGATCAAAACACGGAGGAGTGCTGACCGTATTTTTCAGTCTGCTGACCGTTTTTTATCTGTATCCGATTTTTCTGGTGCTGATCAATTCCTTCAAGAAAAAAGGATTTATCACAAAAAATGCATTTGCACTGCCGGATGAGAGATCCTTTACCGGATTGTCAAATTTCATCCGGGGTATTGAAAAAACAAACTTTTTTCAGGCGTTTGGCTACTCGGTGCTCATCACCGTTGGCTCTGTTGCAGTGATCATCTTATGCACCTCCATGTGTGCATGGTATATTACAAGAGTACATAATAAAGTGAATGCAACCATTTATATGTTATGTCTGTTTTCCATGATCGTACCATTCCAGATGGTAATGTTCACCTTGTCAAAACTGGCAAATATGATGCATCTGAGCAACCCGGTCGGTATCATTTTAGTATACCTTGGATTCGGTGCAGGACTTGCGGTGTTTATGTTCTGCGGCTTTGTAAAAAGTATTCCGATCGAGATAGAAGAGGCGGCGATGATCGATGGATGTACTCCGATCCAGACATTTTTTCAGGTGGTATTTCCAATTATGAAACCAACGGCGATCACCGTAGCAATTTTACAGGCAATGTGGATCTGGAACGATTATTTACTTCCTTATCTGGTATTGGATATCAAAAAATACAAGACGATTCCAATCGTCATTCAGTACTTAAAAGGTGGTTATGGAGCAGTAGACTGGGGTACGATGATGGCAATGCTTGTACTTGCAATTGTTCCAATTGTAGTTTTCTATGTGGCTTGTCAGAAATATATTATTGAAGGAGTAGTTGCAGGAGCGGTCAAAGGCTGATATTACAGTAGAAGATTGTAAAAAAATACATATTTTACGAAAAAAAACGAAAAAACAGTAGACAGGAAAGAAAAATATGGTTACGATAAAGGATATAGCCAGGGAATCAGGATATTCCATCAGCACGGTTTCCAGAGTCCTGAATCATAGAAATGATGTCAGTCCCGATGCAAAGAAAAAAATCGAAGAAGTAGTTGAAAAATTTCATTTTGTTCCGAATAACAATGCGAAGCATTTGAAGCAGAGCAATACGAAAACAATTGGTGTATTAGTCAAAGGTATTTCCAATATGCTGTTCTCCAACATTGTGGAGGAGATCCAGCAGATGATCGGAAGAACCGACTATACACTGGTTGTTTCCTACATTGACGAGGACGACAATGAGGTGGAACAGGCATTACAGCTCTGCAGGGAGCGAAAGCCGTTAGGACTTCTGTTTTTAGGTGGTAACCCGGAATTTTTTAAACAGGGATTTGCAAAGGTGGGTGTGCCGAGTGTGCTTGTGACAAACCGGGCAAATGATCTTTCATTTGAGAACCTTTCCAGTGTTGCGACAGATGATATTGCCGCAGGAAAGTGTGCTGTGGATGCTTTGTTTGAAGCAGGACATGACAGGATTGGTATTATCGGTGGTGATTCGGTAAAATCATACACCAGCCACCAGAGATATTTAGGATGTAAGGAAAGCTTTGCAGAACATAATAAGGAGATGGATCTTGAAGTCTGCTATGAGAAAGCAAGATTCTCATTTGACAGTGCTTACCGGGCGATGAAACGTCTGGTGGAAAAGTATCCTGATCTGACAGCAGTATTTGCAATGTCAGATGTGATGGCTATCGGCGCGATCCGTGCGCTGCGCGATATGGATTATCGTGTACCGGAAGATATTTCTGTGATTGGTTTTGATGGCACCGTATTAGCAGAATATTATAATCCGAAACTCGCCACGATCAGACAGCAGTATCAGACACTTGCAGTGAGAAGTGTGGAGATACTGTTTGGGCAGATCGAACTGAAGAAAGAGCCGATTTATGAGGTGGTTCCGTTTGAGTTCGCAAGTGGGGAGAGTATAAAGAATTTGAAATAGGAGTTTTTGAACTCAAATAGGAGGAATTATTGTTATGAGAAGCAGCGGTGTTTTAATGCACATTTCATCCCTGCCATCCCCTTATGGAATTGGTACAATGGGAAAAGAGGCAAGAAAGTTCGTAGATTTTCTTGATAAATCAGGTCAGAAATACTGGCAGATCCTTCCAATCTGTCCGACCAGCTATGGTGATTCACCATATCAGTCATTTTCCAGTTTTGCAGGAAATCCTTATTTTATCGATCTTGAGATTTTATGCAGGGAAAAACTGTTAAAAAAAGCAGAGTGCGAATCTTTTCCATGGGGCAGCAATCCTCATTATGTAGACTATGGGGTTATGTACAATTCCCGCTATGCATTACTGAAAAAAGCCTATGCACGTTTCATGAAAAAACAGCCGGAGGATTTTGCATCTTTTTGTGAGAAAGAAGCAGAATGGCTCGAGGATTATGCACTGTTTATGGCATTAAAAGATGCCCATGGCGGAATTGCATGGTTTGAATGGGAAAAAGAATTAAAGACAAGAGAACAGAAAGCATTGTCAGAAGCAAAAGAAACTTATGCAGATGACATTCTGTTTTACAAAATGCTCCAGTATCTGTTCTTCAAACAGTGGTGGGCATTGAAGGCATATGTCAATGAAAAAGGCATTGAGATCATCGGAGATGTTCCGATTTATGTCGCAGGAGATTCTGCGGATGTATGGGCGAATCCGGCACAGTTCTACTTAGATGAGAACTTAGATCCAATCGATGTTGCAGGATGCCCACCGGATGCATTCTCTGCAGATGGACAGCTTTGGGGAAATCCACTGTTCCGCTGGGATGAGATGAAAAAAGACGGTTATAGCTGGTGGACAAAACGGATCAAAGCAATGTCAAAATTATATGATATTGTACGTATCGATCATTTCCGTGGATTTGATTCTTACTATGCGATCCCTGGAACAGACGACACTGCACGTAATGGTGAGTGGAGAGAGGGTCCTGGAATGGATCTGTTTCATACATTGGAGAAGAAGCTTGGCAAGTTAAATATCATTGTGGAGGATCTTGGATTCCTGACACCTTCTGTATTGAAGCTTGTAAAAGATTCCGGTTTCCCTGGTATGAAAGTGGTACAGTTTGCGTTTGATTCCAGAGAGGGAAGCGATTATTTACCACACAACTACCCGAAACACTGTGTTGTATACACAGGAACACACGACAATGATACGATCCTTGGCTGGATGAAAACAGCACCGAAGGCAAGTGTAAAATTTGCGAAAGAGTACTTAAACCTCACAAAAGAGGAGGGGTATAACTGGGGCATGATGCGCGGTGCATGGGCTTCGGTCGGTGATCTCGCAATCGTTCCGATGCAGGATATCATCGGTGTCGGCTCTGAGGGACGTATGAATACGCCATCCACCTTAGGCGGAAACTGGGAGTGGAGAGCAACCGCAGACCAGATTGACAACAAACTTGCAAAACGCCTCTACAAATACATGGAAATGTATGGACGTGTCAGAAAAGATGCAAAGGAAGAAGCCAAAGAAGAAGCTAAAGAAGAAGCATAGATAATAAAAAAGTAAATTGTAGAAAGAAAAGTCGCACAGACAACTGTGATTTCCTTTGTGAGCTCTGCGAGCAGGAACATCACAGTTGTCTGTGTGACTTTTCTTTTTGCCAGAAACTTGAATATCTACGCTTCCCAATGACTTGTAAAAAAAGGAAAAAGCGCATATAATGAGTAGGCTGTGGTATATCCACGGAATACGTGAGAGAAGAAGGTTTTACATATGCTGATCGAGAAATTTTTAAAACAGGCAAAAGAAGAGATTATCATGGATACCGTGTTATCCGATGAGTTTATGGATAAAGTGCAGGACAATTTTGCACCGATCGAGAGTTTGATGGCATACTATCGGTGTGCAATTATGGAAGTAGAGACAAAGTTCAATGTTTTGAATGAGCAGTTTTCCCTGCAATATGACAGAAATCCGATTGAGTCTATTAAGACGAGAGTGAAATCGTTTGACAGTATTTTAAAGAAAGTGAAACGGAAACAGATTCCGTTTTCACTGGAATCCATAGAGGAAAATATTAATGATATCGCAGGAGTCCGCGTGATCTGTTCGTTTCAGGAAGATATTTATATGCTGGCGGATTGTCTGCTGCAGCAGGACGATGTCAGACTGATCGAGCGAAAAGATTATATTAAAAACCCGAAGCCGGGTGGATACCGCAGTCTGCATCTGATCATTGAAGTGCCGATTTTCCTTGAAAATGAAAAACGTCCGATGAAGGTGGAAGTACAGCTTCGGACGATCGCAATGGATTTCTGGGCAAGTCTGGAGCATAAATTACGTTATAAGAAGAACATTCCGGAAAGCGAGGCAGAGTATCTGGCAAAAGAACTGGTGGAATGTGCCAGCATCAGTGCATCCCTGGATCAGAGAATGGAAGCTATCCGTGACCGGATGGAAGCTGCACAGGAGAAGATGTCATGACAACACAGGAAAAGAATGGGATCACAGAGGGTGTGATCTGGAAGCAGCTGTTGATTTTCTTCTTTCCGATTCTGGTGGGAAGTTTTTTTCAGCAGTTATATAATACGGTGGATTCTGTCATTGTGGGACAGTTTGTCGGAAAAGAAGCACTGTCGAGTGTCGGCGGCTCTGCCGGGCAGATCATAAGCCTTGTGGTAGGGTTTTTCACAGGCGTGTCCACGGGAGCTACCGTTATTATCTCACAGTATTTTGGTGCCGGAAAAAAAGAGGAGATAGAAGAGTCCCTTCACACCGCTTACGCATTTGCGCTTGTGGGAGGACTTATGCTCGGAATTGCCGGGATCGTATTAGCACCACAGATGCTGCTCTGGATGAACACACCGGAGGAACTGATCGCAGAATCGGCACTGTACGTGCGGGTGTATTTTTCAGGACTGATTTTTATTTTTATTTATAATATGGGCGCTGCGATTTTAAGGGCAGTCGGGGATTCAAAAAGACCATTATATTATCTGATCGTCTGCAGTGTGGTAAATATTATACTGGATCTTTTACTCATTCTGGTCATTCCATTAGGCGTTTTAGGTGCGGCCATTGCCACCCTGATCGCTCAGGCGGTCAGTGCTGTTTTAGTGACAGTTACACTGATGTACCGCACGGAGGGCATGAAACTGTGTCTCTCACAGATCCGCATGTACAAAAGAATGCTGCAGAGTATTTTAAAAATAGGTCTTCCGGCGGGATTTGAGGCAATCATGTACAGTATTTCGAATATTATTGTGCAGGTGTCCATCAATAATTTTGGCGTGGACACGATGGCGGCATGGACGGCTTATTCCAAAATTGATTTTATTTTCTGGATGATCAACAGCGCATTCGGAATCTCTGTCATGACGTTTGTAGGACAAAACTATGGAGCAGGAAAATGGGACCGCATCCGGAGAGGTACAAAAATCTGTCTTGGCATGGCACTGATATCGGCGGTTTCTGTGAGTATCATCTTAATGTCTGCAGAAAGATTTCTGTTTGGAATCTTTGTCAATGATGCGGGCGTGGTCGAGATCGGTATCCGCATGATGAATGTGATCGCACCGGCGTACTTATTATTTGCCTTTATCGAAGTGTTTTCCGGGGCACTGCGTGCACAGGGAGCAGTGGTAGTCTCCACGCTGATCACGATGGTTGGCATCTGTGTGCTCCGTATGATCTGGGTGACACTTGTGGCAGCTCACGGAACCTTAGAGCAGGTCATCATCTGCTATCCGATCACATGGGCGGCAGGTGCGCTTGCGATGAGCATCTATTACATTTACAAGCAGAGAAAAATATTGCAGGCAGGATAACCACTAAAATACGTGAATATATAAGAGAAACCTGTTTATTATTTGTTTTGATAATGAACAGGTTTCTTTTTTCTCATTTATTGCGAAACTCACAAAACGTAAATTAAATTGTGAAGAATCAACAAAAGACATGAAAGACATTGGGGAACCGCCGGTTCTTAGAAAGCAGCGTTTGTATTTCGTTCTGATTTATCAGATAAGAAATCAAACGTTGCTTTCTTAGTACCGCTGCGAGTGACACATAGCGGGAGCGTGTCTTGAATGTTTTTGTTGATTCTTCACAATTGAAAGAAGATTACAAAGAGTTTCGCCCCAAAATGAAAAAAGGTTCGCAAAATCTATTGACAGATATATAAAAGGTTGATAATATAAACATATGAACAGATATTCATATGTAACGGAGGTGAAATGATTGGCAATTAATGATGTAGAACACTGTGAAACGTGCGAGATCCATGAGGATAAGATCAAACAGGTGAGTGAGCACATGCCGGACGAAGATGAACTGTACGATCTGGCAGAACTGTTTAAAATATTCGGTGATTCAACCAGAATCCGGATTTTGTATGTGTTATTTGAGTCAGAAGTGTGTGTCTGTGATCTTGCGGAAATGCTTCATATGAACCAGTCAGCAATTTCCCATCAGCTTAAGATATTAAAGCAGGCGAAGCTTGTGACCGGCAGAAGGGAAGGCAAATCCGTGATTTACTCACTGGCAGATGAACATGTGCGCACGATCATCGATCAGGGAAGAGAACATATTGAAGAATAAGAAAATGGAGGAATGGATCATGAAGAAAAAATTTAAATTAGAAGACCTTGACTGTGCAAACTGCGCAGCAAAAATGGAAGATGCGATCAAAAAAATCCCGGGTGTCAACGATGCAAGCGTAAGCTTTATGACACAGAAAATGAGCATTGATGCAGAGGATGCAAAATTTGACGAGATCATGAAAGAAGTCGTAGCTGTTTGTGCAAAGGTTGAGCCGGACTGCAAAATCTTATTTTAATGAATCAATGGCTGCTGCGTGATGCAGCAGCTATTTCTATCCTAAGGAGAGTAATTTGTGCCTGTGGCATAAAGTCTGCAGGTTATGGAAAGGCATGGTAAATGATATGACAAAGAAACAGAAAAAGATGCTTTACCGCATCATTGTCACATTTCTGCTGTTTGCAGTCCTGATGGTCTGTGAACACACGGGACAGATGGACGGATGGAACAAAATTGTGTTATTTGTGATTTATCTGGTTCCGTATCTGGTCATTGGTTATGATATTGTATACAAGGCGGCACGAAACATCAGCCACGGACAGGTGTTTGATGAGAATTTCCTTATGATGATCGCCACATTCGGAGCGTTTGGCGTAGGTGAATATTCGGAGGCTGTCGCTGTTATGCTGTTTTATCAGGTAGGCGAATTGTTCCAGGGCTATGCGGTTGGAAAATCCCGTCAGTCCATTTCTGATATGATGGACATTTGTCCGGAATATGCCAATATCGAGGAAGACGGAGTTTTAAAACAGGTTGATCCGGATGATGTGGAAGTTGGAAGCATTATCGTAGTGAAACCGGGGGAGCGTATTCCTCTCGACGGCATTGTTGTGGAGGGCGAATCCCTGATCGATACCGCAGCGCTGACCGGTGAGTCGGTGCCAAGAAGCGCAAAAGCCGGGGATGAGATCATCAGTGGCTGCGTGAACGGAAGCGGAACATTAAAAGTAAAAACAACAAAAGAGTTTGACGATTCCACGGTTGCGAAAATTCTGGAACTTGTGGAGAATGCAAGCAGCAAAAAAGCAAAAGTTGAGAATTTCATCACACGTTTTGCAAAATATTACACACCGGTTGTCACGATCGGTGCAGTGATCCTCGCAATTCTGCCACCACTGATCCTTGGCGGCGGATGGGCAGAATGGATTCAGAGAGCATGTATTTTCCTTGTTATTTCCTGCCCATGTGCGTTGGTAATCTCCGTTCCTTTAGGATTCTTTGGCGGAATCGGTGCAGCGTCTAAGATCGGTGTCCTTGTAAAAGGAAGCAACTATTTGGAGGCAGTGGCAGAGATGACCACAATTGTTTTTGATAAGACCGGAACACTGACCAAAGGCGAGTTTAAAGTGACAGATGTCATCACCGAAAACGGTTCCAAAGAGGAACTGATCGAACTTGCAGCATTGGGAGAGGGCTATTCCAATCATCCAATCGCAAATTCCATCCGTGAAGCTTACGGAAAAGAGCTGGATTTAAACCGTGTGACAAACACAGAGGAAATCGCAGGACACGGAATCAAAGCTGTGATCGACGGAAAGACCGTATTACTTGGAAACGAAAAACTCATGAAGTCAGAGAGTATTTTTTATACACCTTGCAAGAGCATGGGAACAGTTGTTTATGTGGCATGCAATGGAGTATTTGAAGGAGCGGTTGTCATCTCCGATACCATTAAAGATGGAGCAAAAGAAGCAATCCACGACATGAAACAGGTAGGCGTCAGACATACGGTCATGCTGACCGGAGACCGCAAAGAGGCCGCAGAGACAGTGGCACAGACACTTGGTATCGATGAGGTGCATGCAGAACTGTTACCGGGTGGTAAAGTAGAGCAGGTGGAAGCACTCTTAAAAGCTGAAAAAGAAAAAGAGCGTCTTGCATTTGTTGGAGATGGAATCAATGATGCTCCGGTACTCACCAGAGCGGACATTGGAATTGCAATGGGAAGTATGGGCTCCGATGCGGCAATCGAAGCAGCAGATATTGTCCTGATGGATGATGATGTGACCAAGATCGCATCGGTTGTTAGGATTGCAAGAAAGACACTTCGTATTGTAAAACAGAACATTGTATTTGCACTTGCAATAAAAGCACTTGTTCTGATTCTCGGCGCACTTGGTATGGCGAATATGTGGGAGGCCGTATTTGCGGATGTAGGAGTTTCTGTCATCGCAATCTTAAATTCCATGCGTACTTTAAATGAAAAGTAAAAAGAAATATTCATAGTAGTCAAAATAAAAATTCGGATTCTCAGTCAAAAATTGTCAGAAATAAGTTGACTTTATATCTGTAAAAAAGTACTATTTTTGTAGGAGAAAGGATGACATAAATGAGACAGTCCTAAAATAGCAACGGAGAAAGGGAAAATGAACAAGATCCTTGATTTGATTTTTGAAGATGTAAAGAATGAGAATGAAACAAAGAAAACAGCGGTGACGCTGCGTATCAGTGCGCTGATCTTCATTGGATATTTTCTCTGCCTTATGGCAGTTTTCTGTAGCATGGGCGACTGGATGAATGTGGGTGGCTGTCTGGTGTGCGGAGTATGCTATGTGTTATCTTTTTACACAACGTACTGGAATCACACAAGAGAGTCAGCGTGGATCTCACAGATACTTATGATCGTGTGGATCATCCTGTTTATTGTGATGTTTGGCTGGGACTGCGGAGTACAGCATTATCTGTTTGCATTTCTTGCGCTGAACTTTACGGTGAGTACTGCAAGAGAGCGGAGAAAAGTGCTGACTGCGGTCGGAGCATGTGCACTCCGTCTGGCTTTGTATGCCTACGCCCGGAATTTCAAACCGTACAGCCCACTGGATCCCGGCATAAGTGTTCTGATACAGATTTTAAATACGATTTTTATTTTTGCGCAGATCACTGCTGTCATGATCATATTTACGAAGGATGCCCAGAAAATGGAACAGAAGCTTGTACGGTATAATGCAAAACTGCAAAAGATCGCTTCTGTTGACGCACTTACCGGTCTTTGGAACCGCCGGAGCATGTGGGAATATATCCGTGCAGTGGAGTATGATTATGAGATAGGAAATGCAGGCTTTGTATCGATCGCCATTGCAGATATTGATTTCTTTAAAAGAATTAATGATACCTATGGGCATGATGCAGGTGATGAAGTGCTGAAAGCTGTAGCAGGACTTTTCATGGACAAAATGAAACCATACGGAAGGGTATGCCGCTGGGGAGGCGAGGAGTTCCTGTTTGTATTTTATGGCAGAAACGGCGATGCGGCATATGATGCGCTGCAGGAGATTTATGACGAGATCCACAGGCTGACGGTATCGTATGAAAATGAGGAGATCCGCATTACCGTGACGTTTGGACTGGAAGAGTACGATAAGAACGATGGTATGGAAATGGCGATCCGCAGGGCAGATGAGAAGTTATATCAGGGAAAAGAGACCGGACGCGATAAGATCGTTTATTGAAGCAGGTGGCGTATCTGAGAAAAATATGCATATTATGCAGAAAATAATATGGAATTTTTTGGAAAAATAAGGTATAATATGCTATATTGTGAAAAGGCTTACATGATAACAAGAGAGGAGTTAACGAAAAACAATGGAAGAAAATAAATATCGTTATAATGACATTTCGGAACGATTGCGGAGAATGAATAGAATATATATGGGAGCCACGATCTTTATGGCGGCACTGATTTTGTTGTATCTGTGGATGAAACAGATGAATCATAACATCCAGACGGTGACCGTCTATGGAAATACGGTTCTTTTACTTTTATTTGCAGTGGGGAATGCGGTCATATATTGCAGGGATAAGGCAACCGACAAATTAAAAGTAGCAGCAACCATAGAGATGGGGATTGAATATCTGCTTCTTGGGGTGCAGACAGATGCAAAGTTTATTACCTATGTGCTGGTCGCATGTATCGCATTGCAGCTTCCTTATTACGATAAAAAAGGATTAAAATTCACTGAGATCGGGCTTAGTATTTTATACATAATCGTGACCATCGTACAGGCACTTAAGGGATACATTGTGATAGATGTGGATACGATCTGCAGTATCTGGGGAGTTCTTGGAATTCTCTTTATCATCAGCAGAGTCGGATATATCACAATTATATTCAATGATGATGCGCTTGGTTCGATCGCAGCAGAGCATGAGAAAGAAAAACGTATTTTGGACGGTGTGCTCAGTATTTCACAATCTATCCAGACAGAATCTGTAAAGAGCAGTGAACTGATCGAAAAGCTGGTTGGCGTGACAGAATCTGTAACAAACAGCATGCAGGAGATTTCAGCTTCTGCCAATACAACGGCAGGCAGCATTGAAGAACAGAGTACAATGACCAATTCCATTCAGGATGCAATTGGTGTAACCGGAGAAAGTTCGAAGCAGATGGTGGATATTGCAATGAATTCCAACGAGAGTATTCAGGAAAATATCCGTGTAATGGAAGAATTAAGGACACAGTCAGAACTGATCACGAATACAAACCACGAAGTGACGACCGCCATGACAAAGCTTCAGAACAAAACAAAAGAAGTGGAAGAGATTGCAGGAATGATCTTAAATATTTCCAGCCAGACGAATCTTCTCGCACTGAATGCATCGATCGAAAGTGCAAGAGCCGGTGAGGCAGGCCGTGGATTTGCCGTCGTGGCAGAACAGATCAGACAGCTGGCAGAGCAGACAAAGAATTCTACTGAGCAGATCACGAGGATCGTCAATGAACTGAATGAGAATGCCAATGAAGTAGTTTCTTCTGTGGAAGAATCTGTAGAGGCCGTTGAGAGCCAGAATCAGAAGATTGTTGCGGCATCTGAGACATTTGAGATATTGAACCGTAATATGACAGATCTGATCGATCATATCGAGGAAGTAAACCGGCAGGTGGATGGACTTTCTGAGTCTAATAATAAAATCGTGGAAAATATATCCCAGTTGTCTGCTGCAACAGAGGAAGTGACCGCAAGTGCAGAACAGGTACATGGCATGAGCGAACAGAATCTCCAGTTTGCAGAGCAGGTACAGCAGGCAGTAGATAAGATGCGCACAACAGCAGATGATCTGAGAGAGTATATATAAAAAAAGTGTGCGCCTGGCGCACACTTTTGCAGTCCTAAATAAAGGAAAAATGTTCCAGAGCGAAGGCGATACCGTCTTCGCTCGCTTTTTTTGTGACAAAGGACACCCGGTCAAAAAGAGAAGCCGGGTATGCATTTCCCATCGCAACACTGTTCGGGAGATAGGAGAGCATCGGAAGATCATTGTTGCTGTCGCCAAATGCATAGGCATCCTCTTTTGACAGATTGTAATGATCAAGGACAAACTGGATTCCGGTTGCTTTGCTGTAGCCGTGAGGGACAAATTCCCGGAATGTGCCGCCCCGGTCAATGCAGTTGAAATGCACGTCGCTGATCTTTCGGAAAGCCTGCAGCTGCTCTTTGTCCTGAAACCAGATCACAAATTTATCACAGGTAAAATCCGGTGACTCCAGATCCGTTGGCATTGTATAACCGCGTTTCACGAAAGCGTCATATTGTGCCACGGCATCCGGATGTATGATTGGACGGGCCGGATCGTAAGCAACCGCAGTGGACGATTCGAAAATAATGTCGACATTGGTATCTCTTGCTGCCTTTAACAGTTCCATTGTAATTTCATGGGACTGTGTGACATGTAAAAGATTCTTTCCATCACAGTAAATATCAGTGCCGCATCCGCAGACAAATCCGTCAAAGCCGACTTCTTTAAAACGTGGTTCTACGTTCTGGATACATCTTCCGGAATTTAAAAACATCAGGTTTCCGTTTGCTCTGGCTTTTCGTATCGCAGTGATGGCACTCTGTGGTATGGAACCATCGATTTCGGAAGTTAAAGTTCCGTCTATATCAAAAAAAGCTATTTTTTTCATTTGGTATTCTCCTCCATCGTATTTCAAACGATTGCATTGTATAGTATTTCTGGAAAATAGTCAAAGAAAATTTGAAAATAGGAAATTCTGATACCACAAGCATGAAAAATATGGTAGAATATGTATAACTTTGATGAACACGGAGGTATTCTGATAATTATGGAACAGGATAACAGAAAAGTGGCTTGGGGGAAAGCCTTAAAACCGATATTTGCATTAATGCTTGTCATTGTTTTGTGGCAGGTGCTCGTGTTGGAAATGTTAAAGAATGGAATTATCAGCACGTTGATCGCAGTTGTGCTGGTAAGTGCGGTCAGCGTTGTGATTTTTGGAGTCGTATTCTGGGTTGTGAAATCACTGCTGAACCAGTTTCTTACAATAGCCCAGGGAAAAACAGAAGATGAACAGGAGCAGACGAAGATCGGAGAAAAAGCGAAAAAGCTGATGGAGCGTGAGGATGACATCGGAGCGATGATGCGTTCCGTACATAATTCCATCAGTTCATTTGCAACTGTGATTTCCGGGATTAAAACAGCAACAGAAGAATTAAAATCTGTATCCGGTGATTTTAATAACATCTTTCATGATATGGAAGCTTCCTTGAAAATCACACAGGATTCGGTGCATACGATTGCAGATAACACTGTGACACAGGCAACACAGACGGCAGATATGAAAGAGAAGATCGATGCAATCGGTAATCTGATCGCTATGATTTCCGAGAATGTAGATGCCTTGAATGCAAGTGCAGATAAGATGCAGGAATGCAACGAGTCTGCTGAAAATATTATGGGAGAACTGATCGACATCAGTAAGAAGAATGGAGAAGCGATTGAGAATGTAAGAGAGCAGTCTAAGCTTACCAATGATTCTGCCCAGCAGATCCAGACAGTTACCGATATTATTGCAGATATTTCCAATCAGACCAACCTGCTTGCATTAAATGCAAGTATTGAGGCAGCCAGAGCGGGGGAACACGGAAGAGGGTTTGCCGTTGTTGCAGAGCAGATCCGCACCTTGGCAGATCAGTCAAGAGAGTCAACCGAACGCATCAACCAGCTTGTTGCAGATCTTATGGATAAGGCAAATGTGAGCGTGGAGATCACTGAGAAGGTATCTGAGGCAGTGAGCCTCCAGAATGAGAAGATCGATCAGACAAAGGAAATCTTTACAACATTAAACAGTGAGATTGGTCAGGTCGGAAGTGCAATCGAAGGCATCAGTTCTGAGGTGGAAGAATTAAAGAGCCACAGTGATATCATCGAGACAGAGACGGTTTCCCTGAAAGAATTTGCAGATCAGAATGCAGAGAGTGCACAGATTACGATCGAGCATATGAACGAGTTAGACAGCACGGTCGACAAGTGCAATGCAGCTACAGACCGTGTGGTTGGAGTTTCTGACAAGTTGATCGGTTATGTGCATGAGACAGAAGACAGAAAGAAAATATTACCAATCAAATAATACATAAAAAATTTATTGCGTTGTAAAAACAACAGAAAAATGAAAGTGTTTTTATTACAATCTGTACATACCTCGTAACAAGCGCTGGTGTGCAGGGGTATCACCTCTGTATATCAGCGTTTTACATTACAACATTTTATAAAAAGGAGATTACACAATATGGAACAGAAAATGTTTTGTTTTCAGTGTGAACAGACTGCGGGATGCAGTGGATGTACAGGAAATGCAGGTGTGTGTGGCAAATCTGCAAATACAGCAAAATTACAGGATGAACTGACCGGGGCGTTAATTGGTCTGGCAAAATCCTGTGGAAATAATCCAAAAACAGAAAATACCGACCGTATTATCATCGAAGGTTTATTTACAACGATCACGAATGTGAATTTCAATGATGAGACTTTAAAAGAGATGATCGCAAAAGTCAAAGCAGAGAAAAATAAAATTGTACCGGATTGCAGTGCCTGTCAGAATCCATGTGGCAACACAGACGATTATGACATGAACAATCTGTGGAATGACAATGAGGATATCCGCTCTTTAAAATCACTGATTTTATTTGGAATCCGTGGTATGGCAGCTTACGCTTACCATGCGATGGTGTTGGGCTACACTTCGGACGAAGTGAACAGCTTCTTTTACCGCGCACTGTCTGTGATCGGTTATGACATGGATATGGAACTTCTTCTTCCGGTCGTACTTGAAGTGGGAGAGAAAAATCTGATCTGTATGGAACTTTTAGATAAGGCAAACACGGAGACATTTGGGACACCGACACCAACCACAGTTCCATTGTCTGTAGAAAAAGGCCCATTTATTGTGATCACTGGACATGATCTTTATGACCTGAAACTGTTATTAGAGCAGACAAAGGATAAAGGAATCAATATTTACACCCACGGAGAGATGCTCCCGGCACATGCTTATCCGGAATTGAAGAAATATCCGCATTTAAAAGGAAATTTTGGAACTGCATGGCAGAACCAGCAGAAGGAATTTGATCATCTTCCGGCACCAATCCTTTATACAACAAACTGTCTGATGCCGGTAAAGCCAAGCTATGCAGACCGTGTATTTACGACAGAAGTGGTTTCTTATCCTGAGATGGTTCACATCGCGGAAGAAAAAGATTTTACTCCGGTCATTGAGAAAGCATTAGAGCTTGGCGGCTATGAAGCTGACCGCGAGATGACAGGAATCAATGGCGGTAAGACGGTCATGACCGGTTTTGGACATGGAACCGTGTTAGGAGTTGCAGATCAGGTGATCGATGCTGTGAAATCTGGAGCAATCAGCCACTTTTTCTTAGTGGGAGGCTGCGATGGAGCAAGAGTTGGAAGAAATTACTATACGGAATTTGTAAGACAGACACCAGAGGATTCTGTCATTCTCACACTTGCCTGTGGAAAATACCGTTTTAATGACCTTGATCTTGGAACCATCGGTGGACTTCCAAGAATTATGGATATGGGACAGTGTAACGATGCTTACAGTGCGATCAAGGTTGCCGTTGCGCTGGCAGAAGCGTTTGACTGCGGTGTGAACGAACTTCCGCTTTCCATGGTATTGTCGTGGTATGAGCAGAAAGCAGTCTGCATTTTACTGACGCTTCTGCATCTTGGGATTAAAAATATTTATCTCGGACCAACCCTGCCGGCGTTCATCTCACCGAATATTTTGAATTATCTGGTAGAAAATTATCAGATTTCTCCTATCAGCACTCCGGAGGAAGATCTGAAAAAAATACTTGGCTGATTGAAGTCTGCCATTTGTATTCGAACATAGAGTGTGCTAGAATAAGGCTGTTGCACTGTGAAAAGTGTGTCAGCCTTATTCTGCGTGTGTCTTATGGCAGATTTTGCACAAAAGAGATAAGGCGGAAGTTTTATTTGACAGTACAAGAGGAGATTTTTATGGAAAAAGAGACAGAAAAACAGAAGCTTGGGAGTGGCAGCATTCCCGGTTTAATGATAAAACTGGCGGTGCCTACAATTATCGCACAGCTTGTAAACCTTCTATATAATTTGGTTGACCGTATTTATATCGGACATATCCGCGAGGTGGGGGATATTGCACTGACCGGACTCGGGTTATGTTTTCCGGTACTTATGATGGTTACGGCATTTGCAATGCTCATCGGTTCCGGTGGCGCACCGAGAGCCGCAATTTATATGGGAAAAGGGGACAATGAGACAGCGGAGCGTATTCTTGGAAACAGTGTGACAAGCCTGATCGTAATCTCGGTTGTGCTGACCATCTTTCTGGAAGCAGTCGCGGAGCCGATTCTGTGGATGTTTGGCGCGAGTGAGAAAACCTTGCCATTTGCATTGGGATATATGCGGATCTATGTGGCGGGGAGTATTTTTGTCATGTTGACGCTGGGATTGAATACGTTTATCACAACACAGGGATTTGCAAAGATCAGTATGAAGACAGTTCTGATCGGAGCAATTTGCAATATCATTCTTGATCCTTTATTTATTTTTGCATTTCATATGGGCGTAAAGGGCGCGGCCGTTGCAACGATTCTCTCACAGGCAGTTTCCGCCGTGTGGGTGTTTTCTTTTCTGAATGGAAAACAGACAAAACTTCGTATCCGAAAAGAATACTTAAAAGTACAGCCGCAGATCATTCTTCCGGTCATAGGACTTGGTCTGGCACCATTTGTCATGAATATTACGGAGAGCCTTATAAATATTGCATTTAATGCGTCCCTGTCGAAATATGGCGGAGATGTGGCAGTGGGAGCGATGACGATCCTTGCAAGTATTATGCAGTTACAGTTCATGCCGGTGCAGGGGCTTGGACAGGGCGCACAACCGCTTATCAGCTATAACTATGGCGCGGCAAAGGTTGACCGTGTGAAAAAGACGATTCGCATTTTGATCGTGGTAAGTCTCATTTACACGATGGCATTCTGGCTGTTTGTAGAGTGTTTCCCGGAGGTTTTTGTACAGCTGTTCAACAGCAGTTCCCCGGAATTGTATGAGATGACGACGTGGGCTGCCCGGATTTATATGGGCATGACCGGTATCTTTGGAATTCAGATGGCGATCCAGCAGACGTTTATGTCGCTTGGACAGGCAAAACTTTCCTTATTCATTGCATGTTTAAGAAAAATCATCTTGTTGCTCCCACTGATCTATCTGATGCCGATGTTCATTGAGAACAAAGTGTTTGCAGTGTTTTTAGCAGAGCCTGTTTCGGACTTTATTTCGGTTGCAGTGGCTTCCACACTGTTTTTATGTAATATAAAAAAGATTCTGGCAAAGGCGTAAGAATATGACAAAAGATCTGACACAGGGGAAAATTACTCCATTACTTGTAAAATTTACGATACCACTTTTATTTGGAAACATTTTTCAGTTGATGTATAACTCAGTGGACAGCATTATCGTCGGTCAGCTTGTGGGAAAAGAGGCATTGGCGGCGGTCGGCACAAGCAATCCACTGATGACACTTGCAATTTTGTTTGTGAACGGCATGTGTATCGGGGCTTCCATTTTGATGGGGACCCAGTACGGCGCAAAGAAAATGGATGTTTTAAAACGGCAGATCAGCACGACGATGATCGCAGGAATCGTGTTTTCCGTCGTGATCACATTGTTTTGTATTCTTTTCGCAAAGCCGCTCTTAATGCTGATCCAGGTGCAGGAAGAAGTGCTTCCGCTTGCAGTTTCTTATCTGAGAATCGTGTTTTTGGGATTTATTTTTACATTTATCTATAATTTCTTTGCCTGCACACTGCGGGCACTGGGCGACAGCACGACACCACTGTATTTTCTGGTGGCAAGTTCTGTGCTGAATATTATCGGAGACCTGTTTTTTGTGGCAGTGCTTGGCTGGGGAAGCATGGGCTGTGCGATCGCAACGGTCGTCAGTGAGGCAATGTGCTGTCTGCTATGCACTGTTTATATTAAGAAAAAAGTACCGGAGTTAAATCTTGGAAAAGCATGGTTTGTATTCGATGGAACGCTGCTGAAACAGACGATCCTCTATGGATGGACGAGTGCGATGCAGCAGGGAACGGTGCAGCTTGGAAAAATCGGTGTGCAGGCGATCGCCAACACAATGGGAGTTTCGGTCATGGCTGCCTATACGATCGTGAACCGCATTGATGATTTTGCATGTCTTCCGGAACAGAATATTGCGCACTCTATGACGTCTTTTATGGCGCAGAACAGCGGAGCAGGAAAAAAAGACCGTGTGCGAAAGGGCTTCTGGGGCGGTATGAAGATCGAACTGGTTTATGGAATGATCATTTTTCTGGTGTGCTTCTTTTTTGCGGAGCCGATTGTGCGTTTGTTCGTTAGTGACACAGATGTTGTAAAAGAGGGCGTCACTTATCTGAAACTGATCTCATTTATGTATCTGCTCCCGGCAGTTACGAATGGCATACAGGGATATTTCCGGGGAATCGGTGATCTGAAGATCACGCTAATCAGCAGTATGATGAATATGGGCGTGCGTGTGCTCGCAGCATTTGTTTTTGTGTTTGGCTTTGCAATGAAGGTAGAGACATTCCCGTTTGCGTGTCTGGCAGGATGGATTGCCATGCTGATTACGGAAGTGCCTCTTTTAGTGCGCAGTTACGGGCGCCTGAAGCACGGAGAGAATGCTGTGATATAGAAGGATATACAAGATATTGGACATGAATGACAGGGAAAAATGATGGAAGAAAACAGGGCAGAACAATTGCTTTTTTTATGGGAAAAAATTTCAGAAGATGCGGTGCGGCTGCTTCGGGTATTCGGAGAACAGCCGGTCGTGACAGTGCCGGGATTTATCGATGGAAGATGCGTGCGGGAATTGGGAGACTATTGCTTTTCAAGAAGAAAGCTTCCAGAGAATGAAATCCGGTATTCAAGGTACTGCGGAGGTATGTGGGAGAGTGGTCTGTTTGCGTTGAATGACAAAGTGAAAAAGGATCGTATTGTCTCAGAGCAGGAATATATGGATGAAAATATTATTTCTTTGGAAACAATAGAACGAGATGGAAAATTGCACGAATTATCAGAAAAATACATCAAAGAGGTACAACTTCCATCGGGTTTGGAGAAAATAGGAAGCTGTGCATTTTATAACTGCACGGAAATGGAGCGGATCACAGTATATCCGAAACTGACCGAGGTGGGAAGTGATGCGTTTATGAACTGTCTGAAACTGCGTCATATACAGATGTGTGCAGAGGTAGAGGAGAAAACCGGGTTAAAACAGCTTTTGGCGCAGATCAAATGGCAGGTGGAGGTTTCTTTTGAAAAGACGGAAGGAACGAAAGAGGCAGTACTTTTGTATCCGGAATATTATGAAAGCTATGATGAGATCGGACCGGCGCATATTTTTGAATTAAATCTGACCGGAGAGGGCTTTCGTGCAAGACAGTGCTTTAAAGAGGGGGTTGTCCTTTTACAGGCATATGATGAGATTTTCCCACAGGCGTGTGTGGAAGAAGGCGCGGAAGTGCTGATTCCAATGGCATGGAACAGGTTATATTATGCAATGGGACTTTTGCCGGAAGCGAAGGCGGTTTATGAGGCTTATGTGCGTGAACAGGCGGAGAAAATACTGGAACTTTTGATAAAACAGAGGGAATTAAAGCAGCTTTCCTTCTTTTTTGAAAGGGAATACGGAACGAAAGAGCAGATGGATCTGGCAGTTTTCAGGGCATCAGCAACGGAGTGGATGGAAGGCGTCGCAAGCCTAATTGCGTGGAGAAGGAAGCTTTTTACAGAACAGACAAATACCGTAGACGTAAAAAGCCGGTATTCGTTCGATGATTTTTAAAGCAACGGAAAGGAGCGGGAATGGAGCAGTTTAGAAGCAAACATATACAGACTCAGAGTGAGTGGGAAGCACAGATGTCGAAAAAGGTACTGGAGTTTGTGCGAAGCGAGCTTTATATGGATCTGCGTTTCTTGGATATTGCGCTCGGAGCACTTACCTATCAGGCGGACGAAAATATCCACAGCTTTGCAACGGACGGCATGTACCTTTACTTTTCGACGGAGCAGGTGCTAAGAGTGTTTCAGGACAATCCGAAATATTTAGACCGGGCGTATCTGCACAGTGTGCTGCACTGCATCTTTTTTCATCTGTGGATCGGTGGGAAAAGAGACCGGGAAAAATGGAATCTTGCCTGTGACATTGCCGTGGAATACACGATCGATCAGATGAACAAGCCGTGTACCAGAAGGATTTTAAGCTGGCAGAGACAGAAGCTGTATGAGGAGTTAAAACAGCAGAAGCAGGGAATCTCAGCGGCAGTGATTTATCGTTATCTTTGTGGCAGAAAGCCGGAGGAGCTGCTGACGTTACAAAAGGAATTTTATACAGATGATCACCGTTACTGGCCGAAAGAGGAACAGAAAAATGCGGCAAATGAGGATGCCAGAAAACAGTGGGATAAAATCGCAAGGCAGACGCGCATGGAAAAAGAGTCCAGAGGCGATGAGACGGAGGACGGAGAGGAAGCCTTTGCCGCCCAGCTAAAGGCAGAGAAGGGAAAACGCAGTTATGCGGAATTCCTTCGGAAATTTTCCGTTTTAAGAGAAGAAATACATGCAGATCCGGATGAATTTGACCTGAATTATTATACTTATGGTCTGCGGCTTTATGGAAATATGCCGCTGATCGAGCCGGTTGAGAGCCGGGAAGTAATGAAAATCCAGGAGTTTGTCATTGTGGTCGACACCAGTTATTCCACAAGCGGAGAGCTGATCAAAAATTTTCTGAAAGAGACGTATACGATTCTCACAGAGCGAAACAGCTTTTTTGCGCAGAGCCATATCCGGATCATTCAGTGTGACAATCAGGTGCGCACGGATGAGGAGGTAAGAAGCAGTCAGGAGCTAGAACAGTTGTTAAACCGTTTTACAATTGTAGGCGGTGGCGGAACGGATTTCAGACCGGCATTTGCTTATGTGAATGAGCTGATCGAGCAGGGCATTTTAAAAAATCTGGGAGGACTGCTCTATTTTACAGACGGCAAGGGCGTTTACCCGAGGAAACGCCCGGATTATAAAACAGCATTTTTATTTCTGGAAGATTATGACGAGAGTGCAGTTCCACCGTGGGCGATGAGACTCCGGGTGGAACAGGAGGATATTTTGGCAGAGGAGACAAGGAGAAGACATGAACATTAAACAGGCGAAAGAAGAGATAAAACACACAGTGCAGGCGTATTTGAGCAAGGATACGTTTGGCGTTTATAAAATTCCGGCGATCCGGCAGCGCCCGATGCTTTTGATCGGACCACCGGGAATCGGAAAGACACAGATTATGGAACAGATCGCAAGGGAGTGCGAGATCGGGCTGGTGGCTTATACAATCACGCATCACACAAGACAGAGTGCGGTCGGTCTTCCTTTTATCAAAGAGGAGGAATATGGCGGAAAAACATATTCTGTGACGGAATATACGATGAGTGAGATTATTGCGAGTGTCTACCGGAAAATGGAGGAGAGCGGCAGAAAAGAGGGAATCTTATTTATCGATGAGATCAACTGTGTGTCCGAGACGCTGGCTCCGACCATGTTACAGTTTTTGCAGTGTAAAACGTTTGGTAATCAGGCGATTCCAGAGGGCTGGATCATTGTTGCAGCCGGAAATCCACCGGAATACAATAAATCAGTCCGGGATTTTGATATGGTAACCTTAGACCGTGTGCGCTGCATGAACATCGAGGCAGACCTTGGTGTATGGAAGGAATATGCGCGGGAAAAACATTTAAACAGTGCTATCTTAAGTTATCTGGAGCTTCGCCCGAACAATTTTTACCGCGTGGAGGCAGATGTGGACGGTTTGCAGTTTGTGACTGCCAGAGGCTGGGAAGATCTGAGCAATCTCATGGATGTTTATGAGGAACTTCACATTCCGGTGGACGAGGAGACGATTCATGAGTTTTTACGTCACGAAGATGTGGCAGAGGATGTGTCGGCTTATTTTGATCTGTATAAAAAATATCAGGATGATTATGGCATCGCAGACATATTAGAAGGAAAAGTAAAACCGTCTGTCTATGCGCGCATTGATCAGGCGGCGTTTGATGAAAGACTTTCCGTGGTCAATCTGTTGCTGAGTGGTGTGTCAAATGTGTTTTACCGGATTCAAAAAGAGCGTGAAATTACCGACGCATGGTATTCCTTTTTGAAGGAATACCGTCAGAAATTAAAAGATTCCGAGAAAAAAGAAGGCGTTTTTGCATCAATTCTTGCAGAAAAAACAGCGATAGATGAACAAAACGAGAGACAGCAGTTTGTGACAAAATCGCAGAGTGAATGTGCGCGCAGTCTGAATGAAAAATTAAAAGAAAGCGCGAGAAAAATTGCGGCAGAGGAATCTATTAATATAGAAGAAACAGCGTTATTCGTCCTGGCAAAAGTTCCGTTTGACGCACAGTGCGAAATGCTGCAAGACCTTGAAAATCAAGGCGTACAGGTGTTGGAAAATGCATTTTCATTTATGGAACAGGCATTTTCCAACGGGCAGGAAATGGTTGTGTTTGTGACAGAACTTACGATCACACCGGAGATTGCAGTTTTCTTAAGTGAGCATCCGATCGAATGCTATGAAATGTACAAAAATCAGCTTCTGATCGGGACAAAACGTGCAGAAATTTTATCCGAGATTAGAAGAGACTAAGCGATTTCCCATGTTTTTCCAGAAAAAATTAATGGAAATTGCATAAAAAGAAGCAGAAAAGAGCAGAATAATTGTAATATCTGACTGTTTCTGCTTTAGCGCAAAAAAGTTATAACTGGCTCGTTAGTAGATTATTGGCACAAATGTAAAAAAGAATCTGGTAAAAATCGAAGAAATTTTTCCAGTGAAGTTCCTGAATGAGAAATTTGACTTTTGGGAATAATTGAGTATGATAGAGATTTGTAATGAAGCGGCAGATAAATTTTTAGTTTATCTGTCGTTTTACTATGTTATGTATCATTCTTGAGGAAAGGAGAAAAATGAGAAAAAAAATATTGGACGCAGCATTACTTTTTACATTCACGTTATGCTTGATTGTTACGTCCAACATTCCGGAAGAGGTAACTCCGATTGCTGAGAATCCGGGTGATGTGGTTTCACTTGAGGATCAGAAAGCAGAGCCAGAAGAATTACAGCTTATGGCTGGTGTGACAGTTGCAATTTCCGCAAATTCATTTACCACAGAATCAGATGAAGAAACAGGTGTTGAAAAGAAAGATGTTGTTTTAGTGACAACTTCGAATGATTCAGAAAGTAATTTAGAAGAAGAGACAGGCGAAATAGTTGAAACAAATACAGAAGTAAGTGAGAATGATCAGGTGGAGGAAGTTCTTGGAACTTCGGAAAGTACAGTGTATAACAACCGCTGGAACATCAGCCTGACCGAAGATGAAGTCGATCTGCTCGCCAAAATCGTATGGCTGGAAGCAAACGGCGAACCTGTCGAGGGGCAGGAAGCGGTTGTCGAGGTGGTTTTAAACCGCATGGCATCCGATTTGTATCCAGATACATTATATGATGTGCTGAGCCAGAACAATCCGGTTCAGTTTGTTTCCTGGAAAAGACGGGATAAAGCGCATCCGACAGAGACAGAATACCAGTCTATTTATAATGTATTAAATGGAAATACAGACCTATTAAGAAATGATACAATGAATTTTTCAACTTATCCGCTGACGTCGAATCTTGATGTAAAAATCTGCTGTCATTATTTCTGCTACTAATAAAGTACCAGATCACGACACAGCCAGCAAAAGGGATAGTACATGGATAAATTCCGTGTGCTGTCCCTTTTCTGGTTAGACGAAGTGTGATAAAATATATAAGTGATTCAATATCAGGACAATACACACATGAATCATTTTTCAGTACAGTAAATTGCGAATTGTAAAACTCAACACAGTGTAAATATATTGTGAAAAATTAATCCGCGCATAAAAGACACTGGGGAGCCGCCGGTTCTTAGAAAGCAGTGGCTGTATTTCGTTCTGATTTATCAGATAAGAAATGCAGCCGGTGGTTTCTTAGTACCGTTGCGAGCGACACGTAGCGGAAGCGGGTCTCTTTATGCACGGATTAATTTTGAACAATTTAAAGACAGTATAGATGAATTTTACAATTCGATTCACAACTTAAGGAAAAAAATAATCATGAAACAAATCATAGCAGGAATTTTAGCACATGTGGACGCTGGCAAGACCACATTGTCAGAAGCACTTTTATATAGTAGTGGAAGTATCAAAAAAATAGGACGCGTCGATAACGGAGATGCGTTTTTAGACACAGATGCCATGGAGAAAAAACGCGGGATCACTATATTTTCCAAACAGGCGGTTCTAAGCTTTGGCGACACCGACATGACATTGCTGGATACACCCGGACATGTGGATTTTTCCGCAGAAATGGAACGCACTTTAATGGTGCTCGATTATGCGGTGTTAGTAATCAGTGCAGCTGACGGTATCCAGGGACATACGCAGACACTCTGGCGGCTGTTAAAGCGGTACGAGATCCCGGTATTTCTTTTTATCAATAAAATGGATCAGCCGGGAGCAGACAAAGAGGCAATTCTTTCGGAGCTGAAAAAACAGTTGTCCGACGGATGCATCGATTTTACGCAGCTAAATCAGGATACAAAAGAGGCGGGAGCTGACAAGGAAGCGGATAAGGAAAAAGATAAAGAAGCGGACGAGGCAGCCCATGCGGTTATGGAAGAGATCGCCATTGAAGATGAGACTGCCATGGAAGCATTTTTGGAAACCGGAAAACTTGAGGATGAGAAGATCCGGGAAATGATCATAGAGCGTAAGATTTTTCCATGCTTTTTTGGTTCGGCACTTCGCAACACTGGGGTAGATGCATTTTTACAGGGATTTGACCATTATACGTTAGCACCGGAATATCCGGATGAATTTGGCATGAAGGTTTTTAAGATCGCAAGAGATGAGGCGAATAACCGCCTGACGTATCTGAAAGTGACCGGAGGAACTTTAAAAGTAAAGGCGCTTCTTTCGAATGAAGACCATATGCGGTTTGGCGAGGAACGCTGGGAGCAGAAGGTGAATCAGATCCGCATTTATTCCGGAACAAAATATGAGACCGTCAGTGAGGCAAAGGCAGGAATGGTCTGCGCTGTTACCGGATTAGACTACACGTATCCGGGACAGGGATTTGGAATCGAAGCGCAGGCAGACACGCCGGTGCTTGAACCGGTGCTGCATTTTGCCCTGATACTTCCGGAGGAAGTTGAACCGGCGGTGATGCTGCCAAAACTCCGCCAGATCGAGGAGGAGGAACCGGAATTACATATTGTATGGAATGAAAAGCTTCAGGAAATCCAGATCCAGATCATGGGAGAGGTGCAGACTGAGATTTTAAAAAACATGATCGCAGAACGGTTTGGAGTGGATGTAGAATTTGGTCCGGGAAAAATTGTATACAAGGAAACAATTGCAGATACCGTGGAAGGCGTGGGATATTTTGAGCCGCTGCGGCATTACGCGGAAGTGCATCTGTTATTAGAACCGTTAGAGCCGGGCAGCGGCATTGTGATAGAGACAGACTGCAGTGAGGATGTGCTTGATAAGAACTGGCAGCGGCTGATCGTAACGCACTTAAAGGAACGGGAACACATTGGTGTGCTGACAGGTTCTGTGATCACGGACATGAAGATCACTGTGATCGGTGGCAGGGCGCACACGAAGCACACCGAGGGCGGAGATTTCCGGCAGGCAACTTACCGTGCAGTGCGGCAGGGATTAAAACAGGCACAGTCTGTGCTGTTGGAACCATATTATGAATTTCATATAGCAGTGCCGCAGAGTATGATCGGGCGCACGATGACCGATATTGAAAAGATGCACGGAAAGTTTGAGGGACCTTATCAGGAAGGAGACGCACAGGTGCTGCGCGGGATCGCGCCGGTCTCATGCATGGCGAACTACCAGAAAGAGGTCACAGCATATACGAAAGGTCTTGGAAAAGTAACGTTTCAGTTTGCAGGTTACTATCCATGTCATAATACGGAGGAAGTGATCGCGCAGATCGGTTATGATTCAGAGCGGGATCTTGCACATCCGACCGGATCGGTATTCTGTGCACATGGAGCAGGATTTATAGTTCCGTGGAATGAAGTGCCGGATTATATGCATGTGGAGGGCAGACTGCTGCAGAAGAAAGAGCAGGAAGAAGAAATCCACACGACAGGAAAGAACCGTACTTACGATCCGGATCACTGGATCGATATTGAGGAGATTGACGCAATTTTAGCACGCACCTATCATGCGAATAAGCATGAGAAAGGAGCAACGAAGCAGTGGCGCACCACGAAAAAAGTGATCACATCCGACCAGACTTCGCGTTACGTTCCACCTAAGACAGTTTCGAAAGAGGAATATCTGCTGGTGGACGGTTATAATATTATTTTTGCATGGGAGAGTTTGAAAGAGCTGGCGGCATCTAATATTGACGGCGCAAGAGGAAGGCTTTTAGATATTTTATGCAACTATCAGGGAATCAGAAAATGCAATCTGATCGTAGTATTTGATGCTTACCGTGTAAAAGGACATCAGACGGAAATGTCCGATTACCATAATATTCATGTGGTCTATACAAAAGAGGCAGAGACTGCCGACGCTTATATTGAAAAGTTTGCACATGAAAATGGAAGAAAGTACCGGGTGACGGTGGCAACCTCGGACGGACTTGAGCAGATCATCATTACCGGACAGGGCTGTCATCTGATTTCCGCAAGGGAGTTTGAAAAGGAAGTGGAGACAGCGAGCCACGCGATCCGGGAAAGAATCGAAGAGAGCAGGGAAAAATCTTCCAACCGCTTACTGGGAGAGGCAATTGAAAAACTGACCAATCCAAAATGATGAAAGACGGAATACAAAGAAATGCAGGAAAAGATAAAAACCGAAAAATGAAAAATTCAGGAGTAAGAATAAAATGTTACCAGAACAATTTTGTGAACGAATGAAAGAAATGCTAGGAGCAGAATATGCAGATTTTTTTGCAAGCTACGATCTGCCAAAATATCAGGCGCTCAGAATCAATCCGTTAAAGACAACGAGGGAGAATTTTTTAAATCAGGCACCGTTTTCCTTAGAGGAAGTGCCGTGGGCAGCAAACGGATACTATTACAGTGAGAATGACCAGCCGGGAAAACATCCGTATCATGAGGCAGGTGTTTACTATATTCAGGAGCCAAGCGCAATGGCACCGGCAGAATATCTTATGGCAGAACCGGGAGAGCGTGTGTTAGATCTCTGCGCCGCACCGGGAGGAAAGAGTACGCAGATCGCCTGCGCCATGCAGGGCGAGGGGCTTATCGTCTGCAACGAGATTCATCCGGCAAGAGCGAAAATCTTATCGGAAAATATCGAGCGCATGGGAGTGAGCAACGCGCTTGTGACCAATGAAACACCACAGAGACTTGCAGAGAATTTCAGGGAGTACTTTGACCGTATTTTAGTGGATGCACCATGTTCCGGCGAGGGGATGTTCCGTAAGAATGAGGATGCCTGTGACGAGTGGAGCCTTGAAAATGTGGAAAATTGTGCCACAAGGCAGGCAGAGATCTTAGACTGTGCAGCGGAGATGTTAAAGCCGGGTGGAAGATTGGTGTATTCGACCTGCACATTTGCACCGGCAGAGAATGAGGGCAGCATCAGCAGATTTATAGAGCGTCATCCGAAATTTGAGATTTTGCCGGTGGAGAAAAAAGCGGGCATGATGCCCGGCGTGGGAGCGTGGACCGATCATCCGGCGAAAGGCATCGAGCATACGATCCGTCTGTGGCCGCATCATTTAAAAGGGGAAGGACATTATCTTGCGGTGCTGCAAAAAGCGGGCGTTTTGTCAAAATCCTATCAGGGGTATTGCAGAAACGGCGAGGAAAAAGGCATTTCCGAAAAAGAGTGCAAAGAATTTTTGGCATTTGCAGAGGAAACACTTGTGAAAAAAATAACAGGCGATTATTTAAAATTCGGCGACCAGCTTTACCGGATGCCGGAAGCAATGCCGTCGATCCATAAATTAAAAGTGCTTCGTCCGGGACTGCATCTTGGAACAATGAAGAAGAACCGCTTTGAGCCTTCCCATGCATTAGCGCTTGCGTTAAGACCGGAGGATGTAAAGCATGTGTGCAGCCTGACAGGTGACAGCCCACAGGTGAAGGCATATCTGAACGGACAGACATTTAACTTAGAAGGAGAGAAAGGCTGGTATTTAGTCACAGTCGACGGCTACAGCATTGGCTGGGGTAAGTTAGCGGGTGGTATTTTGAAAAATCATTATCCGAAGGGACTTCGTAAAAATGGTTAAGGAAAAAACAGCAAAAAATCTGAATCTGACGGAAGGCAGTCCGTTAAAATTAATTTTGTTATTTGCAATCCCGGTCTTTTTGGGAAGACTGTTTCAGATGATGTACAGTCTGATCGACACGAAGATCGTCGGAAGCATTTTAGGAGAGCAGGCACTGGCAGCTGTCGGTTCTGTGTCAATCCTTTATAATCTGCTGACCGGTATTTTCAGTGGATTCACATTGGGATTTTCCATTGTGATCGCACAGAACTTCGGAAGTGGAAACAAAAAGCTTTTAAAGAAAAATGAAGCGTCCTCGATTTTACTTGGCATGATAACGGCGGTTGTCATTGTTTTTGCAGTATTACTGTTCTTAAATCCAATCCTGCATCTGATGAATGTTCCAAAGGAACAGTTTGCAATGGCGCATGATTATATCCGGATTTTAGTGTGGGGAATGTTTATCACACTCGCCTACAACCTGTGTGCAGACATGCTTCGGGCGATCGGGGATTCTGTGACACCGTTGATTTTTCTGATCGTGGCAACAGTTACGAACATTGCGCTGGATTATCTTTTTATCGGCGGCTGCGCTATGGGCGTGGCAGGAGCTGCCTATGCAACAGTACTGTCCCAGCTGATCTCCGCAGTGCTATGTTTTTGGCGCATCAGATCCGGTTTCCCAATTTTACATATTGCAAAAGAGGATTTCGAATGGGATAAGGCGCGCATGAAAGTGTTATATCAGAACGGACTTGCAATGGCGCTTATGTCTTCACTGGTAAACTGTGGGACCTTGATTTTACAGACAGGGATCAATACACTCGGAACAAATATTATCGTGGCACATACGGCGGCGAGAAAAGTATTTGAGATTTTCAGCCTTCCGATCAGTGTGTTCGGTGCATCTATGGCAACTTACTGTGGTCAGAATTACGGCGCCGGAAAGTATGACAGGATTCGTCAGGGTTTAAAGGCGGTGATCGGGATCGGCTGTGTGTTCAGTGTGATCATTTTTATTTTGTCGCATACAATATCTCCGTATCTGATCTCTTTTATCGCAAGTTCTGATAACGAGGAGGTCATTTACTGGGGAACGCAGTATCTGGTGTATGATATGTCGTTTCAGGTTGTCTGCGTATTTATCGTGATCCTGCGCAATTCCTTACAGGGAATCGGAGATCAGCGGACACCTGTTTTTTCGAGTTTTATCGAAATGGCTGGAAAAGTGGTGTTCACACTTGTTTTTGTGCGGATATTCGGTTACTGGGCGGTCATCTGGACGGAGCCTGTCATCTGGATCTGCATGGTCATTCCGCTGATCGTGACCGCAGTGAGAAACCCGGTATTATTTGGCAAAGAAAAGTAGGAGTATGCTATGAGATTATGGATGTGGGGCGCTGGAATGGCGGTTCTTTACGGAGTGCTGTTTCTGTGGTTTATCTGTCAGGTGAGAAAGCCGGATTATAAAAAACATTATGTGTTCACCAAGACGGTGCAGAGCGCGGCATTTCTGCTGGTGTTTTTAGTGGCAGCAGGCGTCAGTGGGGATATGCGAAATCTCTGGCGGATGCTGCCGGCGTTTGTGTGCTGTTTTGCCGGAGATGTGCTTCTTGCCTTTTACAATAAAGTACGGGAAAAGAAGATTTTTCTTTCCGGGCTTGTCACATTTTTGCTCGGACATCTGTTTTTTATCCGCTGGTTAAACCGGATGCAGTCAATTACTATTACAGATGTAGTGATACCAGCAATGGCGGTGCTGCTCATGTTTTTTGTGACAGGAATGGGATGCTTTCATACAGGAAGGCTCAGACCATGTATTCTGGTCTACAGCTTTTTCATTGCATACCTGTTTGCCAAAAGTATGCATATTGCGCTTTGCCTGCCAGACTGGTATCATAGCATTTGTGCAGTGGGAAGTTTTCTGTTTATGATTTCTGATATTTCGATCCTGTTTCTTTATTTTTATAAAAACAGGAATCGCAGGATTCATCTTTTTAATCTGACCACTTATTATATGGGAATTTTTTTGCTGGCAGTCAGTCCACTGTTTTATTAAGCGGGGCAGAACGCTTGTCGAAAAATGTAATATCATGTATAGAAGGCGTGTAAGAATGCTCGTTTTTGTAAAAATTTGCAAAAAACTTCTTTTTTTCTCTGAAAATTATGTATAATAGCTAGAGCGATAGTTTACACATTACGGAAACTAGGAAGGTACAGATCGGACATGGAAAAAAGGCTGACAATGCTCATAGTGGATGATATGGAGATAAACCGCGCATCTTTTGCGGAGATCTTCAAAGAGGAGTATCATATTTTAGAGGCAGAAAACGGAAAACAGGCGTTAGAGCAGATAGAACAACAAAAAGTACACATTGTGCTTTTGGATCTCTGCATGCCGGTGATGAATGGCTTTGAGGTCTTGCAGGAGCTGAAACAGCAGAAGAAGTTTGCAGGAATCCCGGTCGTTGCGAAGACTGCCATTGATGAAAATTCGGAAGTGCGGGCATTAGAGCTTGGTGCGGATGATTACATTTTTGTGCCGTGTGATTCGGCAATCATAAAAAAGAGAGTGCATAATCTCGTTGAAAAATATATTCTGGAAAGAGAAAAAATCCAGGCGCAGTTAGAAAAAGAGCAGGAGATGAGCCGTGCCAAGGAATTGTTTTTGGCAAGAATGTCCCATGAATTAAGAACACCGATCAATGGAATCATGGGAATCACGCAGCTTGCACATTACAAAGATGCTGCGGTGCAGGAGGATTTCAAGAAGATCCGTTCGCAGGCAGAATATCTCCAGACACTTGTAAATGATGTGCTGGATATGGCAGCGATCGACAATGATAAGATGACGCTGCACACAAAACTGTTTTCTTTGAATGATGTTGTGTCGGAAGTATCCAATCTTTTTTACTCTCAGTGCAGACAGAAAAAAATCCGGTTTTATTTCCGGGTTGATCGTGTGACACATGAATATCTGGTGGGAGATGATGTCCGTGTGAAGCAGGTGCTCGTCAATCTGCTCTCCAATGCGTTTAAGTTCACGGAGAAAAACGGTGTGATTGAAGTGTGCATGTTTGAGCAGGATGTGGACGATAAGAACACTATTTTGCATATCACAGTGCAGGACACAGGCTGTGGAATTTCGGAAAAGGTACTGGAAAAAATCTGGCAGCCATTTGAACAGGAACAGCATGAGAATGGAAAAAATTATGGTGGCAGCGGTCTTGGACTTCCAATCACAAAGAGTATTGTGGAACAAATGGAAGGTAAAATCGAGGTGATCTCTGAATACAATGTCGGAACGAAGTTTCTGGTGGAACTTCCGTTTGAAATCGGCAGGCGTGTTGTGCGGGAAAAACGCAAGTTTAAATCCTTAAAAGCATTTCTGGTCAATAATGATGAGATCACGCTGAATTATATGAAGGCAACGCTCGCAAGACTTGGAATCCGTTATGACAGTTCTATGAGTGAGACGGAGATTTTAAGCACGCTTAAAGATGCTTATGACCGTGGAGAGGGCTACGATATCTGCTTTGTATACTGGCAGATGCCAAATGGCTACGGCAGGAGCCTGATCGAAAAGATCCGGAAGCTATTCGACCACGATACGTTAAAAATCATTGCGTCCTCTTATAATGCAAAAGATTTTGAGGATGAGATGCGTGAGGCTGGTGCGGACTATATTTTGACAAAACCGGTTTTACAGTCGCAGGTTTACAGTCTGATCTCAGAGATCTGCCGTGCACCGGAGATAGAAACTTGCAATCTGGAAACATATGATTTCTCAGGGAAAAGAGCACTTTTAGCTGAGGATAATGCAGTGAATGCAGAGGTGTTCCAGGGATTTTTGAAAGCGGTTCACATGGAAACAGAGTGTGTGGATAATGGTGAGGCAGCACTCGAACGATACCAGAGCATGCCGGACTATTATTATGATATGATTTTTATGGATCTTAATATGCCGATCATGGATGGATATGAGGCAACGAGGAAAATCCGTGACAGCAAAAAGCCGGACGCGCAGGATATTCCGATACTGGCGGTGACGGCAAATGTTCTGGCAAAAGATGTTGTCAGGGTGCATGAGGCTGGCATGAATGAGCGGATCACAAAGCCGGTCAAAAGAGAACAGCTTTATCAGACCATGGAAAAATACATTTGACATAGAGCGGATGAATCAATATAATATAGAACGTTAAAAAGATGTGAGATATCATGTGAATCATAAACTCACATCTTTTTCTATGTTTTGGGAAATACTTGTACAGAAAATGGAGGAACTGTGATGCAGAAAATCTGGGTGTGTGGTGCCCGTGGTCAGATAGGCCAGGCAGTGAATGATGTTGTGGATAAATTGGAATTTGAAATGTTAGATACGGATGTGGATGATCTTGATGTGACGGATACAGATGAAGTACTCCGTTTTGGCGAGATGAACCGTCCGGATATGATTATTAACTGTTCCGGTATGACGGACATTAATGCGTGTGAGGAAAATCCGTCCCAGGCGTTTAAAGTAAACGCATTGGGAGCAAGAAACCTTGCGATCGTAGCTGCGAAAATGCAGGCAAAAATGGTGCAGCTTTCCACGGATGATGTGTTTGACGGCAAAAGCACAGAGCCTTACACAGAATTTGACATTACAAATCCGGGAACGGTTTATGGAAAGTCCAAGCTTGCGGGGGAAAACTATGTGAAAGAATTCACAACAAAACATTTTATCGTGCGGAGCACCTGGGTGTATGGAAAGGGACAGAATTTTATCAATGGTTTCTTAAAAAAAGTGGACGCAGGCGAGCAGTTATTGATTGCCTCCGACCAGTTTGGATCACCGACGAGCGCAAACGAACTGGCAAGATTTTTATTACATCTTGTGCATACAAGCGAGTACGGAACTTACCATGCGACGAACAAGGGCGTGTGCAGCCGTTATGCATTTGCACAGGAGATTTTGAAAATGACAGGAAAGACGGCTTCCATGCAGCCGGTTCCAACTGTCATGTCGGATTTTTCCAAGGTGAGACCGGCGTATGCGGTGCTCGATAATTTTATTATGAGCATGGTTCCGATTTATGATTTCCCAGACTGGCAGGATTCCCTGAGAGAATATCTGGAAGAGAGGGGATTATATCATGCAGAATAGAGTTCAAAAGAAGAAAAAGATAAGCCTTACCACGATGATCTTTATTGCGCTTCTTGCAGGAGCTTTGACCGGTGTGATCATCAACTATCTGATTCCATCGAACTACGTGGTGGATGATATCATTGTGCAGGGTGTCTTTTATATTGTCGGACAGGGATTTATCCGTCTGATGCGTATGCTCGTCGTTCCGCTTGTATTCTGCTCCATCGTCTGCGGAAGCATGGCAGTGGGAGATACGAAAAAGCTTGGAAGCGTCGGTGTGAAGACACTCATTTTTTATCTGTGTACGACAGCGCTTGCGATTACCGTTGCGCTGTCGATCGCCAATATTTTTAATCCGGGAAAAGGACTTGATATGTCACAGATCCAGGTGACTTCCACCGTGAGTGAGACAACACAGTCCATGAGCATGACAGAAACACTGTTAGACATTATCCCGGTCAATATTTTTAATTCCTTAAGCGAGGGAAATATGCTGCAGATCATTGTGTTTGCATTGATCCTCGGTGTGATTCTCGCAAACATGGGAGACCGTGTTGACATTGTGAAGAACTTCTTTGGACAGTTCAATGATATTATGATGGAGATGACAATGGCGGTCATGAAGCTTGCACCGATCGGAGTGTTCTGCCTGATCGCAAAAACATTTGCAGAGATCGGTTTTGAGGTGTTCATCCCATTGTTAAAATATATGTTCTGCGTTTTGCTTGCACTCGCAGTGCAGTGTTTTGTGGTGTACCTCGGATTGCTGAAAATATTTTCAGGGCTCAACCCGTTTATTTTCATCAAGAATTTCTTCCCGGTTATGGCGTTTGCATTCTCAACCTCAACTTCGAATGCAACCATTCCAATGAATATTGATACGCTTGCGGAAAAAATGGGTGTTTCTAAAAAAATTTCATCTTTCACGATCCCGCTCGGAGCGACCATTAACATGGATGGAACATCGATTATGCAGGGTGTGGCGGTTGTGTTCACCGCGCAGGCGTTTGGAATCCCGCTTGACATGATGGATTACCTCACCGTCATTGGAACCGCAACACTTGCCTCCATCGGAACCGCCGGAGTGCCGAGTGTGGGACTGATCACACTGACGATGGTATTTAATTCCGTTGGACTTCCGATCGAGGGAATCGCGCTGATCATGGGTATCGACCGAATCCTTGATATGACACGTACCGCAGTCAACATCACAGGAGACGCTGTCTGCACGACGATCGTTGCCTCGTGGAATAAGGCGGTGGATAGAGATGTGTATTATAATCGGAAGTAAGTGGGAAACATCAAGAGGGTATTTGAGCGAATGGAACTTTCGATAGAAGTTCGTGCCAAATAAGCGCAAAGTTTTGGAGGCAGCACGTTAAAATTAAAATATTTTCATTTAAATTATATATGTCTTTTTGACTATCTTTTTATATCTTCTTAAATGTCCGCAAAGCCTTATTTTATAGGCTCTACGGGCATTTTGCTTTTGTGGTAAACCTCGCATATCTAGGTCTATCTTCTTATATTTTCTCTATCAATCGTTGTTAAAATCGTGGTAAATACTTTTATGCGATTAGACGCTGAACCTCTGATTTTGCGGTATCTATGGACGCATGAGCGTACCAATTCATTGTGATACTAATGTTTGAATGCCCCATGATATACTGTAAATCTTTTGGGTTCATGTTCTTGCTTGCCAGCCTTGTGCAGAACGTATGGCGTAGCGTATGCGGTGTGATATGTGGCAAGGGATTGTCTTTGTGGTGCTTGTTGTATTTCTTTACCATACGGACAAATAAGGCGTTGTAATCAATCG
>OGGF01000009.1_pt1 | contig 184980 bp, 169 predicted proteins | sample 1571211 | NCBI WGS metagenome assembly OGGF01 (sample SAMEA2582020, study PRJEB24529) | metagenome | biome: Human gut stool | place: China | collected 2011 | reverse complement strand
ATGGTGCTGTTGGCTGTGTCCGTTCCGTCAAGGACTGCCCTACGGCGTATCGGCTACGCCTTGTTCCTTGACCTCACTACGTTTTCTTTATTTCTTGACACAATAAAAGCCTATACGAATTTAATTGAAGCAGAACATAATCAAATCAATGGAACTCCCACTACTCTTACAATCAATCTGCACCACTCTAAATGGTCTTTTCACAATGGATATAAACCATTCTATACCACTACTATCAATTATGGCTAAGAAGAAAAAGCAGACAGTCCTATCAAAAAACTGTCTGCTACAAACTGGAAATTATTTTTCTTTGCATTTTATGCCGTAATTCCCCCTACTACCATTTTCGTAGCCCCGATATATTTCATATCTTTTTCCATTTATCTCCACTTCGTCATCGTTAATAAATGTATAAGACTCGCCATTTTCTTCACAATATTTTGAAATTGCTTCCATAGTTTTTGCAAGAGTTGGGTAATTGGTACTATCCTCATAAGGAACCCAAAAAGCCTTTTTAAACATATAAAATACCTCCTTCTAATTTGCTAAGTAATCCACGAATTTTCAAATTGTTGTAAAATAATAATATCATACAACTTTACAAAAATCCACTTATAACTTCTAATTTGTTTATTTTTTTCATTCTAATACATTTCCTAGTCTTTAGCATTACTTTTCTCAAAAATTTAAGGGCATATTGTACTTACACAATATGCCCTCAATCACTCACAGCGTTCCCTTTCTATTTTAAACAACAAGCAAATTCCTCGTTAAGAGGTTGGGTAAATTTCTTTACCCAATACCCTACCCAATCTGTACCCAAAATAGCACGATATTTTGTGAAATTTTACAGTAGTTTATAACACTTGTCAAAATAGCCAGAAACCGCTTAAATACGCTATTTAATTCGCTTTTTATCAGTCTTGCGATTGATAAATTAGTTTCCCATTTGAGCTGCAACTTCTGCTGCGAAATCTTCCTGTTTCTTCTCGATACCCTCACCAGTCTCGAAACGAACAAATCTCTTAACGCTTACAGGTGTTCCAACTGCTTTGGATACTTCGTCTAAGTATTTTGCTACAGTCTGTTTTCCGTCTTCAGCTTTTACATAAACCTGATCTACTAAGCAGATCTCTTTTAATTCTTTGCTTACACGGCCTTCGATCATTCCGTTGATTACTTTCTCAGGTTTCTGAGACTCTTTTGGATCGTTCATGATCTGTGCTAAGAGAATCTCTTTCTCATGAGCAATGTATTCTGGGCTGATTTCATCTCTTGTAACATATTTTGGATTTAAAGCTGCAATCTGCATTGCAAGGTTTGTTAAAGCTTCTTTTACAGTGTCATTGACAACTGCTGTCTCAGCTTCAACGATAACACCGATTCTACCACCGCCGTGTACATAGGAAACAACACATCCGTTTGTAGCAACAACTTTCTCAAATCTACGGATTTTAAGGTTCTCACCGATAACTGCAACTTTTTCTACTAAAGCATCTTTTACAGTCTTAGAAGCATCCTCATTCCATTTTTCTTCCATGAATGCATCCATATCAGCTGCATCAGACTCAACTGCCTGCTCTGCAACAGCTTTTACGAACTGCTGGAAAGTCTCGTTCTTAGCAACGAAGTCTGTCTCAGAGTTAACTTCAACAACAGCTGCTGTCTTATCATCTTTCATAACAACGGTACAAAGACCTTCTGCAGCGATTCTGCTTGCTTTCTTCTCAGCTTTTGCCTGTCCATTTTTTCTTAAGTACTCAACAGCCTCGTCCATGTTACCGTCTGTCTCGCCTAAAGCTTTTTTACAATCCATCATTCCTGCGCCTGTTAATTCGCGCAGTTCTTTTACCATAGCTGCTGTAATAGCCATTTTCGTATCCTCCAATATGAATAAATGTTTTTAAAAAATATGCTGTCTGGTTATCCAGACAGCATATTGTAGGTCCTTCTTATGCCTCTGCTTCTTCTGTAGCAGCAGCTTCTTCAGCTACTTCTTCTAAAGCTTCTGCACCCTGATTTGCTTCAATAACAGCGTCTGCCATTTTAGAAACGATTAATTTTACGGCTCTGATAGCATCATCATTACCAGGAATTACATAATCTAATTCTTCTGGATCGCAGTTTGTATCAGCAATACCGATCAATGTGATTCCTAATGTATGAGCTTCCTGAACACAGATTCTCTCTTTCTTAGGATCTACGATAAAGATAGCATCTGGGATTTTCTTCATTTCCTTGATACCGCCAAGGTTTTTCTCTAATTTCTCCCATTCTTTCTTAAGAGCGATAACTTCTTTCTTAGGTAATACTTCGAAAGTACCGTCAGCAGCCATTGTCTCAATCTCTTTTAATCTTGCGATACGGCTCTGGATAGTTTTGAAGTTTGTTAACATACCACCTAACCATCTCTCGTTTACATAGAACATTCCGCAACGCTCTGCTTCAGATTTGATAGCATCCTGAGCCTGTTTCTTTGTTCCTACGAAAAGGATTGTACCACCTTCAGCAGCAATATCAGACATAGCTTTGTAAGCTTCATCTACTTTACCTACAGATTTCTGTAAGTCGATGATATAGATACCATTTCTCTCTGTGTAGATGTATGGAGCCATTTTAGGATTCCATCTTCTTGTCTGATGTCCGAAATGAACACCTGCTTCTAATAACTGTTTCATTGAAATAACACTCATTTTTTTACCTCCATGGTTTTGTTTTCTTCCATGTGTATCATTCTCACAGACAACCAATCTGGCACCGGTCTGTAAGTCAGCACATGTGATTTTTCCCGGAAAAATTCTTTTTTTCCAACTTGAGCCTTGTAGATTATAGCACAGGCTTATCCTGTATGCAAGCATTTTTTCCTGATTTTGCAAATTTTGATTTAAAGAATTTTATTGTGGTCCAAGCTTTAAGATCTGATAGATTTCCTCATAATCTAATCCATAAGGAATTGTATAACTTCCAACACTAATGGAAGATGCAAAACCTTTCTGTGCGAGAAACTTCCGGAATGCCTCCGAATCATCCACTATTCCGTTTGCCTGAAGGTTCTCACAGACAACCCTGCACACATCGCCTCTGTTTACAACGAGTGTATACGGAGCGGCACCCTCTATCGTGCCATTATCTGTATTTTCTTTTCCAGTAATTTCGGTATCTGTTGTAACTGTGTCTGTCTGACCCGGTGTTTCTGTAGCAGCCGTTTCTTCTGTAGTGGCAGAATTCTCGGTATCCGTCTCTGTCTGCACAGTTTCCGTATTTTCTTCTGTAGTTTCAGAAACTTCTGTAGCTTCGGTCGTCTCTGTATTTTCTGTGGACTGCAAAGTTTCTTCGTCCTCCGGCATGATCATTCCAAGCTGCTTCGCCCTGTTTATCACATCCGCATCCGACATTACCGGTTTATGCAGAGCAAATGCGATCATCAAAAGTACCGTCGTGACAATAATTCCAATGCCAAGACCTCTTAAATAATATTTTAATTTCACAGATTTTCGTCCCCTTTGTACAATTCGATCACCAGATTTACTTCGCCAAGCCCACGTCCTAACTGTTTTGCAATCTCAACTTTGCTAAGCCCCTGCTCATAAAGTTTTAAGATCATGTCATTGGACATTCCGTTTGCATCTGCTGTGTCAGTTTCGTTAATACTCTGCTCCACAACCGGATCTTCATAGGTATTTACCATCTGAATTTCAGAATCTGGCTGTGTCACTGCAGTTTCTGTTACCGGCATCTCTGGCACAGGCTGTTTTCTTACCAGTGTCTGGGCACTGTAAACTTCTGTCGCCGGCTTTGCGGCAGATACTGTCACTTTTGCCTGCATATTTTCCTGAAGATTGCGGATATCCGCAGCCAGACGCTGTAAATCTCCTGTCATGGAAGTCATTTCAGTGTGTTTGTCATTTAACATACTATAAAGAAACATAATCTCATCATGTGTTTTCTTCATGGACTCCATGACTGTCTCAGAATACTCGTGGATCTGTATGATCTGCTCATTCGATTCTTTTTCCATTGCACGTTCTGCCTGTTCCCCTGCTTCTTCCACTTTCTGGCTGATCACATCGTCCATCTGTGTTCCGGCATTGTTCACTTCCCGCTCAATGATCTTTTTTAATTCATCCTCACTTAATTCTGCGATTTTATTCAGCTCTGACGTAGATAATTTCTCGCTGATGAAAAAACTTCCGATCATAAAAACGCATCCGATCAGAAGTAAAATAATTTCAATCGTCGTCATGTTCTGCTCCTTACACCTTTATATCAAATCCGGAGGTCTGACCCTTCAAAAAGACATTGTCAGCTTTCTGCTTCTTTCTGTCTTTTTTCTTCTGTTCTTCCCTCTCATAATGCCCATTTCCCTTTTCTTTGGCATCATAACGATAACCTGCATTTTCTTTTTCCTGTGGATGTGTCACCTGATGTAATTTTTCCTCTGTCTTTTTCATTTCTTCCGAAAAAATCATCTGCTGTTCTACCACCGGACGGTTATCTTCGTTCTGTTTTAAAGTACTCACATCCTGGGTACGCTGTATCATTCCGTTAAAATCAACTGGTCTAATGGACATAATGCTTCACCTCTACTCTCTGTCAATGAGAATTCCAAGATAATTTCCAAGCTTTTTGCGCATCTTCAATAACGCTTTTGTATGCAGCTGGGAAATCCGGGATTCCGATACTTCAAGGATACTGCTGATTTCTTTTAAAGTTAAATCTTCATAATAGTATAAAAGAATCACCTTGCGTTCTTTCTCTGTCAATACTTCTAAAGATTCTTCCAGCTTCTGCTTTAATTCTTCCTCTGCAACCTTATCTTCCGGCTGGATAAAATGTGAATTTCTCCGGGCATCCATCACAGGTTCCGCGCCCTGTTCCAGATATTCATTCAACGAAACTACATTTGTCACTTTAAGCTGTGACTGCCAGGTTGTAAGTTCTTCATCCGAAAGACCTAACTCCTGTGCAATCTCCTCGTCGGATGCGTTCTTTCCGGTACGCATCTCAACCTGCTTGATTGCCTCATCGATCTTTTTCTGCTTCTGTCTGACCGTTCTTGGAATCCAGTCCATTTTCCGGATCTGGTCTAATATCGTTCCACGGATTCTAAGGCTTGCATAAGTCTCAAACTTAACCTCTTTTCCAAGATCGAACTTGTCAATCGCGTCAATAAGCCCAAAGATTCCATAACTTACCAGATCGTCATATTCCACATTATATCCAAGGTACATGCTCAGCCTTCCGGCAACAAGCTTGACAAGCGGCGAATATTCTATTATCAGTTTTTCTCTAAGCTCCGGTGTTTTTTTCTTCTGATATTCTTCCCAGAGTTTTTCTCTATCTACCGTTTTCATATGAAGCCCCCAGGTTCAAGTTATTCACTCTTGTTCTCCCCGTCTGAATCTGACTGTTCCTGTTCTTCCTCTGACTCTTCCTGCTCTTTCTCAGGTTCATCCATCTCTTTAAAGTTTTTATCAAGAACCAGTTTCACAATACATCCCAGTACATAAAAAATCACAAGTACAGCAAGCAGTGTCTTGGTAAAAACCATTGTTTCCATATGCTGCACGATTCCTATGATGCATGTGACAAACCCTGCAAGCAGCATCACGACTGCCGGTATGCCTTTTGTTTTCATAATTTCTCCACTAAAAACGCTGTTAAATGTTCTCTTAAATAGTTTTAATTGGTTTTCCTACAGATTTTATTAAAAATTCTCCTGTGTCACAATGAAGCTCCACCGTACGTCCATAATTCAGACCGGTGTCTTCTGCAACAAGACGGATTCCATATTGTTTTAAGATCTGTTTTGCTGCTTCCGCATTTCTTGCTCCGATATTTCCGACATCTGACAGTCCGCTGACTTCGAACATCTTTGCACCGCCTGCGATCTTTGCAACCAGTCTTGATCTGCTTGCTCCGGCTGCGGTTACTCTTTTTAACAGTTCTTCAATACCGGTATCTGCAAATTTTGCCTTATTTGAATTATTGCTCACTTTTGTACTATCCGGAAGCATATAGTGAACCATGCCTCCAATTTTTGTAACCGGATCATAAAGTGTCAATCCGATACAGGAGCCAAGTCCAAGCGTTGTGAGTCCGTCAGGAGCTTTACAAACATTCAAATCTGCCATTCCTACTTTAATGATATTCCCCATACAAACTCCTTATATTTCCAATCCAAGTGCCCTTAATATTTTGTGATAAGAATCCTGCTCCGGCATCAGGATAAAATAACCTCTGATTGCCACATCTGCACAGATCTCTGTCTCGATCAGTAATGCACGATCTCCTACCAGACCAAATTCAATCGCTGGAACACTTAAGATTGCTGCCGCCATATCAACACTTATATAAGGAATCGATGGTAAAATTGTAAGATTCGTCATGGAAGCTAATGCAGAAAGATAAGATGCTGTGATAATATTACCAACCTCTTTCAATGCAGAAAGTTCCATCTCATCAAACACTTCCATCTGCTCATGAACCGCATTTTCTTTCATTAACAGTTTGTCAGCCAGATAATGTCCGGATTCAAGATCTAAAAGGAACATCATGCTTCCCTCAATATCATGGGAAACTTCCAGAAAGATACCAATAACAGTCTCTTCTTCCGGTCCAATCGCACTGCCTAATTTTCCGACATCCATCAGTTTTACATTTGGTACTTTCATATCAATACGGGTGCCAACCATATTTGCAATCGCGGTTGTTGCGTTACCGGAGCCGACATTTCCAATCTCCTTGAGCACATCCATGTACATATCATTCACTTCATCTAATGTATAATTTGCCATTTATCTTCTCCATCTGTTTTTGCATAATAAACACAGTGAGACCTTAAAATCAAGGTCTCACCTTATGGCATTACGCATTTTCTTTTTCTTCTACAATTGCATTGATCTCAAATAATGAAATCAGTTCATCACCATGTTTACCAACACCGTTGATAAACATTGCCTTTCCATCTTTGCTTCCGCTTGCTTTGTCAATCTCATCTGCACCTAAAGTAACAACTTCTTTTACTTCATCTACAATAATTCCGATTGTGCCCTTTTCTTCCAGTTTTAAAATGATGATCCTGCTTGCATTCGTGATCACATCATCATCTAAATTCATCTTTTTACGCACGCTCATAACCGGAACGATCTCACCACGAAGATTGATAACACCTTTGAAGTATGTCTGGATCTTAGGCACACGTGTAATCTTCTGCATACGCACAATATTGTCAATATAGCTGATATCAATTCCGTACTGCTCGCTGCCGATTTTTACAACAATATACTGTTTTGCATCATTTTCAGCGATATCTACATTTTTCTCCATATTTGTTTCCTCCATTACATCAATGTATTAACGTCAAGGATCAATGCAACTTCGCCATCACCAAGAATGGTTGCACCGCTGATGATCTTGTTATTGTTAATATATTTTCCAAGAGATTTAATAACGATCTCCTGCTGTCCGATCAGGTTATCGACTACAAGACCTGCAAGGCTGTCGCCTTTCTTTACGATAACAACGGTCAGATTTTCCGGTTCTTCCTGTTTTTCTTCCATATCCAGCACCTGATCGAGACGGATCAGCGGAATGACTGCGCCACGCAGATGAATGACCTCCTGAGCCTGAACATACTTGATCTCATTGACTGGAATACTCTCGATATTGGAAATAGACCCAAGAGCGATCGCATATTTTTCATCACGGATCTCAACCATTAATGCCTGGATGATTGCAAGTGTCAATGGTAAACGTACAATGAAGGTTGTTCCCTCTCCAAGTTTTGTATGGACTTCCACATCACCACCGAGTGCCTCGATGTTTGATTTTACAACGTCAAGTCCAACGCCACGGCCTGAGATATCGGTAATCTTCTTTGCCATAGAGAAGCTTGGAAGGAATAAGAGATTGATGAACTCCTTCTGTGTCATGTTCTCTGCCTGCTCTGCGGTGATAACGCCACGCTCTATCGCTTTATCTCTTACGGCTGCAACATCAATACCATTACCGTCATCCCCAACTTCAATGATAACGTTATTACCTTCCTGGAATGCCTTTAAGAAGATAGAACCAACTTCCGGTTTTCCTCTCTCTACACGGGTTGCATTGTCCTCAAGTCCATGGTCTGCAGAGTTACGGAGTAAATGCTGCAGTGGATCTCCGATCTGGTCAACTACAGTTCTGTCTAACTCTGTGTCTTCACCAGTCATGTAAAGTTCCATTTTCTTTCCTAATTTACGGGAAAGGTCACGGATCATACGAGGGAATTTATTTACAACGCTTTCAATAGGAACCATCCGGACTTTCATGACGGATTCATGAAGGTTCGTTGTGATTCGCTCTAAGTATTCGATCTGCTCATGGAAAGACTGGTTCTGATACTCACCGCTCTCGCTGGAACTGATCGATACCAGACTGTTCTTTGCAATGATAAGCTCTGATACCTGATTCATCAGCGCATCCAGCTTCTCAATATCCACACGGACGGTTCTTCCGGTTACAGGCTTTGCATTGGTCTGCTTCTTTGCTGCCGGAGCTTTCTTCTCTGCAGCTTTTGGAGCCTCTGCCGGAGTTTCTTTCTGCTCGGCTGCGGTTTCCTGTGCCGGCTGTTCTTCCTGCGGTTCTGTTTCTTTTACATATTCATCAAGATGAATTTCTTCTAAATCAACTTTCTCAATCTCAGATACAGCTTTTGCTGCAGCAACGATCTTGTCGGATGCTTCTTCAGAAGCTAAGAAAAAGCTGAACTCGAGCTCAAACTTCTCATCCTCAATGTCCTGTGAACTTGGACGGTAAACAAGGATCTGTCCAAAATCTTCCACTGCCTTAAATACTAAGAATGCACGGGCTGCTTTCAAAAGGCAGTCCTTCTGGATATGAACAGTCATGGCATAAATATGCTGGCCATTTGTCTCTGCTTCACGGACAGCTTTTTTCTCCTCGTCCGTAAGTTCTATTTTTTCCTGCTCTGCTTTTTCTTCCTGTGATGCTGCCGGAGCTGCTTCTGCCACTGCCTGAGCTTTTGGTTCGCTCTCTGCAGCTGCCTCACCGTCTGCTTTTGCGATAAAGTCATTTAATTCCTTAATGATGACTTCATTATCTTCGGTTCCCTCATCAGAAGTGCTCTTGATATTGTCAAGATATCCTTCCAATGCATCCAGACATTTGAATAAGAGATCGATCATTCCGCTTGTCACTTTGACACGGTCACTTCGCACTTCCTGAAATACGTTTTCCATATCATGTGTCAAATGCTGCATTCTCTTAAATCCCATGGTTCCTGCCATACCCTTTAAGGAGTGTGCGGCACGGAACACTTCATTGATCGTATCCTTATTGTCCGGCTCCTTTTCAAGAACCATAATACAATCGCTTAATGTCTGCAGATGTTCTTCTGATTCATCAATAAATATTTCCAGATACTGGCTTACATCCATGTTATTTTACCCCCACATTCTTTGTGATTGAATTTGCAATTTCTGTTAATGGAAGGACTTCATTTACAAGTCCTGTCTCTACGATTGACTTCGGCATGCCATATACCACACAGGTATTTGCATCCTGTGCAATCGTATAAATTGGTTTACTTTTTGATAATTCCAGGATTCCATTCGTGCCGTCAGCGCCCATTCCTGTAAGGACAACACATACGACCTGATCAAACCCACAGGTTCTTAAAGAATCATAAGTGATATTGGCACAAGGCTTCAGTCCTCCGATCGGCGGCATATCATTAAATGCGATCTTGTGTGAACCATCCGGACACTTTTTAACCTCCATATGCTTTCCACCCGGAGCGATATAAACGGTTCCCTTTTTCAGAACCTCTCCCTCCTGTGCTTCCTTCACATGGATCTTGCTGATCTCATCTAAACGGTTTGCCATGGAATTGGTAAATCCGGCTGGCATATGCTGTACAAGAACCATAGGCGCGTCCAGATTTGCTGGCAGATATGGGATCACACTCTGCAGCGCTTTCGGACCTCCTGTGGAACATGCGAGAGCCACGATCTTATTCTTAAACCGTGTCCCGGCAGACAGATTGCTTCGTGCTAATGTAACCGCAGGCTTCACTGGAGCCTTCCGTTCAAGTGATCTTGTCCGTTCTGTTTTTAAGACCGCATTTAAAATATTTAAAAGTTCATTCTTAAAAACTTCACCTTTTGCTTCAATCACATTCGAAGGCTTTGTGACAAAATCTAACGCTCCGCGTTCCATCGCAAGGATCGTCACATCCGCATCCTTTGTCGTTGTCGTGCTGACCATTACGATATTGGATTTGATGTGTTCCTTCTGAAGTTTGTCTAAAAGTTCCAGACCATCCATCCTCGGCATATTCACATCGAGAACCACACCGTCATAACTTCTGGTTTTTAACTTCTCATATGCTTCAAGACCGTCCCGGCATACATCTGTTGCCTGAAATGTATCATCTGAATTGATTATATCACATATTACCCTTCTCATGAGTGCAGAGTCATCAACAACAAGAATATTTTTTTTCATAATGTCTACCTTTTATCCTTTTGACGTGTTAATCGTTCCTCTTCAAAAATATATCGAATAATGTCTTCTCTTATTTTGTCGTCCTTGATCATAAACTTAACGCGGGAAACATATTTCTTCTCCTGCACCTGGTTCCGTTTTTCACAGGAAATCACGGAACCAACAAGATTAAATTCCCGGTTCATTTTTTCATTTGCAAGATGAACTACCGCAAGGATGTGATCTCTGCTTTTTAACTCTGTGTCAGAATTAAAACGGATGCCACCACCACTGATATCTACGATCGTTCCGTTTTTTATTTTATCAAGGAAATGGTCTTCACGGAGTTCCGCATAGATTTCCTCAACTGTCTCAAGTTCTGCCTGCTTTTCTGTCAGTTCAAAAAATTTGAAATCCACCGAACATTCATAACGGTAAAACTCCCTGCGCTGGAACTTCTCAAGACGCGTCTTTAATTCTACCTCTAACGTATAGATATTATCTCTTTTAAAGCGTTCTACTACCTGTCCGATGCTCTTATATAAAAAGCCTCCGGAATAAAATACAAACTCAAATCGCACATTCAGCGGAAGAAGAAGCAGCTTTGATCCTTCTGTCGGCATTGCAATCTCGACATTTCCGCGCTTATTTATATCAAGGACCTGACTCTTATAAACTTTAATGATATCTCCGGTCCGTTCTTCATTCTCAACCTGCTGTAGTAACCTGATGTCGATCTTATCACCAGGCTTTATCAAATCTGTAACTGCCATAAAACTCCTCTCCTTATGAAAGGTTAAATAATTTTGTCAAAAATTGTCGGAGAGCATTCTGCCCGGATGCATTCTGTTCCCCACCTGTCCATAAATATTGCGCCAGCTCTTCAAATCTTTTCGCTGATTTTGCATTCGGCGATACAATCGATACCGGCTTTTGTATGCGCACTGCCTTCTCAAGCATCGCGTCCTGCGGAATAATTCCTATGTATTCGATAAAACCATCCAGAAACTGTTTTACAACAGAATCCAACTTATCAAATACCATTTTTCCTTCACTCTGCGACATTGCACGGTTTGTTATCACATGGATCACGGACTCATTTTTATCGTATTTTGGATTACGGTAAAGCATTTTAAGCAGTGAATATGCGTCCGTCAGCGAGCTCGGTTCCGGCGTTGTCACAAGTAAAATCTCCGGGCTTGATGCCACAAATTCCATCACACTGTCCGAAATTCCGGCACCTGTGTCAACGATCACGACATCCGCCATGGAAGACAGCTTTTCAACCGACTTCACCAGATAACTGATCTGATCTGGTGTCAGATTATTCAGTCCCATAATTCCGGAACCGCCGGATATAAAGCCGACTCCTTCCGGTCCGTCTGTAATGATATCCTCAATCTCTTTGTCATGATAGATCAGATCGCTTAAAGTGTATTTTGGAATGGTTCCAAACATCACTTCCACATTCGCCAGTCCGAAATCCGCATCAAAAATAATGGTTTTTTTCCCCATGCGCTGAAACTGCACAGCAAGATTCACGGCGATGTTAGACTTCCCGACACCACCTTTTCCACTTGTGATCGTAATGATCCGGGCAGGCTTTTTAATTCTCTGATTCTGTTTTTTGATCACATTACGCAGCTCTTCTGCCTGATCCATCCGTTACTTTCCTCCAAGTAGCTGTTTTACCACCATCTGGGTATTAAATACATCAAAATCATCCGGAACGCTCTGACCGTTTGTCATATAAGACAGGTCGGCTCCTGAATATAACCGGATATTTAAAATGTTGCCAAACGAAGTGGTTTCATCTAATTTTGTAAAAATAATCTTATAGTCTGCGATTTCCTTATAAATATCAACAATCTCCATAAGATCCTTGTATTTGGTCGTAGCACTTAAAACAAGATAAACTTCCTTCTCATATTTTTCATCAAGACCATCGATCAGTTTCTTAATATCTTCACGCTGTTCCTCATTCCTATGAGAAAATCCTGCAGTATCAACAAATACAAGATCATATTCTGTGAGTGTATCCAATGCCTGATTGAGTTCCTCCGCAGAATATACGATTTTTACCGGCGCATCTAAAATATTGGCATAAATCTTCAACTGCTCTGCCGCCGCGATACGGTAGGTATCGGCTGTCAGCATTGCCACCTTTTTATCATGCTCTACTTTGTATTTGGCTGCGATCTTTGCGATCGTGGTTGTTTTGCCTACGCCTGTAGGTCCTATAAAAAATATAACACGAGGTTTCTTTCCTGACAAGTCAATACAGTTCGGCTCCCCAAGTTTTAAGATCATCTTCTGATAAACATTGGAAAGAATAATATCTACATTGCTGCCGCTGTTTGTCACCTTCTCAGCTTCATCTAAAATCTGATTCACATACTTCTCGTTCACGCCATTGTTTAACATCGTACGGTAAAGCATTTTCATAAACTTGAAGTTTTCAAGATTCTTTGGTGAAGGCTTCGGTGTAGCTGGAATTTCCGGTTCACGGATTGCGTCCTCTGTAAGCTTTTTCTCTAAAATATTAGAAAGATTCTCTAATTTCTTTTCAATGTCGCTTCCGCTTTTTGCAATGGAGTCTTCCTTCTCGGAAAATGCCGGACGTTTATAAACCGGAGCTGTCTCAGGAGCTTTTTCTGTCTGAACCGGAATATCAATTTTTTCATCCGCCGCGAGATTAATATTTTCAATCTTTTTCTGTTGCATTGCCGCCATCTGGACAGCATTTAAAAACTGTTCCTTCTCCTCGATTGCAGCCGTAACCTCATAGGTAGAACCTTTTAAAAATCCAAAAAGTCCCTTCGGTTTTATCTCTTTCACATTCATCACAACAGCAGCTGCTCCAAGCTCCTGTCTTGCCTTCTCTGTTGCCTCTTCCTGTGTTTTTCCCTGGAATTTTTTTATTGTCATTTATGCTGTCACCATCCCTACTGATTGTAATTCAATATTCGATTCCACTTCATTATAGGAAACTACGATCAGATCCTTAAAGTAATCTTCCGTTAATTTCTTAAAGTACATACGGACAATCGGCGATGTGATCACAATCGCATTTTTACCCATATTCTCAAGTTTTGCAACTTCCTGTTCCAGTGAGGACATAATTGCCTTGGTACGATCCGGATCTAATGTCAGATAAGCTCCCTGCTCGGTCTGTTTTACAGAGGACATGATTTCCTGCTCAATCTTCGGATCTAAAGTAATGACACTGGTCGTCTCATTTGCCGGGAAGAACTTATTTGAGATTGCTCTCTTTAAGCTCTGGCGCACATATTCTGTCAGGACATCCGTATCTCTGGTCACTGCGGCATGATCTGCAAGTGTTTCAAAAATAGTTAAAAGATCACGGATGGAAATTCCCTCGCTCAATAAATTCTGTAATACTTTCTGTACTTCACCAAGACCAAGCAATTTTGGTATCAGTTCGTCCACAAGAACCGGATTGCTCTCTTTCAGATTGTTGACCAGATTCTGAACATCCTGTCTTGTGAGTAGTTCTGCAATATGGTTACGGATCACTTCCGTCAGATGTGTTGCAATAATGGACGGTGGATCAACAACCGTATAACCAAGACTCTCCGCTCTCTCCCTCTGGCTCTCTGTGATCCAGATTGCAGGCAGATGGAAGGACGGCTCAAATGTCGGAATACCTGTGATCTCTTCCTCAACATATCCCGGATTCATCGCCATATAATGGTCAAAAAGGATCTCTCCCTCTGTCACCTGGATACCCTTGATCTTAATAATATACTGGTTCGGATTCAGCTGGATATTATCACGCAGACGAATAATCGGCACAATGGTACCAAGTTCCAACGCGATCTGTCTTCGGATCATAACGACACGATCCAAAAGATCTCCACCCTGATTTACATCTGCAAGCGGAATAATACCATATCCAAACTCCAGTTCGATCGGGTCTACCTGAAGCAGTGAAACAACATTCTCCGGTTTGCGGATCTCCTCCGCCTCAGTCTCTGCCTCGCTCACTTCCTCCTCAATGCTCTCTACCTGAATATTCTTATCCATCATACGACCTGAGATAATAAACACAAGTCCAAGTCCGACAAAAAGATACCACGTCAGTGGTGTTACAATTCCAAGGAATGCAAGTGTTGCACCAACCAGATAAAGAACCTTCGGGATACCAAAAAGCTGTTTTACCAGAACCGTACCAAAATCTGCTTCCTTGGAAGCCTTTGTTACAAGAATACCGGTTGACAGTGAAATCAAAAGAGACGGAATCTGGGAACAGAGTCCATCACCAATGGTAAGGATACCATACTGCTGGATTGCCTCTGAAAAGCCAAGTCCCTGACTCATCACACCCATAACCGTACCACCGATCAGGTTGACAAACGTAATGATAAGACCTGCTGTTGCATCTCCCTTTACATACTTTGTAGCACCATCCATGGAACCAAAGAAACTGGATTCTTCCTGAATCTTATTTCTGCGGTCTCTCGCTTCCTTCTCTGTGATCGCACCGGTATTTAAGTCGGCGTCGATCGCCATCTGCTTACCAGGCATAGCATCCAGAGTGAAACGTGCTGTTACCTCTGCAACTCGCTCGGAACCTTTATTAATAACAACGAACTGGATAATAACGAGTATGATAAACACGATCATACCAATGACAAGATCACCACCACCAACGAACTGGCCAAACGTTGTGACAACATTACCAGGTGCTCCTGTTGAAAGGATCAGTCTGGTAGACGATACGTTCAGGGAAATTCTGAAAATAGTCGTGAACAGTAAAAGAGTCGGGAAGAAAGACATATCTAGTACTTCCTTCACGAACAAAGTATTAAACAATATAATCAAAGCAATCGCGATATTGATCGCGATCATTACATCCAATAAGGTGGAACTAATTGGAACAATGAAAAAAATGACAGCTGCAAGCAAATATAGTGCGACACCGACGTCTGCTTTTTTCATGCCTTTTCCTCCTTAGTCTATCTCTCAAATTATTTTTCTCTCATATTGTAAACCATTGCAAGGATCTCGGCAACTGCCTGATACAATTCCGGTGGAATTTCCTGCCCGATATCCACGTTTGCATACAACATTCGCGCAAGTGGTTTATTCTCCACAATCTCAATATGATGTTCCCTGGCAGCCTCTTTGATTTTCTGTGCCAGATAATCTTCTCCCTTTGCAAGAACGACCGGTGCTTTTGAAGTCTCTGCATCATACTTGATCGCAACCGCAAAGTGAGTCGGGTTTGTGATGACAACGTCCGCTTTGGGAACGTCCTGCATCATACGTCTTCTGGAAGCCTCGCGCATACGCTGTCTCTGTCTGCCCTTGATTTCCGGATTACCCTCTGTATTTTTAAACTCGTCTTTCACTTCCTGCTTGGTCATCTTCATATCTTCATTAAAACGATACTTCTGATAAATAAAATCTGCCAGACCAATGACTAAATAGACGAGACTGATTTTCAAACCTGCATTAATGATCACCGTTCCGCAAAGCAGGATTGCCTGCATCAAAGGGATCTCATAAAGTATAAAAATATCCTGCGCATTCCCTTTAATTGAGGTATATGCAACATAGATGATCACAAAAATTTTTAAAATGGATTTAATCAGTTCAAAAATAGAATCCTTGGAAAAAATCCTCTTAAATCCATTGATTGGATTAAACTTGTCAAACTTTGGCTGTAAGGGTTTGCCTGTTACTTTCCAACCAACCTGTATCACACTGATTAAGGCTGTTACGATAAAACCAAATGCAAAGAAAGGCGCACAGGTAATTAAAATCTGTATCAGTACATCTGACAGCAGCGACGAGACAGACTTGGCAGTCACATCCACTGCATTTTCTTTCACAAAATCAGGAATCCGCCCATAAAAATCAGTAAATCCATTCATGAGCCTGTTTCCTACAAATGATATAAAAATTTTTAAAACAAGAAATAAAACGATAAGATCAAATGCCGCCGTCAGCTCCTTGCTTTTTGCGACTTTACCATCCTCTCTTGCTTCCCTCAGTTTCTTTGCAGTCGCCGGCTCTGTTTTCTCACCGCCGGGACCATCTTTTGCAAACCACTGAAGGTTCCATTCCATGATCAAATGCAACTGTGTCTGCTGTTCCAAGTTCCTACATTCCTTTATATTTAATCCGTGTCATCCTCAATACATGCCTTCTATAAAAAGCACCATCAGTTTTTTCATTTCAGTAAAAATGAAATTTGCCACACTTGGCAGCAGCGTGACGGTCAGAAATAACACAACAAATCCTACCAGAATCTTCATCTGCATACCGACCGCAAACATATTCATCTGCGGCGAAACCTTCGCCATGATACCAAGGATACAGTTTAAGATCATAATGCATGCAAACACCGGTAAAATAATCCGGAATGCGATCACAAACATATCCCCCATATAAGTCGTCATGGATTTCATCAGATGATTCCAGTCAAATACCTGACCATTGATCGGTATGACTGTAAATGCATCAATAAAGGCTCTTAAAATATAATGATGCATGTCTGTCACGACTAAAAGCATCAGAATAAAGTAATTATACAGATTTCCTGTCAAAGTTACCTGCGCATTATTGATCGGGTCAAATTCGGTTGCCATTGAAAGACCGATATCCATATCAATAATATTACCCGCAAATAAAATAATGGAATTACAAACGTTTGCAGCAAGTCCAATCAGCAACCCTGTAATTCCCTCTTTTAAAACAATGACTGCATATCCTATAAGTCCTGTATATTCGATCTGTGAAAAATCTGCAAAACCATACACAAGCAGTGTAATGAAAGCAGATAACCCTATTTTCACCTGATTCGGTACATTTGCCATTCCATAAAATGGCGCAATATAGATAAAACAGGATACACGAACAAGTATTAAGATAAAAATTTCAAAATTTTCTAATGAAAACGAATACTGCACCATATGTCAAACCTATCCAAGATACAAACTGAAGTTCGACCATAAGGTCGTCACAAATCCTGACAACTGGTTCAAAATCCATGAACCAAAGATCATCATTCCAATAAAAACTGCAAGAATCTTTGGTACAAACGTAAGTGTCTGCTCCTGAATGGATGTCACTGTCTGAAAAATACTGATAATCAAACCGACTACCAGTGAGATTAACAAAACAGGCGCACTACAGATAATAATGTAATAAATAGCCTCTCTTGCAATATCAAGAACCTGTCCTTCTGTTATCATATCTACTCACCTCAGATTCCACTAATAAAACGTTTTTACAAGACTTCCGATCACAAGATCCCATCCATCTGCCAGAATAAAAAGCAGTATCTTAAATGGAAGCGAGATCGTCGTCGGCGGTAACATCATCATACCCATAGACATCAGCACGGATGCCACGACCATATCGATTACGATAAACGGAATATAAATCACAAAACCGATAATAAATGCAGCTCTTAATTCACTTAAGATAAATGCCGGAACCAGTGTTGTCATCGGAACATCATCATAACTGTCGTAAGTCTCATTCGAGATATCAACGAACAGTTTTAAATCCTTTTCCTGTGTCTGCCCATACATAAACTCCCGAAGCGGTCCCTGTGCAATCGTAAAAGCTTCCTCGGTAGTGATCTCACCCTGATCTAACGGCTGTATCGCCTCCGTGTTGATCTGCTGAAACGTCGGCCACATAATGAAAAATGTCAAAAACAAAGCCAATGCGATCAACACCTGATTCGGTGGTGCTGTCTGCGTTCCAATCGCGGTACGCAGGAAATGCAATACAATGATAATTCTTGTATAGGATGTCAGCATGATCAGTATCGAAGGCGCCAGTGATAAAATTGTCAATACAAGAAGCATTTTCACTGGTGCTGATAAAGAGCCACCATCATTGTTATATGAAATTGTCAAACCATTTGTGTTATCCTCTACCGCGCGCGCTGCACTCTCTGTTGAATCCGTATTGGTAAAATCCGTAATACTGTCCGGGTCCATGGAAGCTGCATATACAGTGGAGCCTCCTATCGACAATGACAATGTCAGCACCAGTACAACCGCAGCTACGATAAACGATACCATACAATATGTTTTTTTAGCCTTTGTCATAATTAAAACCTATTTCTTTGGAAAATGTTTTTTCATGCGTTCTAAAATCTCATGAAAATTTTCCTGTGCAGCCTTTCCATCCATTGGAAACTTATTCTGCATTGCGGAAAAATCAGGTATTTCACTGAGCTGTTCTTCTGTAAGCTGTGTCAGTAAAGTGACTTCATCCTTACCAACTGCAACCACAAGATAAACCTCTCCTGCCTTCACAATCGCAATGAACTTATTATTTCCAACACGTATTGATTCCACAATCTGTAAATTCTTGTTGACCAGATTCGTCTTCTGATAATTGCCGATCCACTTCGTTGTATAAAACGTGATGAACAGGACAACAATAAAAATGATCAATACGCCTATGAGTTGAAGGAAACTGCCCAATGCAGAACTGAGTAATATCATATTAACCTACAACTTTTTTTACTGCTTCAAGAACTCGCTCTGCCTGAAATGGTTTTACGATAAAGTCTTTTGCTCCTGCCTGAATTGCCTCGATAACCATTGCCTGCTGTCCCATTGCAGAACACATAATGATCTTTGCACCTGGATCTAATGCTTTGATCTTCTTTAATGCTTCGATTCCATCCATCTCAGGCATTGTGATATCCATTAATACAAGATCTGGTTTTACTTCCGGATATTTTTCAACTGCTTTCTGTCCGTTTTCAGCTTCGGCAGCGATCTCATAACCATTCTTAGTTAAAATATCCTTAATCATCATTCTCATAAATGCTGCGTCATCACAAATCATTACTTTAGCCATATTATTTGTTTCTCCTCTTCTTTCCTATCTTATTTTACAATCTCGGTGATTCTCACACCAAAACTTTCTTCAATTACTACGACTTCACCCTTGGCAACGTATTTTCCGTTTACAAGAATATCTATTGGTTCACCGGCGATTCGATTCAACTCAATGATCGTACCAGGTGCGAAATCCAAAATTTCATGGATCGACTTTGTAGTTCTTCCAAGCTCCACAGTCACTTCAAGCGGCACATCCATAATAAGACCGATATTCTCCGCCCCTGCAACCTGTGCAATGTTTGGATTAAAAGCCTGAAACTGTGCCGGCTGAACATTAACCGGCTGTGTATACATCTGATTCATATTCGGTGCCATCATCGGCTGTCCCATCATTGGCTGTCCCATCATTGGCTGACCCATCATTGGTTGTCCCATCTGCTGATCCATAACCTGCTGTCCTCCCATTGGCTGACCCATCTGCTGATTCATCTGAGGCTGAGGTGCTGCGGATTGTCCGCCTGCCTTCTTCTCTGTATCATTTGATGTTGATTCAGAATCTGCTTCCATATTCTTCGTGATATTTGCACACATCTCTTTTGCAAAGGAAATCGGATATAACTGCATAATCTCACTGTCAACAAGATCGCCAATCTCCATTTTGAATGCAATCTTTACAAATGAACCTGATAAAAATTCATCAATTGCTCTCTCATCAATGCTTTCCTTCAGATCAATAAGATCTGCGACTGGTGGACTGATATCAATCTTCTTATTCAGCATGGAAGAAAGGGAAGTTGCCGCAGAACCCATCATCTGGTTCATCGCCTCGCTGATCGCACTCAAATGCAATTCTCCTAACTCTCCGTCTGTGTTCGTACCATCGCCGCCCATCATCAGGTCTGTGATGACTTTCACATCATGCTCTTTTAAAACAAGAATATTGCTTCCGTCTAATCCAACTGTATACGCTATCCGAATAAATACACACGGCTTCTCATATGCATCGCAGATATCGCTCCACGTTGCAAAGGAAACAACCGGTGTCGAAATTTCTACCTTACGGTTAACAAGGGAAAACAATGTTGTAGCTGCTGTACCCATACTGATATTGGCAATCTCGCCAATTGCGTCTTTTTCCGCACTTGTCAGCAGATCATCCTGATCTGCATTATCCTCTGGGGAATTCAGCAATGCTTTGATTTCTTCCTGTGATAAAACACCATCCATTACTACTGCTCCTCTCTTACCACTGATGTAACTCTTACTGCATAATTATCGCCGACAGCTCCCGGCAGAGCAGTAAATTTTTTAATATTTCCGACAAATATATTCAAATCCTGATTCACATTCGAATCCAATCGGATAATATCTCCAACCTGAAGATTCACAAAATCATCCACTGAAATCGTACTCGTACCCAAAACTGCTTTCACAGGGATCTTCGCTTTTGAGATCAAAGCCTCGATTGCATCTGTGTACTGCGTATCATCGCGTTCCTGAAGATTGGAATACCAGAACTTCGTATTCAGCTTGTCCATGACACTTTCCAATGTCAGATACGGAAGACAGATATTCATAAGACCTTCCACATCGCCAATCTTGATATGTAATGTCACTAATGCAATCATCTCTGTCGGTGAAATGATCTGTGCGAACTGGGAATTCGTCTCAATCCTTTCCAGCCGCGGACTAATCTCACAGACGCTCGACCAAGGTTCCGGGAGAAGGCTTACACATACATTGTAAATTCTCTCCAGAATCAGAAGCTCGATCTCCGAGAAATCTCTCGGCTTATCAAGTGGTGCACCAACACCTCCGAGCATTCGATCCACGATCGCATATCCTAAATTATCAGCAAGTTCAATAATAATGCTGCCACTCAAAGGCGATACATTCACCAATCCAAGTAAAACCGGATTCGACAGCGCATTCGTAAATTCAGAATAAGTTACTGCCTCTGAATTCATCACCTCTACCTGAACTGTTTTCCTCAAATAGACAGGCAGGTTCGTTGAAAGAAGTCTTCCATAATGTTCAAAAATGATTTCCAACGTACGCAAATGCTCTTTCGAGAACTTTGCCGGACGGGTAAAATCATAATTTTTCACTTGTTTTTCGTCTTTTTCTTTCATGTCCTCAGCATCAAGCTCTCCACTGCTCAATGCCTGCAGAAGACTATCTATCTCATTTTGAGATAAGACTTCACCCATTCTCTTTCACCACCTAGCATTCTAATTTACTGCGTATTTACACTGGAGAAACTTACCCCAACGATAAAGTCAGAACCGAACATCTCCTGCAGATCTTCGAGAATAGCATCTTTAACGCTCTGCTCGTCCTCCCGGAACTGTTCCATTGTATATCCGGAAACAATGGTATTGATATCATTTTTGATCAATGTTTCCTTCGCTTTCAATCCTTCCGTACCTATGCTCTTGTATCCGTCACTCTTTGTATTCAGTGACAAACCGATAGAAAATACAGCTACATGGTCTTTTCCATCGCCGCTTGGACTTAAGTTGACGGTAAAGCTGGCTTCAATATCATAAACTTCAATGTCTTCCACCGGAACTGCAGAAGTATCTTTGTTGCCACCGTCCTCTAATTCCAGATCAATTGCCGATGCGATCTTGTCGATCAGCTGATTGGATTTTCTTGTCTGTGGAATGATCGTAAAAGCAAGAATAGCAGTCAATACGAGATTCACCAGCACTAATGCAAGGATAATTACTGTCATCAGATTCTTTTTCATTGTCTGTGCCTTTCTTTTATTAATTTATTTCAGAATAATAGGAATTATAAATCTTAATCTCAACACGTCTGTTCCGTGCCCTTCCTTCCGGTGTGGAGTTGTCCGCAATCGGTACATATTCCCCTCGTCCGGATGACTTGATATGCGAAGGTTCTATCGTCGTGATATCACGCATGTAATCCGCGACATACAAAGCACGATACATCGAAAGCACATCATTGTTCTCATATTTTGAAGAATGCGTGAACGGAACATTATCCGTATGTCCCTCTATCTCTATCATGTTCTGCTGATAACTCTGAAGAATCTTTCCAATCTTATCCATCAAAGGATAGGCTTCTGACTTGATCTCAGATTTTCCGGAATCAAACAGCACTGCACCATTTAAATTCAACAGCACATATTCCGCATTAAAATCGATTTCCACCTGATCCTGTATGCCATATTGTGCTACAAGATCCTGCACCTGCTCTGCCATCTGTTCTGACTCGGCAAGCGCTTCTTCTTTATACTCTTCCGCAACATCTGAACTTTCTGATGTATCATCTGTCGTCTGCGTATTTGCCATCTGATTATAATAGATGTCATACATCTGTAACTGGCTCACGCCGGAAGAAACCATCTCACCATCTCCGATGGAAGCTCCACCACTCGGCAGAATACTAAAGCTGCTCTGCAAAGATGCAATCACCATCTCAAACTTCTCAGCATCCACTGTTGACATAGAAAACAGTAAAACGAAAAAGCAAAGAAGTAAATTCATAAGATCACTAAACGTCGCCATCCATGCCGGAGCGCCTGCCGGTGCTTCTTCTGTCTTCTTTCTTGCCACTATGCTTCACCTCCGGCTGCTTCATCACCTTCTCCGAGACTTCCTACTGCCTGTGGTGTCAGGAATGATTTCAGCTTTTCTTCAATGACACGCGGATTTTCACCTGCCTGAATGGAAAGCAATCCTTCCACGATCATTTCTTTTATTGCAACTTCTCTCTCATTATTCACCTTAAGCTTTGACGCAGTTGGATTACAAAGCCAGTTGGCGATCAATGAACCATATAATGTAGTGACCAGGGCAACCGACATAGCCGGTCCGATACTCGATGCATCTTCCAGATTCCTAAGCATGTTAATAAGACCGATCAGCGTACCGATCATACCCCATGCAGGACCTAATTCTGCCCATTTCTCCCAGAATGCGATTACTTTCTTATGTCTTTCTTCCATACAGGACAGGCTTGTCTCCATGATGCCACGCACCAGTTCCGGATCCGTACCATCCACAACAAGCATTACGCCCTTTTTCATAAAATCGTCTTCAATATCATTGGCTGCTTCCTCTAATGCGAGCAAGCCTTCTTTTCTTGCCACATTCGAGAGATCAATGATCTTTTTGATTGTCTCTGCCGGATCTTCTGCCTTTTCCTTGAAGGTAAGTGTAATACCCTTCAGTCCGTTAATGAAATCCGGTAACTTGTGTGCTGCCAGTACACCGGAGATAGAACCTCCGACTGTTATGATGATAGACGCCGAATCAACCATGTTTTTCAAAGCTTCAAATCCACCATTACTGAAAACACCGAATACAAACATTACTGCGCCGAGTATTATACCGGCTAAAGATGCGATATCCATATCTTCCACCTGCCATCCTTGTTAATATATTTAAAATTTAATTCTCATTTTCTGCTTTAAATCCAGTTTCCATAATTTCCCGCTTATATGATTTTACTAAACTTTTTATCTGTTGTCTACTTTCTTTTACAATTATTTTGCGTCCTGTCGTGAAAGTGATCACGGTATCCGGTGTTTCTTCGACAAGTTCGATCAGATCCGCATTCACCAAAATCTGTGTACCATTTAATCTTGTCACTTCGATCATAGTGTTCATCCTTTCCTTATTGTTAACAGACAATGAAAACAATGAAACAATGTTTAGTATACCATATCTTGTTATAGTATGGAACATATTTACTAAATAATCGTTACTTTTTTTATACTATTTCTATTCAGGGAGGAATCTATAACGTTTTATAGATTCCCCCATTCAGTTTATATTATCGTTTTAAGTTTACAAGTTCCTCTAATAATGTATCGGAAGTTGTAATAACACGGGAGTTTGCCTGGAAACCACGCTGTGTTGTGATCATGGACGTAAACTCTGAGGAAAGGTCTACGTTCGACATTTCCAGCTCGCCGGTTGTCATGGAAGATCCGTCTGCAGAAATCTCCACACCGATGCCATCAAATTCACCGGAGTTTAAGGTTGTGCGGTAGCAGCTCTCTCCGACTTTCTCAAGACCGGATGCGTTGGAGAACTGTGCAACTGCGATCTGTCCCAACAATTCCGTATTACCATTGTCGTATGTACCATAGATACGTCCGTTTGTGTCAATGGAGATACCTGTCATTGCACCAAGCTTGCGTCCTTTTCCGGTTGTACCGTCCACTGCTCCGGCATCTGCACCGATCGTGGATTTACCGCTGTTGTTGTAGTTTAAGCACTGGGTAAAATCTACATTGATATTTGCAAAGTTTCCATTGGCATTTAAGCTTGTAGTGTTCAGGTTCAATTCCACACTCTTATCTGTTCCACCACCAATGCTGCTAAACTTTCCATCCTCTGTATTGAATTTCAATAAATTAGTCGCACTTTTCTTTACAACCTGATAGGAATGTGTTCCATCTGCATTTGTAACATCTTTAAAGACATAATCAGTATTTCCGGCAGCAATACTGTTCTGAATATTTTTCAAATTTCCATCTGAAACGCCGAAAACATCTTTGATTGTTTTACCAGTATCGACACCAGCCTTTGAAATCGTTCCATTTGCATTAACTGTTACTTCAGCACCATCTGTATCATCCGTTAATTTTCCTGTTGCAGGATTATAAGTATATCCGCAGCCTGCCAAAGTTGTTGAATAAGAAGCAACTGTTGTCTCTGTATCTGTATTACCAAAGATTTCCTTCATCTGTGCCTGTGTGAATCCTTCAGTAATATTTTTATTATTGCTATCTAAAATAGATGTCAGCTCTACTGTATACTCTCCATCCTTTGCAGTTGCCTTGATTGCAAATTTTGCGGTGTACTGATAGCCAAGATTATCGTAAAAGTTAAGATTCATAACTTTTCCGGCATCACTCTTAACATCCGCATCATTCTCATCCAGCACACCAGCGATGGTAGCCTGTGTGGTTGCTTCCGGTGCAGAAGTCAGGTTCTTCTCCTGCATGATACGGAGTGCCGAAACAGTATCCTTACGGATTTCACCTGTTGTCTCGTCAACCTGCCATCCCATAACCGTATAACCTGTTGAGGACATACATAAGTTACCGGAACCGTCTACATAGAAAGAACCGGAACGGGTAAATACATTCTCAGAACCATTGTTTACAATAAAGAAGTTTGTTGAGTTTTTATCGGTCAGACGGATATCAAATGGATTTCCGGTTGTCTCAGATGCACCTGCAGAAGTGATGCTGACTTTGGTTGCTGCCGCAGTTGTACCGAGACCAATCTGTTTTGCATTGACACCGCCGGTACCGGTTGTTGCGTTTGCTCCGGATGCATTCGAAGTGGTCTGATATAAGATATCACTGAATGTTACGGAAGAAGATTTAAAAGCTACTGTGTTGACGTTGGCGATATTGTTACCGATCACGTCCATTCTTGTCTGATGTGTCTTTAAACCTGACACAGCAGAGTACATTGATCTCATCATAATGAAATGACCTCCTAAAGTTCTTTTGGCGCAGGGTGTCTGGTTTCTTCTGTCAGTCAGAAACCATTTGCTCCCCTAAGGTCCAGCTACATAATTACTGCGCCATCAATATTGGTATAAATGTTATCATCTGATTCGTTCTGATCCATTGCTGTCACAACAGTTTTGTTTGGAACATTCACAATGAACGCCAGTGAATCCACGATAACGAGTGACTCACGAATTCCCTTTTCACTTGCTTTTTGAACTCCACTCTCCAGCCGTTCGCTCTGTTCTTTTGACAGATTGATCTTTCTGTTCTCCAGTCTCATGGAGGCATGTTTGGAAAATTTCAGTTCCAAGCTCTCAGAAACATCCTGTTTCTGTTTTAAAATTTCCTCAAAGGACAATCCCGATGCATTGACTGTGGAATTTCCTTTTCCAGTACCAAGATAACGGTCCGTGATCTGTTCAATCGAAGTGAATTGGTTATTAATTTTATTCATAACCCCATCTCCTGTTACTCTGTCCTGTCTGAACTGTTATCTGTTGTATCTCCTGATCCTGCACTTCCTGTTTCTTCTGTTTTGTCTGTACTATCAGATTTGTCTGTGCTATCCGTCTTGCCTGTGCTGTCAGCTTTGTCTGTACTGTCAGTCTTGTCTGTGCTGTCAGTCTTGTCTGTGCTGTCAGTCTTGTCTGTTCCCTCCGCTTTGTCAGATTTGTCTGTTTTGTCAGATCCATCTGCAGATTCGTTTGCCTTGATCAGTTCTTTTAATCTTGCCTCAAGTTCTTCAAACTTCTTCCAGGAATCTTTGGAAACGAATTTCTTCTGGTAATCGCTCAGTCCATCATACATCTTACGGATGCTCTCAATATCATCCTTGTTTGCAAGCGAGATTGAATTTTTGGATGGCAGTAATGAAATTGCGGATTTAATTGTCTCTGCAAGTGTCACTGCTTCCATATAATCTGCATCTGCAACAGTATCCAGATCCTTCAGGTTGTAAAGTCCATCATTGACAGAAAGAAATGTCTCGCCGTTTTTGTGAAGTACATAATCACAGGTTCCTGCGATATAGCTTGTCTCTCCTGTTGTAGATGAAGTCACTTTCATGATGACATACTTGCCAACCAGATCATTTGCCGAAGAAGCCTCGATCGTACTCTGCACACTAAGCTGTGACTCCAACTGTGAGAAGGTCGCAAGCTGTGCAATATACTCGGTATTACTTGTCGGTTCCAACGGATCCTGATACTGCATCTCGGCACATAGGATCTGCAGGAACTGGTCATAGCCAAGCTCGTTGGTCTTTTCATCTTTCTCGGACGATTTTGTTGATTTACTGCCTGTACCGGTAGTCTCATCTATAAATTTTCCATCTTTTACCTGCTGAATTAACGCCATTGTCTCTCTCCTTTCTCAAAACTTATGCAGTGTAATCTACACTGTTTCCCTGTTCTGCCATCATTTTGGCTGCCAGCGTTTCTTCTTCCGACATCACGCCGGATAATTCACTTAAATCATTCAGATTTAATCTGCGGGTTCTGCCTTTTTCTTTTTCCTGCTGTTCACCCTGCTGTTTGTCACCCTCTGCATTCTGCTCAAGATTACGCTCAAACTCATGGCTTGCAACAGTCACTTCAACAGCATCCACTTTCACACCAGCCTGCTCTAAATTCTGTCTGAGTTCTACGGTCTGTGCTTCTAATGCTTCTTTTACGACTGCGTTCTGTGTCAGGATCTTTGCTGTCACTGCGCCTTCCTGCTCTGTCACCTTTAAAATGATTTTTCCAAGGTTCTGCGGGTTCAGCTGTAACTCCATGCTCGTCTTGTCATCTGTGAGAATGACTCTTGCAGACTCAACGATCTGGTCGATCACATCCTGCGTGTTGACCGTTTGTGGTAATGGCTCTGCTGTCTCTACGTTTGTGATCTCCTGTGCCACCTGATGCTGTGGTGTAACCACGGTCTCATTTGCTGCCGGAACGTTGCCTTTTGTGAATTTGAAACTGCTGTCTGTGTCAGAAGTATTCTTCTGTTCTCCGGAATCTTCTGTCTCGTTTTCCAAGTTCTGCGTTTTCGGAATGATTTCCTGCTCGGAAACATCCTCTGCCACATCAGATTGTGCTGTATCTTCTATGACTTCTGTCTGTTCTTTGACTGGTGCATTTTCCACTGCTTTTGTCTGACGTTTATCCTCCACCGTAATGTCCGGTGTCCGGGCAGCTGTATCTGCAATGGCTGTCTGCTCCGGTTCAACTGACGATGTGGTATTGTCCTGTGAAACTGTTTCTTCCACATTTGCCACAGTATCATCCGCTGCGAGAGCAACTGCTTTCTGGAATTCTTCAACATTCATTCCAAGTGCATTTAAAACATCTTTTCCAATGTCGTTCACACTCTGCAGTACGTTCACAAACTGTTCGCTGCATAAAAGCTGCTGTACGCTGTCTGCTCCGGTAAGTTCTGCTACAAGATTTGCAAGATTATTCTGATTGAGTAAATCCTGAAACTGAAGTCCAAGTGTCTGCATAGCCGCTTCGATAGCTTCGTCTGTCACGCCGAGTTCTTCTTTTAAAACTTCTTTGACGTCTTTTGTAAACTGCTCTAACTGCTCTTTTACTGTGTCATCAGATGTAACCTGCTTCGTCTCCGATGCAATGGTATTATCTTTGTACTGGTACTTCTGGTAATTGTCCGATACTGTATTGGTATCTTTTCCGGAAGCTGCAGTTTTTACAGTTTCGTTATGGTTGACATCCGCATAAGCTGCTGTCTGACGGTTGTTTGTCTGTTTCATCATAGTGCCAAAATCAACTTTTGCATTTGTACTTCTCGTGGTATTATCTGTGCCCTGTACGGACTGCGTATTTTGTGCCAACAGTTTTCCTAAATCGGAAATGGTTGTACCTGCCATATGGTCTCCTCCTTTCTTTAAGATATCGTATTGCTTTTTATCTATTCTGAAGGCTCCATGATCTCCGTTACTTTTGCTGCAGTATCGGAATTCATTTTGCCAAGAATATCGGCTCTGGACTGTGTATCCAGATTTGATAATATATCTGCTACCAATTGAAGGTTATCTGTCATTGTGTCAAAAATGGCTGCCGCCTCTTTCGGTTTCATGTTGGAATATGTTTTTACATAGTCATCCATCTGCTCATCCGTCAGCGTCTGCTCAACCACCTGTTTATAAAGAACTTCTGCATTTGCTGCGTCAATACTCTCGTAATATTCCTTATAATTACTTATATCGGGAGCATCATCGGAAAAGACAACATCCTCATACCATTTTTCTTTTTCCTGCTCAAACGCTGCCTCATTCTGCTTGTAAGTATCTAACTCTTTTGCTTTCTCCTCTAACTCTGCAATGTAGTCTGCATCCGAATTTGCACTGTTCTGTGCGTCAGCCAACTCAATCTCAAGTTCCTTGATCCGGTTGATCGCATCATCAAGATTCGTGTAAGCATACTGGCTGTCCTCTGTTGAGACCTCTTCCACAGCAGAATCCGGCAAAATCTTATTCAGATAAGGAACATCTTTGATCACCGGGGCAAGCACGCCTGAACCAAAGCCGCCAACATCTAATTTGATCAGCATTGCAAAGATTGCAAGCCAGATTAAAATAATAATGATAGTGACAAAGAAAACAAGGATTTTGCCACCGACGGTTTCTTCCTCGCCGTCTAAGTCATCTGCGTTTTTCTGTTTTTTCTTCTTTTTTTCCAGCTTCTTTGCTGCTTTTAACTGTTTTTTATCTAAAGTTTTATTTTCCTGTTGTAATTCTTCCTGTTGCATTTCATCTGCCATAATCTTATCCATGCCTTTCGTGTATATTGCCTTATCAGAGTTATGGTGTATCTGACATTCCCTCATGATAGGTGTAACTTACAAGTTCATCTATCTCTTTGTTCTCTGCATACTGCAGTTCCTGTTTAAACACTTCAAACGCCTGCTCTTTTAACTTCTCATGCGTTTTCCGTTCCATCATGACCTCATTTAACTTGGTTCTGGCAAGCTCCACATTTTTTTCCGCCACGTGCACATTCATCATCTGGCTGCGCTGCATGGTCTTCATGGCATCTACTGCCCGCTTGCACTCCTTGATCTTTGGAACATCAATCGTTCCGTTTACAAGCTTTCTTGCCTGACTTTCATAGCCAGCCTTGCGGAACATGATCTGCTGTAGCTTTGCCTGCTCATCCATCAGTTTTGCATTGGCAGTTCCATAGGCAATCTTTGCCTGACCTTCCATTTTCTCTTTGATATCCAAAATGCTTTGCATGCGGTATGCAAACTTTGCCATGTGAATCCTCCCTTAACTGCGGAGCATATGAACTGTATTTTAATCCTGAAAAAGTGCCCGGAGCAGATTGATCTCCTCATCAAACTGGAACTTCTCATCTGTCTTCTGTGTCAGAAAATCATTTACAGCATCAATTTTCCGGATCGCATAATCAATGTTTTTATTGGAACCGTTTTTGTATGCTCCAATGTTGATCAGATCTTCCGCCTCATTAAAAGTAGCAAGCACGTTTTTCAGTTTTCCTGCCAGTTCCTTATGTTCGGATGTTGCGATCGCACTCATTACCCTGGAAATACTCTGTAAAATGTCAATCGCCGGATAATGGTTTTTATGTCCTAACTTTCTCGACAACATAATATGACCGTCCAAGATACTTCTTGCGGTATCGGTGATCGGCTCGTTAAAATCATCACCATCTACTAAAACGGTATAAAGTCCTGTGATAGAACCCTTATCTGAAGTTCCGGCACGCTCTAAAAGCTTCGGCATTTCGGAATATACACTCGGTGGATATCCCCTTGTAACCGGAGGCTCCCCGGATGCCAGTCCAATCTCCCTCTGTGCCATGGAAAAACGTGTCAGGGAGTCCATCATGAGCAGAACATCTTTGCCCTGATCCCTGAAATACTCTGCGATCGCTGTCGCGGTCATTGCTGCTTTCTTACGAATCAGTGCTGGTTTATCTGAAGTTGCCACAACTACGACAGAACGCTTCATACCTTCTTCTCCAAGGTCACGCTCCACGAATTCACGCACCTCACGACCACGCTCACCAATTAACGCGATAACATTGATATCTGCCTTTGTATTCCGGGCAAACATACCAAGCAGGGTACTTTTTCCAACACCGGAACCTGCAAAAATTCCGATACGCTGTCCTTTTCCAACTGTGATAAGACCATCTACTGCCTTAACCCCCAGTGGAAGCACTTCACTGATGATTTTTCTTGCCATCGGGTCCGGCGGCGCTGCATCTACCGGATATTCACAGAGTGCACCGATTGTATCGGTGTCTGTCGGGCGGCCGACACCATCTAACGTATGTCCTAATAGTTCATTTCCTACAGAGACAGATAAAGGATGCCCCGTATTTTCCACGATACATCCTACTCCAATTCCTTCCACGCTGTCATAAGGCATTAAAAGTAGTCTCTTATCCCTGAAACCCACAACCTCAGCCATTACCACTGTGTCTGTTTCTTCATCAATGATAATTCTGCATAAGTCATTCAGTTTTGCATCCGGACCAACAGATTCAATTGTCAGACCTACAATTTTCACAACTTTTCCAAGCCGCTTAAAATAGGTGTTCTCTGCCAGCCGTAAATACTTGTTATACCTGCTATCCACTTTCAACCATCCTTATAAGCATAGTGATTTTATATCTTTTATAAGATTTTCAAGCTGTACCCCAAGGCTGCAGTCGAATACTCCAGAGTCCGTCTCGATCACACAGGAATTGCCGTCCATAGAGGAATCTGCCACAATCTCGATCCCAATGCCGCTTCCTACGCGTTCAATGATCTCCTCTTTGTGGTTCTCTAAAAACTTCACATTGCTTCCTGCAACTTTGATACGAAACTCCTTGTCTCCTTCGATATTCAGGATTGCATCCTCAATGAGATACATCAAAATATGCTTTTTATTATCAAACTGAATATGGAACACTTTGTTGAAGACCTCTAAGATCACATCCACAAGGTCTTTTTCCATATTTTTCTGTTTTTCCCGAAACTCTGTCTGAAGCATTTCCTGCTGATTTTGAAATTCACTCTGCAGTTCGTCGCGTTTCGCACTAAATTCTGCTTCCAGACTCTGTCTGCCTTCCTGATAGCCAGCGTTTTTTGCTTCTTCCCTGACTTGTTCGGCATCCTGCTTCGCCTGTTGTAAAATTGCATCTGCCTGTGCCTGCGCGTCCGCTAAAATCTTTTCTGCTTCTTTTCTTGCTTCTTCTGTATGGTCGATCTCCTCCACATAATCAGTGTCCGGGCCGACGATTCCGGCTGCGAAGCCGTCCTCATCCACCTTCTTCTGTTCTATGCTGTGGAGCTTTGCCATTTGTTCTAAACGTTTTTCTACAATATCATTGGAATTAATGATACGTTTTTTATCCGGCTCATTGTGCACGAAATATTGTTTGTAAAGATTAGGCAATAATCTCGTCACCTCCGCCTCTTGAAATTACGATCTCTCCTGCATCTTCAAGCTTACGGATCACGCTGACGATCTTCTGCTGTGCTTCCTCAACATCCTTCATACGAACAGGTCCCATGAATTCCATATCCTCTTTGATCATGGCAGCCAAACGTTTTGACAGGTTGTTAAAGATTGCATTCTGAACATCTTCGTTTGCACCCTTCAATGCAATTCCAAGATCTGAGTTCTCAACATCACGAAGAACACGCTGGATTGCTCTGTCGTCAAGAAGAAGGATATCCTCAAATACGAACATCTTCTTACGGATCTCATCTGCAAGTTCTGGCTCTTCAATCTCAAGAGATTCCATAATATGTTTCTCTGTAGAACGGTCTACTGTATTCAAAATATTTACGATCGCATCGACACCACCAACGATCGTGTAATCCTGGTTGACCAGAGAAGAAAGTCTTCTTTCTAACACTCGCTCCACCTCTTTGATGACATCCGGTGATGTACGATCCATCATTGCGATTCTCTTGGCAACATCCGCCTGTTTTTCCGGTGGAAGTGCTCCTAATACCATTGCCGCCTGTGCTGCGGTCAGATAGGATAAGATCATTGCAATGGTCTGTGGATGTTCATCCTGGATAAAGTTCAAAAGCTGGCTCGGATCTGTCTTACGCACAAACTCGAATGGGCGAACCTGCAAGGAAGCAGTCAGCTTGGAAATTACCTCCTGCGCTTTCTCCTGTCCTAATGCCTTGTCTAAAAGTTCTTTTGCATATCCGATACCGCCCTCTGCGATGTACTGCTGTGCCAGACATACCTGGTAAAATTCGTTTAATATATCTTCTTTTACCTGTGGAGATACGCTTCTTGTATTGGCGATCTCCAAAGTCAGTTCTTCTATTTCTTCTTCTTTCAGATGTTTAAAAATATCTGCGGAACGTTCAGGTCCTAAGGTGATCAGCAAAATTGCCGCCTTCTGAACGCCATTGTAATCTGCGGTTGCCATATTCTACTCCCACTCCTCATTCAGCCAGTTTCTAAGCAAAGAAGCCGCTGCTTCCGGATTTTCTTCCACGAATTTTTCAATCAGTATTCTTGTCTCGGACTTCTCATTAAATCCGATATCCTGCAATGCGTCTGCTGATTCCTTTGTAGATTCAAGCAGGGATTCCACGGAAAGCTCTGGTTCCGGCTCCACCACTTTTTCTTTTCTTGTACTGCGGAATACTACATAACCCAACAGTGCAAAGATCAATACTGCAAGGATGATCTGTAAGTAATCTGATATTGTACGTGAGCTTCCCTTGCTGTACTGGAACATCGGCTGATTGTATGCAATGATCGTAATGTTGCTCTCCGGAACACCAGTTGCATTTGAGATCAATGTGTAAAGATCCTGGTCTACTGCTGTCTTGACCGGTTCACTGTTTGCTGCCACATACTCGTCAAAGGTCATGTTGTCGAGTTCTCCGGCTGCACGCAGTGTATCTTCATCATAAATCACATAATTCGTAGCTACCGCGGAAATGGAAGAACCGTCATAATTAACGGTTCCAACCGCCGGTGTTGTCGTCGTGATCTTCTCGTTATTCTGGTAATTTGTATTCGTCTCAGACACACTGGAACTTGTGTAATCATTATCTTCCAATACATAAGTCGTATCATCGTCATTGGAATCGGTTCCCGGTGTTGCCGCTGCTCCGCCAACCGCATTTGATTCATACTCACTCTTAGAACCGACCATACCATTTGTCTGTCCATCCGGCGCATAATACTCATGTGTGGATTCTGTGGTCTGGTCAAAGTTCATTGCAAGATTCAGACCGACCTCCACATTATCAAAAAGTTCAGATCCAACAAGGACATCTTTTACCTGTCCTTTTACCTGATTCTCTGCTTTTGTCTTTAATGATAACTGTGTATTGGCATTTCCGGTTACCGATGTCTCGTCCTCACCCGAATAGAGAACATTCATAGCACTGTCTAAAATCCGCACATTCTTTGTGTCGTCATTTCCAACGTTCGCCGCAAGATATTTTGCAAGTCCGGCCGCCTGTTCCTCATCCATTGTTCCGTTCAACGTCAGAATAACTGTGACATAAGCCTGCTCACCTTTTGAGAGAATGGTTCCGTCCTCATCCGGCAGGTCTAAGGTCACCGCCGCTGCCTCTACATTCGAAAACGTCTCTAACTTCTCAGCATAGTATTCTTCCAGATATAACTTGTATTTCTTTGTCTTATCCGCCTCTGTGGAACTGAAACCGCCGTCAAACACATCGCTTAAGTTTGTACCGCTTGTTGGAATATCATTCGTTCCAAGTACAATCGAAGCGTTGGCATAATCTTTTTCGTTTACCTTAAAAGCAAGTCCGTCGGTTGAAAGCTCATAAGAGATTCCTTCCGAATCAAGAATGCTCTTGACCTGTCCCGATTCCGCTGTTGTCTCGCAGGTAACTAATGTTACCATGTTCGGTTTGGAAACGACCGCCGCTAAAATTGCAAGTGCTACAAGCACGACCGCAACAATACTGATCAGCAGCGTTTTCTGCTTTGTGTTGAATTTTTTCCACCATTCAAGAATTTTATCTAAAACCTTTTGTACCTGTTCCGGCATTTTCTCTAACCTCGTTCACTAAATTTGCATATTCATGATTTCTTTGTATGCATCTATGATCTTATCTCTTACTGCAACTGTATACTGGATCGCAGTGAGTGCTTTGGTCTGTGCCGTTGTCAGATCATGTGTATTCTCTGCCTGTCCTAATGCAAAACGGATTGCCTCAGACTGTGCATTGTTCTGAAGATCATTCGTCTCTGAAACCATATTCATTGCAGAAGAAAGTACAGAGCTGAAGGAATCATCCTCTATTGCCACAAGCTGGTTCTTCTGTGCGATCTGATTCAGATAATCCGAACTAATATTTGTCAAGGAACTGATGTCCATATGTCATACCACCTTACTTATTGTTATTTTCCAATGGAAAGTCCGCTCTGTGCGATTGACTTTGCTGCTTCAAACGCTGTTGTATTTGCCTCATAGGCACGGGATGCATCAATGAGGTTTGTCATCTCTGTGACAGTATTCACATTCGGATAAGAGACATAACCGTTCTCATCTGCATCCGGGTTCGACGGATCATATTCCATAATAAAATCCGTCTCAGTATCTTCCTTCACTGAAGAAACCTTCACACCATTGCCGACGAACTTTGCTCTTGCGCTCTGGTAATACTGTGTAAAAGGTGTGATCTCTTTCTCTGCAAATGTTACGATCTTTCTTCTGTATGGTGTTCCGTCTTCTGTTCTTGTTGTATTCACGTTTGCGATATTCTCTGCAATCGTATCCATGCGGAAACGCTCTGCCGTCATACCGGAAGCGCTGATATTAAAAGCCTGGAATAAAGCCATTTTTATCCTCCTGTAGTCTTATTCTGTCTTTACTTTAATACTGCCTGCATTCTTGTAAAATCAGATGTTATACTGTTTGTAAGTGCCTGATACCGGATCGTCTCCGATGCCAGTTCCACATTCTCCGTATCCGGGTCAACATTGTTCCGGTCCAGACGGTAGGAATAATTTGAAGAATCGGTATAAGTCGATACATTCAGATCTGATAAATCTGTATTCAATGCACGTACTTTCTTATCTAATGCTGTATACTTGGAATGTCCTAATTCTCTCTGTAAAACAGATTCAAAGTCCACTTCCTGTCTCTTATATCCCGGCGTATCTACATTTGCCAGGTTGTTCATGATTGCTGTTTCACGAAGCCAGCTTGCATCCGCCGCTTTATCTAACACATTAATATAGTCAAATGCGTTCGTTGTAAACATACACATTCTCCTTCCAATTTACATAATTCTACAGTGATCTAGTACTTATTATAAAGAATAAATACAAAAACACAAGTATTTTTTTGCCATTTTTGACATATATTGTAGTTTTTTGTTTTCTGCAACACCACATTATGTTTTCAACTACATATATAAGTGCATTATTTTTCCGATTTATCTGCACTGCAAGAAAAAAAAGGAATTCTATAGTCCTCTATAAAATCCCTTTTTCTTTGTAAATCCATTTATTTTATATTATTTTCTTTCTTAATGTTCTCAAGTTCATCAAACACAAAATCATTCAAAACTTTAATGTAAGTTCCCTTCATACCGGAAGATCTTGACTCGATGACTCCCGCACTCTCAAACTTACGGAGTGCATTGACAATTACAGATCTTGTAATGCCAACACGGTCTGCAATCTTGCTTGCTACGAGGATTCCTTCCTTGCCGTCCATCTCTTCAAAGATATGTGTAATGGCTTCTAACTCAGAAAATGAAAGTGTGCTGATCGCTGATTTTACGATCTGGATCTTTCTGGTCTCCTCTGCATTCTCCTCATTTACGGAACGCATCATCTCAAGTCCTACTACCGTTGTTCCATACTCACTTAAAATGATATCATCAATATCATACGGATCATTCTCGCGGTATACGAATAATGTTCCTAAACGTTCTCCTGCAATATCAATTGGTGTAATGATCGCAGTGTACTTTTTAATATCATTCACAAATCCCAATGTTTCAAGATTGACATTCTCTTTTGTGGAGAGGATTCCAAGCAGTCGTTCATTCAATAAAGGGTCAATAAATCCGCCGACTTCATCAACGATCAGTTCCCGGATCTCCTCGACACCGCTTGTAAGTCCGGTTCCCAATACTTTTCCTTTTTTACTGATAACTAAGATGTTGGATTTTAAAATTTCTTTCAATACATCGCAGATATCATTAAAAACTACTTTTGACGAATTGTTGTTATGCAGCAATTTATTGATTTTTCTTGTTTTATCTAACAATTGAACGCTCATTTGACAGCCTCCCATGTGTTTTTGATAGTTTTTGTGACATTTTGTATTTTATCACATTTATTCAGAAAATTCAATATTTTCAAATTATTCTTGAATATTTTCTTTCTTTTCTGTTACATAGCCGCACTGTTCATCTGCACAGACGATTTTGCTGCCTTTTACAACCATATAGCCGCCGCATTTCGGGCATTTTTCTTCTACCGGACGTGACCAGCTCATGAAATCACATTCCGGATTATTCTCACAGCCGTAATATTTTCTGCCCTTCTTTGTCTTTTTCAGCACGATCTCCTTGCCGCATTTCGGACATTTGATGCCGATTTTTTCGAGGTAAGGTTTTGTGTTGCGGCATTCCGGGAAGCCCGGGCATGCAAGGAACTTGCCATGTGGTCCGTATTTTACGACCATATTTCTGCCACATACATCACAGACAACATCGGTCACTTCGTCTTCTATTTTTACTTTTTCCAGATCTTTTTCGGCAGCTTCCACTGCTTTTTCCAGATCTGGATAAAAATTTTCAACAACTGTTTTCCAGTTGACCGTTCCCTCGCCGACGCTGTCGAGCAGGTTTTCCATGTTGGCTGTGAAATGCTCATCCACTATGGAAGGGAAAGATTCTTTCATGATCTGGTTTACTACTTCCCCAAGCTCTGTCACATAAATGTTTTTACTTTCTTTTACAATATAACGTCTTGCAAGGATTGTCGTGATCGTCGGAGAATAAGTACTCGGGCGTCCGATCCCAAGTTCCTCTAAAGTCTTTACCAGAGACGCTTCTGTATAGTGTGCCGGTGGCTGGGTAAAATGCTGTTTTTCTTCCAGCTTATCAAGAGAAAGTTCTGTATGCTCATCAATGGATTTTAACAATACATTGTTCTCTGCTTTTTCATCTTCATCACTTGTATACACAGACATGAATCCGTCGAATGTGACTTTGGATGCAGAGACTGTGAAACGATAATCTCCTGCCCCAATCTTTACATTTGTTGTTTCATATACCGCAGATGCCATACGGCTGGCTGCAAAACGTTTCCAGATCAGCTGGTAAAGACGGAACTGGTCTCTGGAAAGAGAATCTTTTACCATGGCAGGAGTCCGGTTGATATCCGAAGGACGGATTGCCTCGTGCGCATCCTGAATCTTGGCACCAGATTTTTTCGAGACGGTCTGTGTTGCAAGATAGTTCTCTCCATAGTTGCTGTTGATATACTCATGTGCCTGTGCGTCTGCTTCCTCTGAGATACGGACAGAGTCAGTACGCAGGTACGTGATCAGACCAACGGTTCCCTGACCTTTCACATCCACACCTTCGTATAACTGCTGTGCGATCCTCATGGTCTTGGAAATCGGGAAGTTTAACGCTTTAGACGCCTCCTGTTGTAAAGTACTGGTGGTAAATGGAAGCGGTGATTTTTTCACACGCTCTCCCTTCTTCACTTCCAGCACCTGAAATTTTTCTTTTTCGATCTCTGCCATTACACGATCCATTTCTTCTCTGGAAGTAATGTTCATCTTATTCTGGCTGTCTCCGTAGAACTTTGCAAGCAGCGGTTTCTTCTCTCCGGCAACCTTAAGCTGTGCATCTAATGTCCAGTATTCTTCTGGAATAAAGGCGTTGATCTCATCTTCTCTGTCACAGATGATACGAAGTGCAACAGACTGCACACGTCCGGCACTTAAGCCGCGCTTTACTTTTGCCCAGAGTAATGGACTGATCTTGTAACCAACCATACGGTCTAAGATTCGTCTTGCCTGCTGTGCATTCACAAGATTCATGTCAATATCACGCGGCTGCTTTAATGAGGCTTTTACTGCGCTCTGTGTGATCTCGTTGAAGCTGATACGGTTTACATCTTTTCCCTCTAACTTTAACGCCTGACTAAGATGCCAGGAAATCGCTTCTCCCTCACGGTCCGGGTCAGTTGCGAGATACACTTTATCTGCTTTTTTCACTTCTTTACGAAGCTTCGCAAGGATATCTCCTTTTCCTCGGATAGTAATGTATTTCGGTTCAAAATCATGCTCCACATCCACACCAAGCTGACTTTTTGGCAGATCCCGCACATGTCCGTTCGATGCTGCAACCTCATAATTTTTTCCCAGAAATTTTTTGATTGTCTTCACCTTCGCAGGTGATTCCACGATAACCAGGTACTTAGCCATTCAAACTGTCTCCTTATTTTCAGATTTTGCGTATATAATAATTTTTAAAAGATTCTGTAATAAAGTCCTTCTGGATCAGTCTCTGCAAAATGTCCGCAAGCTGTGGCATGGGAAATCCTGTTTTTTTCAGAAGGTCTTCCATACTTTTCGGTCGTAAACTCAAACAAGCATACACCAAGCTTTCATCTTTTTCAAGTAATAATTTGTTAAAATTTTCTTGAACTGCATCCACTTTCATACACAATTCAAGATCTTTTGCAAAATCTTCCACACTATTTAAAATGCCTGCGCCCTGCCGGATCAGGTTGTTGCACCCCTGACTTAAAGCGTCTGTGCTGCGCCCCGGAACCGCATAAATATCCTTTCCCTGCTCTAATGCAAAGTCCGCAGTGATCAAAGAGCCACTCCTCTCTTTCGCCTCCACGACGACCACCACATCTGAGAGTGCCGAGATGATCCGGTTCCGTGCCGGAAATAACTGTGCAATCGGTTCTGTGTCCGGCGGATATTCCGAAATGATCCCGCCCTGCGCTAAAATGGATTCATATAATTTCTGGTTTGTCCGCGGGTAGCAGACATTCACGCCACAGCCTAACACTGCAAACGTATCTCCGCCCGCCTTTAATGCCCCGATATGTCCGTATGCGTCAATCCCTCTTGCCATGCCGCTGATCACCTCTGCGCCACAGCACGCAAGCTTTTCCGCGATCCGCTCTGCCATTGTCTTTCCGTAGTCAGAACACATTCTTGCCCCGACGATTGCCACACGCTTTTTGGAAAAATCGGGCAGTTTTCCTTTCACATACAAGCTGTAAGGTGCATCTACGATGTTGCGCAGCTGTTCCGGATATGAGTCCATTTCATAGGATAAAAATGTGGTTCCGTTTTCTCCAAGCTTCGCATATTTTTCTTCTAAATCCCAGTCCATTTTTCGTTCTGTGATTGCAAGTACCTGACGGTCTGACAGTCCTGCCAGCTTTTCTAACTGCTCTTTTTTCAAAAAATAGATTTCTTCCGCAGAGCCAGCCTGTCCTAACAGGCGGTGGATTGTCTTACACCCGACACCCGGAATGTTTGAAAGCCAGTACTGATATTTCATAGGGAATCCCTCCAAAACCGTTTGTCTATATTGCGGTAGCAGACCGCCTCATTCAAATGGGAGTCCAGAATTGCTTCGGAACCATCCATATCTGCCAGCGTCCGTGCGACTTTTAAAATTTTATGATAGGATCTCGCCGTCAGGTTAAGCTGTTTATAGATTTTTTTCATATACTGTTCCTGATTTTTCGACAGAATACAATATTCTGCAATCCGCGACGCCGGAATCTGACTGTTATATTGAAACATTTCTTTCCGAAAACGTTCTCTCTGGATCGCATGCACCCGGATCACACGTTCCCTTATCGTATCCGAACATTCCTCCTTTTTCCTGCCGTTTAGCTCCTCAAACCGGATCTGCGGCGTCTCCACGCAGATATCTATGCGGTCTAAAAGCGGCTGGCTGACACGGTTTATATAGCGCTCAATGGAGGACGCGGTGCACCTGCACTTCTGCATGTCCGGATAATAACCGCATTTGCACGGATTCATCGCCGCAACAAGAATAAAATCTGCCGGATATTCATACGTGCCGTTCACACGCACCAAACGCACTTCTTTTTCTTCCATTGGCTGTCTTAATATCTCGATCGTGTTCTGCTTAAATTCCGGCAGTTCATCCAAAAATAATACCCCTTTATGTGCCAATGAAATCTCTCCGGGTTTTGGGATCAGTCCGCCACCCACAAGTCCCTGCGCAGTGATCGTATGGTGCGGACACCGGAAAGGGCGTTCCTCCATTAACTGCTCCCTCAATTGAAATAGTCCTGACACACTGTAGATTTTTGAAAGTTCCATTTGCTCTTTCTCGTCTAAGGGAGGCAGGATTGTCGGAATACGCATGGCTGTCATTGTTTTTCCGGCACCCGGCGGTCCTATCATCAACAGATTGTGCATTCCGCTCACCGCTACTTCACAGGCGCGTTTCGCAAAATGCTGTCCCTGGATGTCAGCAAAATCAATCTGTTTTGTCTCCTTTTTTACTGCCAGGTCTGTTTCTTTTTCAATGTATGTACCACCGTTTAAAATATGTATCATTTCCGCAATACTTTTCACTGCAAAAATCTTCATATCTTTTACAAGAAGTGCCTCGGTCTGGTTCTCTGCCGGAACAAAACACCGCACGATTCCGCGCTCCTTTGCCTCTGCTACCATTGGTAAAATGCCATTGACCGGTTTCACATCGCCACTTAAGCTGATCTCGCCTACTACCATGGTGTCTTTTAACGCATCTTCCGGCACGATCCCGATTGCGCAGAGCACTGCCGCGACAACCGGAAGATCAAACCCGGATCCGCTCTTTTTGATATTTGCCGGAATAAAATTAATGGTGATACGCTTTGCCGGCAGAATGTAGCCTGTATTTTTCAGTGCCGTGCGCACGCGTTCTTTGGATTCCTTCACTTCCGGGGAAAGAGAACCGACCATTTCAAAAAGCGGCATACCGTCTGACACATCTGCCTCCACGTAAACCGGAATGCTTTTAATTCCCTGAATAATCGAAGTTGTTACTAAACTATACAATAAACCTTCCTTTCTTTTTTTTGCATAAAAAAGATGTATTCATCCTGCACGCTGGATATTCGCAGTGAACCCTGCAATGATTCTGATAAAAAAGATTTCGACATCCGGCAGAAGCCCTCATTCATCTGCCAGATGTATGTTAGTATAGCATATTTTGAGGAATTTACAACCATATTTCTTCTATATTAATAGCTGTTTAAAATGCCTGCCTGAGTTTTTCAATTGCACGCTTTTCGATTCTTGAGACATAGGAACGCGAAATGCCAAGCTTTCTTGCAATCTCCCGCTGCGTCATTGTTTTTTTCTCATAAAGACCATATCGGTTTATGATGATGAACAGTTCCCTGCCGGACAACGTCTGTGGGATTACCTCGTTCAAACGCCTTACTTTCCGATCCTGCTCCATGAGTTCCACAATATCCTCATCCTCGCTGATCACAACGTCCAAAAGCTGGATCTGGTTGCCCTCTTTATCTGTTCCGATCGGTTCATACAGGGAAACTTCCCGCGATGTTTTCTTTTTTGCCCGGAAGTACATGAGAAGTTCATTGTCGATACATCTTGCCGCATAGGTAGCCAGTCTGCTTCCATAATCCTCTTTATAAGTTCCAACTGCTTTGATCAGTCCAATGGTTCCGATTGAGATCAGATCCTCCATTTCGTCCTCCGGGCTCTGATATTTTTTTGCCACATGGGCAACCAGACGCATGTTGCGCTCAATCAGCTCGTTTCTCGCCTCAAGGTCACCATTTTTCATTTTCTTTAAGCATTCGCTTTCCTGTTCCCATGTCAGGGGAGATAAAAATGTTTTCAAAACGCACCTTAAAAGCTTTCTTGATACATCTTATGATTTGGGCAAGTTGTCTGTGCTTTTCCCCTTTTTTATTTTTGGTTTAAAAAAAGTTTTTAGGGTGTGAAAAGGGTGTGAGGATTTACGTTTTCTAAGAACTTTATAATTATGATGGCCAAAAATAAAGGTTTACGTGGAATGCCTGCGTTTTCTTATGCAATATTACAATAGCTGACAGGCTAAAAAACAAAGATTTTCCGGATAGGCACTACTGAATAAATATTTATGATATAATAAGACTGCTGACTGAACTATTTATAATACATTTTAAGGAAAACTACCATGAAACGAGATTTAGAATATAGAATAACAAGCGCGGATGAAGGATTAACGATTTCGGATTTTTTGAAGAAGCAGGGATTTTCCCATGCGGTGATCGTACAATTGAAGAAGATTACGGAAGGCATTGTTTTAAATGGAAAATGGGAATATATGAGTACAAGGCTTAAAGAGGGAGATTGTCTTTTGATTCATTTTGAAGAGACGGAAGGCTCTGACAATATTGTTGCCACTAAGATTCCTCTTTCGATCTGTTATGAGGATGAAGATATTCTTGTGGTGAATAAGCCGGCTGATATGCCGATCCACCCTTCCATGAACAATTATGATAACACGCTCGCTAACGCTGTCTGTCATTATTATGAAAAACAGGGGATTCCCTATGTGTTCCGCTGCGTCAACCGGTTAGACCGTGACACGACCGGGCTTACGATCCTTGCAAAACATCTGATCAGTTCTGCAATTTTGAACAATGACGTGTCAGTTCGCGGCATCAGCCGTGAATATCTGGCGATTGTGAAAGGTTTCACAGAGGAAAGCGGAACGATTGACGCTCCGATTGGAAGAAAAGAAGGTTCTACGATTGAGCGGCAGATTGATACGCTTCACGGTGAAACTGCGATCACACATTACAAACGGCTCGCCTACAAAGACGGTCTTTCGCTGCTCTCCTTAAAATTAGAGACCGGGCGCACACACCAGATCCGTGTTCATATGAAGTCGATCGGTCATCCTCTGATCGGTGATTTTTTATATTATCCTGATTTTACAAAGATAAACAGACAGGCTCTGCACTCTTACCGGCTTCGCTTTCATCATCCGATCACAAAGGAGCCTCTCGTATTCACTGCTCCTTTACCGGAAGATATGCAGGCTCTTTTTTCTGAAATTCATTTATAAAATTTGCTCTTTTAAGCGCAGCAGCGGTTCTTTCTCATAAGGAATCTTATGGGAGAGAACTTCCTCACGGATAAACTGGTTTGTCGCCTTCTCGCCCTTTTTTGCAAGCATTTCTAACAGAAGTTCTAACAGGGCTCTGGTATCATCATGAAGCATATGAAATTCCCTGCCGTTCATGTAATACTTTAACGCACTGTCATCCCGGTATTTTTCTTTCTGATAATTTTTCGACGCCGCCACACGGTCAATATACATCTCCACCACATAGTTGACCGGTATTTTCATTCCGCACAGTCCTTTATGCGGTCCCTCTTTATCCGGCACGCCATAATCGATCCAATACTCTAAATGGTGCTTGTTTCTGCCTTTGTGATGCAGCCACGCCGAGGAATATCCGACCGCCTCACGCTCTGCATTGTTTGGGCTCATGTTCCCCTGATAATATTTACATCCAACGATAAATTCTGTCGGACTGTATTTTGAAAGATCATGGAGCAGTCCCTGCCTGATCAGTCCAACCTGAAAACAGCCCTTCATCACCAGCATTTTATGATGATTGATCGTACAAAAATGTTTCCAAATATGCATTTTATCTAACTTCCTATTTTCCTAATAATACTACTACAGACTGCGGACGCACCGTAACTCTGTGCTGGTTTTCTGCCAGTTTTTCAACCGTGAGAAATGCCTGTTCCTGCTCTGCGGTATCCATGATTATGTACCATTTCTTCTTTTCCGCAAGCTTTGGAAGTGCAAGTTCATTCACACCGGTGTGAAAATTGTAGCCGATATAAATCATATCGTCCGGCTCACCCGAAGGCAGATTCGTGTAATCGCCGCAGTACATAACACCAAATGCTCCTTTTTCTTCCGGGAATCCGGCTACCCACGCATTGTCCGAATGATACGACAGATCCGGACAGCCTTTGTGTTTGTAATCGTTCAAATGCATCGGTTCCTCTTTGTGAAGGATTGGATGCGATCTGCGGAATGCAGCGAGCTTTGTCACAAACTCCTGTAACTGCTCCATTCCTGCAATATGTTTCCAGTTCACCCAGCCGGTCTTATTGTCCTGACAATAGGCATTGTTATTTCCCTGCTGGGAATTTAACGCTTCATCTCCCGCAAGCAAAAGAGGAACCCCCTGCGCAAAAAACAGCATGGAAAGCGCCATATATAAGTGTTTCCGGCGCAGTTCTCTGACATATTTTTTCGATGTTTTTCCCTCTGCACCACAGTTCATACTGAAATTATAGTTGGAACCGTCTGCATTTTCTTCCCCATTTGCCTCGTTATGCTTCTCGCAGTACGAAAAAAGGTCTGCGAGCGTAAATCCATTATTGTTTGCGATAAAATTTACAAATCCAACCGTCGCATTCTGTTTCTTCTGCTGATTGGAAAATTCGAACAGACTGCCGCCCTGATGATTCAACAGCTTTCTTGCGGTATAAAGATATTCCTCGTTGTATACGAACAGATGCGGGTAATTCTCTTTTTCTTTCCAGAGCTGTTCCGGAATATACGGATAAAAAATCTTGCTCCTGCGCAAAAATAAATCCTGTGCAATCGCAGTGATCGGCACATTGTCTCCAATCAGATGAAAACCGTCTACACGGAATTCCGTCGCCCAGTAACGGAGCGCATCTAAAATCAGATTCTGGTTTTCCTCCTGCTCAAAATACATCTCAAGCACACATTCTATCTGATTCTGATGCAGTGTATCGATCAGGTGTTTCAGCTCCTGCGCTACATTCTTACTACAGCTGTATGACGCCTTCGGGGCAAAATAAAATCCTTTTGTGTAGCCCCAGTAGTTCACTTTCGGATGCTCTGCTTCAGTATCAGGGAGCGTCTCATTGTAAGCAGTGTTATCCTGCGGTATGTATCCCGGAAGCTTCTGTTTTTTCGGAATCTCCATTTCCTCAAACTCATAGAGCGGCATAAACTCCACCGTTGTCACTCCAAGTGCTTTTAAGTATGGAATCTGGTCTTCCACCGCCAAAAATGTGCCGCGCATCTTCCCTTTTTTCCCGGAATCCATGGAAAAACCACGGACATGAAGCTTGTACATGAACATTTCGTTTTTCGGAATTTCCGGGCAGCCTGCACTCTGCCATTCATAAGCGGATTCCTCGAAGCTTCCGCAGATCAGATACTCTTTATCTGCTCTTTTTACATCATTCCACTTTTCTCTGCCTGCAATCTTCTTCGCATAGGCATCCGTGATCACTTCCCCATTGATCTCATAATTGTAAAACAGGTTCTTTGTCTTCAACCCTTGTATACAGATTGAACGCACTGCCCCTCTGCAAAATGCAGCCGGAGCTTCCACTCTGTCGGCGACATGTAAGGATCTGTCATATAATATGACTGCACACACATCCTCTTTTTCCCCTGCAAAAGTAAAGATCACACCGTCTTTTACTTCCTGCAAACCAAATTTTAAGTAATTTCCTTCTGTCACCGTATAATTCATTCTGCCACCAGCCTTGTATTTTTCAATTTTCTTACGACATATAATATTATTATACCTTTAACCGATAATTTTGTATAGAAGAATGTTTTTGTATTTCTTTTCATTTTGTTCTACACAACATGAAAATTTTATGCTAGAATCTTAATACTGAATTTACGATAGAAGGGAAATTTATGAGAATCGTTTCAATCAATAATCTGACTCCCGGTATGGTCATCAGTGAAGATGTCTATTCTTATCAGGGACAGTGTCTGGCAAAACAAAATACACCTGTTACGTTGCAGTTGATCGAACATCTGAAGTTCTATCAGATTGCTTCCGTCTGTATTTTCCCGGAAGATCATGGGAACCGCACCGCAGACACTTCCATGACAAGACGTATGGAAACTTATTCCCAGCGTGTCCGCAAAAGTCCGGAATTTCGAAAGTTCAAGAAGAATTACACGCAGAAAGTTTCCTTTATGAAGGAAAATATCAATAATTTTATTACCAAAGATGAAGATTTGAACGTAGATCAGCTCTTAGATGAAACCTTAAACCTTTTCGGTGAAAACAGTACGACGATCTCTATGTTCGATATGCTGCATAATATGCGGCAGATTGATGACTCGACCTATGCACACAGTGTCAACGTCGCACTGATCTGCCGTCTGATCGGCAAATGGAAGAATTTTTCCGAGAAGGATATGGACACTCTGACTCTCTGCGGACTGCTGCACGATATCGGGAAATCCAAAATTCCAAATGAGATCATTGGAAAACCCGGAAGGCTTACAGATTCCGAGTACGAAGAGATCAAGAAACACCCGGTGATCGGCTACAATCTGGTCAAAAACCTTGACATCGATCAGCGTGTCAAAAATGCCGTTCTCTTACACCATGAACGATTCGATGGCAAAGGATACCCTTTAGGTCTTACCGGCAGCGAGATTGATGATTTTACTTCAATCGTATCCATTGCAGATGTCTATGATGCCATGACAGCAAACCGCTGTTACCGCGACGGGTTATGTCCATTTGAGGTGATCACCATTTTCGAAAACGAAGGGCTGACACAATTTAATCCAAAATATATCTTGACTTTTTTAGAACATATTGCTAATACTTATATCAACAATGAAGTATTGTTAAGCGATGGTTCTGCCGGGAAAATCGTTCTGATCAATCAGAAGCTCACACGCCCGACGATCCAGCTTGACAATGGCAGCTTTATTAATCTGGAGAATCGTCTGGATCTTTATGTCCAGGCTATTATCTAATACTATGAATGAGAGAGGTGCCCTATGGCAGAGAAAAACAAGTTCAACAATTTAGACGATGAAGACATGTTCGTAACCCTTGACTTAGATGACGGCAGTTCCATGGAATGTCAGATTCTTACCATTTTCGAGGCAGACGGCCGCGATTATATCGCACTTCTTCCGGTAGATGAAGAGGAACAGCCAAACGAAGACGGCGAAGTATTTATTTACCGCTACTCCGAGGACGCAGAAGGAAATCCTTCCCTTGAGAATATCGAAGATGATGATGAATATGAGATCGTATCCGATCGTTTCGATGAACTTCTTGACGAAGCAGAATTTGAAGATTTAGACGACTAAAACACAGGAAACCGCCCAAATCATAGTTTTGATCCGGGCGGTTTCCTTATTTTTATAAAAATAGTTTCTATTCTGTTATTATGATTGTTCTGCAATTCACGGTTATTTCTGGGATTCACGCACAAACCGTGAAATATCTGCTTCTTTGTGGTTTAACTGCTGAACGGAATATAAATGCAGCTTCTTCTTTGCGCGCGTCATTCCCACATAGAACATCCGGCGCTCCTCCTCTATCTCATTGTCGAGAACCGCTTTTTTATAAGGCATAATCCCTTCATTCACATCTATAATGTAGACATTTTCATATTCTAAGCCTTTTGAGCTGTGAAGTGTCGCAAGTGCCACACTCTCCGGATTCTGGTTTTGCTGCCTGTAGATTTTTTCAAGTTCTACCGTGTAGTTTTCGATATGTTCGAACCAGTCGTTATAGGTGTCAAATCCTTTTGCACTGTTCTGCAGCTCCTCAAGCACCTCGTATAGATCGTCGACATTCATTCTCCGATAATCCGCATATTCCACGCAGAATTCGTCATACCCGATTCCTCGTCGTATGTAATTGATCGCCGCATACGGACTCATGGAAGATAACATGTGAATGTCATATTCTAATCTCTGGATACGCTCTGCCACCCACGGTTTATCCTCATAAAACCACTCCCACACATCAAACGCCACAGTTTCTTCATCCAGGGAATCCCTGCTGATATAACGCTTCGGGCGGTTCATAATTTTCAAGAAATCCTTCCGGTAGCGGCTTCCCATTGCTATTTTCATGTAAGCGATCATGTCCTTTGCAATCCAGTGCTCATAAAGGTTTGGCACATTGTCCTTCATGCGGAACGGAATATTATATTCTAACAATTTTTCCATTAACATCTGCGGCTGTGTATTCGTGCGAAAAAGAATTGCAAAATCTTCATATCTGCCGCCCCGTTCCATATGCGCCTGTATATCCCAGATAATTTTTGCAATCTCATCATGCTGGCTTTTAAACACCGCATACTCAACAGGCGCTCCCGCTTTCTGATTTGCCTGTATCTCTTTTGGAAAACGCTCCTTATTACATCCGATCAGGCGCAGAGAAGCCTCCACAATTTCTTTCTGGGAACGGTAATTTGTGTCTAACAAAATCTGCGTTGCATCCGGGTAATCGTCTTTAAAATGCAGCATAATCTCCGGTCGTGCCCCACGGAAACGATAGATTGACTGGTCATCATCCCCTACCACAAACAGATTGTTTTCCGGTGCTGCAAGCATTTTTACGATATCAAACTGTATTTTATTAATATCCTGAAACTCATCAATGAGAATGTACTGAAACTTCCGCTGCCATGCCGAGAGGATGTCTTTTCGCTCCCTGAAAAGTTCATAAGTATAAACTAACATATCATCAAAATCGATCAGTTTATGCTGATGCAGATATTCATGATATTCGCCATAAATCCTGTGGAATATATTTTCCGCACAGTTCGTGGAATAATAATGTTCGATAGAGACTCCTGTATTTTTTACCATACTGATCTCTCCAAGAACAGACGAGACAAATTCCGTTTCATCCTCATACTCAAGACGGTGTTTCTGCACAAGTTCACGCATCAGCGCATACTTTTGTTCTTCCCTGATAATGTTGTTCGCATTATAATGATATGCATGCTTTAAAATGCCAAAATAGACTGCATGAAAAGTTCCAAAAGTAACCGGATAGGAACCATTTCCCATAAGATTTAAAAAACGGTTCTTCATCTCTACCGCAGCTGCTTTTGTAAAAGTGATCACTAAAATATTCGACGGATTCACGTGGTACTTCGTGATCAGGTTTTTTGTCCGCTCCGTGATGACCGCAGTCTTTCCGGAGCCGGGACCTGCCAGGGTAAGGCACGGACCATTGAAATGCCCGATTGCCTTCACCTGGGAATCATTGTATCTTTTTTCCATAAATACCCTTTATTTGCTGAGTAATTCAATACCTTTTTTGATACGTGCAATGGATTCTTCTTTTCCGAGGATCTCCATTAACTCGGTTGCACCGCCCGGTGTCATCTGTTTTCCGGAAACAGCGGTACGGATCGGCCACATCACATAACCGTTCTTTACGCCTTTTTCTGCAACATACTCACAGAGCATTGCATACAGTGCATCATTGCTGTAATCTTCCTGCGCCTCTAATCTAGGCAGAACCTCTGTCAGTACTTCTAAAGAAGTCTCAGCATTTGTCTTCATCTTCTTGTGTGTATACATTGCTACATCATACTCTGGCAATGTTTCAAAGAAATCAATGTGCTCTGCGATATCCGGGAACACTTCAATTCTTGTCTTTACCATAGCTGCGATTTTCTTAAGGTCAAGGTCTTTTGTAATAACTGCCTTGATATATGGCAATGCTCTCTCATAGAACTTATCAAAGTCCATTTCTTTGATATACTCACCGTTCATCCATTTTAACTTGGTGTAATCAAAGACTGCCGGTGATTTGCTGATTCTGTGATAATCAAATTCTTTGATCAGCTCATCTAACGTAAAGATCTCACGGTTATCTTCCGGACTCCAGCCTAAAAGCGCAATGTAGTTTACAACTGCTTCTGTCAAAAATCCCTGCTCGATCAGATCTTCAAAAGAAGAATGTCCGCTTCTCTTGGATAACTTCTTGTGATTCTCGTCTGTGATCAGTGGCAGATGAATATAAACCGGTGATTTCCAGCCAAATGCATCATATAATCTCTGATATTTTGGAGAAGAAGAAAGATATTCATTTCCTCTTACTACATGTGTAATATTCATAGTGTGGTCATCCACAACGTTTGCAAAGTTATAGGTTGGATATCCGTCTGATTTAATGAGGATCATATCGTCTAACTCTGCATTTTCCACTGTAATATCTCCGTATAACTCATCATGGAATGTGGTAGTTCCCTCATTTGGGATATTCTGGCGGATAACAAATGGTTTTCCGGCAGCAAGGTTCGCTTCCACTTCCTCTTTGGATAAAGACAGGCAGTGTTTGTCGTAGATCATGATCTCTTTTCCTTCGACAACTTCTGTCTTTAAGGTAGAAAGACGCTCTTTGTCACAGAAACAGTAATATGCCTCTCCTTTTTCTACCAGCTCTTTTGCGTATTTCATGTAGATTCCGGTTTTCATACGCTCACTCTGCACATATGGACCATAACCACCGTCTTTGTCCGGACCTTCATCATGGACTAAGCCTGTCTCTGCTAATGTACGGTAAATAATATCTACAGCACCTTCCACAAAACGCTCCTGGTCTGTATCCTCGATACGAAGCATGAAGTCTCCGCCTTCATGTTTTGCGATCAAAAACTCATATAATGCAGAACGCAAATTACCAACATGCATTCTACCTGTTGGACTTGGTGCAAATCTTGTTCTAACTTTACTCATAAATCTCCTCTTTCCGGTTCTGATAAACCCTTAAGTTTTATATACAACAGACCGTAGAAAAGCATACGGTCTGCCGTTGAAAAAATAGCCTGCAGCTATTTTTAGTCGCTACAGGCTATTATATAATATATTTTTCATTCTGACAAGAACGGTTTACACACCGTCTGTTTCATTTTTCTGGCACTTTTTGCAGTTCTTATCCGCACATCCACTGCATCCGATACAGTTCCCTCTTTTTTTCTGCCTGCGCATCCAGATGACTGCAATTACAAGCCAGATAAATAAGACACCAAGGATGATATAATCTCCTAATTTCATGCTAAAAAGATTCCTCCAACCTGATAGACGATCAGTGCAGCAACCCATGCCACCAGACACTGCAATACAACGACTAAAGCTGCTTTTAAGCTGCTTCCCATCTCACGTTTTACCGCTGCAATCGCTGCAACACAAGGGGTATATAATAAAGTAAACACTAAAAAGCTGACCACGGACACACCGGAGAACATGCTGCTTAATACTGCACTTAAGTTCGAAGTTGCAGTTCCTGTCAGAACACTTAAGGTACTGACTACTGCTTCTTTTGCCGTAAATCCGGTGATGAGTGCGGTAGAAACTCTCCAGTCAGAGAATCCAAGCGGTGCAAAAACAGGTGCGATCCATCTTCCTACCAATGCAAGCAGACTGTTACTGCTGTCTGCGACAACATTCAGTCTTGTGTCAAAGGTCTGTAAAAACCAGATAATGATCGTAGCTACAAAAATAACGGTAAACGCTCTCTGGATAAAATCTTTTGCCTTATCCCACATAAGCTGGAACACACTCTTTGCCGAAGGAAAACGGTAATTTGGCAGCTCCATCACGAATGGGATCGGGTTTCCGCGGAAGGCTGTGTGATTTAACACCAGCGCGGAGATAATGCCGACGACAATACCTGTCGCATAAAGAAGTATCATCACAAATGCTTCTTTTCCCGGGAAAAAGGCTGCCGCAAACACGGTATAAATCGGTATTTTGGCAGAACAGCTCATAAAAGGTGTCAGCATGATCGTCATATTTTTATCACGCTCTGACGAAAGGGTTCGTGTTGCCATAACTGCAGGTACTGTACAACCGAATCCAATCAGCATCGGCACAAAGCTTCTGCCTGACAAACCGATTTTTCGCAGAGGTTTATCCATAACAAAGGCGACACGCGCCATATATCCGGAATCTTCCAGAATAGACAGGAAGAAAAACAATACTACGATGATCGGCAGAAAGCTTAAAACACTTCCGACTCCGGCAAACACACCATCGATCAAAAGGCTGTGCACTACCGGGTTCATGCCATAAGCAGTCAGCGCACGATCACACATTGCGGTAAATGCATCAATCCCAAGCGTCAGAAGATCACTTAAAAATGCCCCGATCACATTGAACGTCAGCCAGAATATTGCAAACATGATCAGAAGAAACATCGGGATTGCAAGATATTTATCTGTTAAAACCTTATCAATCTTCGTACTTCTGATGTGCTCTTTGCTCTCATGGCATTTTTTTACAGTTTTGCTGCATACTTTCTCGATAAAGGTATACCGCATGTCAGCTAAAGCCGCATTGCGGTCTAAGCCACAGTCTTTTTCCATTTCTTCAATACTGTGTTCCATCATCTCAAGCTCATTCTGGGAAAGTTCGAGCTTTTTGATAATGTCCTCGTCATTCTCTACGATCTTTGTTGCCGCAAAACGTGGTGACATGCCGATATTGACTGCATGGTCTTCCACCTGATGTGACACGGCATGAATACAGCGGTGCACGGGTCCCTGTTCACAAAAATCCATAACTTTCGGGAGAATCTTTTTCTTTCCAACCTCCACAGCCGCTTTGATCAAGTCTTCAATTCCTTCATCTTTTGCCGCACTGATCGGGATCACCGGGATTCCAAGCTCCTCCGACATCTGTTTGTAATCAATGGAGCCGCCATTTCCTCTGACTTCGTCCATCATATTCAGTGCTAACACCATTGGAATATGCATCTCTAAAAGCTGTAAGGTCAGGTAAAGATTCCGTTCAATATTGGTTGCATCCACAATATTGATGATTCCATCCGGTTTCTCATTTAAAATAAAATCTCTCGTCACGATCTCCTCATTTGTATAAGGACGGATCGAATAGATTCCCGGCAGATCCACAACGGAACAGTTTTTTACCGAACGGATCTCTCCAATCTTCTGGTCTACCGTCACTCCCGGGAAATTTCCAACATGCTGGTTTGAACCCGTTAACTGGTTAAATAACGTGGTCTTGCCACAATTCTGATTGCCTGCTAATGCGAATATCATTCTTTTGTTTCCTCCAAAGACACCTCAATCTTTTTTGCATCCTCCTTGCGGATCGTCAGCTCATAGCCACGAAGTCTGATCTCGATCGGGTCGCCCATCGGTGCAATTTTTTTCACAACAACCTTCGTCTTTGGGATCAGTCCCATATCAAGGAAACGACAGCGCAGAGCGCCCTCTCCGCCAACCGTTGTGATGACTGCCTCTGTCTCAAGTGGTAAGTTATCTAATGTCATTTTATCCTCCGTTAACAGGAGTCTCATCGGACTCATTTATATCCTGTTATTCATATAGATTTCCATTTTCTGTCAGTTATACTCTCCTAACTTTCCTTAGTTTAATGCGCAAATTTGTGCATGTCAACGCGCTTCGCAAAGTTTTTGATAATTTTTCTCATTTTTGGCATTTCCTACAAAAATGGAGAAAATCAGAATCATATTATGCACACTTTTCTATTTTAGAACATAACTTAACTTGAAAGAAAAAGAAAGGCAACCAAATTTATGCGAAACTGTAATGCGCAAAACAGAATGAATCCTATCTGTTCAAACGAATCAAACCGCGATATGGGACCGGAATTTGTCGTTGCAATGGCATACGTTCCATGGCAGCAGTTTGGACCATTATATGATATTGAAAAAGGGCTTATGGTTGGAACCATTTTCCCTGAATTAGATAAACCATTCCTTGGAAGGAGGGCTTTTCGAAGATGACGAACCAAATGAACCAGATGAACCGCCAACAGCTTTTCAGCCTCATTAATACTGTAAGCTTCGCTGTTGACGACCTTCTTCTTTTTTTAGACACCCATCCGGATGATGCGGAAGCGATCAAAGCCTTCCATCATTACTCGGATATCAGGCGCAACGCTCTGCAGGCCTACTCCGACCAGTATGGTCCTCTGACCATCGACACTGCAAATCCATGCAGTCACTGGAATTGGGCCACAGAACCATGGCCATGGGAAGGAGGATGTAAATAATGTGGAATTACGAAAAACGACTGCAATACCCGATCAATATCACAACACCAAATGCCAAAATTGCACAGATCATTATGTCACAATATGGCGGACCAGACGGTGAAATGGGAGCATCCATGCGTTACCTCTCCCAGAGATATAGCATGCCGGACAGACGTGTATGTGGCGTTCTTACGGATATTGGTACGGAGGAACTGGCGCATCTGGAAATGGTCGCAACCATCGTCCGCCAGCTCACCAAAGGCTTAAGTGCAGAAGAACTTGAAGCTGCCGGATTTGCACCTTATTATGTCGACCATACCGGTGGTATCTGGCCACAGGCAGCGGGCGGTATTCCTTTTAACGCCTGCGAATTTCAGTCCAAAGGTGATGCCCTCACCGATCTTTTTGAAGATATGGCGGCAGAACAGAAAGCGCGCACCACTTATGACAATATTTTAAGGCTGGTCAAAGACCCTGATGTATGTGATCCGATCCGTTTCTTAAGAGAGCGTGAGATCGTCCACTTCCAGCGTTTCGGTGAAGCCCTGCGCATTATTCAGGATGACCTCGACAGCAAGAATTTCTATGCATTCAACCCGGAGTTTGATATACCAAACTGTCCTCGCAATTAGATAACCTTAACTGTTCCATCAGCTTTTGCATTGCACTGACTGGCGCAGATTAAAAATCAGAAAGACTGTCACACAAACTCTGCTCTCATGGAGTTCTTTGTATGACAGTCTTTTTTATATACACTATTTATTCATGCCGATCGAATACTCACAGTACATATTCGATCATGTATGTCTTATTCGAACTTTGCAACCTGAAGCTTGCGGATCAGTTCACGCAGATTCTCAGCCTCACTGCTCATCTCCTGACTGGCAGCCGCACATTCCTCAGATGTTGCGGAATTCGTCTGTACAACGTCATTGATCTGCTCAATTCCCTCGTTGATCTGATGGATCGCTGTTGTCTGTGTCTCTAATGTATCAGCAATATTTCCAACCTGTTCTGTGATCGTTCTGGAATTATCGGCTACGTCTTCTAACTGTGTTGCTGTCTGATCTGCAATGACCATACCTTTTTCTACTGCTTTGACAGAAGTCTCGATCAGAACCGCAGACTCTTTTGCTGCCTGTGCACTCTGGTCTGCAAGTACTGTTACCTGATCTGCTACCACTGCAAATCCTTTTCCGGCTTCGCCGGCTCTGGCTGCCTCGATAGAAGCATTTAACGCAAGCAGATTTGTCTGGGATGCGATCTCATTGATCGTTGCGATAATCTTATCGATTTCTTTGGAAGCCTCGTTGATCTCATTCATGGAATCAACCATCTCATGCATCTTACCGTTGCTTTCTAAGATTGCATTTCCAAGTTCTCCTACTTTTCCACTGATCTCTTTTGCAGACTTGGCGTTCTGTGCCACCTGATCTGCCACGTTTGTAACAGTTGCAGTCAGTTCTTCCACAACTGCTGCCTGATTGGTAGCGCCCTCGGCAAGATCATTGGAGCTTGCAGCCACCTGTTCTGCTCCTTCGGACACCTCATTGGATGCACTCTGGATGCCCTTGACTGTCTCAGCCATGCTCTTTTCAAATGCCATAAAGGAATCTAAGATCCCTATAAAATCTCCCTTCCATTCCACTTCCGGCTGCACATCAAAATTGCCCTCCGAGAACAATTTCATTGCACGTCCGATATCATCCACATAAGATCCAAGTATGCGGATAGATTTACGCATACTATGTGCAAGTTTTCCAATCTCATCCTCAGAATGATATTCTAATGTACTGTGCAAATTACCCTCTGTGAGTTCCTTTGCAACATCCTCGATTGCATGCAGTGGTTCGAGAATCGAATCAACCACGACATTACTTATTTTCTTCACAAAAAGAATTGCAAATATCACACTTAAGATGATCACCAGAATTCCTGCCACTGTCATGCAGCCTGTAAAGATCACCGCCTGATGGCTTGCCTTGTCAGTCACTGCATCTAACTTTTTCCCAATAGCGACTGCATTGTCCAATGCCGGCGTACATTGGTTAATAATAGCATCCTCAGCGTCCTCCGTCTGTCCACTCATGATCTGTTCCATAATGGAATAGCCGATATTTCCCCAATCAGAAAGTGCGGATGCATATTCCTGATAGAGCTCGTCCGATATGATTCCTGTTGCCTTCAGCGCCTTCAGTTCTGAATCCACCTCAGCAAGCTGTGTTTCTACCTGTTGCTTATAACTGTCGTAAGTTGATGTGTCACTGTTTAATGCCATCTCACGGATATTTCTCGCCGCAGAATTGACATCGATCCTGCAGGTTTTCACTGCTACATCTGCACGTTCTACATTTTCCACATAACGCAGCATATTCCCCATTAATAAACCTATAACAATAAGAGAAAGCACACCGGATACTATCATCCTCAAAATGACTCTGCTGTATCCGTAAATAAGTCTTGCTTTCAGCTGCATTTTTCCAAGTTTCTTCTTCATCCTGTGTACCTCTAATGGTATAACTTCCATTTTCCCTTCGTAATTTATTTTCGCAAATATTTTATCACTTTTCCAGAAAATAACAATCCATTCTTTAAAATTTATTTTTTTATTTTTTCAACTGTTCATCTTACCGGTCATACGGTTTTTCATCACGGCCGGCTTAACCGGTCAACGGAGTCGAGTATATCCTGGATCTGAGGTCTCATCTCCGGCATTTCTTCCATAAACCTTGCCACTTCCGTGTGCTGTTCTTTTAAGATACCGGCATTGTATTCCATCCGGCTTCGAAGCTTCTGTCTGCGCATCACAAGGTTATGGGTGATCTCCACCATCTCCTTGTGGTCGATCAGTGCAGCTGCCTGCGGAATCCATACCCGTGAATCATATAAACGATATGCGGAGAGTTCCCGGATCATACGGTTGTTAAAATAATCAATATCATCACTGTTCTGTTCAAACTTCTCCTTCTGTTTGACCGCATCCATATAACATTCCCAGATATATTCCAGTTCTTTTCCATTGCGGACATGATATTTTTCACATGCATAATCCACTGCATTTGTCATATTGACATATTTAATCTTTACTTTATTCAAAAGAGTGATCGCCTTATCCGCATTTGCCTTTGCCCTCCGGCTCTCAGTCCTGTCATTCATCATTTTCAGATACGGAAGGCAGATGCCCAGTACTGCTATAAAAATAAAGATCATCCAGATGAGTCTCATATCTGTCTCCAGTATGATCTGCGTAATCAGAAGAATCAATGCCGCTGTCACAGACAATCCTGCTGCCACATACATAAACTTCTGCATTTTTACCCTGTCATGGGAAAGAATCTCCTGATATAACTGCCATTCTCCCTTCTCACGCTCCAGGTATTTCATGTCACGCCTGATAGTCTCCAGATAAGCCTCGTTGGACTGAAGGCGTTTGATCGCATTTGGAATATCACTCTCCTCCTGCTGCATCTGTGCAAACTGCACATCTGCAATTTTTTTCTCGGAATGCATCAGTTCATATCGTGTTTTATTTAAAGCAACAATATTGGATGCGATATCTGTGATCGGCTTTTTTTCTTTCTCTGTCAGCCCTTCCAGAGTCTGGATATCATTCAGATAAGAAGTGACCACTTTGTATTCTGCCTTTTCATCCTCGATCTCTTTCGTTGTCTCGATCATCTGCTCTAGACGTTCAATGACATAATGCTCCACTTTATGTGGATCCTCCCTGTCCTTTTCATTCAGAATGCCTTCATTCAGTTCATCAAATTTATTTTCCAGTGTCTTTTCTTTTTTTCTTCTTTTAAAAAAAAACATATGCTCATCCCTTATAATTTACAACTTTTTTTATACGCTTCTGACCAGTCCGAAATCCGCTCCGAAAGTGGTTCATCCGCTTCCATATTTCCGGAAGCCTCTTTTAGAAGCTGTTCTGTTTCTGCCTGCAATTTTAACACTTCTTCGCTCTTAAATACCTGATTCCATTCATCGGACATCTTTCGGAATTCCTCATCGGAAATATGAAATTCATCCTTGTATTTTTTTAAAATATCATTCTTTTTTGCCAGCCGGCATGCAGTCATGCACGCTGTCAGTGACTCCCGGTTCTGGTTCAGCCGATAGGCATTTAAGAAACATGCTGCCGCCTCATCGAATAAAAACAGTCTGGCATACGCAGTTCCAAGATTGTGCCTGATATTTCCTTCCAGTACCGGATTGTTCTTACATTCTTCCTGCATTCCAAGCAGATTCCGGTATTCCTGAATGGCTCTGACATATTTTTCACTATCCATATAGCGATCTGCACGGATTTTGCAACATTCAAATACGGATTTATTCTGCATTTCCTGCAAAACAGAAAGAATATGGCGAATAGATGTTTCCGAACAGTATCCACAGCTTCTTAAAATCAGTTCTGTAAAATCAGACAGGCTCTCCCCCCTCTCATGCAATGCCTCCCTAAGAGACTGCGCCAGCTTCTTATCACAAAGCTCCTGTTCCACCCAGAGACAGAGCTCCTCACTCATAAAATCTGCCTCGATCAGATACAGATGATTCTCAATATAGTAACATAATTCTTCCAACGAATACACATTGAGTGAGATATTATCAATATAGTATGGCATAGCAGCAATTGGATGACTGCACAAAATCAATTCTCCCATATTCCCACTCCTTTTTATAATGACATCGTATATTCCCATGCCAGCTCTGAACTTTTCACAATCTCGCCAAAACCAAGATCACGGATTTTTATTTTTACCTGCGAATCAGACAACGGTTTTGCACTGATACGGAGTCTTGTTGTCTTCGGTTTCCGGTCCGGCAGATCCGATAATTCCAGTTTTTCGATCTTCGCATCCCTGCAGTGTGGCAGCTGGAGCCAGAAATCTATCTCCTTGTCATCCTCCAACAGCACTTCACATTCGCCAGAAGCCTCATACCAGTTATCTCCTGCGCTGATCAGCGAAAAGAACTCGCTTTTTCCGCCATTTTTTACTTTCAGGCTGACATTTACCTTCATCTCGTTGTCACCCATGTAAACATACTGCCACGGCGTCTTTTGTTCTCTCACCATTGCCGCATAACAGGCACCTTTGGAATAAAGATTTTTTCCAATGAACGCTCTCCGTCCCTTACACATATAGGAGAGTGACATTTTCATCCAGTCACCGTCAAATCCGTCGCCCACCAGATAGACAGAGGAGCTGATATGCCCATGAAAACTGTCGAGCAGAATTTTATAAAAGGACTCATCCCGGTGCATCCGGTCTAGCGCATGTTTTTCCTCTGTGATCGTCACGATCTGCGGAATGGTTTTTGCATCGCGGACAACGGTGCAGCATTTCACATCATCCCCACGGCAGTCAAACAAAAATATATCATGCAGCCACAGCTCCTGCTTCTGGTTATAGGCAAAATAATAAAAGCTTTCCTTCCGGTCCATAAGGATCAGTTTGCTGCGGTTTAGTCCAAGCTCTTCTGCGACTTTCGTAAATAATTCTGTTATATTCCTTGACAACGCATCCACTGTGACCACCAGACAGTCCGGCAGACCTGGATTTCCCAGACGGCTTGCAAAAAGAATCAGTTTTTTGATGTATAAAACAAAAAGATCTTCCTTCTCAAACACCGCGTTTTCAATAGTTACCTGCTTCTTTTCAAGGGCACCGCTAAGCAGATGATCGATGACTTCCTCATTCTGTAAAAGCGCCATTTTTTTTGCTTCCTCGCCGATAAACCACTGACCGATGCCACGCTTCTTTACGAGTACCACCGGAATCTGGTATATCTCGCTTCCGGCGATCATACTCAGCGTTTCCGGTTCTCTCATACCGCTTTTATAATAGCTGATGACGGCATTGTCATCGTCCATATCAATTCCAATATAATAACACTGCTCCGCCACCTTATGTGCCATCCTTCCCAAAGTTTTTATAATAATTGAAACAGCTTCTTCGCTGCATAATCCATGCTCTCATATTTTCGCATACTCTCAGAAAGCATTGCCTCATCCTGTGCGGCATATGCAAACATCACACTGTTGATCAGTTCGTACCGGCTCTGGTCCTTGTCCCCATAAATATCCTGACTGGCTATCTGGTAGCTCTCCATTACCTTCCACTCACCATTCTGTTTTTCCGATACATAATAAGACACTGCTTCCCCAAAAAGCAGAACGAACATCTTCACATAAATGCCGTCATAGACCTCTGACAATTCTTCCTTATGATATTCCCCGCCATTCAGACTGAAATTCAACAATACATGCTGATCCGGTTTTGTGTGGTACTCTAAGAAAAATTTATCATATAAATGATATTTTTTTATCATAGCATCCCCAAACTTTTTGTAGAAAGCAAAATAAATATTCTTTCCGGTATACACCAGCAAAAGGTCGTCCACGATTTTCCGGTCTGCAGCATCCGAAAGTGCCGTTTCCGATAAACGTTTTAACAATCCGAGCAGACAGGCATCATTCAATGTTTCGCCTGCAAGATAACGTTTCCGGATCTGTGGAAATACATGTTCCGGTATCATCATATCGTTGACCAGATAGCAATGGGAAAAATAGGATAAATACGCCATGCAGACTAATTCCCTGCCGCCTCCGGCGAGGTAACTGTCATAAATCCGGTCAATCTCCTCCACATAATCTGTGGAATACAGCATTTGCGTGATAATGCGCTCCTCAAGATCAAACGTATCGATTTCAAATTCTCCCGCCGCCTTCCAGACAGCCGCCATCTGCTTTGTTGCTCCCTGAAAGAATTTGCACAGATAGATCAGGATCACATCATTATACTTTCCATGTGCGAAACAGCTCTGCGCCATTCCAAGCAGGTAATCATCATCTTCGAACGAATGTTCTGCGATCTCATAACTGCACAGTTCCACACATGCCCGGCTTCCAAGTCTGTCATATCCAAAATGCTGTACCAGCCCGAATGCGCGTTCATACTGGTGTGTCTCAATGAGCATTTCTTCCACATAACATTGATTTTCCTGCGACATTCCCCGGATATCCACCTCTGCCAGATACGGTTCAAGCACGAGCATTTCCCCTTTTTTCTGGTAAAACCTGATAATCTCCGGAATCAGATATGCCTTGTATTCCTCACTGATACGTTCCGACTGGGTAAGCATACGGAAATATCTTCCGTCTTCCATGGAAAAATCATCACACCCATTTTTGTTATCAAAATAATACAAAAGATATGGTAATTCCCCGGGTGCTAATTCCATGCACTTTTCCAGATAATTTTCCGGCTGCAAAAGCGCATCATCCTGATAATCATCCGTAAAACAATTTCCGTCTGTATCGCACAAAATCACCGTATACTCTCTGGTATATGCTTTAAAATAACCACATCCGTTTGTCAGTGTGATTATCTGCGGTTCCTTTAATGCCTTTTGTAAAATATATGCCCTTGCGATCTTACGATTCTCACAGCTTAATTTATGTACAAACAGGATCTCCGCCGCCTTGTGCGCCAGCTCCGTATTTAAGATACTGACCGGAAGGATCTCCCTGTAAATGACCGCCAGATTGTCATCCATGTGACCTGCTTCCATTTGCGTGATTGCAAACTGTTCCATATTCCTGCGATATTTATGGTACACATCCGGCTGCTTGTCCTTCGCAGCAATGATATTCACATACAAAACTGCCATATGACGATACGATAATCCACTGTTATATTGAAAATACAACTGAATCATCTTCGGAATCGCTGTGACCTCATTCTGATCCATGGAGATCAAAAACGCCTCATACAGATTCGTGATCCGAATTTCACTGTCAATTCCACGCTCGTACCAGATATGGTACTTTGGTGCAAACTGCTGACCGCGGATCAGATAAGTACAGATCGCCGCAACCATTTCCTCGGAAGGATCTGCCTCATAGCACTTCTCCAAAACCGGATACCATTTTTTCTGATACTCTCTCTGCTCCGGCAAAAGATTCCGCACCTGCAATGCAATATCCTTAGAGATTGCGTTCTGTTTTGCCGCCCACTTTAAAATTTTTAAGGTAAAATCATTTAACCCGGACAAAAGATATGGATCCTGCCAGATCAGATAATACGCCTCCAGATAAAGGTACGGGCTGCTATTTCCTTGTGAAATCCACTGTTCAATTGCCTTCCACCTTCTCGAGCTGTCGCGGTAATATTCATCCCTCACAAACAAAAGAATCCAAAACAGCATGGAATTATCCGGATAATGGTGAAAAATCTGTTCGATCTCCTCTGTCAGACGGTCAACGTAGGATTCCTCCCGCTCCATTAACGTGCACAAATACAGATAATATCCCCAGACAGGCGTTGTCCGGTCAAGACATTCCCTCTTAAAATCTGTTAAGATCCAGCTTGCTTCCTGCTTCTGGCGGTTTAATAAAAGCGCCTGTGCCTTCATCAGACGATACATTGCATCTTCCGGCTCTAAAATCGCCAGATGATCTAAAAGTTCCACAGAGCGTTTTGACCACACTCCGGTAACGATCCGTTTCAAACGGTAATCAATATAAAGCTGCATCAGTTCTGCGCGTGCTCGTTCTGCCTCACGGTGATCCGACACCGGTTCTTCTTCGCGCATTTCCTTCTGCAACGCAGTAACAGTATAAACAAATGACTGCTCCGGAAGTTCAAAACAAAGCCTTCCAAAATTCCTGCCGGCATGCATTTTATCCGCATCAATATAATAATCAAAAAAACAGGTGCTTCCGATAAAATCATTCTCTGTGATTAATTGTTTCCCCGGAATCAAAAAGTCTGCATCCGAAGCAACCCGGATACGCACAGCTCCCCACTGTGGTTTCTGGATCTCTAACTGTTCCTTCCGCTGTCCGCTTACTCCGTAAAATGCTTTTTCCGTTTCTTCGAAAGCAGGCTCTACTTTCTTCTTGTGATGCGTGGCAGTCAGAAATGTTTCCACGATCAACGGCGACTGTGGCTGGGTTCTAAGTCCTTCGTAAAGACGCCTGTCTTTCTCCTCTTTGATCAGATTTTTAAAATTGCTGGAATAAAATAAACGATATGCCTCGTCATAGCTTTCCTTTGCAAGCTTTGCAAAATCATTCAGATTCTTAATCTTACCCAGAGAGGAATCCGCATATAATCTGGAAACAGACACAACAAAAGAAAGGTTATATTCTCCCTGGTTACATACAATAAAAAACTCCCCTTTTTGAATATCCCCCTCGATCAGCCCTTCACTGTGAAACTGATACTGGATACGCACTTCCTCCCCCTCAAACTGTGGGGTAAGACATTCCATGCGCGGATTTGAAGAATAAATGATACCACGCATCTTTACCTGATTCGTGCTTGTTATGACAAAGCTGCCTGTCTCATCTTTTCCTTCCAGTATCTCTAATTCTATCTTCTCGGTAGAAAGCGATAGTTTCGGACCATTGTTATCGAATTTTCCATTTGCAAGCTGTTGTATCCTTTTCCGCAATTCGACACCTGCTCTTATCTATTTTTATTGCTTTTTTTTACGCAATAGCTATAATAAATTATAAACTAATTTGGAGGAGTAATCAATGATAAAACACAAAGACCATTTCCATGGAAGTGATTTAGAGAAAATAGAAGAAATCTATGGTATCAAAAAAGAAGAAATCGTAAGTTTTTCAGCGAACGTAAACCCGCTTGGTGTCTCGCCCCTGTTACGGACAACCTTAGCCGATAAGATTGACGCGATCACAACTTACCCGGACAGAGAATACACCTCTCTGCGCAAATGTATCGCTGCATACTGCGGTACCGATTATGAAAATGTCATTGTCGGAAACGGTTCTACAGAGCTGATCTCTCTTTTCATTCAGATCGAACATCCGAAAAAAGCAATGATCATCGGTCCAACTTATTCCGAATATGAGCGTGAGATCTCACTCGGCGGCGGAACAACACTTTATTATCCACTGCGTGAAAAAGATGACTTCAAACTTGATGTCAAAGATTTTATCGCACACTTAAATGAAAATATCGACCTTTTGGTCATCTGCAATCCTAATAATCCGACTTCTTCCTGCATCACAAGCGCTGATATGCGTCACATTTTAGATGCCTGCAAGGAATATGATATTTATGTCATGGTAGATGAAACTTACGTGGAATTTGCAGAAAACATGGCTGAAATTGATTCCGTTCCACTGACAAACTACTACAACAACATTGTCATTCTCCGCGGAACCTCAAAGTTTTTTGCAGCACCGGGACTTCGCCTTGGTTACGCCATTACCGGAAACCGTGACCTCATCAAATCGATCAACACCAGAAAGAATCCATGGACGATCAACTCACTTGCAGTTGTTGCCGGGGAAACAATGTTTTCCGACACCGCTTACATCAAAGAAACCAAAGAGCTCATTACCAGAGAACGGGCGCGCATGTATCAGGCATTTTCTGAAAGCCCTGATTACAAGGTATATAAGCCAAGCGGAAACTTTATGTTAGTCCGTATCCTGCGTGACGGACTCACCTCACAGGATTTGTTTGACCGTGCAATCCGTGAGAAAATGATGATCCGTGACTGTTCCACCTTCCCATTCTTAGATAATAAGTATATTCGTTTCTGTATCATGAATCCGGAAGATAACGACAGATTGCTGCATTGTCTTTTAAATAACGAATAATCTTAACGTTCCGCCAGAAGCTGCTTGATCTTGTCCTGCTCGATCTCCTGCTGCATCTGGCGGACTTTTGCGTCCTGCTGCAATGCAACTAAGATTCTCCGTATATCCTCCGGTGAAAACATTGCAATCGCTTTTGACAGATCTTCGATATTGTCCCTGTTCACTTTCAGGCAGCCTCCATTCTCTAACTGCACTGTAATGACATTCTTTTCATCACTCATGTCGCCAAGTGTGATCGCATTATTCTCATAATCACAGAAAAATGACACGCCATTATAAGTGATCACTCCATCCTCCGCCAGATAAGAGTATGGAGCAATGTCCTCGCCATCTAAATGCTTCTGTATGGTTAATTTCTCCGCCTGTGGCTTTTTATACTGCTCTGCCATTTTCATTTTCTCATAAAACTGCTGGATTTCCTTTTCCTTATCGCGTTTTTCAAACCGCTCTTTCTGCTCCTGCTTTACCTCGGTCAGATATTCATCCATTTTCTGAATGATTTTTTTCCATTCATCCTCCGTAAAAGAATTGCCGCCAATTGTTGTAGAATCCTGCGATTGTCCGTTCTGTAACCGATTCTGGATTTCTGTTTTTTGTTTCTGCAACTCTGCAATTGCCTGTATTCTGGTTGTCTTTGTTACATTTGCCATACTCATAACTCTCCTCCACACCCATGTCAAACTCTGCTGTTTTTACAATATGATGTATTTCCGATATGCACTTTAAATCTGATTTTCTTTTATCAATGCCAAAAGGACGACATATGATTCTTTTCTCTCTCAAATCATATGCCGTCCTGGTCATTTTTCTCTTACATCCAATGTACTATTATATATATCGTATGGTTTTGTGAATTCTTAAGTCTCTACTCTAATAATTCCGGAATCTTTTTGGAACATGCAACTGCTAACGCTCCCGGTCCAATGTGACAGGATACACTTAAGGATAACGGATTCAGCACAATCTCCATACCCGGGAATTCTGCCTCGACCTCTTTTTTGAACGCTTCCGCATCTTCCAGATTATGTGTATAAGCCATCTCCAGATATATATTCTTTCCCTCCGGATCATTAAAACGATGATCAAAATCGTTGCGCATGGCGTCAATCATCATTTTCTTCGCCTGTTTTACGGTTCTTGCCTTTGCAAACGAATCTAACTTCTCACCCTGAATCTGCAATACCGGTTTTAACTTTAACAACGTTCCAAGTGCTGCAGCCGCCGGTGTGATTCTTCCACCTTTTTTCAGGTAATAGAGTGTGTCTACCATAATATAAATGGAGGATTCCATCTTCTCACGCTCTAAGATCTCTTTGATTTCTTTCGCACTGTATCCTTTCTCCGCAAGTTTCTTTGCATCTAATACAGACTGTCTCTGTGTGACTGAAATCCTCTGGTTATTGACCACCTGCACTCTGCCGTCATAATCCTGTGATAACATGATTGCTGTCTCGCAGGAACCACTTAGTCCGGAAGACATTGGAATATGAACAATCTCATCATACTCCTTTAAAAGTTCGTCCCATGTGTCTGTCACATTACCGACAAGCGGCATGGAAGTTGAAATATTCGCATCCTCGGAAAGCTTCTGGTAAAAATCTTCCTGTGTCAGATCAATATCTTCATAATAGGTCTGGTCGTTGATAAAAAAGGGCATCGGCATGACTGCTACGCCATATTCCTTCGCTTCAGCCTGTGTAATTCCGCTGTTACTGTCTGTCACAATTGCTACTTTGCTCATCGGGTCTGTTCCTCCTATAATGTCTCAGAACGCTCTTTGATGTTCTTCTTAAAATTGATCACTTCGTGCTCGTACTCTTCGTTCATAAACTCAGAGTGGATCATAAAGTCTGCGGATGCACGGTTATTTGCGATTGGAATATCATAAACCTGCGCAATACGAAGTAAAGCTTTCACGTCCGGATCATGTGGCTGTGCTGTCAATGGATCAGAAAAGAAAACGACAAAATCAATTCTTCCCTCTACGATCTTCGCACCGATCTGCTGGTCACCACCGAGAGGACCGCTGTTGTATCCTTTCACCGGAAGTCCTGTCTTATCTGTGATCATTCTTGCTGTTGTTCCGGTTCCGCACAGGAAATGCTGTGTCAGAATATCCTTATTCTGTTCACACCAGTCAATCAGATCTGCCTTTTTATTATCATGCGCAATCAGCGCAATATTCTTCTGTTTTCCAATTGTAAGTGTAATGTAATTATCGTTCATGTGTTTCTCCTTTGTCTGTTATTTGTGCCTGTGATCTTTCATAACACACAAATAAATTGTACCACAATTTTTTAAATTGCACCACACAAAAATATGCAATACAATATACGCTCTGCGGACATTCTATTGTCATGGATCAGAGGATTCCCTGTAATGCCGCAATCTTCCCATCGAGGATCATTTTGATAAATGCCGTATCGCGGATGATCCACGGATCTTTTTCTATCTTAATATTCGTATCGTAAATCTCCTGCGGTGTTGCCCATTTTAAATAATATCCTTTTGCAATCTCGCTCTTTGTCAGATGAATCGGTATCTGTTCCCCTGTCTCCTCACAGTAGTAAAAAAGGGAATGACAGATAAACTTTTTTGTATCGTCAAAAATATCTTTCCGGACTTCTAAAATCTCTCCAAGTTCCACTGCCTTCTCCTGCAAAATAAAAAGTCCTGTTTCCTCTTTTACCTCTCTTGCAAGTGCCTGCACATAAGTCTCCCCTTTTTCCATGCCGCCGCCCGGAATCTTATATTCCCCCTCTTTACTGCACTGCATAGCGATCTTCCCGTCCCGCACAATAATCCCGCGTATGGTATATTTATCAAAAACACTGGTAGTATCTTCATAATTCTGTGCATCAAATTTTTTAAGAAGCTCCATGGGTTATCCCTTCTTTCGTATATTACTTAAATGCTACGTTATCTTTTCGTACATTTTATCACACCACATATCCATACGCAATTGGGAGCACGAAAAAGACCATAGCCAAAAGTTATCATTACGATTCTTCTGGCTATGGTCTTTTTCTTTATCTTATGATGAAATCACCGGATTACATCATTCCCATTCCCGGGTTACCTGCTGGCATTGCAGGAGCGTCTTCTTTGATATTTGCAACAACAGATTCTGTTGTAAGTAAAGTCGATGCTACGGAAGTTGCATTCTGTAATGCACTTCTTGTAACTTTTACTGGATCAAGGATTCCGTTTTCAACCATATCTACATACTCTTCTGTAGCTGCGTTGAAGCCTGTTCCAGGTGCAGACTCTTTTACTTTGTTAATAATAACTGCGCCCTCTAATCCTGCATTTGCAGAAATGTAGTACAGTGGAGCTTCCAGTGCTTTTAAGATTACTTTTGCACCAGTCTTCTCGTCACCTTCCAATGTATCTGCTAATTTGGCAACTTCTTTGGAAGCATGGATGTATGCAGATCCACCACCTGCGATAATACCTTCTTCTACGGCTGCTCTTGTTGCATTCAAAGCATCTTCCATACGGAGTTTTGCTTCTTTCATCTCTGTCTCTGTAGCTGCACCAACACGGATAACTGCTACACCGCCTGCCATTTTAGCAAGTCTTTCCTGTAATTTTTCTTTATCAAATTCAGATGTTGTCTCTTCAATCTGTGCACGGATCTGTTTGATTCTTCCCTGAATGGCGTCTTTGTCACCAGCGCCATCTACAATGATTGTGTTCTCTTTCTGAACTTTTACAGATTTTGCACGACCAAGCTGATCCATTGTGGTGTCTTTTAACTCAAGGCCAAGATCAGAGCTGATTACCTGACCACCTGTAAGGATTGCGATATCCTCTAACATAGCTTTTCTTCTGTCACCATATCCCGGTGCTTTGACAGCTACAACATTGAATGTACCACGTAATTTGTTTACGATTAAAGTTGTTAAAGCTTCGCCTTCTACATCCTCAGCGATGATTAATAATTTTGCACCGCTCTGAACGATCTGCTCTAACAGAGGAAGGATCTCCTGAATGTTGCTGATCTTTTTATCTGTGATAAGGATGTATGGATCATCAAGAGCAGCTTCCATTTTATCCATATCAGAGCACATATATGCGGATAAATAACCACGGTCAAACTGCATACCTTCTACAAGGTCAAGTTCGGTCTGCATTGTCTTAGATTCTTCAATTGTGATAACTCCGTCGTTGGAAACTTTTTCCATTGCATCTGCAACCATGTTACCAACTTCTTCATCACCAGCGGAAATTGCAGCAACTTTTGCAATCTGGTCTTTGCCGTTTACTTTGGAAGACATTGCTTTCAAAGATTCAACTGCTTTATCAGTTGCTTTCTTCATACCACGGCGAAGGATGATTGGGTTAGCTCCTGCTTCGAGGTTCTTCATACCTTCCTGGATCATTGCCTGTGCTAAAACTGTAGCGGTTGTTGTACCATCACCAGCAACATCATTTGTCTTGGTTGCAACTTCTTTTACTAACTGTGCTCCCATGTTCTCGAAAGCATCTTCTAACTCGATCTCTTTTGCGATTGTCACACCATCGTTTGTGATGAGTGGAGCGCCATAGGATTTATCCAAAACAACGTTTCTTCCTTTTGGTCCTAATGTAACTCTTACTGTATTTGCTAATTTATCAACGCCTGCACCTAATGCTGCTCTGGCTTCTGATCCGTATTTAATTTCTTTTGCCATGACTTTTTACCTCTTTCTATTATTTTCTTTCAATAAATATATCATTATTCTACAACTGCAAGAATATCATTCTGTTTTACAATGATGTACTCTTCGCCGTCTAATTTTACTTCTGTTCCTGCGTATTTGGAATAAATAACCTTCTGACCTGCTTTTACCTGCATGGTAACTTCTTTTCCGTCAACCATTCCGCCAGGACCTACTGCGATAACTTCAGCTTCCTGTGGTTTCTCCTGTGCACTGCTTGTAAGAATAATTCCTGATTTTGTAGTTTCCTCTGCTTCACACTGTTTCAAAACTACTCTGTCACTCAATGGTACTAATTTCATGATAATTCCTCCATTCATATCGATTCTTTTCTTTTTTGCTTTTGATATTGTAGAAAGGATCTTTCCACTTTCTATTATCATGTGTTATTAGCACTCATTTAGTTTGAGTGCTAACCGATAGTCATATAATATGTTTTTCGCCCTGAATCTGCAACTGGATTTATAGACGTTTGTTACTGTATTTTTCTATTTTTTCTCTTAAATACTCTTTTTTTCTCATTTTTTTATATCATATTACTTTTTCACTGATTTCATACTTTTTTTAGATTTGTCGGAAACAAATAAATTGTTTGCTTCCTCCATTTTATCTAAAACCGCCTGTTTTACGGATTTTTTCACTGTCTGATTTCCGGTTTTCCATAACATGCGGAGTGCTTTTGAGAAAAGTTCCTGTGTCTCCGGTGAAAGCTTGCTCTTTGCCTTCATGAGTTCCTGCACTTTTTTCCATTTGCTGTTGTAAAAATCATCCACTGTGTAGATTTTAGCGTCCTCTAGCATAGAAAAAACTGTATCTACGATTTCCTCCCGCTGCTCTTTTGTCAACTGGAAAATCCATTTTTTCATTGTCTCGTCGAGCAAAATACTCTGTGGTGCGACCTCATCCACATACACAAAATGATTGCCAAGCACTTCCCAGGACATTGCATCATGCTGCTGGATGCCGCTCTCCGAACTTCTTACAACCTCAAATTTTTCCTGATGTTCCAAAAGCATGCCGACAATACTTGATTCCGGCAGGATTGTCTTAATCTTCGGCAGCATTCTCTGATACTCTTTGCTCTCGATCATTTCCTCATTAAACCCCGGACCGTCATTGCTGTATACTTTCACGATCCGCTTCTGGATTGACCGATCACATTTTACAGATGCATACACAGACAGATTTCCTCCCTTGGAATGTCCGCCGACCCTGATTTTCTTCCAGTCGTCATGCACTATCTGATTCAGATAATCGACAGCTTTCAACTGCCCGGGTGTCTCGGACAGATAGCCCATGTTAAAATTTTCCCGCCAGCCGATGATCGTATTGTCTGTTCCACTGAAAGATACATAAATACTCTTGTCATCCAACCGGACACATACCACAGAAAACTGTGACTGTTCCTCTTTGCTGATGTCGTTGATATAGCCAAACAACTGCGCATTACAGAAACGTTCTGTCTGTGCCATCTTCTCTAACACAAATGCTGCTGTTTTCGTCATAGACACACGCTCCATGATCTCTTTTCTGTCATGTGCCGCAAAAAAGTGTTCACATGCTTCTTTTACCGTGATCGTCCCTTCTTCTCCCGGTGCCGGAACGATTCCCGCAAATTCCACATACACAAGCTGCGCCAGAATGAGATTGTCTACCTCGTTGAAAGGTGCTTCCCGGAATGTCAGATCGCCACGCCAGTCCAGATAATCCATTAAATTTGCCATACTGCCTCCTTGTTTTTTGATGAAAAAAAGTGAACCCTCTGGTGCACAGAGAGCGTATTCTCCCTTAAATCAATCCGTAATGTTTCAATCCATGCCAGATACCGTCCTTGTCTACAGATTGTGTCACATATTCGGCTGTTTTCTTCACTTTCTCTGTTCCATTTCCCATTGCAACGCTGTGTGCCACATAGATGAGCATCTCTAAATCATTGGCACTGTCTCCAAATGCATACGTGTTTTCGTGTGGGATTCCCAGTATCTCACACACTTTTTTGATTCCTGTTGCCTTGGAAATGCCGGACGGATTAATCTCTAAGATTCCCTCCTCATGAATGACTACATTGAAGTCTTTCCCCATATCCTGTACAAACTGCTCTATATTTGCATTTTTTGCAATGCAGCTCATTTTATTTATCTGGATTTTACTGTGATCATCCGGTATATTCATCAAATGCTCTCCTAATTCTTTGCGCAAATGGATCACATATGGATCGTCCAGAAAATCATTTTCATTCACATAGACATATTCCGGTCCCTCTAGCACTACCGGCATGTGATGCTTTTCCAATACCTCTAACGCATGTGTTACCTGCGCTTCTGTGAGCAGAAACTGATAGACTGTCTCCTTATGAAAATCAATATGCGCCCCGCAGGAAGCAACCACGCCGTCGAATCCAATCCCGAGCAAATTCGGGCTTTGTATATTTGAACGGCTTCGCCCACTACAGATAAACGCATAATGTCCGTTTTCCCGAAGCTTCCTAATCGCTGAAACGGTGCTCTGCGGTATCTGCATTTTATAATTCCACAAAGTTCCGTCTATATCAAAAAATACTGCTTTTTTCATTGTTCTGTCCTTTACTTTTACATTCTTCTCACATCAGTGATTCCATTAAAGTATATCTGATTTCTTTCTTTTTGCATAGTACATCATTTTGTATACAACAATTTCTGCTGCGTTGCAGTCGCATCCTCGCGGAGCGTTTTACGTTATAGGAAGATTGCATCGCAATTTCCTATAACGCAAAAAAAGACCGCCAGACAAAGAACGTGCATATTTACGTTCTAAATCTGACAGCCTTTCTATGATTTTTGCTTATATGATTGTAAAAGACAATTTACATTATTCCAACATGCAATCTTAGTCTGATATGTATCAAACAGATCTTAGTTGTTGATTAATTTATCTTCTTCGTTGTTCCAACTGTAAAGTTTACGAATCTCTTTACCAACCTGCTCTGATGGATGTTCAGCAGCTTTCTTTCTCATAGCTTTGAAATGAACCTGACGTCCTGCTGGTGACATATCCAATAAGAAGTCTTTTGCAAAAGTACCATCCTGGATATCAGAAAGAATCTGTTTCATAGCTTTCTTCGTATCCTCTGTGATGATCTTAGGTCCTGTGATGTAATCACCGTACTCTGCTGTGTTGGAGATAGAATATCTCATTCCTTCGAAACCTGACTGGTAGATCAGGTCTACGATCAGTTTCATCTCATGGATACACTCGAAATATGCATTTCTAGGATCATATCCTGCTTCGCATAATGTTTCAAAACCAGCCTGCATTAATGCACACACACCACCGCAAAGAACTGCCTGCTCACCAAAAAGGTCAGTTTCTGTCTCTGTTCTGAATGTTGTCTCTAAGACACCGGCTCTTGCTCCACCGATACCAAGTGCATATGCAAGTGCAAGATCCTGTGCTTTTCCGGTTGCATCCTGTTCAACAGCGATCAGACAAGGTGTTCCCTTTCCAGCCTGATACTCAGAACGTACGGTATGTCCCGGAGCTTTTGGTGCGATCATGGTAACATCAACGTCTGCTGGTGGAACGATACATCCAAAATGAATATTGAATCCATGAGCAAACATTAACATATTACCCGGCTCTAAGTTTGGCTCGATATCTTTCTTATACATATCTGCCTGTTTTTCATCATTGATCAGGATCATGATGATATCTGCTTTCTTAGCTGCCTCTGCAGTTGTATATACTTCAAATCCCTGTTTCTCAGCCTTTGCCCAGGATTTGCTTCCCTCATAAAGACCAATGATAACATGGCATCCGGAATCCTTTAAGTTTAATGCATGTGCATGTCCCTGACTACCATATCCAATGATAGCGATTGTCTTTCCATCCAATAATGAGAGATTACAATCTTCCTGATAAAAAATTTTTGCTGCCATTTTTAATCCTCCTTCAAATAGCTATTCCATAATTTTTACATCGGCTGTTCCTCTTGACAGTCCTGTAATACCGGTGCGCGCTAACTCCAGTATGTCATATCCCTGTAACAGATCCAGAAAAGCCTCAAGCTTATCCTGATGACCTGTAAGTTCAATCACCATGGAATCATTTGTAACATCTACGATCTTCCCATGGAAAATCTCTGTCACATTAAGAATCGGCTGGCGTTCGGTGTCTTTTGCACGAATCTTAACTAAAATGAGTTCTCTTGTCACTGAAGAACCCGGCTCCAATTTCTTGATATCAACCACATCTTCTAACTTGGCAAGCTGTTTTTCAATCTGCTCTAATATCTGCTCGTCCCCACTTGCTACAATGGTGATCCTCGTATAACGCGGATCTGCAGTCACACCGGAAGAAAAACTGTCAATGTTATATCCTCTTCGGCTGAATAATCCAGAAATATGGCTTGTAACACCCGGATTGTTCTCAACTAAGAGCGATAATACCTGTCTTCTCATAATGAAAACCTCTTCCTTGTAAAGTCTTTTGTGCTTTACAGTTTTACTCACTCATATTTAAGTTAAATAATATCAATATCATATTTCTTTGTCAACGTCTGATGCGATATTTGCCTATATATTTTGTGCATGACTATTATAACCTGTGCGACTATCCGCATAGTGTTTACATAATTTTTATTCATATATGTTTATAAAATTAATTATGAAGAAAGGGTATTTAATCATGGCTTTCTCCTGTTCGATATGATAAAATCCCTATAAATATACCAGATTATAATTCCTGTCCATCGGGTTTAACCAGACAGGCGAAGAATGGTATGAGTATGTGCTGTAAGCTTCCAAAAATATGATTTTTCCATCATTGTATGTTAATGAAAAAGAAAAATCGTACAAACAAATATGATTTCCTTTGTGAGCTTTGCGAACAGGAACATCATATTTCGTTTGTACGATTTTCTTTTTATATACACTAATAATTTCACTTATATATGGGCTCTTAGATCTGCCTTCAACAAATCTATGTAGCAGGCACAAAATCTGCCCACACTACCCAGCTAAACTCTGGTTTTACAGCATAACTCCGGATTTTTCCTTGCTCTCCTCCAAGATATGATTGAACTTTTTGAATGGTGCTGCAAAAACAAGTCCCACAAGCAGAGAAATAATCGTATAGGACATTAAAACTGCCAGATCAACCCAATAATCATCCTGATACATACCAGCCACAGCCTCTTTCATGGCTCCCATTGCATACTTGAATGGCTGGAACTGATAGAAGGTCTGGAATACTTTCGGCAGTGTCTCAATCGGGAATGTACATCCAGCTCCTGCAACCTGAATTACCATGATAATGATTGCAAGTCCCTCACCGATATTACCAAGTGACGCCGTCAATGCATACATTAAAAAGCCGAACACAAAACTACTGCAGGATGCTGCCAGCAAAAATAAAAACGGATGTGCGCACTCAATCCCGATAAAGTACAGATCACCCAATACCGTGATCAGTGCCTGAACCTGGGCGATCAGGAAGAATGTGATATATCTTCCAAAAAACTGCTGGTACGGTTTCGCATTTTTAAAGGAAGGCTCAATTTCTACATGCGTATGTATAATAGCCACCAGAATCAATCCGCCTACCCAGAGTGCCAGCACGGTATAGAATGGCGCCATGGAAGAACCATAAGTATCCACTTCATAAATCGCCTCTGTTTCGATCTCAACCGGAGATGCCATAAAGCTTCCGATTTCCTCCGGATCATGCGCTAACAACTTGGATAAAATCTCGTAGCCTTCTTCCCCTTTCATCTGATTCAAACGTTCCAGACGTTCCCCGATCACCTGACGCATATCTGTGATCGCATCTTTTGTACCTGAGAGACTGATATTCGCAGATGCTAATGTTGCAGAAAGCTGTGACAGATTTCCATTCGAAGTATCCAATGCCTTTGCGATAGACCCAAGCGCATTGCTGATACCACCAAACGTTGCTGATAATCCTTTGGAAATTGTTCCAAGGGATGCCAGACCATTGCCTGTCACGCTCTGCAGATTTCCCATAGCAGTCTGTCCGCTTGAGATAGCACTCTTCATATCCGGATAAACCGCTGCAAACTGATTTGTTGTTGACGCAGCATTTCCTGATACCGACATCAGAGAATCCAGTAAATTCTCATACACTGCTAATTGAGCGTCAGCTTCCCCTAATTTTCCAATCAGCATATCAATCACATTAGAAGAGCCTGTTTCTTCCTCTAATACCGAGGAATCTAACAATCCGTCAGAAGCTTCCATGCAGCTCTTGATCAGCGTGGAAATGAACTGTGTGTTTACAGTCTGCTGAACTGCTGTTTTTGCCTTATCTGTAATTTTTGGCGCAATAGCATTTTTCTTTTCATTGGTATAATAGGTGATCTCCGGATGTTCCATTTCATCTGCAAGAAAACTTACCATATCCGCTGTAAAATCTTCCGGCATAATAAGTGCTGCATAATAATCACCACTGTAAACACCGTCGATTGCTTCCTCTGTTGTGTCCGTGAACACCCAGCCGATCGTGGTATTCGCTTCTAACCCTTCGATCACGGTTGCACCCATATTAAATTCTGTGTCGTCAATCGTAATTCCCTTGTCATCTGACGCAACCGCAACTTTAATATTGGATGTTGCATCCGGTCCGTATGGGCTCCAGTTGGATAAAATATTAAACCACGCATATAAACAAGGAAGGATAGATAAACCGATCACCATGACAACCGCTACAACATTTGTTTTTAATCTTTTAAAATCCGACATAAAAATCCGAAAAATGTTCAACATATCTAATCTTCCTTATCCTTCTTTTTGTCTTTTTTCTTTTCTTTCTTCTTATTCTTCTGCTCAGATGCTGTATCCTCGGAAGTCTCCTCCGAACTGCTGTCTTCCTCTACCTCATCCTCTTTTTCCTCTAACAGAGCCTCGTCCGGCATCACTTCTGAATCGCCGAAGTATTTTGCCAGAATTGCACGATCCGCAGCAATCTTACGTTCCATCTCTGCCAGCCTGCTGTCAATGCTGCTGTTTGGCAGTAACGTATCAATTTTTCCGTCTTCTTTAATGCCAAGTTCTGTCAGACGCTCCTGCAGAGTATAGTCCATATATTCCACATAAATCAGGTATCCAGAAATTGTAAACAGGGAAACAATCCAAAGTACTAAGAACACCACCTTTGAACTGTCCATGGAAAACATCAGCATTAAAAATATCAACGGAATCAGAATAACACAGCGGATTCCCCAACGGATTTTCTTCTGATTTCGCAGATGTTCCTGATTCTGATATTCCATGATCCTGCGATAAGATTCTTCATAATTTGTTTCCATTGATCTTCTCCTTACATCATTTTCGTATCTTCCATACGTTCCTCAACGAAGTGGTTCATCTTCATAAACGGTTTTCTCACAAATAAACCAATGATCAGCGCAGCAATTGCAAATACTGCAAGCTGGCTCATATACATCCAGTAATCATTCTCATACATACCGCCAATCGTCTCACGCATCGCATTGATCGCATATGGGAATGGGAAATATTTGTAAATGTTCTGATTAAACTGTGGCAGGATCTCAATCGGATAAGTTCCACTTGAACCTGCGATCTGGATTACCATTACAACGACTACAAACGCTTTTCCGACATCGCCAAAGGAAACGGTCAATGTGTAAATCAGCAGGTTAAATGTGAAGCTTGTAAATGCCGCCACAATGTAAAACATAAATGGTTCCAGACATTGTACTTTAAGGAGATAGAGATCTCCAATGACAACGATTGCTGCCTGTAACTGTCCTAACACAAAGAACAGTAAAAATCTTCCAAAATATCTCTGGTAAGCTTTTGCACCTGCAAACTTCTGGTCTTCCACCTGAACTTTGACCAGGGCGACCAAAATAACTGCACCTACCCAGAGTGCAAGTATTGTATAGAACGGAGTTACGGAGGAGCCATAATTTTCAACCGGATATACACGTTCTGTATTGATAGTCACAGGAGCCGCAAAAAATTCGCCCATAACCTCCGGATCTGTCGATAAAATCCGGATAAACTGATCATATTTTTCTCCGTCTTCCACCGCATTTAATTCTGATAAAATTGTATTTAAATCTTCTTTGGCAGAACTGATGATTTCCTTTAGAGTATTAAAGCTTCCATTGGAACTGCTTACGGTATTTCCAAGACTGCTCAATGCCACTCCTGTTCCTGCAAGTCCCTTGTTCATGCTGTTTAACGAAGCAACCATATTATTATAAGCTGCTGAAATGCTTGCTTTCATAGATGCAACATCTGCCTGGAGCTGTTTTTCTACGATTGGCATAACCGCATCGATCAGATTTGCAGCCGCTTTAATCGCAGTGTGATCGCCAGTAATGACATTGTTAAAATCACCCATCTGATTCTGTAAAACACCCTGCACTGCATTTGTTGTCTGTTCAATACTGTCTAACAATTTAATAAAATCATCTTTATTACTGCTGTCCGGAATCAGATCACTCTGTAAAAGCTGTTTTAACAGTTCAATCTGCTGTGTGGAATTTGATACGTTATTTGCTGCGTTGGCAATTTCTTCCGCTGTCGGGAGTTCTTTTGCCAAAGTGGTATTGACTTCCTGCAAATGTGTATGGATATTCTGATATACCTGATCCATCTGCGACTGTAAAGTCGTGATCGTCTGCTGTGCATCTGTTTTTGCTTTATTTACCTGTGCAACACCGTTATTCAATTTACCGGAAGCACCGGAAACCTCTCCACTTGCAGTTTTCAGATTAGAAGCAAGTGTTGCATTGCAGGACATCAGATTATCAATCGTTACAAGATAGTCATCCAGATTTTTATCAACAGAATCCAGCTTATCAATAATTTTCTTGATATACTGTGTCTTTTGTGCATCATCGGCAAGTTCATTCATGCTTTCCATGACAGTAGCCACTGCAACATTTACAAATTCCTCATTAATGCTTGACTCCAAAGTTCCCTTTGCTGTATCTGTGATCTTCGATGCAATCGGATTTTTCTTTTCATTTTCATAATATGTAACAGAAGGATGTACCAGATCATTGTCTGCAAATCCGTACATGCTCTCGCTGAAGTTCTCTCCAATGACAATTGCAGCATAATATTCTCCGCTGTAAACACCGTCGATCGCTTCATCTTCGGTTTTCACGAACTGCCAGCCAATCTTGTCGTTCTCTTTCAAATTATCTAAGACCGTGTCACCCATGACAACAAATTCGCCGTCACTCTTGGTATATCCCTCATCCACGGAAACAACCGCAACCGGAATCGTTCCTGTATTACTGTATGGATCCCAGTTGGAATAAATATTAAACCATGCATACAGGGACGGAAGTACACAGATTGCAAGTGCGATCAAAAGCGCCAGCTTATTTCGCCATAGTCCCTTCACATCATTCTTGAAAATCCTAAAAATAGTCCTCATTCTCTCGTACTCCTGAAATAAATCTCATTTTTGGTTTCAACATTTTTTAGCACAATTTGTTATTGAAACACATTTTTTCCATAAAACAGATATTATTATAACGTTATTTCATAGATTTTGAAACATACAATTTCCTTTTTTTGTAATTATTTGCTATGTGTTTGTGAAACTCGGATTTGCATATGTAAATTAATTTAAAATGAACAAGAGCAATGAAAACATATAACGTTACTATGCTTTCACTGCTCCTGTCTATTTCCATACTATAATTTCATCCTTCTGCAAGCTGGGCAGCTATCTGTTTTTATTGATAATAAGTAAGATCAAAGTAGGTAATTCCACACGCATCATTTACTTCAAAATCAATGTATTTATTATAATCCTCAGAATTATAGGTATAGCTGTTATACTCATCAGATTCATATACATCTTCGCATTCGCCCATAATACCTACTGCTGTCTGCTCATCTGTTCCGATCATAAGACCGCCACTGACGGACATCACCGGGAATTTATCTACCTGATCAAATCCATAGCAGGTATCTAAAGAAAATGCATAAATCTCACATTCTGTAATGTCTTTTGCTGCATCATCAAGATTCACAAAACCTACTTTTACTGTTACATCCGGATAATCCGGGTTCTCTAACTCAATGGTCTCATAAATCTGATCCCCAGAATTCATCACGTAACCATCTTCGTAACCATAATCCGCTATATCAAACGTCCATCCGTTCGCTGCGATCTCGCTGTATGCAAATGGAAGGGAATACTCATGTCCGTCAAAGAAAAACGACATATCCTCCCATGTTCCGTCCATTGGCTCTGCATCTACAACCGGTCTGTCCTCGGAAGTATCCGGAAGTGTTGCGGCTTCGGAATCATGATTGAAGATGTCCTCAGCCTGATCTCCGTCATCATCCGCTGCATAATAATCGCTTGTCACGCCTGTGTCTATTTTACTGGAGCCACTCGAACTTCCACCGACCAGCGTTGAAACCGTCAATGCAATAATTGTGAAGATCAACATAATTCCAAATAGAATAAGACCCATAAACAACTGTCCTCTTGCCCAGTTTTTTCGGATTGCGTCTTTTGGATTCTTTCCGACCAGCCAGATAATATACATAACAATATTTACAATCGGAATGTTCATCAATAAATAAGTCAGCATCCACTGTCCGACACTCATCTGCGGCACAAGTTCCTGCTGATTTTCCATCCCGGACTGATACTGTGGCTGATTGTTATAGCCATATGTATTTTGCGTACCGCCGTAACTGTTTTGTGTACCTCCATAGTTGTTTTCACTGCCGTATGAATTCTGGGTATTTCCGTATGTGGTCTGCGTTTCACCATATGCAGTCTGGGTGCTTCCGTAAATGTTCTGGCTTGTGCCATATTCATTCTGAGAATTTTCGTTCTGTTCGTTAAAATTATCACTCATAACTCTTTTCTCCTCCTACGTGTATATAACGTTTACAACTTTATCGTAGCAGATTACAAAAGTATATGCAATAGAAAGATTTTACTATGAATCATAAGATACGCTTATAAATCCGTTTTTTCTCTCTGTATCTCATATTCTGGATTCAACAACAAACATTTACTTCTGAAAAAATCTTTTATTTTATCAGAATTATCCGTCTCATAAAATTCAACTAACAATTCCTTAAAATGATCGATTTCATCATACGGAATGGAAAAAATACCAATATCATTCTCCATCATAATTTTATTGCACATCAACTGTGCCACCCTTTTGTTTCCATCCAGAAACATCTGTGTTCTTGCAACAAAGCAGAACATTTCAAGTGCAGCTTCTAACTTGTCAGTCATTTGATTGATTCGATCCAAGGTTTCAACGATCATTCCTTCATGTGGAAGTACCATGCTCTTTTCATATTCACAATGAATAAAACTTCATCTCGTCTTGTCTGAACCGGTAGATTAGAGAGGATTTTCTCTGTGTTTGGAAAGGTTGTTCCAAGTCCCTCAATTCCTGCACTTTTCCAGATAGAATCAACTAATTGTCGCTTTCCAAGGGAAATAGATAAATTATTCATCATCCTACCTCTATAATAGAAAAGCCATGGGAAAAACCCATAGCTTCTCTAGTAAGTAGAATGTGATAAATATCAACTGATATTTATCACATTCTATTAATATTCAATTATATTGCAACTTTTATTCCAAACACTGTTTAGAATTTACCAGCTTTGTGAGCTTCCTCAACACTTACAGCTACGGCAACAGTAGCACCTACCATAGGGTTATTACCCATACCGATAAGTCCCATCATTTCTACGTGAGCTGGTACGGAAGAGGATCCTGCGAACTGTGCATCAGAGTGCATACGTCCCATTGTATCTGTCATACCGTAAGAAGCTGGACCTGCAGCCATGTTATCTGGGTGAAGTGTACGTCCTGTACCACCGCCGGATGCTACGGAGAAGTATTTCTTGCCCTGCTCGATACATTCTTTCTTGTATGTACCTGCTACTGGATGCTGGAAACGTGTTGGGTTTGTAGAGTTACCTGTGATAGATACACCTACGTTCTCATGATGCATGATTGCAACACCTTCCTGAACATCATCAGCACCGTAACATTTTACAGTTGCACGAAGTCCGTTAGAATATGGTTTCTCATATACAACATTTAATTTTGCTTCTTTGTAATCATACTGTGTCTCAACGAATGTAAATCCATTGATACGGGAAATGATCTGTGCAGCGTCTTTTCCTAAACCGTTTAAGATAACTCTTAATGGTTTCTGACGTACTTTGTTTGCTTTCTCAGCGATACCGATTGCACCTTCAGCAGCTGCGAAAGACTCATGTCCTGCTAAGAAGCAGAAGCACTCTGTCTCTTCCTCTAATAACATTTTACCAAGGTTACCATGTCCTAAACCTACTTTTCTGTGGTCAGCAACAGAACCTGGGATACAGAATGCCTGAAGACCTTCACCGATTGCTGCAGCAGCATCAGCGGCTCTTGTACATCCTTTTTTAATTGCGATTGCAGCACCTACAGTGTAAGCCCAGCAAGCGTTCTCAAAACAGATAGGCTGGATTTTCTTTACCTGATCATAAACATCAAGTCCAGCATCTTTTGTAATTTTTTCAGCTTCTTCGATAGAGCTGATACCATAGCTGTTTAATACAGCATTGATCTGGTCAATTCTTCTTTCATATCCTTCAAATAATGCCATTTTCGTTCGTCTCCTTTCCTTACTCTTCTCTTGGGTCGATGATCTTAACAGCATCTGCTACACGACCATACTGTCCTTTTGCTTTTTCCCATGCTGTGTTAGGGTCATCACCTTTTTTGATGAAGTCAGTCATTTTTCCAAGAGAAACGAACTGATATCCGATAACTTCGTTGTTCTCGTCAAGAGCGATACCTGTTACATAGCCTTCTGCCATTTCAAGGTAACGAACACCTTTTTCTTTTGTTGCGTACATTGTACCAACCTGGGAACGAAGTCCTTTTCCTAAATCTTCAAGACCAGCACCTACTGCTAATCCGTCATCAGAGAATGCACTCTGTGTACGTCCGTAAACGATCTGTAAGAATAATTCTCTCATAGCTGTGTTGATCGCATCACAAACTAAGTCTGTATTCAAAGCTTCCAGGATTGTTTTTCCCTGTAAAACTTCTGCTGCCATAGCTGCAGAGTGAGTCATACCGGAACATCCGATTGTCTCAACCAAAGCTTCTTCAATGATACCATTCTTTACATTTAATGAAAGCTTACAGGCACCCTGCTGTGGTGCACACCAGCCTACACCGTGTGTAAATCCTGAGATATCTTCAATTTTTTTAGAGTGAACCCATTTTCCTTCTTCTGGAATTGGAGCTGGTTCATGTTTTGCGCCTTTTGCTACTGGGCACATGTTTTCGACTTCCTTAGTGTAAATCATTTTAAGTCTCCTTTCACATATAAATAGATATGTCATCTGCTAAACATTGTTAGATGCTTAACATACTCCAAACATTTTCGCACATTTTTTTCATTTTCACAAGTAGAAACCATAAAATTTATGTACTTTTTTGTAAAATCTGAAAAAATTACTGTTTCTCAACGATCTCGTTTTTATTCTTATAAATAGAGTTTGCAGGAACGACACCGCGTACCATCGACAACGGATAAACATTGCTGTGGCTTCCGATCACCGTACCAGGATTTAAGACTGAATTACATCCTACTTCCACAAAATCTCCTAACATTGCGCCGAATTTCTTCAAACCGGTTGCGATTTCTTCGCCTGTGGATTTATCTTTAACTACTACTAACGTCTTATCTGATTTAACGTTTGAAGTAATAGAACCTGCACCCATATGGGATTTGTATCCCAGAATAGAATCTCCTACATAATTATAGTGTGGCACCTGTACAGAATTGAAAATAATATCGTTTTTCAACTCGGTAGAGTTTCCGACAACAGAGCCTTTTCCGACAATAGCACTTCCTCTTACAAATGCGCAGTGACGAACCTCTGCCTCCTCATCAATGATGAGCGGTCCATTTAAGCAGGCAGTCGGTGCAACCTTTGCACTTTTGGCAACCCAGATGTCCTCGCCGCGTTTTTCAAACTTTTCAGGATCTAATGTCGGTCCTAATTTTTTGATAAATTCACTGATTCCTTTTAATGCTTCCCACGGATAAGTAAACTGCTCTAAATATTCTTTCGCAATTGTCTCATTCAGATCATACAAATTACTAATTTTTGCGTTTTCCATTTCCTTTTCCTTCCTGTCTGAACACTTCCATAAATATTCCACACAATCATCATTCCGTACCTTTATTCTTCCAACACTTCATGATTGCCTGCGCCTTTTCATTATAAACACATAAAACTGATTATTCAAGAAAAAAGAGCCACAGACTTTGCTGTGACTCTCTCTCATTCTTACTGTTCACACATACCTCGTTCCAGTAACTTATCGTTCTTTATTACTTCTGTTCTCTCAATGTGAACTGTCTTACAAGGTTATCAAGTGTTTCAGCCTGTGCTGACAATTCTTCACTGGTAGCAGAAGTTTCCTGTGCCATAGCGGAGTTGGACTGAACAACTTCGGAAATCTGGTTGACTCCCTGCTCTGCCTGCTCCATAGCCGTTGCCTGAGACTGTGAGTTTTCACTTAAGGACTTGGATGTATCTGCAATATCATTAATTCCTTTGATCACTTCGTCTAATGTCTCTGAAACCAAAGCAACCGCTTTATTTCCTTCTTCGACGTCATGGATAGAACCCTCGATCAGTTCTCTTGTGGAAACTGCCGAAGCCGCACTCTGTTCTGCAAGTTTACGGATCTGGTCAGCAACAACTGCAAATCCCTTTCCTGCCTCACCTGCACGTGCTGCCTCGATGGAAGCATTCAAAGATAACAGGTTTGTCTGGCTTGCGATATCCTCCAGTTCGGAAATGATATTCTCAATCTTCATGGAAGACTCGCTGATACGCTGCATAGCTTCCACCATTGCGTGCATCTGCTCACGGCTGTGATCCGCATCATCTGCATATTTTCTTGCATCAGCATGTGACTTTTGAAGATTCTCTGCTGTGTGTTCTACGTTGGCAGTGATATCAGCAATGGTTGCCTGAAGCTCTTCGACTGCCCCGGCCTGTTCCGTAGCGCCTTCTGCCAGAGACTGTGCAGCCTCTGCCATATTGCCGGAACCTAAGGATACCTGTTCTGCCGTCTCCTCTACCTGACGGAGAGATTCATTGATCTTGCGGTTCATGTTGCGTAATCCGACAAGAAGATCATTGAATTTTCCGGTGTATATTTCTTCATGCTCTGTTGCGATAGCAAAATTACCATCTGCCATCTCATTTAAGAGTTTTCCGCTGTCAGAGATGATCATATTCAGCTTATCCGCCATCTGTCTTGCTGTCTCGATCATTTCTGCAACTTCGTCCTTCGCATCATGCTCTGGGAATTCACTGTCAAGATCCCCTTCCGCAAATGTTTTCAGACGTTCTGATATAGCTGTCAGTGGTTTTGAAATTCCGTCTGCGATCTGATTTCCAAATCTTCTGCCAATCATAATGGAAAGAATTATCACTGCGATTATAATGATCACAACAATAATCTCCATCACTGCCAGAATTGATTCTGTCTGATCCCCTTTCTGGACACAGATATCCATCAGATTCTTCAGATCATTGTAAACAGTCTCATACAGTGGCTTGAGTTCTTTAGTTGCCCTATCCTGTGCTTCCTTGCTGCTGGCTTCATCTGTCGTGGCTCCGGTTTCGATCATTTCATCAGAAAGTTCCCAATATCCATCAAGATCAGCAAGAATCTGATTATACGCATCTCTTGTGGCTTTTGTCACCATGCTCTTTTCAATCTCGGCAAGGTATGTATTAAATGAATCCTGTTTTACGTAATAATCCTCTTTTAATTCTTTGATAATACCTTCCTCATCATAACCGATTGCACCCCTCAGATCACTCCGCGCATCTGCAAACACTGTCATTGCCTTCCCGATATCTCCCTGGGAGAATCCATAATTTGTAAGTGCATTGTTATACATCCTTGTCATAATTAATAGCGCACCGATTCCTACGATTGCCGATATACTTGCAATAAAAACAACCTGCAGGTAACTCTTAGACAGCTTTTCGCGAATTTTTAAATCCTGGCCCTTTTTCATCCTCATGTCTCCTTCGTATTTATTTTTGTACGCACATATCTCAATGTACCGTACCACTGTATATAAGCATAACCCTGTACCCGACAAAAATCAATAAATTTTGTCAAATTTTTTACATTTTATTTACGCTTCAAACATAGTTTGTTTTTCCTGATTCTGTGCGCTTTCAGCTGGCTTTGCATTTTCCAACACCACGTTTTCTCCCGGATTGTCAAAATCAAAACTGATCCTGTCGTCCTCAAATTTCAGGCAGGTATCAAACACATTCCCCGCTTTTGAAGTAAATCCGGTTATTTTTTTCTTTGTCTTTCCGGTCTCAAAAAGCTCCTGCATCGTCGCTTCATCTAACGTAACTTTTGCAACTGTATGTGCTGCCTTAAACCCACATTCACATTCATAATACCATTGGGACTTCTTCATAAACTGTCCGCATTTCGGACATCTTAATGTCGTGTCGACCGGTTTTGGTTTTTCCGGGAAATCGAACGTCACCGTTCCCTCCGGTGTGAGTTTCAGCGGTGCGTCAAACATCATGCCAGTCTTTGCGACAAAGCCTTTGATCACTTCTGTTTTTCCACGAAGGAGAAGTTCTTTGACCTGGGCTTCTTTTAATTTTACCCCGGCGATTTTTCCAATGGCAAATTTGCAGCTCTCCGGATCATCTTTCGAGTAGTTCGCACATCCATAGCCAAATGGTGTCTGGATGATCTCGCCACCACAGATCGGACATTTCACATCTTTGATCTTCACCGGCTCTAAATCCGTAAAATCAAATTTTAAACCTGTGACTTTGCCACCCTCATCGCGGTTTAATGCCACTCTTGCGTCAAACTTTTTCCCGGTTTTCGACTTAAAACCGCGGATTGTTCCGGTTCTTCCGTTTGTGAGCAATTCTTTTACCTGTGATTCTGTCAGGGATTTTTCTGCCATTTTACCGATAGAAAAACGACAGCTCTCCGGATCATCTTTCGAATAATTCGCACATCCGAATCCAAACGGTGTCTGCACGATCTCTCCTCCGCAGAGCGGACAGACCACATCTTTTACTTTTTTTGCCTCGACATGTTCAAAATCGAATTTAATGACTGTTTTGCCATTTTCGTCCTTCTCCATACAGAGGCAGGCATCGAATTTTTTCCCGGTCTTGGACTTAAAACCGCGGATTGTCTCTGTCCTTCCGTTCGTGATCAGCTCGGTAAGCTGGGATACATTCAGACTTTTCTCTGCAATTTTTCCCACTGAGAAATCGCAGCCGTCTTCTTTTTCCCGGTCAAAATGAATGCACCGGAACCCATAAGCAGTCGCTACAATATCTCCGCCGCACGACGGGCACTTGATTCCTTCCACGATCTGTGGCTCATTTGCTGAGAAATCAAACGTGATATTCACTCTGCCTTCCTCGTCCTTTTGCAAAACCAGTGACGCTGGGAATTTTTTCTTAGACTTTGCGACAAAGCCTTCTAGAACATCTGTTCTCCCTTTTGTAATCAGATCTTTAAATTCTTCCTCGGAAAGATCACGACCTGCAATCGCTCCTACGGAAAATTTACATCCGGTTCCGTCCTTTTTATAATTGCCGCACCCGTAGCCAAATGGTGTTGTTTCCAACTCGCCTCCGCACACAGGACAGGCGATTCCAAGTTTTTTCTTCGCTGCGATCCCTCTTGCACCTTTCCCGGTCAGAGGCTGTATCTGTGCCACAAGCTGTGCGGTCAGGTTCCGTTCCACCATGTTTAAGGTTTCTTTCCGGATAAAATCTTCAAGTTTTTCCCGGTAATCTTCCATTACAACGGTTCCGCGCGTGATGCCGTCTAATCCTTTTTCCCACGAAGCTGTCATTTTCGGATTCAAAAGAGCCGGAACTGTCATATTGACGACTTCATAAACCATTTCACCGAGTACTTCAGGGGATAATATCTGTGATTTTTTATTCAGATGAAGATAGCCGATGCGCACCAGTTTCTTGATGATCTCCGCACGGGTCGCGGAAGTTCCGATTCCAGAACCTTTGATCTGCGCACGCAGTTCCTCATCCTCGATAAGCTGTCCGGCATTTTCCATTGCAAGTACCATGGAACCTGATGTGTAGCGCTTCGGCGGCTTGGTTCTTCCTTCCTTCAAAGAATAGCCATTCACAGAAAGCTCCTGCCCTTTTACAAGCTGTTCTGCCAGCTGCAGCAATCCCGGACTGTCGGAGTCCTCGCCATCCTCTTTGCTACTTTCTTTTTCTTCTTCCTGCCTGCGCCCTGCGATTTCCAAAAATCCCGGTGTTTTTAAGGCTTTCGCCCCGGCAAAAAGTTTTTCCTCACCGACAGCTGCCACAAGTTTTACGGTCTGGTATTCCGCCGCAGGATAAAAAATACTTAAGAAACGACGCACGATCAGATCATACACGCTTCTCTGCAATTCATTTAATGAGCGCAGCTCTGTGAGCTGTCCTGTCGGAATGATTGCATAATGGTCTGTGATCTTCGAATCATCCGTATACTGCGTTTTTGCAATATTATAATGAAGTCCTTCCTTCATGATACGTTCCACGTACCCCTGCACCGGTTCATAACCTTTTAACCGGCTCACATTTTTGCCGATCTCTTTCGCGACTGCGGTGGAGAGCACACGTGCATCCGTTCTCGGATAGGTCGTCAGCTTCTTCTCGTAGAGATCCTGTGCCACCTGCAATGTCTCATCCGGACTGATTTTGAAGCGCTTCGAACACTCGGCCTGCAGTTCTGCAAGGTTAAAAAGAAGTGGTGCCTTTTTCCGTGAAGTTCCGCGCTCAATGGAGGAGACAACCGCTGTTTTCCCGGAAAGTTCTGCGATTAAGTTTTCCGCAGACTCCTGCTTTTTAAATCCGTTTTCCTTATATAATAATGGAGATTCAAAGTACTTCGAACCTTCTACCGCTTTCCACTCAGCCTCGATATTCGCATCAGTAAAATTCCCGACCACACGATAAAACGGTGTCTCCACAAAATTGCGGATCTCACGCTCGCGGATCACGACCATGCCGAGCACACAGGTCATGACACGTCCGACTGCGATTGCCGTGTAGCTTCTCGTTCCAGCCGCATCATTCAAAAGATTTCCGTATTTTACGGACATGGCGCGGGAAAAATTAATTCCCATTGCATAATCTTCAATGGTACGCATGATGCCGGATTTTCCGAGATTTGCATAATCCGACATCGGTTTTGCTTCCCGGATACCACGCTTGATCTCCTCCTCCGTCTGGGAATCAATCCAGACACGAAGCTCCTTCATTCCTTCACGGACACCGCCATACATACGGATATTTTCCTCAATGGTCTGTCCTTCTTTTCCGGCATCGCCTGCCCAGTAGACCGTGTCAATATCTTCGCGGTGCAGCATCTTATGTACCACATCATACTGTCTGCTGACTGCCGGAATCACATCATATTTATAGTCTTTCGGAAGAAAAGGGAGATCCTCTAACTTCCATTTTTTATACTTCTCATCATATACCTCCGGGTAGACCATCTCGACAAGATGACCGACACACCAGGTAATGACGTAATCACTGTTTTCTATGTATCCGTCATTTCTGCCCGATACACCAAGAATCCGCGCAAACTCCTGCGCGACGCTTGGTTTCTCCGTTATTATTAATGACTTTGCCAAAAAATATTTCCTCCAACTTCTGTACTTCTCACACTTTTCGCAGATAATTTTGCCATTATCGCAGTGTCTTTTTTACAATTCGTTCATATCAACCAGAATATAGCGGCTGTCCCCCTCTGCAAGTTTTTGGATTTCTTCCGAAAAACCTCTTGCAGAAAACAGGAAAAAGTATTTTGCATCAATTTTTGCCATTTTCATGTTTCTTAGCAATTCCTGCTGCATCTCCACCGTAAATTCCGGCTGATTCCAGTTACAGTATCCCACAATGTTCTCTCGTACGGCGTTTTGTGCAATAATGTCGATATTTCCTTCTTTTCCGATCCAGGTTCCCATTTTGCTGATCTGCATTGGCAGTTTGCCGACCAGATTCAAAAGCCCTACATATTCCATACACACTTCTTTGAAATAGCGTTCCAGATATTCATCAATTCCCGGTGCAATATAAGCATCATAAAACTGTTCCGGGCTCATCATATAAAGTTCCGAAAGATGTGGATACACGAAACGGAACCAGAAATTCACATAATTATCCTGAATACGGTAAACTCCTTTTTTAGCATTCTCCCAGCCACCGGTCTCAAAAGAAGTCTGCTTCTCCACAATATGAAAAGTGCCGAGATTTTTCATGTATACACTGATTTTTGCACGCGAATATCCCGTCTTTAAATAAAGTTCATTCAGCTTGTCATAGCCGCTTGCAATATAGTAAAGGATTGTCTCATACACAGAAAGTTCCCGCAGTTCCGCTGCGATTAGCTGCTCTGCCGCACGGTGCATATAGCCATTCCGGTTTAAAATATTCCGGCAGATATTCGTTTTCAGATCAACACGCTGATCCCAGTGATTGATATAACCTGCCACGCCACCGATCACACCATACGTCCGGATGCAGTCACTGACCTGATACTGTGGAAATGCACGCACCACTTCAAGGAAATTCAACGGATTGATCTTAATTTTTCCGTCAAGTCTTTTGAGCTGTTCCCCGAATACACCGGACATTTCCTGTTCCACCCAGGCAACTGAGGAGCTGCACAAAAGGATCAGAACCGGTCCCGGATACAGACGTTTCATTTTCAGCTTTTCAATGCTTTCCAGAAAAGATGCATCCTTTTTGGCGATCAGCTGGAACTCGTCGATCACAACGACAAGCTTTGAGGCATCCCCGCTTTTGATCCGGTTAAAAAATTCCTCGTAGGTATGCTTTGTGATATTGGCAGAAAATTTCTCCCGGATTTCCTGCTCCATCTGATTTCTCTGTTCCTGTTCCGATGCCTGTCTGCTGCGATAATAAAAGTACTTCTTATTTGAAAGAAACGCCTTCAGTAATTGTTCCTTCTCGGAATCTGTCCGTCCATACAGCACATAAAGCTGATTTCCACTTTTCTCATAGATTGTCTCAAGTTCTTTTAAAATGGATGTCTTCGCTACCATAAGAAACCTCCCATTTTTCTTAAGTGTGTTTTCCCTCAATATACGAAAAATTATATCATTTTTTAACTTTTCCGACAATAGGTTTCTTTCCGTTCTCATTGCAACAGCAAAAAAGACTGAAACAACCTTTTTCATTGTTTCAGCCTCTTTTACTGTAAATCATGCATTTTCTCTGCAATTATTTCTTTGTAATGTAACCCTGTGCTTTTAACAGTTCTGCGCAGAGCACTGCACCACCTGCTGCACCTCTGACAGTATTGTGGGATAAACCTACAAACTTCCAGTCATAAACAGTGTCCTCTCTCAGACGTCCAACGGAGATTCCCATTCCGTTCTCAAAGTTGACATCCAGAGCAACCTGTGGTCTGTTGTCCTCCTCTAAGTACTGGATGAACTGCTTTGGAGCACTTGGAAGATTTAACTCCTGTGGAACTCCTTTGTAACTTGTCAATGCCTCGATCAACTGCTCTTTTGTCGGGTTCTTTTTGAATTTTACAAATACAGCTGCGGTATGTCCGTTCAGTACCGGAACACGGATACACTGGCATGTGATAACCGGAGATGCTGCAGGAACAATCTCTTTCTTCTCATCATCAATGTGTCCCCAGATCCGAAGCGGCTCTTTCTCGGATTTTTCTTCCTCACCACCGATGTATGGAATGATATTTCCAACCATTTCCGGCCAGTCTTTGAACGTTTTTCCTGCTCCGGAAATTGCCTGATAAGTAGTTGCCACTACTTCGTATGGCTCAAACTCTTTCCATGCGGTGAGAACAGGTGCATAAGACTGGATGGAGCAGTTTGGTTTTACAGCAACGAAACCGCGCTTTGTGCCAAGTCTTTCTCTCTGATATTTGATAACTTCCATATGTTCTGGATTGATCTCCGGTACGACCATCGGCACATCCGGTGTCCATCTGTGTGCACTGTTGTTGGATACAACCGGTGTCTCTGTCTTAGCGTATTCTTCCTCGATCTTTTTGATCTCTTCTTTTGTCATGTCTACTGCTGAGAAAACAAAATCTACTTCTGCCGCAACTTTTTCTACTTCGTTGACGTTCATGACAACAATCTTTTTTACTGCTTCCGGCATTGGAGTATCCATTTTCCAACGATCACCAACTGCCTCTTCATATGTCTTACCGGCACTTCTTGGGCTGGCTGCAATCGTTGTCACCTCAAACCATGGATGATTCTCCAACAGAGAGATAAATCTCTGTCCTACCATACCTGTTCCACCAAGAATACCTACTTTTAACTTCTCACTCATTGCCTAATCTCCTCGTCTTTCCCTGTTCGTTCGAAGAACCGTCCCCTGTTACCCTGGCTCTTTTCATTCATGACAATCGAATATCCGCAGACCGTGCATTCCATTGTTTGTCCGTCTATCACGAACAGCTGTCGTTATAGTGAATATATTATGCTATTTTTCTCAAAAAAGCAATGGTCTATTTTGTAAAAAAATGTCATCTTTCCGGGTATTCTTTGTGCATTTTTTACAATAACGTTTTACCGTGTTAAAGTTTCCTTTTTCCAATCCTCTGCAAGATATGCCTTTTCTGCCTCGATCACTTTCTCCATGGCTGCCTTTCCCGGTGCCCCGATCGTCAATCGGTTATTCACGCATGTCTCCATGGAAATCTCTTCATATATATCTTCCTCAAATACCGGACAGATAGCCTTTAACTCGTCTAAACTCATATCGTCGATCGCAATTCCGCGTTCAATACAGTAGAGAACGATTTTTCCGATAATGCCGTGCGCATCACGGAATGGAACACCATGTTTTACCAGATAATCTGCTGCATCGGTTGCATTGGTAAATCCGTTGTTTGCGGACAGACGCATTTTACCCTTATTAAACTTCATGGTTGCGAGCATTCCGGTAAATAATGCAATACATCCTTTGACAGTATCCATGGCATCAAAAGACAGTTCTTTGTCCTCCTGCATGTCCTTGTTGTAGGCAAGCGGGATTCCCTTCATCGTGGTAAGTAATGACATTAAAGCGCCATAAACACGTCCGGTCTTGCCGCGCACAAGCTCTGCGATATCCGGGTTCTTCTTCTGAGGCATAATACTGCTTCCGGTACTGTAAGCATCATCAATCTCGACAAACTGATATTCATTGGAGTTCCAGATAATGATCTCCTCGGAAAATCTGCTCAAATGCATCATGATGGTTGCACACGCGGACAAAAACTCGATCAGGTAATCGCGGTCGGAAACACCATCCATACTGTTTAACGTCGGACCATAAAAACCTAACAGTTCCGCCGTGTACTCACGGTCCAATGGATAGGTTGTTCCTGCTAATGCACCGGAACCGAGCGGACAGTAATTCATTCTCTCATAAATATCGTGCAGTCTTAAGCGGTCACGCTTGAACATCTCAAAATAAGCTCCCATATGGTGCGCCAGTGTGATTGGCTGTGCTTTCTGCAAATGGGTAAATCCCGGCATGATCGTCTCTGTATTCGCTTCCATGATCTTTAAGATCGTCTCTAATAATTCTTTTAAAAGATCATCTGTATGTAACAGTTCGTCTCTTGTATACAATCTCATATCAAGTGCAACCTGATCGTTACGGCTTCTTCCGGTATGCAGTTTCTTTCCGGTATCTCCGAGGCGGTCAATGAGGTTTGCCTCCACAAAACTGTGGATATCCTCGTATTCGGAAGTGATCTCTAACTTGCCACTCTCCACTTCCTCACGGATTTCTTTTAAGGTGCGGACAATATCGTCTCTCTCCTGCTCCGTCAAAATGCCCTGTTTTGCAAGCATTGTCACGTGCGCAATACTGCCTTCGATATCCTGTTTATAAAACTTCTGATCAAATGTAATGGACGCATTAAAATTATAAACAAGCTGATCTGTCTCCTTTGTAAAACGTCCTCCCCATAACTGTGCCATGGTGTTTTCCTCCTTTATTTCGTCCTCTTATTGATTCTTCTGGGCAATCTCCCTGTCTCTCTGGTTTTTTGAAAAAACACATCCGCAATAATACTGCCGGTACATGCCGTACTGCTCCGATAATTCCACCGAACGCTTGTATCCATTCTTCTTCTTAAAATCAGAGTTCAGATAGGCAACTCCGTATTCGGCTGCCAAGGCATCGCCTATCTCATTTAATTTTTCTGCATTTTTCAAAGGACTGATTGATAATGTTGTCGTAAAATAATCCATCTGCATATTCTTTGCGAGTTCTGCCGATTCCCGCAGTCTCAATTCATAGCAACGGAAACAGCGCTCCCCGCCCTCCGGACAATCCTCAAGTCCTTTTGCCATCTCATAAAAACGCTCTTTCTCATATGCGCCTTCCACAAAGTGGATCGGATATTTCACCGGAAGTTTTTCAATAAACTTCTGCTGCTCTTTTACCCGCTTTTCATATTCTTCCTCTGGATAAATATTCGGATTATAATAAAAAACAGTAATTTTAAAATAATTCGAAAGATATTCTAAGCAGTAAGAACTGCACGGCGCACAACAACTGTGCAATAACAGCGTCGGTACGCGGTTTTCCCGCTCGTTTTTTTCAATGATCTGTTCTAAAACTTTTTGATAATTTACCTTGTTCATATTAACGAATTTTACTTTAAAGTGCAAGCTAAAAGCTGTTTTGCTTTTTCCTCCCATGTATATTTATGCTTAAATTCTGTATAAGCATTGTTCTGAATTTCCCTGCAGAGTGGACGGTTTGAAAGAAGTTCTTCAGCATAATCGGACAATGTATGAATGTCTTTTAACGAGTACATTAAGACGTGCTCCCTATCCTTTAATATGTGGTCAAGATATGGATTTTTGTCTGTTAAGACGACACAGTGATTTGCCATGCCCGCAAAAATACGGTCGTGCGCCCCATGATTAAAAAATGGCGAAACATTCAGCATCACATCCGCATGCACGATCTTCTCAAATGACAAGCCAAAAACTACCGATTTTTCTCTTTTTACAAAAGGATTTTCTGCATAATCGTACTTCTCCCAGCCCTCGCCAACAAGCCGCATCGGGATTTTTGCCCTTAAAAGCTCATCCACCGCCGCCTTGCGGAAATAATCACGGATAAATGCATCCACCGGATACATGGCATTCATAAACAATGCGAACTGATCGTCTGGCAGTTCCTCTCCATGTACTTTTAACAACTGCAAAAATCCCTCTTCCATCGGAAGAACCGGATTTTCCACGCGCATATCGATCAGTTCCTTCATATATGTTTTCAAAGGCTCCGGAGAGAGACTGACCATTTCATAAATGCTGTCCGGATCATCATAGGTTCCCATAAAAAGGATATCCTCCGTCTCCTTTTTTTCGCCTCCGGTCACAGCTTCTGTTGCGCCAAGCGGCATGGTAAGTGTCTGTTTCACCCTGGGATAATACCGCTTTACATAAGCCTCCTGCGCTTCATCCAAAAAAATTCCATTCAGATTTTTCAGATTGGCATTCAGACAATTGTAATGGAACAACGGATGATCCAGAATGTAATCAAAAAACGGACCGTCTATCTTATCTAAAACCGGCGTTCCGTCCTCCTCCACCATCCTTGTGATCGTGGAATTAAAATCTAACAGCAGACGGTATTTTTTCCCATAAAGCGGCTTAAAAACAACATCGAGATCATCCTGCTCATCAAATTCACAGACGCTCACGTCAAATCCCAGTTTTTCAAAAGCATCTGCCATCTGGTTTGCAAAAAAGCTGCTCGACTGATAGCAGATTTCTCTGGAACTGAAAACTATGATTTTTTCTTTTTCCTGCATAGTGTATTCCTTTTTCAGAAAAAGGCTGCCGCCGGGAAATCACTTCCACAATGCAGCAGCCTTGCTTCTTCTACTCTCTGATAAATTTTAATGATAAAATTCCAACCACATAAACCAATGCAGCTAATACCATAAATACGAGTTTTCCGCAGATTGCTCCAGCTATGATCTGAACTAATACAACCAGACCATGCAGCCAGATTGGTACATCATGCAGACATACTGCCATTGCCGCTTCTAACACAACGATCAGACAAACCGGAACGACCGGGATCTTAAGTGCAAGAATACTCACCAGAATTGCCGCAAGAGCAATTACGATCACTCCAAAAAGGAGCAGATACTGTTTATTATCCTCATAAAAAGCAAGTACCGGATTCTGCTGCCTGTGTCTGAACTTCTTCTTGGACTTCTTCGCATCCGTGCGTCTGAAATCCTCCACTACAACATTCTCCTGCTTATTCTCATTCTCTGCCATTTAAAAAACCTCCAAAATATTACGAAACAGAATGTTTCCGTTTCTTACTGATCACTCAAAACATAAATGTGAACTCATTATAACAATTCCATTTCAAAAGAACAAGTAATTGTGGAAATATTCTTTTTTTTCCTATATAATGACTTAGACTTCATACACTTCTATACAGCAGCCTAATACGTGCCACGCTGTTAATAAAGTGAATGATGATATTTTGAAATAAAGAAGGTACTTAAATATGAACAATACAAACTGGGTTTCCGTGTGGGGAAATGCGGTATCAATCGCCGAACATCATCCGGAAGCCTATGCAAAAGACATTACATTACGTTATCCTGTATATATTCCTTTTGACGGAGATGCACTCCGTTTCACACTTGACAATTATTGTGGAAAGGAAGCTGTCACGATCACCAAAGCCACAGTTGCAGTCGCTGCTTCTCCTGTCTATGAAAAAATGACACTGTCCTGCCCATGTAAAAATGAGACACTCTGTGACATCACTTTTTCCAGAAATGAATCTGTGACGATCGGCGCACATCAGACTGCTCTCAGTGATCCAATTGCTTTTCCTGTCAAAAGGGGAATGACACTCTCGATCAGTCTTTATTTTGCTGATTTTACCTTAATGCAGTCCGCTGTTCTTGTGACCGGACCACTTTCCAAAGGATTTTTCTCCCTTGGAGATCAGACGCATGGTAAAAGTCTGCCGATGAATGATACAAAGACTACAAACTGGTTTTATTTTCTGAGTAACATCGAACTGATGACTTCCGAAGAAAACCATACGGTCATCTGCTATGGAGATTCAATCACCGCGGGCGCATGGCCGGATTATCTCACACTGCTTGCAAGAGAAAACCCGGATAATCACACTGCATTTATCCGACGCGCCACGAGCGGTTCAAGAATTTTGCGACAATATGAATGTATCACTTACGATTCTTATGGGTTAAAAGGAACAAACCGTTTTCCACATGAGATTCCAACCACTGGCGCAGATACTGCGATCATCCAGCAGGGAATCAACGACATCATTCATCCTGTTGGAATTGAGACAAACCCATTCCGTCCAATGAGTGATCTTCCAACGGCAAGGGAATTGATCGACGGCTATCGCTATTATATAGAAGAGGCGAAAAAATTACATTTAAAAGTCTATATGGGTACGCTTCTTCCAATCTTCGGCTGGCGCACTTATGCAACCTTCCGCGATGATCTGCGCAATGAAGTGAATGCGTGGATTCGCTCCACAAAGGAAATCGACGGATGCATTGACTTTGATCTTGCCCTCCGCGGAGAGGACAATCCTTCTGCGTTCCGTGAAGGATTCGACAGTGGGGATCACCTGCACCCGAGCAGCAAAGCCTATCAGGCGATGGCAGAATGTGCTTATGAGGTTTTGCAGCGGTAAATGCGTGGAATACTTTACATTTTGTGAATGCGATTTTGAACAGATACAGAAATCAAAAAACCCAGTAAATTCAAGGAATCTTGAAGATACTGGGTTTTCTCAATTAAGCCAATAAGGGGACTCGAACCCCTGACCCACGCATTACGAATGCGTTGCTCTACCAACTGAGCCATATTGGCATGACAAATCAGTCACGAAAACTATTATATCGGATTCTGAAAAAAATGCAACTCTTTTTTTCAGAAATTTATAATAAATTTTACACGAACACTATTGACATTTTATCAATTCATAATAAAATGTTTTGTAGTTTGTTTATTATTAGTAAACTTTTTGTAACCATTCAGTATTTTTTCAGAATTGGAGGCATGCGGTATGGATATTGGAAAACGAATGAAAGAACTTCGCATTCAATATGGACTGACGCAGCAGGAACTTGCCGACCGTTCGGAGCTTACCAAGGGATTTATCTCCCAGCTGGAACGCAACCAGAACACGCCGTCGATTGGAACACTGCTCGATATCATTCAGTGTCTCGGAACAACACCGGCAGAATTTTTTACCGATGAAGAACCGGAACAGATCGTATTTAAAAATGAAGACTTTTTCACGAAGGTGAATGAAGACAAGCATAATATCATTGAATGGGTGGTTCCGAATGCCCAGAAGGATTCCATGGAACCCGTAAAACTCACGTTAAACGCCGGCGGTTCTTCTGATATTATGCTGCCCCATTCCGGTGAAGAATTTGGTTACGTCATCAAAGGAACGGTCAAAGTATTTTACGGTGGAAAAAGCCATATGGTACATGCCGGAGAATCTTTTTATTTTAAAGCCGACAAAAAACATTACATAGAAAATCCCGGCACACGCGATGCCGTTTTGATCTGGGTATCTACTCCGCCCAGCTTTTAAAATACGATCAGAGGAATTGAGAAAGGAATCATGTTATGAGCAAAAAGTTAATCAATTTTGTCGATATTTCCAAATCTTACGGAAACAATCTGGTACTCGACGAATTAAACCTATATATCCGCGAGAACGAATTTATCACACTGCTCGGTCCTTCCGGATGCGGAAAAACAACGACGCTCCGTATCTTAGGCGGTTTTGAAACACCGGACAAAGGACAGGTGATCTTTGACGGAACAGACATCACAAACCTGCCTCCAAACAAAAGAAATCTGAATACTGTTTTCCAGAAATACGCTTTATTCCCACATATGTCGATTGCAGAAAATATCGCATTCGGATTAAAGATCAATAAAAAAAGCAAAGAATATATCAACGATAAAATCAAATATGCATTAAAATTAGTCAATCTTGACGGTTTTGAGAATCGTTCCATCGACTCCTTAAGCGGTGGTCAGCAGCAGCGAATTGCCATTGCCCGCGCGATCGTCAACGAACCGAAGGTTCTTCTCTTAGATGAGCCGCTCGGCGCGCTCGATTTAAAACTGCGTCAGGATATGCAGTATGAGCTGATCCGTCTGAAAAATGAACTTGGCATTACCTTCGTCTATGTCACACATGACCAGGAAGAAGCGCTTACCATGTCCGACACGATCGTTGTTATGAACCAGGGCTATATCCAGCAGATTGGTACGCCGGAGATGATCTACAATGAACCGACCAATGCGTTTGTTGCCGACTTTATCGGCGACAGCAACATCATTGACGGTGTCATGATCCAGGATAAGGTCGTTGAGTTCCTTGGGGTTAAGATTCCATGTGTGGATGAAGGCTTTGGAAACAACACTCCTGTCGACGTTGTCATCCGTCCGGAAGATATTGAGATCGTCGAACCGGAAAAAGGATTTATGGAGGGTGATATCACCTCTGTGATTTTCAAAGGTGTTCATTATGAAATTGAGATCATGGCAAATGGTTTCGAGTGGCTGGTTCACACCACACTGCTCCACAATGTAGGCGAACATGTTGGAATCAACGTCATTCCTTTCAATATCCAGATCATGAACAAACCGGAATCTGAGGATGAGGAGGCCGTAGAGATCGATGCGTAAATTAGGAAGACAATTATTTGCCGGTCCGTATCTCATATGGATCATCGGCTTTATCCTCCTTCCGCTGGCAATGATCATTTATTATGCATTCACCACCTCCGGAGGAACTTTTACTTTTGAAAACGTGGCTGCCATCGCAGATCCTGTGCATGTAAAATCCATTCTTTTATCTTTAAAGCTTGGCATTGTCTGCACGGTTGTCTGTCTGCTGTTAGCCTACCCTCTTGCCATGATCTTAAATAGCTTAAAAATCAAGCAGCAGGGATTTGTTGTTTTCATCTTCATTTTACCAATGTGGATGAACTTCATGCTCCGTATCCTTGCATGGCGTTTGCTTTTATCGAACAACGGAATCGTAAATGCAATTTTCCAGTTTTTGGGATTTGGCACGATCAAAATGCTCAACACGCAGACTGCGGTTGTATTCGGTATGGTTTACGACTTCCTTCCATTTATGATTCTGCCAATTTATAACTCCATGGCACGAATCAAAAATGATGTCATTGAAGCTGCGAAAGACCTCGGTGCGAGCAATGCCATTATTTTATTTAAGATCATCATTCCGCTGACCTTATCCGGCATTATCAGTGGAATCATCATGGTTTTTGTTCCTGCACTGACTTCCTTTGTCATCTCCGACCTCTTAGGCGGCGGAAAAGTGCTTCTGATTGGAAACGTCATCGAACAGGAGTTCATGCAGGGAACGAACTGGAACTTAGGCTCCGGTCTTTCCGTTGTATTAATGATCTTTGTCATCGCAAGCATGGCACTTATGAATATTTTTGATAAAGACGGCGGAGGTACTGCGGTATGGTAAAAAAAGCTGCGTCAAGAATTTATCTTGCACTTATATTTTTATTTTTATATCTTCCGATCCTGGTGTTGATCGTGTTATCCTTCAACAACTCCAAATCCCGTGTTGTATGGGGTGGATTTACCTTAAAATGGTACGCAGAATGTTTTAAAAACGAAACGATCACAAATGCTTTTGCGACAACGATCCAGATCACACTCGCCGCCGCAGTCATCTCCACACTGCTTGGAACCTTGGCTGCGATCGGTATCAGTGCTATGAAAAAAAAGAACAAAGCAATCATGTTAGGTGCTACTAACATTCCTCTTTTAAATGCGGATATCGTGACCGGAATCGCAATGATGCTTTTGTTTGTAAAATTCATGAACCTCGGTTTTGTAACGGTTCTGATCGCACATATTACTTTTGACATCCCTTATGTCATCTTAAATGTGCTTCCAAAATTAAACCAGGCAAACCGTTATACCTACGAAGCCGCCTTAGACCTCGGTGCCACACCGCTTTATGCCTTTTTCAGGATTACATGGCCTGAGATCAAATCCGGCGTTTTCTCCGGTTTTTTAATGGCAGTCACAATGTCGTTAGATGATTTTTCCATTACCTTCTTTACCAAGGGAGCCGGCGTAAACACACTCTCCACCATGCTGTATACAGAGCTTCGTAAGGGAATCCGCCCGGAATTATATGCGCTGTCCACCATTTTATTTATGATCGCATTCCTGCTTCTTCTCGTAATGAACCACCGTTCCGAGGGAAAAGCGGTAAAACAGGCGATTTAGGAGGCTGTTATGAAAAAAAGATTTCTGACATTTTTTACTTTATGCCTCATGGCAAGTGTGCTCTCCTCCTGTGGAAAAAGCACATCTTCTGCTGAGACTACCAAAAAAGACGACAATACTTTAGTAATTTTAAATTATGGAAAATACATTGATGATTCCGTTCTCGACCAGTTTGAAAAAGAGACCGGAATTAAAGTGAAGTTAGAGGAATATGAAAGCCCGGAAGAAATGTATACCAAGTTTTCTGCCGGCTCGATCAATTACGATCTCGTATGTACTTCTGACTATATGGTGGAACGCCTGATCAATGAGGATCAGGTATTGGAGATCAATTTTGACAATTTTGAATATTACAAAAATATCGATTCTGCCATTATTGAAGCATCCAGAATTTTTGACCCGGAAAACAAATATTCCATGCCCTATTTTTACGGAACACTTGGCATCCTTTACAACACAACTATGGTGCCGGATGACGAAGTCACAACCTGGAATGTTCTCTGGGATGAAAAATACAAAGACCGTATCATTATGCAGAACTCTGTACGTGACAGCTTCACTCCTGCGTTAAGGCTGTTAGATTACGACATCAACACAACCGATGAAAACCAGCTAAATGATGCGTTGGATCTTCTGATCCGCCAGAAACCTCTCGTCTACGCTTACTATGTAGATGAGACCGGAGATGAAATGGCAGCCGGAAACGCTGCAATGGCACTTGTTTACTCTGGGGAAGCTGCTTATGCCATTGATTTAAATGATGACCTCTCCTACAATGTTCCAAAGGAAGGTTCAAACTTATGGATTGACTCCTGGTTCATGCCAAAATCCTGCCATAACACAGAGTATGCTGAGAAGTTTTTGGATTTCCTATGCCGGGAAGACATCGGGCTTATCAACTTTGATTACGTTTACTATGCCACACCGAATCTGGCAGTAAAAGAGAATCTGGATGAGGAAACCTTATCCGACACAACCATTTTCCCGACAGAAGAAACCCTCGAAAACTGCACTGTTTATAAGCAATACAATGCAGACACGACTAAACTTTCCAATTACCTTTGGAAAAAGTTAAAATCCGAATAATAAAATTTTTCGAAACTTTTTTCTTTTCCTATTGTTTTTTCAATTTATTCATGATAAAGTAAATCCACGCAGTTCCCGATGCGTGGATTTTTTTACGGATTTTATTTAAAATCTGTCCTATGTATATCGTTTTATTTCCAGACAATACTGAATGTAAATGTTTTCCCATGGTCTCATGCTATTGGGAGGATTTTTATGACATATCAGGAATTCAAAGAAAATGTAACAACAGCGATTCAGGCGCGGCTTGGATCTTCTGTGAAGGTAACGATTCAGGAGATTATCAAGAATAATGACACACATTACGACGGTCTCACGATCTTATCGAATCAGTTGAATATTTCCCCAACTATTTATCTGAATTTTTATTTTAAGCAATACCAGAAAGGCAGATCCTTAGAGGAAATCTATCATGATATCCTGTCGGTTTACAAGGAAAACAAGCCTTCCGGCAATATCGACATTTCCTTTTTTACCGACTATGAACAGGTGAAAAAACGGATTGTCTTCAAGCTGATCAATTATGAGCAGAACAGACAACTTCTTGAAAAGATTCCGCATATAAGACTCTTAGATCTCGCGATCATTTTTAATTGTCTCGTCGAAGCCGATGCGACAGGAAATGCAACAATCCTGATCTATAACAATCATCTTTCCCTGTGGAATATCACAAGGGACGACCTCTATCAGCTCGCCATGAAAAACACTCCGAAGCTCCTTACCTATGAGCTGCGGGATATGTCTGATGTTCTGATCGAGCTAATGGCTGGCGTCCCTTGTAATTCCATGAATGAAGAACTGGAATATATGGTTCCCATGTATGTTCTTTCAAATAAAAGCAAATTAAATGGTTCCGGCTGTATCCTGTACCATAATCTTTTGCACAATCTCTGTGAAAAGTTAGAGTGTGATCTGTATATTCTTCCAAGCAGCATCCATGAAGTGATCCTGCTTCCTGCATACGATCATGATTCTTATGACGAACTTACCTCTATGGTAAAAGAAGTCAATTCCACACAATTATCCAGAGAAGAAGTCTTATCAGACCACGTCTATTATTATTCCCGTGAGACCGGTCAGATTTCTATGTAGCTCTTATTGAAAATCTGTCAGTTTTTCATATAATGCCTCATATTTGCCTGCAGAACGCTTCCACGAGAAATCCTGTTTCATTCCCCTCTGGATGAGTCCGTTCCACTCCTTTTTATGGTCATTGAAAACAGAGAGTGCATAACGGATCGTGCCAAGCATCTCATGCGCATTGTAATTGGCAAACGAAAAACCGGTTCCAGTATGTTCATATTCATTGTACGCTTCCACGGTGTCTTTTAATCCACCTGTTTCCCTTACGATTGGAACAGTTCCATATCTTAAACTCATAAGCTGTGACAATCCGCAAGGTTCAAAAAGTGACGGCATTAAAAAGGCATCGCAGGAAGCGTAGATACGGTGTGCCATTTCCTCTGAGTAGCCAATATTCGCATAAAGTTTTTCTGGATATTTCTGTGCAAAATAACGGAGCATATCCTGATACCGGTCTTCCCCTGTTCCAAGCACTACGATCTGCACATCCTCTGTTGCTAACAGTTCATCCATAATATATGCGACCAGATCAAAACCTTTCTGACTTGTCATTCTTGAGACAATACCGATCAGCATTGCATTTTCTTTTACTGGAAGTCCAAGTTCTTTCTGTAATTTGGATTTGTTCAGTTTCTTGCCGTCCTGAAAACTACTCTCATTAAAATGATTATAAATATATGGATCATTCTGCGGATCATACTCTCCATAATCTAATCCATTCAAAATGCCGTACAGATCATTCTTTCTGGCTCGAAGCAGTCCGTCTAATCCCTCTCCGCCCTGCTCTGTCGTAATCTCATAGGCATAAGTCTCACTGACAGTCGTCACTGCATCTGCATAAACAATGCCGCCTTTTAAGTAATTTGCCTCACCGTAAGACTCTAATTTGTCTGCCGTAAAGATCTGTTCCGGAAGACCAGTGATATCCATAACCGCAGGGAGACTCCAGCGTCCCTGAAATTTCAGATTATGAATGGAAAATACCGTCCGGATTCCGCGGTAATAATTCTCATCTCCATATAACGTCTTTAAAAACACAGGTATCAGACCTGTCTGCCAGTCATGGCAGTGAATGATATCCGGGCAGAAATCCAGAAACGGCAGTGCCTCTAAAACTGCCTTGGAAAAGTATGCAAACTTCTCTATATCCTGATAAAGCTCATTATACGGCTTATCTCCGGCAAAATAAAATTCATTGTCTACAAAATAGTAAGTAATACCATCCTGTTTTGCTTCAAAAATACCGGCATATTGTTTCCGCCAGCTCAGATTCACATAAAAATGACATTTAAAATGAAGCTGTCCCTTAAAACGTTCATCCATGCACAGATACTTCGGTAATATGATACGCACATCATACTTTTTCCTGTCAAAATACTTTGGCAGTGAGCCGGTTACATCTGCAAGACCTCCTGTTTTGATAAAAGGAACAGCTTCTGAAGCAGCAAATAATATTTTTTTCATGTTATAACCCCTCCAAACCCCGAAATACTTCGAAATCTTAAGAATATTATAACCCTTTTTTCTCTTTCTGAAAAGCACTAATACATTTTGTATTCCAGCCGGATACGGTCTGTGATCAATGCGATAAACTCTGAATTGGTAGGTTTTCCTTTTCCATTGTGAATGGTATAGCCAAACATCTCATCAATCGTGTCCATCTTGCCTCTGCTCCACGCCACTTCAATCGCATGTCGGATAGCACGCTCTACACGGCTGGATGTCGTCTGATATTTTTTTGCGATCGTTGGATATAAAATCTTCGTGATTGAATTTAACATATCCATATCATTGACTGACATCACGATTGCATCTCTTAAATACTGATATCCTTTGATATGAGCCGGCACACCGATCTCATGAATGATTTCTGTCACATCTGCCTCAAGATTCTTTGTGCTGACCTCCTCCGCTTTCTCATAGGCATTTACCTTACGTGCTTCCGTATTCTTTGCATTTGGCGTGGTCTTCGCCTTTTTGATCCGGTTAATGACCATGTCATTGTCGAATGGTTTCATAATATAATAATCTGCACCCAGTTCAAATGCATCTTCTGTGATTTTTTCCTGACCAATGGCGCTGATCATAATAAAAGTCGGATGTTTTTTGATCGTCTTATCATGATTCACACGGTCTAATACGCCTAGTCCGTCTAATTTTGGCATTACAATGTCAAGCAGAACAACATCCGGTTCCTTCGTCTTGATCACATTGTAAGCTTCCTCCCCATCTTTAGCAGTTCCAACGACATTCAGTTCATCATCACTGTCGATGATATCCCCCAATAATCGCAACATTCTCTCGTTATCATCTGCGATTGCTACATTCAGTTTCTCCATGCTGGTCCTCCTGCTGACTCTAATACATTCGTAAAGTGTGCTTTTCGGGCAACCCTTTACCGTACATAAGGATACTCATTTATATTTGAAAGAATTTGTCGAACTTCGTCGCTAAAACTTTCAAATGGTCTTTTTTTATCGTTTCTTCTATTCTAACATCGTCTCCGCAAAAATACCATATCCCTTCGCCGGATCATTCACAAATACGTGCGTGACCGCTCCGATAAATTTTCCATTCTGTATGATCGGGCTTCCACTCATTCCCTGAACGATGCCGCCTGTTGTATTTAAAAGTTCCTCATCTGTTACCCGAAAAAGGATTCCTTTGTTTGCCTCACGCCCGCTGTAATCTAGGGTTTCGATTTCAATCTCATACTCTCTTTTTTCCCCGGAAAATCCGCAGATGATCTTCGCCGGTCCTGCCTCGATATCCTGCTTATAACAGATATTATAATAATCTCCACGCGGCAGCGCTGCTATATTTCCGTCTAATCTTCCATAAATCCCGATGTCTGTATTCTTCTCGATACTTCCGAGACAGTCCGCACTCTGATAATGAATGATCCCGGATAATTCTCCCGGATTTCCTTTCTGTCCCTTTTTCACACCGATAATCTGTGCATTGTATACATATCCTTCTTTTACCTGAATGAGTTCTCCAACGTCACCGTCACTGATCGCATGTCCGAGCGCACCATAAGTTCCATCTTCCTTATAATACGTCAGTGTTCCGATCCCTGCAAGATCATCCCTCACCCAGACACCGAGCATATACGTTCCATTTTTATTTTTTGCAGGAGTCACACAGACATCTACCATTTCTCCATTTCTGCTTACTTTGAAAACTTCCCTCGCTGCACCATTCTGCTGGACGAGACGCTGTAAATCCTCCTTCTCGTTGACTGCCTCCCCGTTCACACTTAATATATAGTCGCCCTCTTTCAGAATATTTTCTGCCGGTGCAGCCTCACTTCCATCCGGCTGTTCGATTTTACTTGTCCCGATCACAAGGACACCACTCGTCTTGACATAAATGCCAATCGGCATGCCGCCTGCGTAGACCGCGTCTCCGTCCACCAATACGACTTCTATATCCTTGACCGGAAAAAGTCCAAAAAGTCTGCATGTCACAAAATAAGACTGCCTGACATTTTCGGTCGTTTCACTTTTTGCAGCCTCGAAACTTTCTTCCTGCAATTCCATTGTCACTGGCAATTGAAACTGGTAATTGATCGTTTCACCTGCCTTCACGTAAATCTGATCCGGGATTGATTTTTCAAAAGTATAAACCGCAAAAAGAAACACCATACAATAACCTGCATACGCTATCCCACGAAAAAAACTTTTGTATCTGTCCATTTTTTATCTCCTGCAAAATTTGATAAAGTGTGTGAATTTTATTAGAGTTTCTTATAAATTCTTCAAACATTCGTACAAAGAAAAAAGAGTACATCTCACGCTATGTACTCTTTTATTATGTGTCTCTTTTTTGTTTTCAAACTGTTTTTTCCGTGTCAGTTATTGGAATTTGTTTTTATTTTTTTTCTGGTATGCAAGTTCTTTCATCTCTCTTGCACTTTCCATTACTTTTTCTGTGATCTCCACACCGCCAAGCATCCGCGCAAGTTCGGAAATGCTTTCCTCTTCCGATAAGCATTTGATCTTAGATACCGTCGTCTGGTTCTCGACTGATTTTTCGATCAGATAATGCGTATCTGCCATAGCTGCGATCTGTGGCAAGTGTGTGATACAGATGATCTGATGATTTTTTGCAAGCACATTCATCTTCTCAGAAACCATCTGCGCAGTACGTCCGCTGATTCCGCTGTCGATCTCATCAAAAATAAGTGTTTCCACTGCATCCTGATCTGCTAAAACTGTTTTGATTGCAAGCATGATTCTCGAAAGTTCACCACCGGAAGCCACTTTTCCCAATGGTTTTACCGGCTCGCCCGGATTTGTCGAGATCAAAAACTCCGGATCATCCGTTCCGTTTGCAGTGTAGTCTGATGTCTCCTCAAACTGCATCTCAAACTTCACATCCAGAAAGTTCAGATCCTTTAAGGCATCTGTCACAGCGCTTGTTAATTTTTTTGCATATTTTTTCCGGATTGCGGATACTTTTTCGCAATATTTTTTCAGTTCCTGCTCTGCATCTGCAAGTTTTTGCTTCAAATTTCCAATGTACTGGTCAAAATCCTGCAATTGTTGTAATCGGTTCTGTTTTTTCTCCAATTCAGACAATATTTCTGTAATGGAGCTTCCATACTTCGATTTCAAATGATTGAGTTCATCTAACCGCTTCTCCATCTGATAAAAAGTCTCATCATCAAACTCCGTCTCATCAATATAATCTGCAAGTTCACGGTTAAAATCATTTACAAGATTGTCTATCTCTAAAAGCTGTTCTTCTAACGCTTTTACCTTTTCATCATAGGAAGCCGCCGCATTTAATTCGCGCAATGCCCTTCCGGTCAGTTCTGATACATTGTCATCCTGGTTTCCGGTATACTGGTAAGCGGCGTTCACTGCCTCCATAATCTTTTTTCCGTTGGAAAACTTGCGGTAATCAGCTTCAAGATCTTCGTCCTCGCCCTCTTTCAAGTCCGCTTCCTCAATCTCCTTGATCTCATATTCCAGAAAAGAAATTTCCCGCAGTCTCTCCTCCTCGTCCACGTCTGCTTCCTTTAATTCCTCGGACAGTGCACGATAATTTTTATACGCTTCCTTAAGCTTTTCCTTCCAGTCAGAAATTTCTTCCTTTGCATAGTCATCTAAGATTTCAAGATGTTTCTTCCTAGACAAAAGTGACTGGTGCTCATGCTGTCCGTGAATATCGATCAGAATAGACGCGATCTCACGCATTTTCGATGCTGGAACACTCTCGGCATTTACCTTTGCAACGCCTCTGCCATTGACAATTTTCCTGCTTAAGATGACTTCATCATTTTCCGGAAACACATCAAGCTCTTTTAACAACTTCTTCTGTCTCTCGTCCGTCACAGAAAAAATCAGCTCCACTAACGCATAGTCGGCGTTTTCCCGAAGCATCTCTTTCTGTACTTTTTCTCCCAGTGCCAGATTGATAGAACCGATGATAATAGATTTTCCTGCACCGGTCTCGCCGGATAAAATATTTAATCCATTTTGAAAATCAACCTCTGTCTCATCAATCAGCGCCAGATTTTTCACATGCAGATTCTGTAACATATAATCTCCTTCTACTCTCCCCAAAAGTATATGTTCTTAATCTTCTACCAGCTTACGCAGACGACTCATCACTGCAACGGTGTCATCCACGCTTCGCACTGCACACATTATCGTATCATCCCCGGCAATGCAGCCGACGATCTCATGCAGATGCATGGCATCTAATGCCGCTGCAACTGCCATTGCCATTCCGGAAACGGTTTTGATCACCAGAATATTCTGTGCCATATCCATAGACACGAAACCGTCATGAAAAACACGGGTATATTTTTCAGAAAGATCTTCCGTTCCCTCTGTCAGTGTCACATATTTCTGTCTGCCATTGCTCATTGCCACTTTTGTCAGCTTCAGTTCACGGATGTCTCTGGAAACTGTTGCCTGTGTCACCTGATATCCCTCTTTCTGGAGATAATCGGATAACTCTTCCTGTGTCTCAATATCATGTTTTTTTATCAGTTCCAGCATTTTTGACTGACGTTTTGTTTTCATTCCGGTCTGACCTCCCTCGTTTCCTGTTTATGTATATGTCTCCATTTTTTTGCGGAGAATCTCTAAAAAGCTCATATTATTTAATTTGCAGATTCTTGCTGTGGAGTCTGCTTTTTTGATCAGGAACTTATCTCCCACCTCAAGTCCTACTGCATTGTCACCGTCAAAGCTGACCTCCACGGTCTCGTCCTTCTGGGAACGCCTTTTTCCAATTTCGATCATCACTTCATCCTCTGCTCCAATGACAATGCTTCTGGAGTTCAAGTTATGCGCATTGATCGGTGTAAGCAGTATCATCTGTGCTTTCGGGTCTACGATTGGTCCTCCCGCAGACATATTATATCCGGTAGAGCCTGTCGGCGTAGAAATGATAATCCCGTCTGCACGGAACGTATTCAGATATTCTCCATTGACTGACACGATCAGATTGACAACCGACAACGCACCTGTTCTGTGAATGACAATATCATTTAATGCCACTTTACATTCTGTCTTTTCTCCCTGCTTGACTCCATAACCGCTTAACATCATACGTTCTTCCACCGCATAATGTTCTTCCATTAATTCATCGACTGCCGAGAAAACGTTTGATTCTTCCAATTCGCAAAGATAACCTAACGTTCCAAGATTAACACCGATCAGTGCAATGTTCTGTCCGACCAGTTTGGAAGCTGCCCGGATCAATGTACCGTCCCCGCCTAACACAAGCACACATTCCGTGTCCGGCGCAATTGCATCCGCTTCCGGTGCCGCATGCTTTGCGTCATCCCCGGTACTCACGAAGCACTGACAGGTGCCGCCTTTTTCCTCGATGTATGCTTTGATCTCATTCGTTAATTTTAAATTTTTATCTTTGAATGAATTGGTGATAATCAAAAAATGTCTCATATTATTTGTCTAACTCTCCATGTGCAGCTTCAACAACAGCATGAACATCGACAGATTCCTCTTTGCTGCCCTCTGCTTCTTTCCTGATATAAACCAGATACTCGATATTTCCTTCCGGTCCCTTGATCGGTGAATATTCCAGATTCAGAATATGAAATCCGATTTCCATTGCAAAATCAATCACTTTGTGAATGACCTCTTCATGAACTGCCTTATCCCGGACAACTCCTTTTTTTCCAACCTTTTCCCTGCCGGCTTCAAACTGTGGTTTGATCAGGCAGACCATTTCGCCATTGTCGTTTAAAAGTTCTCTTGCCGGTCCTAACACTTTTGTCAGGGAAATGAATGAAACGTCCACCGAAGCAAAATCAAGCCGATCTGCAATATCCTGCGGTGTCACATAACGGATGTTTGTTTTTTCCATGCAGACCACACGTTCATCCTGACGCAGCTTCCATGCAAACTGACCATAACCTACATCCACCGCGTAAACTTTAACTGCACCATTCTGCAGCATACAGTCTGTAAATCCGCCAGTGGAAGCTCCAATATCCATACAGATTTTCCCCTCTAAAGTAATGCCAAAATGCGTCATGGCTTTCTCTAATTTTAATCCGCCACGGCTGACGTACTTTAAAGTATTGCCTTTTACCTCGATATTGGCATTTTCATCAAAGGTAGAGCCTGCCTTATCCTCACGATTATTGTCGACAAACACATTTCCTTCCATAATCATGGCTTTCGCCTTTTCCCTGGACGGTGCAAGTCCTTTATTTACAAGTAAAATATCTAATCTTTCCTTCATTCTCTCCGCTCTCTTTTTTCTATTTTAGGCAATTGCGAAACTCCTCATAATCTTCTTTAAATTGTTCAAAATTAACAAAATCATTCAAGACACGCTCTCGCTACGTGTCGCTCGCAACGGTACTAAGAAGCCAGGCACAACTTACCGTTGTACCAGCCTTCTAAGTGCCGGCGGCTCCCCAGTGTCTTTCATGTCTTTTGTCAATTTTTCACAATCTAATTTAGGTTTTTATGAGTTTCTCAATTATCCATTTTCTATTCTAATTCCACACTTCTCATATGCAGCGATCGTGCGCTCCACGAGCGTGTCAACATCAAGTCCTACTTCTTTCCGCAGCAGATCCACATTGCCGTGCTCCACATATTCATCCGGTATTGCAATGTTTAAAATGCGAATGTCTCTGCCGTCCTCATTATTATAAAACTCAGTTACGTGCTCGCCAAATCCACCGCTGATGACATTTTCTTCCAGTGTAACGATCACTTTATGATGTTCGGTGATATGTTTTAATACATCCTCATCCAGCGGCTTTGCAAAACGTGCATTGATCAGACTGCACGAATATCCTTGTGACTTCAAAATCTCCCTCACCGCAGCCGCTGTCTTTACCATAGAACCTAACGCAAACAAAGCAATCTCCGATTCCATGTAAATCCATTCACTCTTGCCAAGGCTGACCGGCGCACGGTACTCTTTCAGTCCGTCATACGCTTCACCTCTCGGATAACGCACTGCGATCGGTGCCCCAAAGTTCACTGCATACTTGATCATATCGGATAATTCCCATTTATTCTTCGGTGCCATGATCGTCATATTCGGAATCGAGGATAAATAAGAAATATCAAAAATACCCTGATGTGTCTCTCCGTCACTTCCGACTAATCCGGCTCTGTCAATCGCAAAGACCACAGGAAGATTCTGGATACAGACGTCATGCAGGATCTGATCATATGCTCTCTGTAAAAACGAAGAATACACTGCAAAAACAGGTTTTAACCCTGCCGCCGCTAACCCTGCCGCAAAAGTAACCGCATGCTGTTCTGCGATTCCAACGTCAAAAAAGCGTTCCGGGAACATATTATGAAAACGTTTTAACCCGGTTCCGTCCGTCATAGCTGCGGTAACCGCCACAACCTTTTCGTCCCTGTCGCCTAATTTTCGCATGACAGTTGAAAAAATATCGGTATAATTTGCCTTAATTCTCGGATTCTTCGGAAGTCCGGTCTCAATATCAAACGGTTCTGTTCCGTGGAACCTTGCCGGATGCCGCTCTGCCGGTGCGTATCCTGCGCCTTTGTGCGTCATCACATGGATCAGTACCGGTCCGTCAATATGGGATGCCTCTTTGATCAGCTTCACGATTCCGTGAAGATCACTACCATCTACCGGTCCTAAATACACGATTCCCATTTCTTCAAAAAACATTCCCGGAATCAGGAGCTGTTTGATTCCACTTTTTGTCTTACGTATTTTAGAGACCATTTTTTCTCCGTAAGGCATTTTATTCAGGGAATTTAACACATTTAACTTCAGATCCAGATAAGCGTCCGCTGTCCGAAAACCCGCCAGATAAGTGGATAAGCCGCCGACGTTCTCTGAGATTGACATATTATTATCATTTAAAATAATGATAAAATTAGATTTCAGTCTTGCAGCATTATTCAATGCCTCAAATGCCATTCCTCCGGTCAGTGCTCCGTCCCCGATCACAGAAACAACCCTGTAATCCTCGCCTGTGATCTCTCTCGCTAATGCATAGCCAAGTCCGGCAGAGATCGATGTAGAACTGTGACCGGTATCAAAACAGTCACATGCGCTCTCTTTTCTCTTTGGGAATCCACTCATTCCGCCATACTTGCGCAATCCGTCAAAGCCTTCGCGCCTTCCGGTCAGAAGCTTATGTGTATACGACTGGTGACCAACATCCCAGATGATCTTATCTTTTGGCAGGTCAAGTGCTAAATGAAGTGCCATGGTAAGCTCCACCACTCCAAGATTCGAAGCTAAATGCCCACCTGTCACTGAAATCTTTTCTATTAAAAATTCCCTTATCTCAGACGCGAGAATTTTCAGTTCCTCGTCTGTCAGGGATTTGATATCGTTCGGTTTATTAATCTTTTCTAATACCATAGCTGGTACCTCGACTTCTTACTTTCTTACATTCATTACTTTTCTCTTGAGATCAGATAAAGCAATAATTCATTTAAAAATTCATTCTTCACAACCAGAGAATCCATTCTCTCGACTGCGCTGTTTGAATAAAAAGCCACATCTTTTTTTGCTTTTTCAAGTCCTTCAAAGGAAACATACGTTGCTTTATGGTTCTTCTCATCACTGCCGATTGGTTTTCCAAGCACCTCTAACGTGCTTGTCACATCCAGAATGTCATCCTGGATCTGGAATGCCAGTCCGACTTCTGCCGCAACCTTCTCAATCGTGTTCTGCTCATTCTTTGTTGCGCCAGCTAAAATCGCTCCAATCAGCATAGAACTTTCGATTAATGCTCCGGTTTTCAGGCGATAAATAAAATCGAGCTTTTCTCTGGTAATGTCACCGGAATCTTCCGACTGCACATCCACAACCTGTCCGCCGACCATTCCATAAATTCCGGCTTTTGTGGCAAGCACCTGCATTGCCTTTCCGATATTGCGGTTATCCGGTTCCATGTCAAAGGCTTTTGTAGCAGTCTCAAATGCATAATTCAGAAGTGCATCCCCGGCAAGGATTCCCATTGCTTGCCCATATACTGCATGTGTTGTCTTCTTTCCCCGGCGGTATTCGTCATTGTCCATCGCCGGGAGATCATCATGCACAAGCGAATAGGTGTGGATCATTTCCATGGCTGCCATAAAAGGTTCGATTACCTTCGATTTCCCGCCAAAAAGACGATAGGTTTCTAACATTAACATCGGCCTGAGCCTTTTTCCTCCGGCAAGAATACTGTAGTTCATTGCCTCCATGATCGTCTTCTGGTAACCTTCCTCCTTCGGAAGATACCCTTTTATGATCTGTTCGATTTCCTCTACTCTTGTCTGAATCTCTGCTCTAATATCCACCTCTGCTGCTCCTTCTTATCCTTCCAGATCTCCATAAATCGTAACTGTTCAATACCAGTACAGTTATGATTCAAAATCCATTTATCATATTTCATTCAAAATCTGCCAGTGATCCGTCAGCCTGAATCACCTGCATCTTCTTCTCCACTGCATCTAAAAGCGCATTGCAATTCTTTAACTTCTCAACGCCTGCCTGATACAGTTGAAACGAATCATCCAAAGTAACTTCCGGGCTCTCTAACTGTTTGATAATGGTCTCTATCTCTTCAAATGTCTCCTCTAACGAGACATTCTGTTTTGTCTGTTCTTCACTCATTGTCAAATACCTCCGTGACATTTGCTTTCAGCGTTCCATGCAGCAGATGAATGTCGAGTGGATCACCCACATGAACTTTTGCGGCATCCATCACTGCTTTTCCTCTTTCATCTGCAACATAGGAAAATCCCTGACTCAGTTTCTTCAAAGGAGATACTCCCTCTAACTGCCCGGTCAGAAGTGCCAGCCTGTGCTTTTTCTCCATAAAATTCTGTTCCATCTGCCGATGCAGTTTTTCTTCCAGATCTATGGCATATTTACGGTGTTCATGAAGCTTATTCTCAGGACTTGCGTATTGCAGCTTTGTCTGATACTGCTCCAGTTTCAGTCTTGCCCTCTCTACTTTCTGCTGCAGGGCACGGTTCATTCTTCCTGCTTTTCCTGAAATCTCTGCAACTGCCGCCTGATAATCAAAAACTGCAAGTTCAGCAGCAGCCGACGGTGTTGGTGCCCTAAGATCTGCCACAAAGTCTGCGATTGTCGTATCCGTTTGATGACCGACCGCCGAGATCACTGGCGTCTCACACTCGAAAATCGCCCTTGCAACTTCCTCCTCATTAAACGCCCAAAGATCCTCAATGGAACCTCCGCCACGTCCTACAATGATCACATCCACACCAAGCGCATCTAATGCACGGATACCATTTACGATACTGCTTACCGCACCTTCCCCCTGCACCAGCGCCGGATATAAAATAAGCTGCACATAAGGATTCCTTCTTGCGGAAATATTACGAATATCCTGTACAGCAGCACCAGTCGGAGCTGTGACAATCCCAAGCCTGCTTATATATGCCGGGATTCTCTTCTTGTACTCCGGGGCAAACATGCCCATCTCTTCTAATTCTTTTTTTAACGCTTCGAATTTTAAATATAAATTACCAGCTCCATCCAGTTCGATTTCCCTGGCATAGAGCTGATACTTACCGTCCCGTTCATATACTTCCACAGAGCCAGTCACAATGACTTTGTCTCCCTCTTTCATAGGAAAAGAAAGTCCCTTGCGGTTTCCGGCAAACATAATCGCATTGATCGTCCCCGCGGAATCCTTCAATGTAAAATAAATATGCCCTGAGGAATGATACTTGCAGTTAGACACCTCGCCCTTGACACTAATGCGCTGCATCATAAAATCCTGAGCGAACATATTCTTGATATATGTATTTACCTGTCCAACAGAATAAACATTCTTCATCATGCTAATTTCGCCAATACTCCATTTACAAATGCCGGTGATTCATCCGTTCCATACTGTTTTGCAAGTTCAACAGCCTCATTGATTGCAACTTTTACCGGGATATCATCCTCGTACTTCATCTCGTATACCGCAAGACGAATCAGAGTCAGATCTACTTTTCCCATTCTTCTGGTCTTCCATCCTTCAGACACTTCGTTGATTGCTGCATCAATCTCATCGATCTTCTCTACAATATTGTGGAACTTGTTGGAGATATACTCTTTGTCCTTCTCGCTGCACTCCTCCACTTCCTCAAACATATTCATCTGTTCCGGCATCTCTTCCACATTATGGAACTCCACGCGGAAAAGCATTTTAAAAACCTGTTCTCTTAATCCTCTTCTGGTCATTGATTGATCCTTTCTATTTGATTCATTCTGATGATTTACGATCTGACAGACCACTGCCATTCGTTCTTCTTTTTACAAGGTAAAAAAAGGATGTCGCTCGGACACCCTTTATTCTACTACATCGTCCATAACTAACGTTACGTTCTGCAAAGGATTATTTATTATTTCCCATATCTACGGTTGCAATACGAACATTCACGATAGATACTTCCAATCCGGTCATATTCTCAATTGCTGATTTTACTCTTTCCTGAACTTTCGCAGATACTTCCGGGATGGAATATCCATAAGCAATATTCAGTGCAAGATCCACATTCACAATACCGCTTAATACTTCCACGCGGACACCCTTGGAAAGATTCTTCATTCCAAGCTTGCTGACAAGTTCATTCGTAATGTTACCAGCCATGGAACTGACACCTTCGACTTCTGTTGCAGCCAGTCCCGCAATAATTGCAACTACTTCATCTGCTATCTTCACTTCTCCCAAATGTCCATCCTTTATTTTAAATGTTTTTCTATCCTCAGCCATCGCTTAATGCCTCCTAAGTGATATTATGTAACTATTATAACAGACTATTCCATTTTTGAAAACAAAAAATGTATTAATTTTCTTTCCGTTCTATAAAGTCACACATACCGTCTCCCGGCTCGGATTTAAAATCATAAGCAATATGCTCTCCCTCAAAGGAAATTGAGAAGCTGCCCTCCATATCCATAAAAGAATGAATGTGCGCAATTTCTGATAAAATATCCGCAAACTCATCTAAAAATGCCTCTGCTGCATCTTTATTTTTGCAGTCTGCCTCCTCGATCGTCTCATCCACATATAATCTTAACTCGAATTCATCTAAATCGCTCTCATTATCGATCTGTGCACATTTTATGTATGGATTTGCATGATTATGCAGCACGTTTTCCAGATAGGATGCAGAAGAAAGGATCCTTGACTGTGAAACATCCTCTGCTTCTAAGTATAATTTATATTCGATTTTTAATGCATTGTCTGCCATATTGGGGTTCCTCACTTTTCTTTTGTATTTGCAATTACTTATTTTACCCTATATGGCATAAAAATGTAAATATGTGGACTGTACAAAATTAGATACCATCCAACAATTGCCCCGCCCCAAAAACAGTGCTATACTTTTTCTGTCACATCATATGACAGTCTATTTTATACTAAACGTATTGAAGTGCTATCCTATGATTTAAAAATAAAACGAAATATATGAGGATTTCACCTATGAATCATACAGATTTTCATCCATTTGAAATGCAATTTGAAGTACCGGATTCCGCAGAATCCATCGTGTATACAAGAAGATTTCAGGCACCGCGGCGTCTGATCATCTTAGGCTGCGGCTACGTAGCGCAATCGCTCTGCCGCTTTGCATCCCAGTTGGAATTTGACATTTATGCGGCAGACGACAGACCTTCCTTTGCCAATCCTTACACGATGGCAAACGCAAAAAAAGTGATCTGTGACAGTTTTCCTGCTGCGATCAAACAGATACATCCTGATGAACAGGATTTCGTTGCCATTGTCACCCGCGGGCACAAACATGATGCGGATTGCATCCGCACCCTTTATGCCAGTGGCATCACCCCTGCTTATATGGGACTTATCGGTTCCAAAAGACGTGTTGCCGGACTTTTTGAAAACCTCTGCACGGAGGGGATCAACCGCTCTTTTCTCGATCAGATTCACACGCCGATCGGGTTAGACATCGGTGCTGTCACAACGGATGAGATTGCCATTTCCATTTTATCCGAACTGATTCTCTGCCGCAGCAGGCTTTCCCTTGGAAAGAAAAACAGGATTCTTGAACAGACTAACCTTGATCCCGCTTTCTTAAACGCACTCCAGACAGAGGGGTCAAAAGCGATCGCCGTTGTTGTGGATCGCAAAGGCTCTACCCCAGTCAAAACAGGGGCAATCATGTGCGTCAATGCACTTGGGCAGTCTTTTGGCACAATCGGGGGTGGCTGTGGCGAACATGAAGTTCTGCGAAAAGCTTTAGAAGTTCTCTCTGACAAAAAAGATACGTTTCTCTCCGTCGATATGACCAATGATTTTGCCGGGGAAGAAGGCATGGTGTGCGGAGGAACGATGGATGTGATCATTCGATATGTACCGGAGGAATTTTTTAAATAAAATACAGTTTACCGCTTAATAAGCTTCTGAGGAGCTGTTTGCAGGATCACAGCAGAGATCACTACTGGAATGAACGACACTTATCAATTTTGCGAGTTCTTCAAATACTTTATCTGCATATAACTCCTTGATCTCATGGCGGCTCATCCAGGTGACCTTTGCATTGTATTCAAAGTCATATACTTTCTCTCCCACAAGAATACAGAAAAATACCTTTCCCTGCATGCTGTCTGCATTATTCGGGTCGACATTCCCGGTCGTACCTGTGATTCCGATTGCAATCTCTGTATGAAGGTTTTTCTGAGCAGTTTCAGCCATCGCCCTCGCACATTGCTTAGAATAAACACCGTACTCTTTTATAATTTTTTCGTCGACACCGCATAAGATTTTCGTTTTGTTCAGATAAGTGACATAACCTCCCGGAAAAACTGCCGATGCCCCCTCCGTATCCGTGATCATGGATGCGATCAGCCCGGAAGTGCAGCTCTCCATGGTGGAGATCGTGATATTTGTGTCGATAAGTTTTCTTACGATTTTATCTTTTTCCTGCTGGTTCATTTTATTTCTTTCCCCTTGAATTTCACTATAAGATATATAACTATCATGGTAAAAACGCTGAATTCGCAATCACAAGTATACTATTTGTTTCATTATCTCTGCCACATTCATTTATCGTATTTTTCTATCAGACACATATGCTCTTTACTCTTTTTATCATAATTAATTGCCACAAGCAATATATCACCTGTATATTCCAATATAGAAGATGGATATTTTTTATCCCGGATTTGTTCCATTGCCGTCTCCGCATTCTGATTCCATTTCAATTCTACAACCAATGCAGGATAATCCTTTTTATATTCACTTTTCGGAATAAATACAAAATCTGCAAATCCACGTCCTGTCGGCAATTCGCGAATTGGTTTAAAATAATACTTCATAGCACTCAGATAAGCAATTGTCAGAACACTGCTCAATGAATTTTCGTCATGGTATTGGATGACAGAAACATATTCACTATGAATTTTCTCAATCTGTCTGGCAACGGCATCTTCATCCATATCCAAAGTTGCCCCCAACAGATTTTCAGAATCTTTCCAAAACAAAAGCATTTCATTCCAATGTCTGCTGGTAACCGCCATAGTCAGTTCCTGCCGTATCTCCTCATTTGGAACAAACGCTGCTCTCTTTTTCTGATCATATCCAAGGTAACCCAAATGGATCATATAAGTAAGCACATCGTCTTTACTTTGGATATTTACAATATCATTTTTAAACGTTGCTGTGTTGACATTCACTATTCCACCGGAAAGCATCTCGATCACAAGCGTTTTCAAGCCATCATAATCCATATTGATCAATGGTACAATTGCTTCATAAGAAGCTGTTTCTGACCAGTAGCTCTTAAACTCACCATTTAACATTACACTTACAACAGCTCTCGGATTATAAACCTCATAATCTTTCAACAGATATCCATCGTACCATCTCTTAACCTTATCAAAATCCTGATGGTATGTTGCCGCTAACCTTCGTACCTCATCCTCGGTAAACCCAATATAATGTGCCAGACTGCCCGGACTTAACATTGTAAATTCGTCAAAATTATTTAATGCTGACTGCGTTTTTTCTTTTTTTATCGGAAGTATTCCTGTCAGATAAGCCAACTGAATATATTTTGTCGGTTCTGTTCCTTTAAATAATCCTCTTAAAAACCCGATATATTCTTTCTGAATGAGTTCGTTCGCCGCCTCATCCCTGATCAATACATCCCACTCGTCAATGATGATTACAAATCGCTTGCCTGTAGCCGTATTAATCTGCGATAATGCTTCCGGCAACGATTTTGTTTCTTTCATTGGAACATCCGGATAATATTCCCTCAATTCTGCTATCGTTTTTTCTGAAATATAGGAAACCACATGTTCCGGTCCACCAGCAGGTTCTATGCACCACTGAATGTCAAGATGAATGACATCATACTGATTCAGATGTCTTTTAAAATCTTCTGCTTTACTGATTTCTAATCCAGAAAACATTTCTTCTGAATTGCAGCCCCTGCTATAGTATGCTGTCAGCATATTTGCGGTAATCGATTTTCCAAACCGACGCGGACGACTGTTACATATAAAAGCATCTGTAGATGCCAGCACACTGTTCGTATACCGGATCAGCCCACTTTTATCAACATAAATTCTAGCATTGAGCGTTGCCTGAAACGCAGAATTATCAGGATTTACAAACATTCCCATGCACACTCTCTCCTTCTGGTTCACCCTTAAATTGTTATACATCTATCGTAACATTGCGACATCAAAATAACAAGAAAAACAATATTATCTCAGCAGCCGTGCAATCTCCTCCCTGTAAGGCGGAATTGTCTTTTTCGTTTCACCTTCGGCACAAAGCCATGGCGTTTCCAAAATCTTAGGCACATTTAAGAAGCGTTCATCATGAACCACTTTATATAATGCATCAAAACCAATCGTTCCTGCTCCAATATTCGCATGACGGTCTTTGTGTGCACCAAGCGGATTCATGCTGTCGTTCACATGAAAAACAGCGATCTGGTCAAGACCTAACACCTCGTCAAATTTTTTGAAAACTCCGTCATAATCATTGACAAGATCATAACCTGCATCATTTACATGACAGGTGTCAAAGCAGACTCTCAGACGCTCCTTTTTATGCACACCGTCATAAATCATTTTTAATTCTTCGAAGGTGCGTCCGATCTCGCTTCCTTTGCCAGCCATTGTCTCAAGCGCAATGTACACCTCATCCTCGTTTTCATCTAAAACCTGATTGAGCCCTTTCACCGCCTGTGCGATTCCTGCCTCGGCACCTGCGTCTAATGCAGAACCCGGATGCAGCACCAGAATTTTGCTTCGCATGGCAGCCGTGCGTTTGATCTCTTTTTCCAGAAACTGTACTGCCAGCTCAAAGGTTTCCGGCTTTACCGTATTTGCAAGGTTGATGATATATGGGGCATGCACGATAATCTCCTCTATGCCTGCTTTCTTCGCATACTCCCAGCCTGCCTCAATATTCAGTTCTGAAATTTCTTTTCTTCGTGTATTCTGCGGTGCTCCGGTATAAAGCATTAAAATATTGGCACCATAACTTTCCGCCTCCTTCACGGAAGCAAGAAACATTTCCTTTCCAGCCATTCCCACATGGGAACCTAATTTAATCTGTGACATTGTTCGCTCTCCCTTATCTTTTCTTTATCTGTAATTGTGATACTCTAATTTGCATTATGAACTTTGTGAAAATAGAACAAAATTTTGTAATATTTGTAATGTCAAAATGATTTTTGCTGCATATTGCTTACTGTAATTTGCACTTAAGCAAAAATTTTATCTCTGCAAGATACTCTCTGAACATATTGTTCGGCAGATAAAATCTGGTAGAATCCGCCGCAATTCCACATACGTTAGATAACCCCTGCTTTTCTGCAATCTGCAAAGCACGAAACATATGAAAATCATTGGTAATAATTCCCACCGTTGCATCCTCTGGTATATATTTTCTGCTGTTACTTAAATTTTCTTCGGTTGTTTTTGATTTATCTTCTAATAGAATACGTTCTTTGTCAATGCCGTTTTCAGTCAGATATTTTTCCATTCCGTATGCTTCCGAATATGGTTCATTTTTTCCCTGACCACCGGACACAATGCAGATTGTCTCCGGATTCTCATTCAGATACAAGATTGCCTCGTCAAGTCTGTATTTCAATACAACACTTGGCTTATCCGCATGTACCTGTGCTCCAAGCACAATGATATAATCCAGTTTTGGTTCTCCCTGTGCCTTCATCTGACTAATGATCAATCCCTCAATCACAACAAATGAAATCAAAAAAATACCACACACAATTCCTGCAATCCATTTGACTGCCTGTGGTATTTTCTCCCACAATCCCATATGGAGCACACCAGCAAACGCAAAAAATATCACTGCGATTCCAATCCATACCACAAAAAACTTTGTTCCACCGGAACCTGCGATTGCCACAATCAAGCCATAAATCAGACAAAGGAACCCTAAAATCAGACAGATCATCATATATTTTTTCCTCATTCTTCCACCCTCATTTTTTGCAAACAGACTTCGTTTTCTACTACCGCTGCTTTCCAAATTCCCAGAAAGCGACCGCACTCGCCGCCGCTACGTTTAAAGAATCCACTCCATGGCTCATCGGGATTTTCACGGTATAATCACAGTCTGCCATAGTTTCTGCTGCCAAACCGTCACCTTCTGTCCCTAAAATAATTGCCAGTTTTTCTTCTGCATGCAGTTTAGGATCATCAATGCGTACCGAATCATTCCGAAGCGCCATTGCTACTGTTTTAAATCCATACTCATGCAGTAAATCCATGCCACCCTGCGGCCATGTCACTTTTTTCGTTTCAATATAAGTCCACAGCACCTGAAACACTGTTCCCATGCTCACACGAGTTGCTCTGCGGTAAAGAGGATCACTGCACGCAGACGTCAACAGCACCGCATCCATGTTCAGTGCCGCCGCCGACCGGAAAATCGCTCCCACATTTGTTGGATTTACAACATTTTCCAATATTGCTATCCGTCTTGCATTTTTCAGAATTTCATGGATTTCCGGCATTGCCGGGCGGTGCATGGCACAGAGCATTCCTCTTGCAAGCTTATATCCGGTAATCTGTTCTAACACTTCAAGCTTTGCCGTATACACCGGTATGTTTTTGCACCGTTTTACAATGTTTTTTCCGCAAGTATCCAGATCCTTTTGCTCCATTAATATCGAGATTGGTTCACATCCAAAATCCAGCGCCCTCTCGATCACTTTCGGACTTTCTGCAATAAAAATCCCAGGCGCAGGCTCAAAATAATGCAGTAATTGTGCCTCGTTTAAGCTTGTATACACTTGTAACTCTGGCAAAGTCAGATCTGTAATCTCTATTATGTTACCTGTATTTTGTGTTCTATCACTTTTTTCCATTCTATTGTCACTTTCAATTCTGTTGTTGTTATGTTCTGAAGGAATGATTATGGATTGCAGTTTTTACATGGATCATATCCATATGCGATCGCTTCCTCTCTTGTTCCTGTAAATTCCGCATAATTTTCCGGTTTGATTTTCTCTACACTGTAACAGCCCAGCTTGTGAAACTTGTGTGTATTCGTGTTTAAAATATAAGTCTGTGCATCTGACTGCGCCGGCTGCTCTCCACTCACACTCTCCGAAGACTGCGGTGTATTTGTATCTGTTGACTGAGAAGTCTCCTGCTTTTCTGTGGTTGTATTTGTTGGCTGAGAAGTCTCCTGCTTTGTAGTGTTTTCGTTGTTTGCAATCGTTCCGTCCGCAGAGCTTTCCCCAGTCGCATAGTCAATCGACACACCCGGCTGTACATTATAGGCAAAAACACAGAACAGTATTCCTTCTCCATTATCCTCCACCGATTTTCCTTCCATAAGCACGCCGGAAGCCAGCAGATTATCTCCTTCAAAAACCGGAGTCACACGATACATAACGTGTTGATCTGTTTCTTTCACATAGTCCGCTACCATATTTTCAAACGGAAGCATTCCTTCTATGTTCAAATATCTGGTTCCGGTAATAAGATTTTTTTCATTTGCATTTTCTCCTGTAAGCTGATAACCGATCAGATGACAGCGGTTATACAAATATTTTCCATCGACAAAATCATATTTCACAGTATGCCAGCCAGTCGGTTTTACTACGCCGATACTGCCTCTTTCCTCCGTCGGCATCAGATTCTGTCCCACGCTCGCCACACAGACTGTGCATCTTCCAAGCGGATCTAATTCTCCATACGTCTCATAAGAAGCACTGCTCAACTCTTCCTCTGTAAAAAATGGAACATTGCCATTGACTGCAACATACGCTTTTCCTTCATATGCTGGAATGGCTGCAAAATCAAATGTTTCCTCGATCGTCGTTGCATTTTCTGTTGACGGTAAACTTTTTTCCTGTTTCTCTGTATCTGTCTGCTCTTGTGTTTTCTCTTCAATATCATCTGTAATTTCTTGTGTGCTCTGTGCCGGTTCTGTCGTCCCACATCCGGAAGCAGACTGCAGTGTCAGTGCAAGACAAACCATCATCGCCAGTGCTCTCATTTTAGTTTTCCAGTTTAAGATTCCACTTTTCTTCTCCATTACCTTACTCTTACAAAACTCTGTTCGTTCTGCTTTTTCTCCTTCTACTCTCTGCAATAAATTTCTTTTGTGATTTTTTCATGTGAAAAACCGGGAATTTCTTCCGTTTCTGTCAGTTTCCATTCGGCTCCTATCTCAACAGAAACATCTGCTGGATACACTCTGTTCCAGCGATAGATTATAAACTGCTCAATTTGCTCGTCATCTGTATCCAATGTTTCCAATTCCTGAAAAACATATTCTCCTTTTTTCGCCTGCCCTTTTGGATTTTCACTGATTTCTAAATTCGAAACAGCTTGAAACAGCTTCCGGCTGTAATCAGTTATCCAAAGCTTCTTTTTTCCAACTGTTTTGCTGATATCTTCCACTACTATGCGGTCCTGTGACTGCCTTCTGTGATTGAAGGCAAGTCCGTTATTGTCGTCTAAGCATATGATGATATACATTACGGTACTCCTTGTATTTGTTTAATATCCATGTTCTATCATATCGTTTTTTTGTTCTTTTTCCAATATAATTTTATCATTTTCCACTGCTTGATACGTTCCACGTGACCACTGCTGAATAAAAATAGCACCTGACAGATTTTTATTTCCGTCAGATGCTATATAAATCGGATTATTTATGTTTTCGTTTCGCCTACATAAAGCAGTAATGTAGGCTATTTCCGTGATACTTGCATTGGTACAAATTCAATTTTCAATTGCATTCCCAATTCAGAAGCAAGTTCCTTTTGTGTTAAATTCTGCTCAATCCGTGCATCAATCATAGCACGGATGACATCCATTTCTGGCTGAATGTCATCCCATTCTTTTTTAAAATCAGGATCTTTTAACTGTTTCTGTAATAATCCGTAAGAAGCCGTGTGTCATTTCCCTTCAGGCAGAATTGTAGAGCGTGTTTGTGTATGAATCTGCATAATTTGTTTCGGTTGGTGTGATTGCTTTAATCATAGTTTTGTTCTCCCCCTCTTTGGTTGCAATAAAATAACACCCTTGTTGGGTGCTTGGCTGGTGTGTGGTTATTATTAATTTTGATATAAAAATAGAGGTATACACATTTCAATTAAGATTTGTGTATACCTCTATTTTTTACGATTTTGCAAAAGTTCTTTGCAGTTGAATTATTTCCCCACAATTTCATCCGTATTAATGAACTGGAACGGTGTCGTCTGATAAACGTAATAATTCAACCAGTTTGAATAGAGAATGTTCCCATGAGATCTCCACTGCAGTCTCGGTTTCTGTGTGTCATCATCATTCGGATAATAATTGACAGGCATTTTGATGTCCAGACCTTTATCCTTATCACGTTTGTACTCTTTGTCAAGAGTGACCCTGTCATATTCCGGATGTCCCATCACAAAAATTTTACGTCCCTCATCTGCAATGGCAAGGAACACGCCGGCTTCCTCTGATTCTGCTAAAATCGTCAATTCCTTCACAGCACGGATATCCTCTGCACGCACTTCAGTATGTCTCGAATGCGGTGCCATAAAATAATCATCAAATCCACGTACAAGCGGTACTTTGCGGTTCATCACATGATGCTCGTACACACCGAACTTTTTCTCTGGGAGCAAGTGCTTCTGCAATCCATAATGATAATAAAGTCCTGCCTGTGCACCCCAGCAGAGATGCAGCGTGGAAGTCGCATGCGTTTTGCTCCACTCAAAGATCTCACACATTTCCTTCCAGTAGTCTACTTCTTCGTATTCCATTTGCTCTACCGGCGCTCCGGTAATGATCAGACCATCAAAATAACGATTTTTAATGTCTGCAAATGTCTCATAAAACTTATTCAGATGACTCATTGATGTATTTTTTGACTCATGGGAAGACACTGCTACAAACGTCACATCTACCTGTAACGGTGTATTTGAGAGCGAGCGCAAAAGCTGAAGCTCTGTATCTTCCTTTAACGGCATCAGGTTTAAGATTGCAATGTTGATTGCTCTGATATCCTGATGTGTCGCACGATTTTCGTCCATAACAAATATATTTTCCTTTTCCAATATTTCCTTTGCCGGCAAATCACTCTGTGTCTTAATTGGCATATCTTTTTACAAACCTTTCCATATGTTCCGGATCATTTTCATTTCTTCAAATGACCCAGCACTTTATAATCTTCATCCGTAAAACCAGTTTAAATTCCAAGCATTTCTTTTAACTGTTCTTCGGAAATGACCGGGATTCCAAGCTCCTGTGCTTTCGTCAGCTTGCTTCCTGCATTTTCTCCCGCAAGCACATAATCTGTCTTTTTCGAAACAGAACCAGAAGCCTTTCCACCGTATTTTTCGATCAGCTCTGATGCTTCTTTTCTACCAAGCGTTGGCAGTGTTCCTGTTACTACAACCGTCTTACCAGTCAGGACAGATTCTACCGTCTCTGTTTCTTCCGCCTGCATATTCACGCCATACGCTTTCAGGCGCTCTAAAATCTCAATATTTTTCTCATCTGTAAAGAAATTGCGGATACACTGAGCACTCACTTCTCCGATATCATTGACCTCTGTGAGCTGTTCAACGGAAGCTTCCTTTAAATGATCCATATCTTTAAAATACTTCATGATCGCTTTTGCAGCGGCTTTTCCAACATTCGGGATTCCAAGACCGGTAAGAAGTTTGTAAGCATCGTTCTCTTTTGACTTCTCAATCGCCTCTAAAAGCTTATCAGTATTTTTTTCTTTTCCGATAATTCCCTGATCGATCAATTCATCGCGATGTGTCTTTAGTACAAAAACATCTGCGACATTATTAATATACCCCAAACGGACAAGTTCTTCAATATAAACCGTACCAAAACCTTTGATATCCATTGCATCACGCCCCACAAAGTTGATAATATGGCGTTCTAACTGAGCCGGACAGTTTGGTGATGTACATTTAATATCCGCAGTGTCTTTCTCCCTCTCTGTCTTTGCACCGCAAACAGGACAGACATCCGGGATCACAAACCGTTTCCAGTCAGAAGGTCTTTTCTCTTTTTTCACTTCCTTAATCTTCGGAATAATCTCCCCCGACTTGTAAACTACAATCGTATCTCCAATCCCGATATCCAGTTCATCAATAAAATCCTGATTGTGCAAAGTAGCTCTGGAAACAGAGGTTCCGCAGAGGCGCACCGGCTCAAATACAGCTGTCGGTGTGATTCTTCCGGTTCTTCCTACCGAAAGTTCAATATTTAACAGTCTGGTCTCTTTCTCCTCCGGTGGATATTTGTATGCGATTGCCCAGCGCGGTACTTTTGATGTTTCTCCTAACTGCTCACGATCAGAAAAACGATTGATCTTCACCACGGCGCCGTCGATATCATATGCCAGATTTCCGCGGTTTTCACCGATTACCGTGATCGCATCCCAAACTTCCTCTGCGGTCGTGCAGACTTTGTAATCATCAATGACATGGATCCCCTGTTTTTTCAGAAATTCATATCCTTCGGTATGAGTTGCAAACTCCATGCCACGCACCTGCTGGATATTAAAAATAAACATGGAAAGATCCCTCTCTTTCGTCACCTTGCTGTCTAGCTGGCGAAGGGTTCCTGCCGCACAGTTTCTTGGATTCGCAAATACTTTTTTCCCTAATAATTCCTGCGTCTCATTGACTTTTTCAAACGCAGCGTTTTTCATATATACTTCGCCACGGATTTCCAAATATTCCGGCTTATCTTTTAACTTCTGCTTCACATCTTTGATTACTTTTGCATTGGCAGTGACATCCTCACCGAAATTGATTCCGTCTCCTCTGGTCTCAGCCAGCTTTAACTCTCCGTTCTCATAGCGCAGTGACATGGAAAGCCCGTCAATCTTATATTCCACTACAAATTCCGGGTGGTCTAACTGCTTCTGCATTTCTTCTACAAAATTAAAAACTTCCTCTTTGGAAAAAACATCCTGAAGACTTAACATTGGAACATTGTGGCGCACAAGCACTCCGGCTTCCCTTTTCGCCGTTCCACCTACCCTCTGGGTCGGCGAGTCAGGTGTGACCAGTTCCGGGTGCTCTTTTTCCAGACCCTTAAGCTCCTGCATCATCATGTCGTATTCATAGTCTGAAATCTCAGGACTGTCCTGATTATAATAGCGGTCAATATGATATTCGAGTGTTTTCTTTAACTCGGCAATTCTTTCTTCTGCTGACATTTTCTTCATCCATTTCTACTTTTTTGATTTTTCTTTCATGCGCTCACTTTTTGGATATTTCTTCGGAATGACCGTTTCATTCGAGGAATCCTTGATAAGCGACAAAAGCTGTCTGTATTCCTCCGGCGTGACATCGCGGTAAGTTCCAACCGGAAGATCACCTAATTCAATGTTCATGATTCTTGTACGAACAAGTTTCTCCACACGGTAACCGAAATATTCACACATTCGTCTGATCTGGCGGTTTAGTCCCTGTGTCAGAATAATCTTAAACTGTTTTTTTCCAACCTGCTTCACATGGCATTTTCTTGTCATCGTATTCAATTCTGCAAGTGGCACTCCATTCGCCAGACCATGGATAAAACTTTCTGTGACCGGTCTGTTTACCGTGACAATGTATTCCTTTTCATGCATATTTCCGGAACGCATCATTTTGTTCACGATATCCCCGTTGTTCGTCAGTAATAACAGCCCTTCTGAATCCTTGTCAAGACGACCGATCGGATAAATTCGTTTCGGATAATTGATATAATCGATCACGTTATTCTTTTCTCTTTTTTCTGCGGTGCAGACAATACCCACCGGCTTATGAAATGCGATCAGGATCATTTCTTCTTCCTTGGAAATTTTTTTCCCCTGAAAAAGAACTGTCTGCCCTGGGAAAACTCTTGCACCAGTTTCTGCAGCTTTTCCGTCAATCGTGATATTTCCAAGTTCTACCTGACGATCTGCTTCCCTTCTGGAACAAATCCCTGCCTCACTTAAATATTTGTTAATGCGGATTCCGTTTTCTTCCATTTTTTCCCTTCCAAACAACTACAAAAACGGAGACTTCGATTTGCTGGAAGCCTCCGTAGCATTCTGTTACTTTTTATTTTAATAAATCAGTCTTGATATATCCGGTCTTGTTCTTCCATGTTACTTTCGTCCAGCCCTCTGCGTAACTCATCACAACGGTAACTTTTTCTCCGGAATAAGCAACACCAACTTTGTCAGCCGTCTCACTCATGGAGGAACGGATATTCGTTGTATTCGAAAGCGTAATCTCAGTTCCCTCTGTCAGACCGCTTGCTGCGGCTGTTCCCTCCGAAGTACTCTCCGGTGCTGTCGCAGATAAATATTCACTCTTGATATATCCGGTTGTACCGTTGTAATCAATGATACTCCAGTCTCCGTCTGTGCCTGTCCTTGTAAGGGATGTTCCTTTTTCTACAGAACCAAGCTTGTCTGAGGAAGTATCTGCTCCTGCTCTTACATTTACCTTATCTGTTGTGTAAACGGTCTCACTGGTCTGTTCAGCCGGTGTTTCTTCCGCTGGTGTCTCATCTGTCGGTGTTTCCTCTGCCGGTGCCTCTGTAGCTGGAACTTCCTCTGTTGCCGGAACTTCTTCTGTGCTCTCAGTTGCATCTGCCACGATCGTATTGCGCCACTCCGCGATCGCATTTGGAATGGTAGTTGCACACAGGTTCAGTAGATTCTCATCTGTGGACAATGCAGCCTCATATTTCTGCTGGATATCATTCTGTAACTCAATCACATCATCACTGTTATAGAAGTTTGTGATCAGATTGCGCACACTCGTATCTAACGCGCTCTCCTGTCTGGAAAGATTATATTCACTGTAAAGGTTATCAATGTAAAGACTTCCGTCCTCATTCGTTCTGACATAGAAGAAATAAAGTCCCGGAGCCGGTGTGTCTACGCCCATAAACTTCACATTCAGGCTGACATTTACCATATAAGAATTGCTGTCAAGTCCTGACTTTGTATAACAGTTGATATCCTGATACTGCTCAATATACTGGCTGATCAGTGTGATGTAGCTCTGCTCATTCTGTGTAATCGGTGTTGCAAGCGTCTGTAAAGTCACGAGATCTCCGGATGCATAAGCAGTAAAATAATTGTTGATCAGTTCATTGACTGCCGGGATTGCATTCTCCTCGTATTTTTCCTCGGTCACAACTGTCTCGGTTGCCACAACCGTTCCGTCATTCGCCTGATTTGTATTATTTTCGGTAAATTTTACTAAAATAAGTAAAATCACGACAAATAATGCTCCTGCCACAAAATATCTGGCATTCTTTTTTACAAATTCTAACATTTTCTGGATATCTATATTTTTAAATTTATTATCATGATTCTCTGAAGCCATTTTTACCAAACCTTTCTGTCACAGACATCAGTTTTATCTGTGAAATCTATTATAAAAAAGTAATGTTTCCTACCTTATTATTACACAAAGTTACTCTAACAAACATTTTACATGATAGCATTATCTCCCTTTGTTGTCAACGAATGGCAGACTTTTCCAATTCTTAATATTTGTTTTAGAGCGCAAAAAAAGATGCCGTATTCTGGCATCTTTTTACTGCACCTGGCGGGAATCGAACCCGCAGCGTCGGAGTCGGAGTCCGATGTTTTATCCATTAAACTACAGCTGCAAATTATCTGATATTCTGTTCACACAGCCTATTAAGCATATCAGATAACAATATAAATTTCAAGAGATTTTTCGTCTGTCAGGCAAAAATTTTCTTATTTAAATCTTTTAAAAGACCGGCTGATTTTTTTAACTGTTCCTGCTCCTCCTCATCCAGTTCGATTGGAACTACCGCCTCCACACCGTCTTTCCCGACGATTGCCGGCATACTGATCACCACATCTTCCATGCCATAAATGCCATGCATCATGGACGACACAGGAAGAATGGACTGCTCGTTGCGGATGATGCACTCACAGATTCGTTTTACCGCCATAGCGATGCCGTAATAAGTTGCCTGTTTCCGCTGAATGATCTCGTAGGCGCTGTTTTTTACTTCCTCATAAATTTTGTTTTCCGATTCTTCATGAAAATAGTGCCCACGCATCTCACAAAACGCATCCAGACGCACACCGGAAACATTGGCATTCGACCATGCCGCCAGTTCGCTGTCCCCATGTTCCCCGATTATAAAAGCATGCACGCTGCGGTTATCAACCTTCAAATGCTCACCGATCAGATATTTTAACCTTGCGGTATCAAGCACCGTTCCCGATCCAAGCACCCGGTTTTCCGGAAGACCTGACAGCTTTAACGCTGTGTACGTCAGAATATCCACCGGATTTGATACGATCAAAAGCAATCCCTCGCAATTGCGTTTTGCAATTTCCGGGATGATCGACTTAAAAATCTCTACATTCTTATGAATAAGATCTAATCTCGTCTCATCCGGCTTCTGATTTGCTCCCGCTGTAATAATAATGATTGCCGCATCCACAATGTCATCATAAGTTCCTGCATAAAGCTTGATCGGTCTTGCAAACGGCAGACCATGTGCGATATCCATTGCCTCACCTTCTGCTTTTTCCCTGTTCACATCGATCATTACCATTTCAGAAAAAAGTCCGCTCTGCATCAATGCAAAGGCAGAGGATGAACCCACAAAACCACAGCCTATCATTGCTGCCTTTCGAATATTTACCATAAAATCACCTCGCCAATTTTTTTAGTTTCGCAATCATCTGATTCTTTCCTATCATTCCCTTATTAAACTGTTTTTATGTTGCCTTTTACAGCATAATTTACGCTTCACTCATACCTTGCTCCCTCAGTTGCAATATACCGAGCGCAACGCATTGTTTTTTCGAACATATATTTGCTTTTCATTTACAGATTCAACTTGGTTTGCTATAATTAATGTAAATTGTATTATAAAATTGCAAAACTCATAGCAGACTTGGAGAATTGTGAAAAATTGACAAAAGCTTGAGAAAACACTGAGTGAGCTAAAATCGAACAAGTTCGATTGGTTCTTGCTTGGCAGACATAGCGTTAGCTGTGGCTGGCATGCTAGTACCGCTGCGAGCGACGCGTAGCGAAAGCGCGTTTTCGAAAATTTTGTTAATTTTTCACAATCTTCACAACCTGAATCTGAGTTCCGCAAATGCCTATACAAAAATTGCACCAAGGAGGAATCTGTATGCGCTCTCTTATTTTTCATGTCGATGTAAACTCTGCCTTTTTGAGCTGGGAATCTGCAAGACGTTTGCGTGAGAACCCGAATGCACAGGATTTAAGAACGATCAACGCAGTGATCGGCGGGGATGAGAAGATGCGGCATGGCGTTGTGTTAGCCAAGTCTCCTTCCGCGAAGAAATACGGCATCATGACCGGAGAGCCATTATCTCATGCCAGACAGAAGTGTCCTGATCTTGTTGTGATCCCACCGGATCATGAATTATATGCTGCTTCCTCCAGAAAGTTTATCCATATTTTAGAGGAAGTTGCTCCGGCGATTGAACAATGCAGTATTGATGAAGCCTTTTGTGACATGACCGGAACTGAAAAGCTTTATGGTGATCCTGTTGCTTTTGCAGAAAAATTAAAAGACCGGATTTATGCGGAACTTGGCTTTACTGTGAATATTGGAATTTCCACAAATAAATTGTTAGCCAAAATGGCGTCTGATTTTGAAAAACCGAACCGTGTTCATACACTTTTTCCAGAAGAAATGGCTGAAAAGTTCTGGCCGCTTCCAGTCGAAGAATTGTTCGGCTGCGGTAAATCTACTGCCAAAAGACTGCGTGCTCTTGGAATCACAACGATTGGTGCACTCGCAAGGGCAGACAGGCAGATGTTACTCTCAAACTTTAAGTCACAGGGAGACTATTTATGGGAATCTGCCAACGGAATCGGTTCGTCTTCCGTCACTGCCGAATCCCCAGCCAGCAAAGGCTACGGCAATTCTGTCACGCTCCCTTATGATGTCACAGACATAGAAAACGCGCACCACATTTTATTGTCTCTCTGTGAGACTGTGGGTGCGCGCATCCGTTATGATAAAGCCTATATCAGTGTTGTGCAGGTTCAGATCGTAGACAACGAATTTCATCATCGCTGTAAGCAGTTATCACTTCCCTCTGCCACAAATGTGACCGAGAAGATTTATGAAACTGCCCTCAAAACATTTGATCAGGGTTGGGATCATTCCCCTATCCGTCTGCTCGGCGTGTCTACAAGCAAAGCAACTGATGAAAGCTACGAACAGTATAATCTTTTTGATCAGGATAAGTTTGAGCGGCTTTCCAAATTAAATTCTGCGATTGACAAAATCCGTGATAAATATGGAGACGACGCAATCAAACGTGCCTGTTTCGCAGAGCAGCCTGAAAAGTTTTAAGCCACAACATCTTCAAACTGTGAATTATAAAGGTTTGCATAGAAACCGCCTGCTGCAAGAAGCTCCTCATGTCTGCCCTGCTCAATAATGTCACCGTCTTTCATGACTAAGATCAGATCTGCATCACGAATTGTAGACAGTCTGTGTGCAATGACAAAACTGGTTCTTCCCTTCATCAGGTTATCCATTGCTTTCTGGATTTCAATCTCCGTTCTTGTATCGACCGAAGAAGTAGCCTCGTCTAAGATCAGGATCTTATTATCCGCAAGAATTGCTCTTGCGATTGTAAGGAGCTGCTTCTGTCCCTGCGATACATTGCTTGCATCCTCATTCAGTTCCATCTGATAACCGCCCGGCAAAGTCTTGATAAAGTGGTCTGCCCTTGCTGCCTTAGCTGCTGCAATGACTTCTTCATCCGTTGCATCCAGACGACCGTAACGTATATTCTCCATAATCGTTCCTTTGAACAGCCAGGTATCCTGCAATACCATTCCAAACGCATCGCGGAGTTCCCTGCGGTTGAAATCTTTGATATTGTTTCCGTCCAGACAGATTGCACCACTGTTTACATCATAGAAACGCATAAGCAGTTTTACCATAGTTGTCTTTCCTGCGCCTGTCGGACCAACGATTGCAATTTTCTGTCCCGGTTTTACATCGGCACTGAAATCGTTGATAATGATCTGCTCCGGATTGTATCCAAAATGAACATGATCAAATGTAACTGTGCCAGTGATTTTCGATACATCTGCCGGATGTTCTGCAATCTGTTCTTCCTCTTCTTCCTCTAAAAACTCAAATACACGCTCGGAAGCTGCGGACATGGACTGCACCTGATTGATCACCTGCGCGATCTGCTGGATTGGCTGTGTGAAATTTTTCACATACTGGATAAACGCCTGGATATCACCAATGGTAATGGTTCCATTAATGGCAAGCAGTCCACCTGCCAAAGCAACACACGCATATCCTAAGTTTCCGACAAACATCATGATCGGCTGCATCATACCGGATAAAAACTGTGATTTCCATGCAGAATCGTAAAGAATATCATTTGTCTTTTCAAATTCCTCAATGGTATCTTTTTCGCGGTTGAATGCCTTAATGACAAGATGACCGCCATATACTTCTTCCACCTGTCCGTTGATATGTCCTAAATATTCCTGTTGTGCACGGAAGTACTTCTGTGATTTTTTTGTCACAAAACCGATCAGTCCCATGGAAATCGGTAAGATCACAATTGCGATCAGTGTCATCAGCGGCGAAATACTGAGCATCATCACCAGTACACCGATCAGAGTTGCAACCGACGTGATAATCGTGGTAATACTCTGGTTTAGTCCCTGCCCTAGCGTATCAACATCATTTGTAATGCGTGACAAAACCTCACCGTAAGTACGGCTCTCAAAATATTTCATCGGCATGCGGTTGATTTTTTCCGAAATTTCCTTTCTGAGCCGATAGCACACTTTCTGTGTGATTCCTGTCATGATCCAGCCTTGAATAAAATTAAATATCGCACTGCATAAATACAGACCAAGCACAAATAAAAGAATGCTTCCGATTTTGCCAAAATCAATGCTTCCGGTTCCCTGAATCTTTGCCATTAACCCTTCTGACAGAGTTGTGGTTGCTTTTCCTAAGATTTTAGGTCCAACAACATTGAACACGGTAGAACATGCCGCGAAAAACATGACGATAAAAATAGCAATTTTATATTTTCCAATATAGCTCATCAGCTTTTTAATGGATTTCTTAAAATTCTTCGGTTTTTCTCCCGGCTGCATGCCATGACCCATAGGGCCTCTTCTGCGTGGCTGCTGTGTCTTAAATTCCTGCTCTTTACTCATGCAAAGCCACCTCACTTTCCTCAAGTCCAAGTTCTTTTGCGGATAACTGCGATTTTGCGATCTGCTGGTAAACTTCACATGACCTTAATAATTCCTCATGTGTGCCCTTTCCAACAATTTTTCCTTCATCTAAGACTAATATCTGTTCTGCATGCAAAATCGTGCTGATACGCTGTGCTACAATGATCACGGTGCTGTCTGTTACATTCTCGGCAAGTGCCTTTCGAAGTGCCGCATCTGTTTTTAAATCCAGTGCTGAAAAGCTATCGTCAAAAATAAAGATTTTCGGATCTTTTGCAATTGCTCTTGCAATCGCAAGTCTCTGCTTCTGTCCGCCGGAAACGTTGCTTCCGCCCTGTGCGATAGCACTCTCGTATTTATCATCTTTCGCCTCGATAAACTCTGTCGCCTGTGCAATTTCTGCTGCTTTTTTGATTTCCTCATCTGTCGCGTCATCTTTTCCAAAACGCAGGTTAGATGCGATTGTTCCGGAGAACAGAACACCCTTCTGCGGTACGAAACCGATCTCCTCACGAAGATCTGACATGGAAATATTCCGGATATCTTTTCCGTCAAGTGTGATACTTCCCTCTGTCACATCATACAGACGCGGGATCAGATTGACCAGTGTTGATTTACCACAGCCGGTGCTTCCGATAATGGCAGTTATCTGTCCCGGTTCTGCTGTAAAATCAATGTCATGGAGCACATCTTCTTCTGCACCCGGATATTTGAAGTTCACATGTGAAAACTGAACAACACCATTATGTGTTGTCACTTTTTCCGGTTCTTTTGCATCACGGATAGAGGATTTTGTCTGAATCACCTCATCGATACGATCTGCTGCAACCGCAGCACGAGGAAGCATGATCGACATCATGGTAAGCATTAAGAACGACATTACGATCATCATTGCATACGTGATAAACGCAGTCATTGCCCCAACCTGCATGGTTCCTGCATCAATTTTATGCGCGCCAACCCACACGATACCAACAGAAAGCAGGTTCATGATCATTGTCATACCCGGCATCATAAAGGTCATGACACGGTTGGTAAATAACATCGTTTTTGTCAGTTCTTTATTTGCCACGTCAAAACGTTCTTCTTCTTTTTTCTCCCTGCCAAAAGCGCGGATAACAGAAAGTCCTGTCAAAATCTCTCTGGATACCAAGTTAATGTTATCCACTAATTTCTGCATCAGTTTGAATTTTGGCATTGTAACCGCCATAAGCACCATGACATAACCAAGGATCACAATGATTGCAAGAACAATGATCCAGCCCATTCCTGCTCCTGTCTGCATGACTTTAAGCACACCACCAAGTCCAAGGATCGGTGCATACGCGATCATTCTAAGCAGCATGACCGATACCATCTGGATCTGCTGGATATCATTTGTACTTCTTGTAATAAGGGAAGCCGTTGAAAACTTATCCATTTCCGCATTGGAAAATCCAACTACCTGTTTGAATACTTTTTCACGCAATGTCTTACCAATACCGGCACCGACACGGGATGCAAAAAATCCGACCAGAACCGTTACAATTCCGATCACAAGCGCCATGCCGACCATTTTAAGTCCGGCTGTGACAAGATAGGTCTTCTGGATTTTATCTACGTCCAGTCCGGCTGCTTTATCACAGGATACTGCATAGGCAACACCCATGGATTTTACCAGTGAACTTCCCATTGTATTGATCGTATCTTCCACGCTGTCCCGCATGGAAAGCAGTGTATCTTTATCCAGCATCTTTTCGTCTGTCCCGGTCTGCTTTCCAATGAGCTCTTTTACCGCAGATTCTTCCATGGCACTCATCTGATAATTCATGATAAGCGGAACTGACAGTGTCTCGTCGATCTCATTTAATTCTGACTCGGATGTTACCTGCAGACGGTAAATGTCTCCGTCTTTTTCATAGATGCTCTCCCAGAGGCTTTCTTCATCCTCAGTCATCATACACTTTGCCGTTTCGAACTCATCCGCAGTCAATGCCTCCGGCACTACATGTTCCACACCATTGTTCTGGATACCAACATCAATGATATCCGATGTGTAAGACGGTAGTGACAGATCACACCATGCCTGCACAAAGAGTAACGCAATGATAATCACAATTGATTTCCAATATGGAATCATATTTTTAAAAATCTTACTCATGTTCCCTTTCCTTTCTGCCTTGCCATTTTCTAGCTTCAATCTCTTTTTCCGCAATATGGTAAATGTTATCCAAATAAGAAATCAAGCGTTTCATATCTGCCTCCTCCACCTGTGACATTACTGACTTTCCAAAATCCGACATTGTCTGTCTGGCTTCCTCTGTCAGTTGTCTTCCTGCTTCCGTCAGTTCCACGTAGGTGTTGCGCCTGTCATTTTTGTTGACATTCCGCTCCACGTATCCACGCTCCTCTAACCCTTTTAACGTTCTGGAAATTGCCGGAGGCAGCATCTTCGCCCGCGCAGCCAGTTCCGAAATCGTAATCTGACCGTTCTCGCCTTTATCCATGATCGTACACAACACAAAAAAGTCTGTCTTACACAATTCCGGAAACATCTCGGAAAACTTCAGCTTTCGGAATTGATTCATCGACCGAAAAAGTTCTTCATATAATTTATCCATAATTCACTCACCGCCCGTTATTAGTTAACATTGTTATGTATTAAGCGTGTTAAATAATAACACCGGCAAATATCTGTGTCAAGACATCTGTCGGTGTTTATAATAATTTTATAATTGTTACATAATTTTATGGATTCTCTCTAAGATGTCCGCTACCTCGTGCATCTCCATCTGCCCCGGTGCGCTCGCCTTTTTGTGTGCAGCAAAGGTGATGGCAGAACCAAAACTCTCTCCGCACAGTCGGCTGATCATTCCCATTTTTCCCATGGACATTGTAATGACCGGCGTGTCCGGATTCTCTTCCTTGAAATCATACGTCACAGATAACAGTTTTAAAACATCCTCCATATTCTGTGGCATAACTGCAAGTTTTACAATATCTGCACCTCCTGCACACATCTGTTCTAACAGCATCTTCATAACTTCTCTGTCCGGCGTCTCATAAAAATCATGGTGGGAGGCAATGACTTTCAAGCCCTGTTTATGAAGCTTTCTGATTTTTCTTGCCGGATGCTCCTCCTCAAAAAATTCCAGATCAAGCAGATCCACGCACCCGGACTCTGCCGCAAGATCATGCAGATCGTTCAGTTCATCCGGTGCAAGTTCTCCCATGCCTCCCTGTTTTTTTGTGCGGAAGGTATATAAGAAGATCTTCTCTTTCATGCACTCTGCCGCAGCCGCAAACACTTCGCGCACTGCGTTGTAGTTTTTATAATCCACGAAAGTATCTATACGCCATTCGATCACATCTGCCTCACTGCCTGCAAGCGTCTGCAGTTCCGCAATGATCTCCTCTTTCTTCGTTTCCATGACTGGAACACATAAAAGTGGTTTTCCTGCCCCAATTGTTTTTCCTTTTATCTCCATTGATGTTCCCGCTCCTTTTTCCTTTATATCCATTATTTTAAAACACTACGAATCACTATGCAATGGAACATAAATATTTTTTATGGATTGTATAAATAATTGGAACACCTGTGAATTTGACAACTTATTCACAATCTATTAGAATGACTGGTAGTACATACTAAAGGAGAGTTTCACATGAGTTTTACATTTTTAAACGAATTACCTTCTCCTGCCCAGATCCAGGAAAGATATCCTCTGTCAGAGAAACTGCAGGAGTTAAAAAAACAGCGTGACATAGAGATCAGCAATGTGATCAAAGGTCTTGACAACCGTTTTCTTGTCATCATCGGACCTTGTTCTGCAGACAACGAAGATTCTGTATGCGATTATGTCAGCCGTCTCACTTCCATTCAGGAAGATGTCAAGGACAAGCTGATCATCATCCCACGTGTTTACACGAATAAACCACGTACCACCGGCGAAGGCTACAAAGGAATTGCTTCCCAGCCTGACCCTGAAAAAGCACCGGATATGGTGGAAGGACTGATCGCCATGCGCAAAATGCACATCCGTGCAATTGAAGAAAGCGGTCTTACCTGTGCAGACGAAATGCTTTACCCTGAAAACTGGGGATATGTAGAAGACCTGCTCTCCTACGTTGCGATCGGTGCACGTTCCGTGGAAGACCAGCAGCACCGTCTTACCGTCAGTGGTTTTGATGTCGCATCCGGGATGAAAAATCCAACCAGTGGAGATTTTGCTGTTATGTTAAATTCCGTTTATGCTGCGCAGCATCCACACCATTTTGTTTACCGTGGCTATGAAGTGGAGACAACCGGAAATCCATTAACCCACGTTGTACTTCGCGGCGCTGTAAGCAAACACGGAAACAGCACACAGAATTATCACTATGAGGATCTGATCCGTCTCTGTGATATGTATGCGAAAATGGATCTTGTAAACCCGGCTGCCATTATTGATGCTAACCACTCCAATTCCGGCAAACAGTTCAAAGAACAAATCCGTATTGTCAAGGAAGTGATGCATAACCGTCAGTTATCGCAAGACATCCATAACATGGTAAAAGGTGTGATGATCGAGAGTTATATTGAAGAGGGTTCTCAGAAGATCCACGACCATATTTATGGAAAATCCATCACAGATCCCTGCCTTGGATGGGAAGATTCCAGAAAACTGATTTATGATATTGCAGAGATGTGTAAATAATTTTCACTTAAAAAAGTCTGCTGACAGGTACTATCTGCCAGCAGACTTTTTTCATGCACCATAGAGTGCTCATTTTTCATTACAGATCTGATGAAGATTATTCCGCACGGGACATAGCTTCTTCGTAATCTTTTGTGCCTTTCCAGATCTCTTCTTTGTAAGGATTCTTCTTTAACTTCATAGAACGTTTGATGATCGCAGCGAATACAACAACGTTGACCACAAGTGAAAGAACAGAGATCACACCCTGTGCTGTTGGATCTGCTGCTGTTGGATGTGTAGCTGCATCCATGAATCCATCTGCGTAAATTCTTGGGATAACTGCGAATTTACCCTGATCCTGGAATAATGGGAATACCTGGGCAAACATGCACCATAATGCTAATGTGTTAGCACGGTTCTGAATCCAGCCACCTTTGTTCCAGAATGCTGCTGCAAATGTAGGTGCAAGTAATAAAGCAACACCACAATACCAGGAATGAGTCGGAAGGTTCAAGTATGTATACTGGAAGTTCCATACATCATAAGCTAAAATGAACATCCATGTCATATCCGGCCATAACATATCATCTTTTTTCTTGGAAGTGTAGATTCCCCACCAGCCTGTCATACATAAGATATTGATAATACCTGCAAGACCGTTGAGAATATTCCACCATCCGCCGTATAACCATACGCCTTCAGAAGATAACCACCAGCTTGTTCCTGTCTCTGCAAGTGCATGAGCACCTCTGATTGCAGATTCGAAATCACTACAAACTGCGATTAAAATGTTGATTGCTACGATAACAAATGGGAAAGCTTTAAACCACTGTGTTTTACCAACACCCCATTTGTATTTGAGCATCATAAAACCGATACATCCAGCTGTAGCTGCATATAACTTCGCATAATGGAACCAGCTTGTCATATGTACATATGTATTGTTATTAAGTGCCCATTCAGCTCCCGCTGCTGCTGAAACGTAAATTGCAATAAAGTAAACTGTCAGAATAATTGGAAGAACAACGAAACATAACATTCCGCCGACTTTTGTACGTCTGGCAATCTCATTTGCAAGTACGAGACAGGCAAAAACTAAAATCCAACCAAGAAACTGCCATGCAGCTCCTTCGCCGTAAACCTGAAACAACAGTCCATGGTTTAACATATTGTTTCCTCCCTTGTAAAAATTTTTATTCTGGTCATACCAGTGATTGTTATTATTTTAACACTTATTTTATAAAGTTTCAACATTATTTACATTTTCATATACTTTTTGACAATATTGTATATCATTTCCAGTTGCTTTTTTTTATTTTTTGCAGGTTTTTTGAGAAAACCTGTTTATATAGCACCCTTTTCCGCGTTTATTTTGCTTGATTTCCAAGAAAAAAGATGTTCTGTGGTACAACCAGAGCCACGAACATCTTTTTCTTACATCCTGTTTACTTAAAACGGTTAAGATACCTCGTCTGTATCAATTAGTTTTCATCCTCGATCACAAGCTTGCCTGCTGTCACTTCCATGAATACGCTCTCCGGGTCCGCCTTTTTCATAGTAAGAAGCAATTCCCACAGATTGTGAATCTGATTTGCCAGAACACCGGATGCCTGAATTGCATATGGCAGCAGCATTGGAAGCTGGAACACGCGGATGCCAAGCGGCGGCATAAAGATCATATTCGTTGTATGCACCTTATCCCCTGCAGTTTTGATCATCTCATATGTGATCATCAGAAAATCCTGTCCTTTGTATTTGCAATAATAAGAAACATAGCACTCGTCAATCGTCCAGGAAACACCGTCCTCTACTTCTACCGGTTTCTCAGCCGCTTCATTATTTTCGGTCGTCTGCACACTGATATTCCAGTGGATTTTCCCTTCCTTTGTATCATTGTACATCTCTGTCAGCATATGGCTTAATTCTTCTGGTCTTTTCATTGTTTTTCTCCTTGTAATTCCATAGTTTCTATTTTTCTAACGCATGTTCCCCGATGCGCACTGCATGTACCACAAAACGGTTGCCTGTTGTAGAACAGGTCGAAAGTGTCATGATATGGTCATCTTTTGTGACCTTCACTCCTGTATCATCATAGGACTTTTGCAGCATATTATCAATAAATTTCTCAAAGGTATCATCCGGTGCAAAGCCGACCGTGTAGACTGCATCCGTCTCCGGCACATCATAATAGGCAAAAATCTGATAACGGTACGCCATTTCTGTTGTATAGATTGTAAAAAACTGATGATCTTTGTAAAAATCCTCTGTCTTATATTTTTTCAGACTGCCAAACATACTTAAGTTTTTCATGTTGTGACCATACAAAATCGTATGATAATCCCCAAAATCCGGCGTATTCATTCCTTCCATAAAAATACATCCTGCAATTGTCGAATTGCCATAAATATCGGTACGGAGATATTTTTCATCATCCCCCGAATATAAAACCGGGTAACTGATCTGGTCGAGTTTGTCAAAAAGAATCCAGCCGATGATATCCGGATTGATTTCCTGCAATTTTTCTAACTGAACATCCACATCTGTATACCACGAATCATCTTCCCCTGTGTCCGCCACATTTTCTTCCTTATCCGGCTGTTCGTTTTGGGAAACATAGGTTTCCCTCAATGCCTCATAGGTATCGTTCGACTTTTTGTAGTTCAAAAGATTTGGCACAAGCATGGCAAGCGCAATGGCGATCAATGCAATTCCAAGAAGGAAAAGAAGGATCGTGGAATGGTCACTTTTCTTTTTTATCATAGTATCCCCCATTTCATATGTCCTGACTTCGTAATGAATCCGGACAGGTACTTTTTTATTTTACCATAAAATGAGCAGACCTCCTAGTAATAATGAAAGTCTGCTCAAATGATTTTTTATATTTGATAATCCGGTTCAGTTTTTAGTTAAAGGAAACTTCTCCAAGTGCAGCTGTGTAAGTTGAAAATCCGGCTGCCTGAACTGCACAAGCGGAAACTTTGATTGGTGTAAAGGTGGTATCTGCTGTCACATCTGCGCCAACTGTTACGTTGTTGAAAATCGTAGAATGTTCTGATTTGGAAATAATGTCTTTTTTGGCATATACTTTGTAATCAATATCTGTCAATGACTTTGCATCTTTATAATCGTCTGTTACATCTACCCAGTCACCTGCGTAAGCAATTGTAAGATCAGGATTTGCATTTACGATTTTTGCAAATACCCATGCATCCTGTGAATCAGAAGCCATGTGTACAGTCGGATCTTTGCATACCACTTCTCCGGCAACCAGATCCTTATACTGATTTTCTTTCACGCTCCATACATTGGTTCCGTCTGCATCCACATATAATCCGCTTTCTGCATCTCTCGCAACTTTTGATTCGGATAAACCGCCCTGCAATTCCTCGTCAAAGTTTACATTACCAACCGTAAATGTATTGCTGACTGTTCCGGTTGTGCTGGTCAGGTAAGCAAATGTGCTGCCTGCTCCGATTGCTCCAATCAATGATACTGTTCCAAGCATTGTGACTAATTTTGTTTTTTTCATAATTTTTTGTTCTCCTTTTTTATAATTTTTAATAACTCTTATGTATGCTTTCCAATATTGTTTTATCATGAGTCGGTCACACACCGGTCATATGCAAGAACTTTCATTCTTTTTATTGCTTATGCATGCTCATTTGTTTTTGATATCGTTTTTTCTTCCTCAAAAATATCCGGCAGAAACGTCAAGAGTATCAGCACGATCAAAACACCGCATACGACCGCAATTCCCACAGGCGTCTTTGCATATATCGAAATATAACCCAGATAAGGAACATGAAATGCATACACGCCCACGATCTGCTGCCATGCAACAGGCGAGGCATCCGCGACATTGTTGGCGTCTCCCTGCGTGATGACAGTCTGGTCTTCCTGATCGACCGAAATAACGCGATGCGTCACTAACGTTTCCGGTGACAGCTCATAGGTGACGACTGCCCCCTCCTCTAAAGCCTTGCCGGAAAACGCTTTGTCATACACGATCGCTCCGACCGGGATTCCCGGCTCCATGCTCCCGCTTAGTACCGCATATTGGCTGTATCCCAAGATTTTTGGAACAAACAGAAGACCTGCGATTCCTAATAATCCAAGAAATATCAGCATAGATAAAACTCCGCAAATTTTTTTCATCATCTTCTTTTGCGCCTTTCTGACTTATTTTGTTACTTTTGCAAAAAAATCCTGTATGGTATTTAATTCTGCCTTCTCACCAGCATGATAATTCTCTGCAAACACTGCTTCCTGATACACGGTGATGTCAAAGTTCTTTGTGACCTCTCCAATTTTTACTGCGTCAAATAAAGTTCCAGTATTCTGCCCCGGTGCGATCGGGCTATTGTAGTAATACCAGCCGTCCGCACCCTGATACCAGCCGATTCCGTCACCGTCTGGATCATATAACGTTGTCTCCGCAGCGATACGGTCTGCCCCTGCCCCTTTTTCTGTAAAAACACTGTCCTTCCAGACACCGCTTAACAGCGTAACATCCGTCTGCTGTGGAGATACCGTGATCCTTGCACGGATAAACGCATCGGAAATTCCGGTATTTTGAACACTCGGATTTTTCTTTATCGTACTGCCTGATTTTACGTCACCGTCTAATTCTTCCTGAATCTCCGTAGTGACTCCGGCTGCCCGGAACGTATTCGTTACTATTCCCGCTGTTGCCGTGACAATTGCAAATGTTGTAGCTGTTCCAATAATTCCAACAATCAGTGCAATTGTAATCACAAATATTTTTTTCTTTTTCCATATCTCTTTCATACACATTGCCTCCGATTATTTTCGCACATCCGCTGTAAACTGATCGTCAACCCAGGTCGTACTCTCTGCCTTATTGCCAATTACAAATTTATTTTTTACTGCGTCTGTATCTGTCAATTTTCCGTCGTTTCTGGTCTTGTTATTTCTGGCAGTGATCTTGGCACTGTCCGCCTTCAAATGCTGGTCTGCCGCTGTCGTGACAAAATTCTTTGCATCAAAGCTGCAAGCTTCCTCCCGACTGCAGATACCCATAGCAAATTTGACACTGTTTCCATTGATTCTGGACGCACAGTTTGTGTCCGCCTCAAACTCCTTTAAGGTAAATCCCATTGTGTCAAGTTCTTCCACCTGATAGATTCCCTGCGCAAGTCCTTCTAACGTGGTCTGCGCTTTCACATTGAACAATCCGTTTGTCGTGGTCTGCTCCTCTGTACCTTTTTCGCCAAAACGCAGTGTCTTGTAATAAATATCCCCTGTCGTCTGGTTTGTGATCTTAAAGGTAAAGACCGGATCACCCTCACTGGCTTTGATATCTTTTTTGCTGATCTTCTTTGTGAGTGTCAGCACTCCGGTTTTTACTTTTACCTCATATCTGCCTGCGTAGTTCTCGCCTTCCACTGTGGCAGCCTCCACCTCTGTGTTATTTTTATAAATGACACCATTGATCGTGCAGTTTGCATTTGAAGCGTCCGTTGCTTCCTCAACCGGTAAAAATGCCTTTGCATAATACGTGATGTCTTCCGCCGGTTTCTCTTTTTTCAGATTTTCCATGGAAATCTCTTTCTGACAATTCTTATCCGTATAGAAAATCATATTTAATTTGGAAGCATCTATGTCATTGCTGTCACACATGCGTCCTTTTGCATCCTCGGCATACTGCTCTAAACTCTCGCCAAGAAAGATTGTATCCTCGGCATCTGAAATCTGATATTGGATTCTGACATTTACAGTCGGCTGTGGAAGTTCTAACTGCGTGCCTCCAATGCTGAGATAAGAGCCCGGATTCACATTCGTTGTGACATTATTTCCACCCAGATAAGCTTCTTTTGCCACAATCTGAATCGTCTTACACCACCCGGCAGTTCCGTTTTCCTTTGGCTTCACTTCCTGGTCGATCCAGCTTATCGTTGTCGTTTGATCCTCATTTACGGTAACGGTCGCACCGTCCGCTTTCAGACGCTCTATCTCTGCCTCTGTCAGTTCAAATCTGGAATCAATGACATCTGTCACCTGCACGCCGGTCAGCGACTTTGACTGCGTGATCGTACTCTGGATCTTCTGGAAGATTTTATTTAACTCTTCTGCTGTTTCCGCTGTAAATGCGCAGCCTGTGGATGCCACTTTCGTTTCCAGCCATGTGGCTGTATCGCCGTTTAAACCAAGTCCTACGGTAATGACCGTGCAGCCTGCTGTCTTTAATTTCTGCGCTGAGAGTTCTGTCTGGTATTGATCCGAGTTGCTCGAAGGTTCTCCGTCCGAAAAAAGAATGACATATTTCTTATTGTCATCGACCGCTTTTTTCAATTCCTGATAAGCGATCTCTAACCCTTTCTGCGGGGAAGTGCCACCATCGGCAAAAAGAGCGTTCACTGCCTTTAACATTTCGTTTTCGTTTACTTTTGCAAGACCATGATTTAGCTTTCCTTCGGTGCTGCTATACCACCCGTTTCCAGTTCCATAGAAGGTTGCGATTCCAATAAGGCTCTCCGGGGATGTTTCCGCAACTCCTGTCACAAAACCGCTTGCGGCATCTTTCAGCGCGGTGAGTTTCGCATTCCATGTTGCGATCACATCACTGTCTGACAGATTCTGGTAACTGCCGCTGACATATTTTTTCCAGGCACCGTCAATATATTTGACCGGATATTTTGCATATTTATTACCGGAAACCGATGTTGTACCCATGCCAACACTTTCGTTTGTTTTCCACGGTCCCCAGCCACTTTGTTCATACTTATTCCAGTAATAGACTTTGTTGGTATCTAATGAATTTTTTACCTGTGCAAAAGTTCCTAAATCCGTCAGCTTGTTGCTTCCTGATAAAATTTCATTCATGGAACCGGACAGGTCAAATACAAGCATGACATCCACCTTCTGTGTCTGCTCCACGGTTGTCTGCGAAGTCACAAGGGAACTCGCATCAAGCGTGATCTGGTATTCACGTTTTTCCCAGTCTGTCAGTTTTGCCGTCTTGTGATACTCAACATCCCTATCCGTAAATTCGACCGGTTTCTCCGGTGGTATGACCGGCACATCATCCTCCACAACCTTGACCACACTAGCATTCGGAAGTGTAAACTTCATGTTACAGTTTGCTTTTGCTGCTCCGCGCTCCATATATAAAACGGTCAGATGATGTTCCTGATTTTTATCTCCCTGCTCTTTGTCAATATAGTTCCAAAGATCAACGGTATCCGTCAATGCATCATGAATACCACCCAGATCAATGACAACCTGTTTTCCGTCTAAAATCACCCAGAGGTCATCATCCCCGGTAAAAGAATAATTCAGATCTCCAATGTAATCACCCAGTGTAAACGTCACATCATAACGCATTCCAAAATAGAAGTTGTTTCCGCCGAATGGCAGAAAATCAGCTCCCGCTGTTGCTGCCACATTGTTTTTATCGTCTAACACTTCTTTCAGCTCATAAGTATCTCCACTTTGTGAAAATTTTAACTGATACCCTTTTTTGACGGTCAGCCCAACCGTATTTGCGGCTGTCTCTCCGTCTTTTGGAAACACGCCCGGCTCGTTCACACTGAAAAGTACTTCCTTGTAATCCTCACTTAATCCGGCAACAATTCCGGTCTTCTTTGCATTTTCCCCGCTTCCGGCGGTATAAACATTAATGTGCTGGTCTGACTCTGTGCCGTCCTTATTTTTCTTTTTTGTGATCGTATCATATCGGTTTTCCTCTAAATTCTGGGATACAGTTCCCACCGTAAAACGATCCTCTGTTTTTTCAGAAGGATAATTGTCATCCGCATTGATGCTTAAATCGGCTCTCGCCTCTCCATTTGTGTCATACGGGATCACATCATAATCATAAAATGCTGCATCTGCGATATATTCTGCCGTTTTGGCGTTATAAAATACTTTTACGGTCGAATCTTCCTCAATCGGTATTGCTGCCAACGCTTCCCCGGAAATTGTCTCATCGTCCACCTGCACATAATCCACATCCCAGTTTACCGCCTTGTTGTAATCTGAGATTTTTGCTCCCGGTGTCAGCACACAGACATCATCACTGTAGATTTTTCCGTTCTGCTCATCTTCCTCACTGCATTTTCTGGCATCATAATGTTCGATCGTAACTGTCACAGTATCTTCGCCACAATTGACGATCCTGTATTTGGAAGAATCTGCTTCGCCCGCAGAATTTAATATTGTTTTTAATTTGCGGAGTTTCTGCTCCTCGCTTGTTTCCGTTGCTTCTGTAGATTCTGTGGATTCGATCATTTCTGTCGTTTCTGTATGTTCTGCCTCTTCGGTGGATTCGATCATCTCTGTATTTTCAGCAAATTCTATACTTTCCGTAGATTCTGTTGTTTCTGTATTATCTATGCTTTCTGCTGGTTTGATTGAATCAGCCGTTTCTTTTGTATCCGTTGATTTATTCTTTTCACTTTCCCCAACGCTTTCTGTATTTTCAACGGATTCCGATGCAGCATTTACCTCGCGCACCAGTTCCGTGGAAACTTCGGTTGTATCCACACTCGTTGCATTGGTGACCATTACATCCGATGTCAGCAACGCAGCGCATATCAAAAATGCGATTCCTTTTTTCACAATGGCTGCAAACTTCATACAATCCTCCTTGCTCCTGCCCTTTGATCTACTGTTTTCTTCTCAAAAGATTTCATCCTGTGTATTTATGTAAAATGTTGTCTGCGGTTTCCACTTTTTCCATATTTATCTTCATTTTCAGGTTCCGGTAAATTTTATTTTCCTGATAAAAATTGGAAATAATCCTGTTTGCAACACTTCTTCCTGCCTCATAAGTGCAGGTTGAAAGTAAAATGACATACTGCGAATCACTGTACTGCGCAGCGACATCTCCTGCCCGGAGAGAATGTTTTAACGTTTCTGTCAGATGCTGCATCGCATTTCTAATCCGGAACCACTCCACCTCACATCCCTTGCCGCTCATCTTCTCCCTTGCATTTAGCGTAACCAACAGTAAATATTCCTTTTCATCAAATCTGGCTGTTTTTCTTGCTTCCAATCTGTATATCTCCCGGAATACCGGATATCCGCACAAAAAAACACCCTCCGGATTTTCTTCCGAAATATCCTGATACACTTCGGCTAGTTCTCTCACTTTTCCGCTTTTTTTCATTTTCAGTAATTTATCATAAATGCCTTTTAATTTTGTAAATTCAGAAATTCCAAGCTGTCGCTGCAAAAGTTCACATGCCTTCGTGTAAACTTCCATGGCAGAACCGATTTTATTTTCCTCTGCCATAGCCCTGATCAGATAACAATACAAATCCTCATCCAGACTCTCCTTTAAAAGTGTCCGGCTGCACAGCATCTCAAGCTCCTCAAATCTGCGTGTGGAGACATACAGGTCACACAGATACTTCACGCCGTTTAAATAAAGGGAATGATAATAAGTGGTCAATGTTATCACCCAGTGCATCTCCGTATTTTTCTGCATGAAATCGCCCTGATAAAGTGCAAGTGCTGTATTTAATTCCAAAATGGCTTCTTCCTCTTTCATCTGCTTCTGCTTTATACCCTCTAACATCTGCTCAAACTGTTCTGCATCTACCCGGACTTCCAGTTCCGGATTAAAATGGTAAGAACCCTGTTTTGTCAGAATAAACTCTGTCTCGCCAAAATGCTTTTTCAGAAGAGTTCTCAGCCGATACATCAGATTTTTCAGTGCCCCCGCCGGATTTTCCGTTTCATCCTCCAGCCACAATGCCTCTGCCAGTTCATCGATCGTGACGGACTGATTTCTGTGAATGAGCAGATATCCTAAAAGATTGGTCAGTTTTGAAGATCGTATGTCGTCCTCGTTCAAGGTATGTTCTTCATTTTTGATCTGGAATTTTCCCAAAGTACGAATGGTAAACATGCAGTTTTCCTCCCCTTACAGCATTTATCGCGATTTATACTAACATCTGTTTCAGTCTATAAAAGTCGAAAACTGTACTTTAAACTCCTTGTTACTTCGACATTACAATTTCTCTTTCTTATTTTTTCACTTTCTTTTTGTACACAAGAAATACAATTCCACCGATTACTAAAACTGCGACAATTGCACCGATAACCGAAACCGCGACAGATACCGATTCTGTTTGAAGTTCCTGTGCGGCAAGCGCTGCATCCTCTTTTTCAACTTCGGCAGAAGACGTTTGTTCTGTATCCGGCACATTTGCTAACGGCGTCTCACTCTCCTCAATCTCAACCGTATCGTTTTCCCCGTCTGCTAACGGCGTCTGTTCGTCGTCAATATCAATATTTTCATTGTCGTCTGTCTGTTCTGCCGGATTATTTCCTGCCTCCTCCACCACATTCACATCTGCTTCCACGCGGTTTCCTGCTGCATTTCCCGGAACAATGACCGTCTCCTCAATCTCATTTACAACCGTTTCCGTCCGCGTTGTTCCCGGAATTACCTTTGTCACAGTACTTGTGATCGTATCCACATGCCCTGTGTAGTTGTATTCAAACGTTGCCGTATTCTCTTTTCCTTTTTCCAGTTTTAAGGTTTTACTGCTTTCTGTCGGTGTATAATCTGCCACCTCCACCGGCAGCACTGTGATTGTTTCCTCCGCATTTCCATAAACAATCTTCGGCGCTGCAATCTGCTCCTTAGATTCCCGGTCTATAAAGCTTACCGTGTAGGAAACCGGATCGATCAGACGTTCATAGTCCAAAACATATTCCGTGTTTTTCGAAATGACATTATCAGCAACATTCGAAAAATTCTTTAACCTGTAAACTGCTTCTTTTTCATATTTCAGACAGTTAGAAAACCATGCCGTAAGCTTTTCATCTGTTTCCCAATTTTGCACTACAGATGTAACTTTATCTCCTTTTGCCACTTTTATTTTTATATAGTTTTCTGTCACTTCCGTTCCCTGCGGAAGATTGATTTTATCCAGATCAAAGACCGCAGCATTTCCAGCACGAAAAGTCACCGTATAGCATTTTTTCTCTGCTGTTTTCTCAGCAGAAGCCTTGACTGTTGTTACCGGAAGAATCATTGCCATGAATAAAAAAATGGTAAGAAACCCGGTAATCATCTGTTTCATTTTTTTCATGACCTGTGTTCCGCCTTTCTTTTTTTCATTGCAATCCCGACAACCACTACGCCAGCGATCAGAATGCCTGTAAATATTGTTACGGTGAGCGTATCTCCTGTTTTGACAGCATGTGCCAGCGGAACGAGCTGCTCTGTGATTGTTTTTGGAATCACTTTATTTACAACTTTAGTGAGAACCGTATCTTTTCCCTGCTCCGTCACATAATTGGTAACAACAACCGGTGCCCTGTCATCTGCATAATAAGCGCGAAATTCAAACTGCATGGCGCCGGTTGCCTTCGAATAGTCGATTCCATTTGCGCTGTCCATTCCTTCCCCGTCAAGTGTCAGTGTCACATAAACATTCGTCGACTGCCCACAAGCAAGTTCTGTCACATAACGGTACTCATTCAATTCGGTGATTTCCGCCAGTCCCTCTATACTTGCCACATTCCCTGCATATCCCCCGGCACTCGCATCTAACAGCGATGTCTTGTTGGTGTCATCACCAATCTCAACCCGAAATTCATAAGCGCCGCCGGAAGATTTTCCTGCCTCCTCCAATGCATCTGTTGTTTTCTGCGACAGGAAAAAAGAAGCCTTATGCGCATTGTTGTTTTCAATTTTGATCACAGCAGTCCGGCTGTCTCCGGGTGCCATTCCTTCGAATGCTTTTACAAGCTCTGCATTGTCTTTTGCATATACAAGCTGATTATCCTTCGTCAGCTGCACAGTCTGAACTTCCGCCGCACTGGCCACTGACGATACTCCACAGATCAGAACCAGCAACAGTCCGGCTGCGATGTTTTTTATTTTCATATACTCCAATCTCCTTCAACCGTTATCTTGTTTCTGAAACAGACAGAATGTTCCCTTTTTCATCAAACGTTGGAAATACACCAAGCTCTGCTGCTATTGCATCTTCTGCGTTATTTGCCTGAACTGCTGTAACTTCGTACTCTAATGTATAAGTTGCATCCGCAAATTCATTTCCCATTGATTCCTGAAATAGTATTCCGTCCATAAAATTCGATGTCGTCTGATCTGGTGCCAGCGGCTTCGTATAATACAAAATCATTTGTTCCTCATCTGCATATTGGACAAGCCAGTCACTGTTATGTACATAGATACTGTCTGCCTTCTCCGCTTCCACAGGATTTCCGTCTTTTTTATCCCATGAATGGTAAATCACTACTTTCACATACACATCATAGCCATCCGGGATATTGTTTTTTACTGCACGCTGCATTTCGATGTCATCTCCCGGAACGATCGTTACCGGCTCTTTTTTGCTGCCGTCTGCCAGTGCAGCCGGTTCATCTTTGATCACCGTAACTCCGACACTTTTAATCGAAATATTTGCAATTGCTTTTTCACTCTTGGTATTTAAGGCTGCCAGTGTTCCTCCGACCATCGTTGCAAGAAGCAGCACTGCCGCGATCGCCATAAGCATATATTTTTTCTTCACGCTCCATCTCCTCCGCTTATCCATAGAATTATTTTATGAACCCTTGTGTTATTATATGAATGCACGGTCACACCGTGGTCACATCAATGCCAGGTTTTTTATTTTACAGATGTAGTGCAAATCAATCTCCTATGACAGAGCAATAAAATTGTATTACAAAGAAAAAACCTCCTGCGCAGTCCGGGAAAAATCCAAGCCTGTTCAGGAGGTTTCAATACTCTCTTTTCTATTCTGTTATGTAAATCTATCTCACGTAAATATGAGAAAGGTTTTCTAAAATTTCTCCGGCAACATCCGGTTTGTTCATTGTATAAATGTGCACATGGTTCACACCGTTTGCGATCAGGTCAATGATCTGCTCTGTTGCATATGCGATTCCAGCCTGACGCATTGCAGCCGGGTTATCCCCAAAACGATCCACGATTGCAAGAAATCTAGGTGGTACCATATTACCGGATAAAGATGTGATACGTTTGATCTGGCTTGCATTGGTTACTGGCATAATGCCTGCTACAATCGGAACATCAATTCCTTTTTTCAATGCCTTATACATGAAATTGTATAAAATATTGTTATCAAAAAACATCTGTGTTGTCAGAAATTCGCATCCGGCATCTACTTTTTCTTTCAAATGATCCAAATCCTCAAAAATAGTAGCTGCTTCCGGGTGTCCTTCCGGATAACATGCACCGCCGATACAGAAATCGCCCTGTGCTTTGATGTCTGCGATCAGTTCACTTGCATGCTTGTACTGATCAGGCAGTGGAAAATCTGCGTTTGCAGGAATATCCCCACGCAGAGCAAGAATATTTTCGATATGGGCTGCCTTTAATTCTTCAATGACAGAAGAAACTTTTTCCTTTGTGGAGGATGCACAGGTCAGATGTGCTAATGCAGGGGTATTGTTGTTGCGCACTTCCTCTGCAAGCTTTACCGTATAATCGGATGTTCCTCCGGTTGCACCGTAAGTAACGCTCATATATGCCGGCTTCAACGCTGCCATATCCTTTACAATGTTCTTATAATTTTCTAACTGTGCGCCCTGTTTCGGTGGGAAAAGTTCGCAGGAAATTGTTACTTCGTCTTTGTTTAATAATTCTGTTAATCTCATTTTTTGTTCCTCTCACTTGTACTTATTCTATCATGAAATTCTACTTCATGAGCAACATTCGTCGCTCGCCGAAATACATAAATGCACTCATTCTTTAAAAGCTTCTCAGCTTATCACTTCCGTCGTCTATCGTATTCTCGATCTTGCGTATCTCAACAAAATAGGAATAATTATCGTTTACTTTTACCTCGCAGCGGTCTCCAACTTTGTGTCCTAATAATGCCTTGCCAAGCGGTGACTCGTTACTAATTAGATTTTTTAAAGAATTGCCACGAATGGTTGTGACAATCTTATAAGTTTCTTCCTCGTCATCCTCTTCAAAATAAACCGTAACGGTATTATTCATTCCAACTTCATCGTCCGCGGAATCCGTAGAGATGATCTTCGCCGTCTTGATCATTTTCTCCAGATAGCGGATACGGCTTTCGTTTTGGTTTTTATCTTTTTTTGCAGCGTGATACTCGAAGTTTTCACTGAGATCCCCATGTGCACGCGCCTCTTTTACTGCTTCTAATGCATTTTTTCTGACAACCAGTTTCCGATATTCTATCTCTTCTTCCATTTTCTTAATATCCTGTTCGGTCAACTCGTCATACATGAATCTATCCTCCATTTTTCTGACTTCGCCGCTTCCTCCGACAACGCAAATGCGTTGTCGCCACCTCATGTGCGGCGTTGTCCCTGCTCATTAATATAGCATATTTTTTTCTTGAAATTCAAGCTTTCAAAGCGGTATTTCCTCAGGGATACACTCAATCTGCTCCCCCTTACGGCACACCGACAGCCAGACATCCGGCTTTATCTCCCATGTTTTTAGGGCATAGTCCTCCACCCACTCCTCCATAGTGGAAAAGGAAGGAAGCGGCATCGCAATCCCGGTTCCGACCGCCTTAATGTAGGCTTCTTTTCTCGTCCAGATGCCTGTAAATGCAGAATCACTCCAGCATTGTTCTAAATACCGCTTTTCTTCTTCGGAAAAAAAACGCCTAGCGACCTTCTGCTTTCCTTCGCGCAGACATTCGACATCTACCCCGACAGGCTTTTCATCAAATGCGGCTGCCACATACCTGCCGGAATGACTGAGATTAAAATGCACTTTACTGTTCTGCCCTTTCGCATCCACAAGCAATGGTTTTCCGTTCTCTCCATATGAAAATGTGACCTGCTCATATGGATGCTCTTTTTCTCCGACATCCGGAACCTGAGTGTATCCATACGCTCTTAATCCATATTCTAATAAAAGACCCGCACCGAATGCCCGCAGCCTGTCATCCTCATTCTTACACTGCGTGATCTTTTTCTGCCTGCTGCTGCACAAAAGCTTCCACATCCGAGGATGTTCTAACTCCTCACACAGCGCTGTAATATCCGCATAAAATATACGCAGTCCGTTGACACTTTCCATTATTTCTGATGCTCCTGCAAAACTTCTTTTTTTCGTCTTGTAGAATCTAAAACATTCTGCACACGTCTTGTGACGATTTCCGGAATAAATGGTTTTACGATATAATCGCTGGCACCCATTTCCATCGTCTGTACCTGCTGCTCCGTCGTATCATCCGCTGTGATGATCACAACCGGAATATTCAAGAGTTTTGGATTCTTCTCTCGGATCTGCATAAAAGTCTGCCCGTTCATGCCAGGCATCATCAGGTCTAGCAGGATCATATCAACTTTGTAATCTTTGTCCTCTAATATCCGAAGCGCTTCCTCGCCGTCGCCTGCCTGCACGATCTGATAGTCTTTCTCGAAAATGCTCTCCAAAGATGCCCTGTTAATTTCCATATCATCTACTACAAGCATCGTTTTATCATTTGCATCCTCTTCCTGTAAGGCAAGTCTGTACTTCGTCAACTCGTCATCCATTTCCTTCTGGCTTGTAATATCATCAATACAGCCAAAAATAATATGTCTGTCGCCAACCTTATTAATATATTTCAGCCGAAGTTTGATCCAGATTTCTCTTCCGGAATCTAAGTTTCGTTTCACTTCGCACTCCGCAGCTTTTCCATTTTCAACCACCCGCGAAAAAGTGTCGAGAAATCCCGCCCGATCCTCCTCTGCAATGGATTGTTCAATCTCCTTCATCACATAATCTGTATCATGATATCCAAACAGATCAAAATAAGCGTCATTCACACGCACCACTTCAAGATTTCCATTGCGGTATTCATAAATAGCCGCAGCCTGCAGCATATTGGAAAAAATCATTTCCATCTGCATGTTTGCAGTCCAGATTACATTCGTGTCATCCGATTTTTTCCTCGTCTCATCATCTTCAAAATACGGCTGTTCATAGAGCAGTTTCTCGTATTCTTCTACCGGCATTGGTTTTGCAAAATAGAATCCCTGCACATATTCACATCCAATGCTCCGCAAAAATGAAACCTGTTCCTTCCGTTCTGCACCTTCCGCTACAACCGGCATATTCAGCCATTTTGCCATACGGACAACCGATGCCAGAATATTCTCGCTCCTGCCGTCATCCGCCGAACCGTCCAGAAACTTCATATCAATTTTTAAAACATCCACTGCAATGTCCTTTAACACGTTCAAAGACGAGTAACCGCTTCCAAAGTCGTCCATCAAAATGGAAAATCCCTTTTTCTGAAGCTGCTCCATCATCTCTTTGATTGCCTTTGGGTTTGCAGTATAGGCACTTTCTGTCAATTCTAACTGAAGCCATTCCGGTGGAATATGGTATTTCTCAGTCAGACCACTGATTACTTCCACGATTCTTGGATTGTAAAGGCTTACTCTGGATATATTGACCGAAACCGGGAATATTTTTCTTCCCTCGTCTCTCCATTTTGCAAGCAGTTTACAGGTTTTCTCCCAAACATACTGATCCAGCTTTAAGATAAATCCATTCCGTTCAAATACCGGTATAAATTCTCCCGGCGAGATCATCTTCCCTTCGGAGGTGATCCAGCGCACTAAGATTTCCGCTCCGGCAATAGAATTTTTCTGAAGTTCATACTTAGGCTGCAAATACAGCACAAATTCCTCGTTTTTCAGCGCATTTTTCATATTGTTGATCACGCGCTGTTCCCGAATGATATCTTCGCTCATCTCTTTTGTATAAAAGAAATAATTCTGAATGTAATTTCCCTTGCAGTTCTTAGAGGCAAGATTTGCCTTATCGTACATCTCGTTCATGGAAAGCTTCCGGTTTTGAACCAGATAAATTCCAAAAAACGGCGTAATATCAAATTCCAGCGGATATTTTTCCAACTGGTTTGTGAAGTTCTTCACAAAGTCTGTGATCTCTTTTTCATCCTGATAAGAAAAGCATATTGCAAAAATATCTGCCTCGATTCGTCCATAGGCGACATACCGGAATCCTTCTGACGCTTCCTGCAGATGATGTGCCATATATTTTAATAAATTATCGCCCTCATACATACCAAAAAAGGAATTGATCAGCTGGAATTTTTCAATATCAATTCTTATAAAAGCAAAATTCTCCGTACCGAAAATATTCAGCATATTCCGCGTGTTAAAAAAGAATTTTGATTTGTTATAAATGCCTGTGAGCACATCATGCTCCGCACGGTACTTCAGTTCATCATCCACTCTTGCCTGACTGCAGTCGATCACATTTTTTACACGAAAACGAACGATTGTTGGATCATATGGTTTCCGCATAAAATCCCATGCACCATATTCCAGACATTTGCACTCGATCTCATCATTGATTTCTCTCAACATTGCAATCACAGGTATATTCTGATATCTTGCATCCTTGTGAAAAATTTCTAAGAGTTCCAGTCCGCTCATGTCCGGCATGATCAGGTCAAGAATGATCACGGTTACCGCCTGATACTTCTCCTCTAAAACTGCTAATGCAGTCTGTCCATTTTTTGCTTCAAGCACGATATAATTGTCATTTAAAATGTCCCGCAATGCAGTCCTGTTATGTCTTGCATCATCCACAATTAATATTGTATTTTTTCCTGTCATATGCCCTTGTGCCAGTCCTTCTCCATTTGTAGTGGCTTCAGCCACCTGCCAAATTCATTTTATCTTCCGTTCCAAACATATATTTATATGATAACAGACTTATTTTTTCTTTTCAATATGAAGAGACTCCATTTTGTAAGCCTTTTCATTTAAAAAGCACGATCTAAACACCAACATTAAAAACTCATATAGGAGAGGTATAGTTCTTCAAAATTTTTATCTTCTGCAAGATTTACTACAGTTGTCATTCGCTGTATTTTGTCCATTTCTTCTCTTGTAATTTTCCCGGCAAGTACCTCTTTTGTTCCGGCAAGCACTGTGTTTCCAACTGCTGTTGTTTTGTTTGCTAATTCTTCCGGGATAAGACCAATGCCTGCTGCTTTTCTGATATCAATTTTTGTTCCAAATCCACCTGCCAGATAACAATGCTCCACGTCTTTATAGGTGATCTTCGCCTCTTTTATCAGAATATCAAGACCGGCGCGGATTGCTGCCTTCGCCATCTGAAGTTCACGCATATCTTTCTGTGTAAATTTTACCTTTTCTGTGATCTCATAACCCGTATCAAAATATGCGTCCGAAAAAGTTCCATTTTCATCGATTATTCCATGTTTCCGAAGTTCATAAGCCAGATCTACCATTCCGGTTCCACAGATTCCAATTGGCTGCATTTTGCTGTTGTTTTCCAGATTATGATTTCTCCAAATACCGTTCTTCTGGTCAATGTTTTTCTGACCTATCATCTCAAGCTGAACTTCCCCGGCTTCATTCATGGAAATATGTGAAATCGCGCCGGAAACGCTCGCCATGCCACAGGAAATATTTCCGCCTTCAAACGCCGGTCCTGCAGACGTGGACGTCACATACATATGATGGCAATTTCCAAGCACCATCTCCCCATTCGTTCCAATATCCAGCAGCAAATGATATCCTTCGGATCTGTGCATATTCATTTTTGCAATGCCAGCCATGATATCAGCCCCTACAAATGCTGAGATTCCAGGCAAAATCACAACTTTTGTATCCAATTCTTTCATTCCAAGAAAATCTGCAGCACTGCCTTCCATCCATGAGATATCCACTGGTTCAAACGGAGCCACGCCAAGTGTCTCGCACGAAAATCCGCAAAGCAGATGACACATCGTTGTGTTTCCTGCAATCACGATCCTTTGTATCTGTTGTTCCGTTATCTTTTCTTTTTGAAGGAGCTCCCGGATCAGTTTCTGAAGATCCTGTCGGATACACCGCTGTATCTCCCACTTTTTTCCACTATTAGATGCAGAAATTCTTGAAAGCACATCCGAGCCATAAGTTCTCTGGTGATTAACGGAAACAGCAGTCTGGCAGTCTGCCTCTGTTTCCAGATTCACAAGCAGTGCCGCCAGAGTCGTTGTTCCGATGTCGATGCAGATTCCATAAATTGCATTTTCTGTTTTCTCTGCCGTTCCTTCTGCTGTTTCTTTGTCCTGTATGCCGCCGCTTGTTTTCGCTTCTGCTGGCGTTTGGGTATAAGCTTCTGTATCCGTTTTCTGCTGCTTCTCCCACTCTGAAAGAACTTCTATCGCTTCTTCTAACTCTGGGAGTTCCACTTCATATGCACCTACCGGATGGGATTGACAGGCAAGACGGTATCCATCCTCCAATTGTTTTTCCGAAAAAACTTCCCTGTCCCGTCTTGTCGGTTCTGTTGCTCCACTTTTGTACCGCACGATGCATTTTCCGCAGGTTCCATTTCCATTGCACGGAGCACTGATGTATTCATTTTTTTCCTGTAACATTTCCAGAAGATTTTTCTGTTGTTCTACCTGAAAAGTTTTTTTCATAGGAATACCTCGTTCTTCATTTTTTCTCAGTATGCAGAAAACCCGATGATTAAGTATAATCATCGGGTTTTCGCAATAAGTCTGCCTCTTACAAACCTATTTTTTATACACAACCTTCTCCAAAGAATGAGTACTCTTATTTATTGCTGATAGCTGCCTGAGCTGCTGCTAAACGAGCGATCGGTACACGGAATGGTGAGCAGGAAACATAATCTAAACCAATCTTGTGGCAGAATTCTACGGAAGATGGATCTCCACCGTGCTCTCCACAGATACCAACATGAAGTTTTGGATTAACTGGTTTACCAAGCTTAATAGCTGTCTCCATTAATTTACCAACACCGTTCTGGTCAAGTTTTGCAAATGGATCGTTCTCGAAGATCTTGGTATCATAGTAAGCATTTAAGAACTTACCAGCATCGTCACGGGAGAATCCAAATGTCATCTGTGTTAAATCGTTTGTACCGAAGCAGAAGAAATCAGCTTCTGTAGCGATCTCATCAGCAGTAAGAGCTGCTCTTGGGATCTCGATCATTGTACCAACTTCGTACTCTAATGCAACGCCTGCTGCTGCGATCTCAGCGTCTGCTGTCTCAACAACTACGTTCTTAACGAATTTTAATTCTTTTACTTCACATACAAGTGGAATCATGATTTCTGGTTTTACTGTCCATTCTGGATGATTCTTCTGTACGTTGATAGCTGCACGGATAACAGCCTTTGTCTGCATCTTAGCAATTTCTGGATAAGTAACTGCAAGACGGCATCCTCTGTGTCCCATCATTGGGTTGAACTCATGTAAAGAAGCGATGATGTTCTTGATTGTCTCAACGGATTTACCCTGAGATTTTGCAAGTTTCTCAATATCTGCTTCTTCAGTTGGAACGAACTCATGAAGAGGTGGATCAAGGAAACGGATTGTAACTGGGTTACCTTCCAGTGCTTCGTAAAGTGCTTCGAAGTCTCCCTGCTGATATGGAAGGATCTTCTCAAGAGCAGCTTCTCTCTCTTCTACTGTATCAGAACAGATCATCTCACGGAATGCAGCAATTCTGTCTTCCTCGAAGAACATATGCTCTGTACGGCAAAGACCGATACCTTCTGCACCAAGCTCACGAGCTTTCTTAGCATCTGCTGGAGTATCTGCATTTGTACGAACTTTTAATGTTCTGTATTTATCAGCCCATGCCATAACACGACCGAACTCACCAGCGATTGTAGCATCAACTGTCTTGATAGCTCCATCATAGATGTTACCTGTTGTACCATCGATAGAAATGAAGTCTCCTTCATGGAACTCTTTTCCAGCTAATGTGAATTTCTTATTTTCTTCGTCCATAGCGATATCGCCACATCCGGATACACAGCATGTACCCATACCACGTGCAACTACGGCTGCGTGAGATGTCATACCACCACGTACTGTTAAGATACCCTGGGAAGCTTTCATACCAGTGATATCTTCTGGAGAAGTCTCAAGACGTACTAATACGACTTTCTCTCCTCTTGCATTCCATTCCTCAGCATCTTCTGCTGTAAATACAACTTTACCACAAGCAGCTCCTGGAGATGCTCCAAGACCTTTTCCAAGTGGAGTTGCAGCTTTTAATGCAGCAGCATCAAACTGTGGATGTAATAATGTATCTAAGTTACGAGGATCGATCATTAGTACTGCTTCTTCCTCTGTCTTATGTCCTTCATCAACAAGGTCGCAAGCGATCTTTAATGCAGCTGGAGCTGTTCTCTTACCGTTACGGCACTGTAACATGTAAAGTTTCTTGTTTTCTACAGTGAACTCCATATCCTGCATATCATGGTAGTGATTCTCAAGAGTCTCACATACTTTTAAGAATTCAGCGTAAGCTTCTGGGAATTCCTGCTCCATCTGTGCGATTGGCATTGGAGTACGAACACCTGCAACTACGTCTTCACCCTGTGCATTGATTAAGAACTCACCCATAAGTTTGTTCTCACCTGTAGCTGGATCACGTGTAAATGCAACACCTGTACCAGACTCGTTATTTAAGTTACCGAATACCATTGGCATTACGTTAACAGCAGTTCCCCAGGAATATGGGATATCGTTGTCACGACGGTAAACGTTTGCACGTGGGTTGTCCCAAGAACGGAATACAGCTTCAATAGCAAGTTTTAACTGCTCTACAGGATCTGAAGGGAAGTCTGTTCCTAACTGGTTCTTGTACTCAGCTTTGAACTGCTCTGCTAACTCTTTTAAGTCTGCTGCTGTGAGGTCGATATCGAATTTAACGCCTCTTTCTTCTTTCATCTTGTCGATAAGCTGTTCGAAATATTTCTTACCAACTTCCATAACTACGTCAGAGAACATCTGAATGAAACGTCTATAGGAATCGTAAACGAAACGCTCGAATGCTGGATCTGGGTTACCAGCGATCATAGCTGCTACTACTTCGTCATTTAAACCAAGGTTTAAGATAGTATCCATCATACCTGGCATAGAAGCTCTTGCACCTGAACGAACAGATACTAATAATGGATTCTTAAGATCGCCGAATTTCTTTCCGTTGATCTCTTCCATTTTCTTAACGCCTTCCATAGCCTGAGCCATGATCTCGTCGTTGATCTTACGACCATCTTCATAATACTGTGTACAAGCCTCTGTTGTGATTGTGAATCCCTGTGGTACAGGAAGTCCGATGCTTGTCATCTCTGCAAGGTTGGCACCTTTACCACCAAGCAGGTTACGCATGGTCATGTCGCCTTCGCTAAACATATAAACCCATTTGTTTGCCATTTTATAATTCCTCCTAATATAAAATACTGTAACTTTTATTCAAACAGAGAGCATTAACCCCTGTTCTTGTCACAAGTATGCACGTTTTTCCAAAACGCACATACTTATAATACCACACATTAACCAAAAGGCAACAACTTTTTTGCTTCTTTTCGCCTATTTTTTATGCACATTTCACAATTTGAAATCATATTCCATATTATGAAACTCTTTATATCTTACCACTCGAATTTCTTTGCAAAATAAGCATCAAGATCTTCGATCTTAATTCTCTCCTGCTCCATGGTATCACGGTCACGTACAGTAACTGCTCCGTCTGTTTCAGATTCGAAATCATAAGTTACACAGAATGGTGTTCCGATCTCATCCTGTCTTCTGTAACGTTTTCCGATATTTCCTCTGTCATCAAATTCACAGTTATATTTCTTAGCAAGCTGTGCATATACCTTTTCTGCACCCTCGTTTAATTTTTTAGACAATGGAAGCACACCGATCTTAACAGGTGCAAGTGCCGGGTGGAAATGAAGAACGGTTCTCATGTCCGGTTTTTCCTCTGTACCGATGTTCTCCTCATCATAAGCTGCGCATAAGAATGCAAGTACCACACGGTCAGCTCCAAGAGACGGCTCGATAACATACGGTACATATCTCTCACCCTTCTCATCATCAAAGTAAGTGAGATCCTGACCGGAAACATTCTGATGCTGTGTAAGGTCATAATCTGTTCTGTCAGCGATTCCCCATAATTCTCCCCAGCCAAATGGGAATAAGAATTCGATATCGGTTGTTCCTTTGCTGTAGAAGCAGAGTTCTTCCGGTGAATGGTCGCGGAGACGCATCTCATCTTCTTTGATACCAAGTGTCTGTAACCAGTCACGGCAGAAGCCTCTCCAGTACTGGAACCACTCAAGGTCTGTACCCGGCTCACAGAAAAATTCTAATTCCATCTGCTCAAACTCACGGGTACGGAATGTGAAGTTACCCGGTGTGATCTCATTACGGAAAGATTTACCGATCTGACCGATTCCAAATGGGATTTTCTTTCTGGAAGTTCTCTGTACATTTTTGAAGTTTACGAAAATTCCCTGTGCTGTCTCAGGTCTTAAATAAACTGTGTTCTTTGCATCTTCAGTAACACCCTGGAATGTTTTAAACATTAAGTTAAACTGACGAATGTCTGTGAAATTGTGTTTTCCACAGGTTGGGCAAGGAATCTGATGTTCCTCGATGAAATCTCTCATTTCTTCCTGTGTCCATCCATCCACAGAGCCCTTTAATTCAATGTTCTTCTCAGCAGCAAAATCTTCAATGATCTTATCTGCACGGAAACGCTCATGACATTCTTTACAGTCCATCAAAGGATCAGAGAATCCGCCAAGATGTCCGGATGCTACCCATGTCTGCGGATTCATAAGGATTGCGCAGTCCACACCAACGTTATAAGGGTTTTCCTGAATGAATTTCTGCCACCATGCTCTTTTTACGTTGTTCTTCAATTCTACACCAAGATTACCGTAGTCCCATGTATTTGCAAGACCTCCGTAAATCTCAGAACCCGGATATACGAATCCTCTTGATTTTGCAAGTGCTACGATTTTATCCATCGTTTTTTCCATAATAAAATTCCTCACATTCTATTTTTATTTACTTATAAATAATATAAGTATAGATATCTGTGCCAAAAGAATCTCCTGAAAGATTCGTCACAACCTCATTCTCCGACGGCTCCTCTGTTCCAATGATCACTTCCGCCTCGATCACTTTCTCATCGGATTCTGTGTTCTCCAATGATGCCGGTTCCTCTGTTGCCGGTACTTCTTCTGACTCTGTCACCCATGTTTTTTCAATCCCGGTTCCCTCTTTGATTGAAACGGAATCTTTTCCGGTAACTGTCACGTTATCGCAGGAAACATATAAAATCTTTCCATCAATCTTCACATCTGTATTCGCCTTGATAATGACAACTTTTAAATCCTCCTGTGCAAGGATTTCCTCGCGCATCACACCTGTGACACTGCCATCCTCTGTCACGCCGGCAAAATCTGTGTCAAAATCATACCCGGCAGCTAATGCCTGTACGATTTTCCCCTGATACAGTTCCACACCGTTAAACGCTGTATAATCTTCCACCGTCTCATAATCCATCCGGAGCTTCGCTGTGCCGTCTTCCACGGTCAGGTCGTCCACTTTTACAGAATTTTTTCCATTTCCGGTATTGTATTCCTCCACCGCAGAGTCCACAAACTCTTTCAATTCTGTTTCATCGTAATAAGACTGGTCAAGCTGCTCCACATCCATGGAAACGACTTTGCCATGTTTTGAAACATAAACTGTATTCGTGTCTGCCTCTAAACTGGAACCACACCCGGCAAGCATTCCTGCGCAGATGATAATGGTCAGTCCAATGCATCCTAATCTCTTCATGATACAGACTCCATTCTTTTCCTTTTTCATTTCATGTTAATCTTGGATATTATACAATTTTTACATCATGTTTTCAACCTCTTCCAAAATTTTAAGTGATTTGAATGAATGGTTGACATAATACTTCATATATTCTTTAAGGCAGTGCTGCAGTTCGCGCAATACCTGATCCGAAACTGAAAACGTATATAGTTTTGCAAGATTTACTGTCATAATGTACTGCATCGTATAAACTGTGGACTCCTGCACTTTCTGATAGGCAGGCAGGGCTGACATAGTTTCCGGTTTTTTCTTTAATTTCTGCACACAACTGTCGCAGAGCATCCGTGCAGTCTTCCCGGAAAACCAGTGCAGATTTTCTTTTTTTCCGCATTTTGTGCAGCCAAAAACGTTCGGAGCCTCCCCATTGATTGTAAGCGCACGAAGCTCATAAATGCATTTTACCAGCCGGTTGGAAAGAGCCGGACTCTCCAGTGCGCGCAGTGTCTGATAAAGAAGCTTTAACATCTCTTTCTCATCGTTATTTTCCTGACAATAATAGTCTGCAAATTCCAGAAAATAAAATCCGTAATATGCTGCATCAAAATCTGCCGCAAGTTCCCGGAAATAATTCTGAATCGACACTTTTGCAACCGTATATGTAGAACGTCCCTCAAAAAGTTCAAATTCTCCAAAGGAGAAAGGATTGGTAGCAGCCAGAAACTGGCTGTTTGGCTTTCTTGCCCCTCTGGCAAATGCCGTGATCTTTCCTCTCTCCTTTGTGAGCAGTGTTATTCTTTTGTCATAATCGCCAATCGGCATCGCATTCAAGACCATTCCGGTCACTACCAGGTTTTGCCCCATTCTGCCTTACTTCCTGCTCTCTGTCACTCTCTTTTTCTCTGCATATCTTCAGATAATCGTCAATCCGTCCTGTTTCCAAAAATGTGTTCCAGGTTTTCTCCATCGTTGTTCCCTCCTGCCGTCTGCAAAAGGAAACCTTCAAACTTTATGACTGCGCTGCTCTTTCAGCTTCCCCTGCATCTCTTTCTTATGATGTTATTAGGATTTACGCTAGAACAAACCTTATACACGTCAATTATTGGAAATGGATCAGATTTCATCCTTATTATAACCAAAGTTTTTGATAAGGAAATCGCTGTCGCGCCAGTCTTTCTTGACTTTTACCCAAAGTTTCAGGTTCACTTTGGTATCTAAAAGACGTTCAATTTCATAACGGGCATTGCTTCCAATCTTTTTGAGCATCGCACCGCCTTTTCCGATGATAATTCCTTTGTGGGAATCTCTTTCACAAACGATCGTTGCATCAATGTCAATGATGTCCTGTCCTTTTCTGCCCCTCATCTGGTCGATATAGACAGCGATTCCATGAGGGATCTCATCATCTAAAGCATGCAGTGCCTTCTCACGGATGATTTCCGCAACGATTGCACGCTCCGGCTGGTCTGTGATCGTGTCTTCATCATAGAACTGTGGACCATATGGAAGATATTTAAAGATCATGTCGATCACTGTATCCAGATTTTTTGCGCGCAGCGCTGATGCCGGAATGATCTCTGCAAAATCATAAACTTTGCGGTATGTGTCAATATACTCTACAATTTTTTCACGGTCTACCGTATCCACTTTATTGATGATCAGAATGACCGGAGTTTTTACCTTTTTCAACTGCTCAATGATATGCTGTTCCCCGGCTCCGATAAAGTTTGACGGTTCTACCAGCCATAAAATCACATCCACCTCGTTTAAAGTGTGCTCTGCCACGTTGACCATGTACTCGCCAAGCTTATTCTTTGCCTTGTGGATTCCCGGCGTATCCAAAAATACGATCTGTCCGCGCTCCATATCCGTGTAGACCGTCTGGATACGATTTCTGGTGGTCTGCGGTTTGTTGGATGTGATTGCAATTTTTTGTCCGATCAAATGGTTCATTAATGTGGATTTTCCCACATTCGGTCTTCCGATGATCGTTACAAATCCAGATTTAAAGTTTGCGTTCATAAATTTCCTCTCTTTGTATGTGTTATTCTGTCAGATGTTTCAAATTATCGAACATATCCTCATGCGCCTGCAAAGTTTCCTCATTTCCAATGACACAAAGATTTTTCTCGTCCAGCACGGATGCGATCATGTCTTTGAGATTGCGGATATCCTCCTGTGTGGCATGGATCACCTGATCACGTTCTTTTTGTATCTCCTCATAGGAAATGTTCTGCAAGTAAGCTGCCATAGAACGGTCACCTTTTGTGCTTGGGTTCATCGGGATATCCATGTCACTGATCGTTCCGATGATATATTTCGTCATGTCCCGCTCATCCGCCGTAAACTGCTCAATATATGCAGGAATTCCGTCATAAATCTCATTTGTTTTCTCCAGGTTTGGATCACGGTAAGAAACAAAATAGGTGTCTCCGTTTTTCATATAGCCATTCATGCAGCCGTAAGCGCCGCCCTTCACGCGGATGTTGATCCAGAGATAATCATATTCCATGATCACCTTTAAGATGCGGAGTGCTCCATGGTACTCAAAGCCATGCGCACGGAAGTTTCCGGCTCTCGCAACATACATTACCTGGGAAGCGTCCATGAATCCCTCGTTTTTCTGTACCGGGATAATCTCTGCCTTTTTCGTTGTTTTTGCTGTTTCAAACAGCATCGGAATGAATTTTTCCAGTTCTGCCGTTGCAATGGAAAGTCCTTCTTTTTCACAGGTAACACTGACTAACAGGTTTTCTCTCGTAAAAATTGCTTCTGTCAGTTCTTTTAATTTTGCGATCAGCGCCTCTTTTCTTTCCTCGAAATGAGCTTCCAGATCACACAGCACCTCGTAAAAAGTGATCGTATCCTTATAGGCAGCCGCCTTGGAAAAATAGGTCATGGCTCTTGTCGATGCCACGGAATGTCCTGCTGAACTGATGCTTACCTGAAGTCTGGATTTTAACTCGGCAATGATCTCATAGAGACGCTTCTCATCGCAAAGCTTCGATGTAAAAAGCATTTCTTCCATGAGACTTACTGCCTCCGGCAGTTTATCGTATAATGCCTTAGTGCGCACCTCGAATTTTACTTTATAGTCATCTTTCTCTTTGACACTCGGATAAACCCCGATCGTACTTCCGATTCCACCTGTATGGATGTTCACCTCGTTGGAGAAATCTGCATAGGAATAATTTTTTGTATCCACATAGCCTAGTACCGCTTTTAACACACCCAGATATGGAATATCCTCCGCCGGGATATGCGCAATATCAAACAGCATGGTCAGGTAAATAATACCATTGGAAAAAATATCGTGGTGGATCACCGGAACCTCTTTCACGGAAAGTTCTGTATTATAAAAAAGTGCTGCCTCTTTTTTCATATCAGAGCGCGCAAGCATCGGTATCTTCTCTAAATCTTCCTTCAAAGAAGGTGTTTCCTGATACTCTTTCAAATGTCTGGTGTTTTCCACCAGCTTTTTTATCTCCTCCTCTGACAGACCTGCCTTGTACTCTGCAAGCTTCTTCTCCAGCACTGCCTCATTTTTCGCATTTAAGCCTTTCTCCGGCTCAATGATGACAACGGATGCATGTTTATTATCTAACAGGTACTTCTGGATCAGCTGCTCAAAATAATCGGTATTAACCTGCTCTTTTAAGAAACGGTATGTGTCAAGTGCTTCCAGATGTAAAAACGGACGCATATCATCATACAGCCAGCTATCTAAGCACTGGATTCCATATAAAAGTCCCTTTGGGAAATGTCCAAAGTCAGCCTCACGGTAACGGAACTCGGAACTGTTGATTCCTGCCAGCAGAGATTTTTTATTCAGACCATTTTTTACCAGTCCTTCTAACGTCTCACGGATGACAGTAAGAAAATGCTCTTTCTCCTCCGGATTGGTGTTTTTTGCAATAATCGAAAAAGTTGGCTGTAACGTTCCGCTGTCATAACCGCCTGTGATCTCCGAGCCAATTCCTGCATCGATCAGCGCCTGTTTTAACGGTGCTCCCGGCGCACTGACTAACGCATAATCCAAAATATCAAACGCAAGGTACAGCTTCTCATCTAACGCTGTCTCCACCACCGTATTGTAAGAAAGATAGGTGTTATTTTCTTCCGATTCCGTAGAGGAAATCGAGTACTTGTGCGTCACCTCAACCGGTTTTTCAAACGTTTTTTGTAGTTTAATCTCTGAATCAAGCTCAATCGCCTCATACTTACTCAGATACTCCTCATCCATCCATGCCAGCTTCTCAGCCACATCCATATCGCCATAGAGATAGATGTAGGAATTGCACGGATGATAATATCTGCGGTGGAAATCGAGATACTCCTCATATGTCAGTTCCGGGATATGCAACGGATCTCCGCCGGAAACATTCGCATAAGTCGTATCCGGGAACAGGGAAGTCATGATCTGACGGCTTAACACATCATCCGGGGAAGAAAAGGCTCCCTTCATCTCATTGTATACAACACCATTTATCGTGACTGGAGCATCCTCGCTCTCTAACTCGTAATGCCAGCCTTCCTGCTTAAAAATCTCCTGATATTTATAAATATTCGGATGAAAAACCGCATCCATATAAACACTCATTAAGTTCTGGAAATCTTTATCGTTGCAGCTTGCGATCGGATAGATTGTCTTCTCCGGATAAGTCATTGCATTCAAAAAGGTATTTAACGATCCTTTGACTAATTCCACAAACGGATCTTTTACCGGATATTTGTCCGATCCACACAAAACGGTATGCTCAATGATATGTGCCACACCTGTCGAATCTTCTGGCGGTGTCCGGAAACCGATGTAAAAGACCTTGTTGTCATCATCATTTGAAATCACTGCGATTCTTGCCCCACTTTTTTTGTGACGCAAAATGATTCCCTCTGAATTGAGATCTTTGATCGGGCGTTTTTCTAAAATTTCATATGCCTGTAAATCTTTTAACTGCATCTGTCTGTCCTCTCTCTAATACATACTGTTTTATAGTATACCACAATTTAGGGCATTATCCTATTTTTATTTTTCAAAAAAAAGGACTGTAATTCCGGTACTTTTTCGTATCCGGTATTACAGTCCTACATTTTTAGATTCGTTTCTATGAATTAACCTTACTGAAATAAGGTACGAGTGAACAGCAACGAATTAACCGATGCGTTTTACGTGCGCAGCCTGAGGTCCTTTCGCTCCGTCTGTCACTTCAAATTCTACCTTCTCACCGTCTTTTAACTCTTTGAATCCATCCATGTCTAATGCTGAAAAGTGAACAAATACATCATTGCCCTCTGCATCAGAAATAAATCCATAACCTTTTTTTGCATTAAACCATTTTACAGTTCCCTGCTGCATAACAAAATCCTCCTAATACACTAAAACCTTTTTGTATTTTCGACATGTTTTGTGCATGTCACACAAAATGAAGTTAGCATATATCTGTTTTTTTGTCAACAACTATTAAATATAATTTAGCCCGGTCATAAGACCTGACTGATATTTACTGCTTGATCTGTACATCAATCTGCTGATACGGAATCGAAATATGATTTTCATCCAGTGCATATTTGATATTTTCCATCAACCGCCACTTCGTATCCCAGTAATCTGCCGTTTTGACCCAGATCCGGATACCAAGGTCCACCGAAGATGCACCAAGATTATCTACGAACACCACAACGTCCTCTTCCGGCAGTCTTGCCGGATCATTTCTGCCGATCTCATATAAAATATTTTTTGCCGTACGGATATCTGCTTCATAACCAATACCTACCACAATGTCCACCCGCCGTTTATCCATATGCGATACATTGACCAGACTGCTGTTGGACAGATTACCGTTTGGAATCACGATCATTTTATTGTCTACGGTCTTTAACTTGGTATAGAAAATAGAAATCTCGTATACCGTTCCTTCATTCGAGCCCTCAATGATATAATCTCCTACCACAAAAGGTTTCAGTAAAAGAATCAGCACTCCGCCTGCAAAGTTGGAGAGACTTCCCTGCAGTGCAAGACCAACCGCCACACCACAGGAACCAAGCACTGCCACTGCTGAGGTAGTTGCTATCCCAAACAGACTTAAGATCGTCATGATCAGTATAAAATACAGTGCATATTTTACCACTGCCGACAAGAACTGAATGACTCCCACATCCGCATTTCTGCGCTCCATCGTTTTTCTTACGATTTTAACAATCAGACCGATCAGTTTTGCTCCCACTGCATAAACAATAATTGCAATGACAACCTGCAATGCAAAATTCAAAAGATCTGGAATAAGGTTTTGAAAATAAGTACGGATGATCCCCGGATTTTTTGCAACCTCCTGAAGATTCTCCTGCGCTTCGGCAATGGCTTCCACTGCCTCTGTTGTATTAACTGTCAGCAACATTTTTCTGCCCTCATTTTATTTTACTTTACGAACTTTTAAAACACCTTCGATATTCTCTAATTTTTCGATCACATCATCTGTGACAGGAGAATCCACATCGATCAGTACATATGCATAATCGCCCTTGGATTTATTGGTCATGCCTGCGATATTCATTCCGGCATCTCCTAAAGTTGTGGAGTACTGGCTGATCATACCGCTGACGTTTCTATGTAAAATACCAATTCTTCCGGCAGTTGTGCATGCTCCCATAGAGCAGTCCGGGAAGTTCACAGAATGAACGATATTACCGTTCTCCATGTAATCACGGATTTCTCTGACTGCCATGATCGCACAGTTATCCTCAGATTCTGCTGTGGAAGCTCCAAGATGTGGTGTTACGATACATCCTTTTGCTCCAACCGTTGTCGGATTCGGAAAATCTGATACATATTTTTTGATTTTTCCAGCTGCTAATGCTTCCACCATTGCTTCTTCGTCTACAAGAAGATCTCTTGCGAAATTCAATACGATTGCATTCGGCTTCATCATGGCAATGGCTTCTGCATTGACCATTTTCTTTGTGGAATCCAAAAGTGGAACATGAATCGTAATATAGTCACACTCACGGTAAATATCTTCCACGTTGCTGATGTGCTTTACGCTTCTCGAAAGATTCCATGCTGCACTGACAGAAATATATGGATCATAACCATACACATCCATTCCCATATGGATTGCTGCATTTGCAACTAACACGCCGATTGCTCCAAGACCGATCACACCAAACTTTTTACCTGAGATCTCAGTTCCGGCAAAATTCTTTTTCTGTTTTTCTGCTGTTTTTGCAATGTTCTCATCATTCTGGTTTGCAAGGCACCAGTCGATACCGCCAACAATATCACGGGATGCATATAACATTCCTGCAAAAACAAGTTCTTTGACACCGTTTGCGTTTGCTCCCGGAGTATTGAACACAACAATTCCTTTTTCTGCACATTTGTCTAATGGAATATTGTTGACACCAGCACCTGCTCTTGCTACTGCAAGCAGGCTGTCTGGAAGTTCAAGATCATGCATCGCAGCACTTCTTACGAGTGCTGCATCTGCCTGATTTAAGTCTTCTACTTTTTCATAGTCATTTGAGAAAAGATCCAATCCTACGGATGCAATTGGATTTAAGCAGTTATATTTAAACATTACGCATTTTCCTCCTCAAACTTCTTCATAAATTCTACTAACTTCTCAACACCCTCTTTTGGCATTGCGTTATAGATAGATGCTCTCATTCCACCAACAGTACGGTGTCCTTTCAAGTTTACAAAGCCTGCTGCGGCAGCTTCTTTTACAAACTTGGCATCTAACTCTTCATTTCCGGTCACAAAAGGAACATTCATCAGGGAACGGTCTTCTTTTCTGACGGTTCCTTTAAATAATTTGCTCTGGTCTAAGAAATCATATAAGATTTTTGCTTTCTCTTCGTTGCGCTCTTTCATCACAGAAAGTCCGCCCATTTTCTTTAACCATTTGAACACTTTGCCGCAGATGTAAATATTGTAACAAGGCGGTGTATTGTAAAGGGAATCATTGTCTGCCTGTGTTTTCCATTTTAACATGGTTGGTGTTCCCGGAAGGACGTCATCTGTGATCAGATCCTCACGGATAATTGCGATCACAACTCCGGCAGGTCCGATGTTCTTCTGAACACCGCCGTATACTACACCATAATTTGTGACATCCATTGGTTCAGACAAAAAGCAGGAGGATACGTCAGATACTAAGATCTTGCCCTTTGTATTTGGAAGTTTTTTGTATTTTGTTCCGTAGATTGTATTATTTTCGCAGATGTATACATAATCCATATCATCTGTGATCGGAAGATCCGAACAATCCGGGATATAAGAGAAAGTCTCGTCTGCGGATGAAGCAAGTTCCACTGCCTCTCCATAGATTTTTGCTTCCTGGAATGCTTTCTTCGCCCACTGACCAGTCAGAATGTATCCGGCTTTGCGGTTTTTCATCAGGTTCATTGGAACCTCTGCAAAGAACTGGGAAGCTCCACCCTGTAAAAAGAGTACTTTGTAGTTATCCGGGATATTTAAGAGATCTCTTAAATCCTGCTCTGCCTCTTTGATGATGTTGTCATACACTTTGGACCGGTGGCTCATCTCCATAACAGACATGCCGCTTCCCTGATAGTCTAACATCTCATCTGCTGCTTCCTTTAATACTTCCTCTGGCAGAACGGCTGGTCCTGCGGAAAAATTGTAAACTCTGCTCATAATCATTACTCCTCCTGTTTCTTTTTCAAGTCTTCCCCGGTAAAAGCGGAACTGATTGCTTCACCCGGAGCAACCATTGGCCATACCTTGTCATCACTATTTATGATACAGTCTATTACAACCGGGGTATCAGATGCAAGTGCTTTCTTTAAAACTTCGTTAAATTCTTCACGATTTGTTGCACGATAACCGGTTGCACCCATAGCTTCTGCCAATTTTACATAATCCACACCGTCATCTAAAACGGTTGCAGAATAACGTTTTTCATAAAACAGATCCTGCCACTGTCTTACCATGCCAAGCACATGGTTATTGATGATCACTTCGATCAACGGAAGTTTCTGTCTGACTGCTGTGGCGATCTCGTTCATATTCATACGGAAACATCCGTCTCCGGCAATATTGATGACCTGCTTATCCGGGCATCCGATCTGTGCGCCGATTGCAGCACCAAGACCATATCCCATTGTTCCAAGTCCTCCGGATGTCAGAAGTGTTCTCGGCTTTTTGTATTTGTAATACTGTGCTGCCCACATCTGATGCTGTCCTACCTCTGTCACGATCACAGCATCTCCGTTCGTCTCCTTGTAGATCTCCTCGATCACATACGGACCAGACAGACCTGTTTTCGGGTAAGTCAGCGGATATTTTACTTTGTAATCCATAATGTGTGTGATCCATTCCGTGTGGTTCATCTGTATCAGGCGATCATTCACACGCTGTAAGATTTCTTTGATATCTCCGATCACAGATGCATCGGTCTGGATGTTTTTATTGATCTCCGCAGGGTCCACATCAAACTGTAAAATGTTTGCCTGACTTGCAAATTTCTTTGCATTGCCAAGCACACGGTCTGAAAACCGGACACCGACTGCGATCAAAAGATCACATTCACTGACACCGAGATTGGATGCTTTTGTTCCATGCATTCCAAGCATTCCGGTATAAAGATCATCCTCTCCGTCAAAAGCTCCTTTTCCCATGAGGGAATCACAGACAGGCGCATCTACCATTTTGACAAATCTCTTTAATTCCTCACTGGCGCCGGAGATCACGGCTCCACCACCGACAAATATGTACGGTTTCTTTGCCTTCTGGATCATCTTGACCGCTTTGTTTAAGTCTTCCTCTGTGATCGTCTGTGAAATTCCTGAGATCACTTCCGGCTCTTTTGCCTTGTATTCCGTCTTCGCTGCCGTGATATCTTTTGGGATATCCACAAGAACCGGACCCGGTCTTCCGGTCTGCGCAATTTTAAACGCACGGCGGATCGTGTCTGCCAGTTTATGAATATCCTTTACAATAAAGTTATGTTTTGTGATCGGCATTGTGATTCCCGCAATGTCGATCTCCTGAAAACTGTCTTTTCCAAGTAATGGAACATTTACATTGCAGGTGATTGCCACCACTGGAACAGAATCCATATATGCGGTTGCGATTCCGGTGACAAGGTTTGTTGCCCCCGGTCCGCTTGTTGCAAAACAGACTCCTACTTTTCCCGTACTTCTCGCATAACCGTCCGCCGCATGGGACGCACCCTGCTCATGGGAAGTCAGAACATGTCTGATCTCATTCTGATGTTTGTATAATTCATCATATACATTTAAGATAGCGCCGCCCGGATATCCGAATACAGTATCAACCTTCTGTTCTTTCAGACATTCGATCACGATCTGCGCACCTGTTAACTGCATTCTCTAAATCCCCTTTCGTGTTTCCATATCTAATTGCTTCACCAATGCTTCCAAAATCCGGAAAGCACCCGTGAACCACTTTTCTTTAATCATTCTTTCCCGGAATCTGTAAGATTGCTCCTCGGTTGCCGGATGTTACCATAGATGCGTAACGCGCAAGGTAGCCGGTGGTAACTTTTGGTTCTCTTGGCTGCCATTTTGCCTTACGTGCTGCCATCTCTTCATCGGACACTGCAATATCCAAGGTCATCTCAGGGATATTGATTTTGATGATATCTCCCTCTTCCACAAGAGCGATCGGTCCGCCGACTGCTGCCTCCGGTGACACATGACCGATGGAAGCTCCACGGCTCGCACCGGAAAAACGTCCGTCCGTGATGAGTGCCACGGAGGAACCTAATCCCATTCCTGCAATTGCGGAGGTTGGATTTAACATTTCTCTCATGCCAGGTCCGCCTTTTGGTCCTTCGTAACGGATCACGACAACGTCACCTGCCACGATCTTTCCACCTTTGATCGCAGCAATCGCATCTTCCTCACAGTCAAACACTCTTGCCGGACCTTCATGCACCATCATCTCATCTACCACTGCAGAACGTTTTACAACGCCTCCATCTGGAGCAAGATTTCCTTTTAATACTGCAAGACCACCTGTCTTACTGTATGGATTGTCAACCGGACGAATTACCTCCGGGTTCTTATTCACTGCATTTTTAATATTTTCTCCGACTGTTTTTCCGGTAACGGTCATACAGTCTGTGTTGAGCAGTCCAATGTCTGCTAACTCTTTCATAACGGCATAGACACCGCCTGCCTCATTTAAGTCCTCCATATAAGTTGGTCCTGCCGGTGCAAGATGACAGAGGTTCGGTGTTTTTTCGCTGATCGGGTTAGCGAAAGATATATCAAAATCAAATCCTACCTCGTGTGCTATTGCAGGAAGATGTAACATACTGTTTGTGGAACATCCCAATGCCATATCTACGGTCAGGGCATTTAAGATTGCTTCTTTTGTCATGATATCTCTTGGACGGATATTCTTATTGTACATATCCATAACCGCCATTCCGGCATGTTTTGCAAGTTTGATACGCTCTGAATAAACTGCAGGGATGGTTCCATTTCCGCCTAATCCCATACCGAGTGCTTCTGTCAGACAGTTCATCGAGTTTGCGGTGTACATTCCTGAACAGGAACCGCAGGTTGGACAAACTTTCTCTTCATACTCTTTTACTTCCTCCTCCGTCATCGTTCCCGCTGCGTAGGAACCGACTGCCTCAAACATAGAGGAAAGACTTCTCTTTTTGCCGTGTACATGACCTGCAAGCATTGGTCCACCGGATACGAATACGGTTGGAACATTAATTCTTGCTGCTGCCATCAAAAGTCCCGGAACGTTTTTATCACAGTTTGGAACCATGACAAGTGCATCGAACTGATGTGCGAGTGCCATACACTCGGTGGAATCTGCGATCAGATCTCTTGTGACAAGAGAATATTTCATTCCGATATGTCCCATTGCAATTCCATCGCACACTGCGATCGCCGGGAATACAACCGGCACACCGCCTGCCTCTGCAACGCCTAATTTCACTGCATTTACGATTTTATCCAGATTCATATGGCCCGGTACGATCTCGTTGTAGGAACTTACGATACCTACCATTGGTTTTTTCATTTCTTCTTCTGTAAAGCCCAGTGCGTTGAAAAGACTTCTGTGTGGAGCCTGCTGCATCCCTGATTTTACATTATCACTCTTCATATTCTGTCATTCCTTTCCCTCACCTGAAGTTATCATTCAGCCCGGATTTTTCTCCTCAGGTGATACCATTTCATCTTTTTGGATTTTAAATTCGCTCACAGATCAGATCGCCCATCTGTGATGTACCAACCTGTGTTACATTTACTTTCTTTGCATCTTCCTGCGGCATAATGTCAATGGTGCGGTAACCGTCTTTTAACACCTGTTTGACGGCTGCTTCTATTGCATCCGCCTCTTTATCAAGATCAAACGTGTAGCGGAGCATCATCGCTGCGCTTAAAATGGTTGCGATTGGATTGGCAATTCCTTTTCCTGCGATATCCGGTGCAGAACCGCCGCTTGGCTCATACAGACCAAATCTGGTGTCATTCAGACTTGCGGAGGATAACATTCCGATAGAGCCGGTCACCATACTTGCCTCATCAGATAAAATATCACCAAACATATTCTCCGTCAAAATAACGTCAAACTGTTTTGGATCTTTGACAAGCTGCATTGCACAGTTGTCTACGAGCATATGCTCATAGGTGACTTCCGGATAATCTTTTGCGACTTCTTCCACTACTTTTCTCCATAATCTGGAGGAATCTAAAACATTTGCCTTATCCACGCTTGTCACTTTCTTTCTGCGCTTCATGGCGATATCAAATCCGCGCTTTGCGATTCTTCTGATCTCGTTTTCATTGTAAGTAAGTGTATCGGTTGCAGTTATCACACCATCAACCATCTCCGTCTTTCTCGCCCCAAAGTAAAGACCTCCGGTCAGTTCGCGCATGATCATCATATCAAATCCATCTCCGATAATATCGTCACGGAGCGGACAAGCTTCTTTCAATTCTTCATATAAATAAGCAGGTCTTAAATTTGCAAATAAATTCAAAGACTTTCTCAATTTTAACAGTCCTGCTTCCGGTCTTAATTCCGGAGCCAGTTTGTACCATGGGGAAGTCTGTGTGTTTCCACCGATCGATCCCATCAGAACTGCATCCGATGCCTTTGCAGCTGCAATTGCCTCATCGGTAAGCGGCACGCCTGTCGCATCGATCGAACATCCTCCCATCAGAATATCCTGATACGTAAACGAATGTCCGTATTTCTCCCCTGCTTTATCTAAAACTTTTTTCGCCTCTGCCACGATCTCCGGTCCGATTCCATCGCCTGAGATCACACCAATATGACACTCCATATCCAATCCCTCTTTTCTTTCAATTCACAGCCTGTCTGTGCACCTCTGTGAATCCGTATCTTTTTCACTTTAGCACAGTAATTGCCGACAGTATTTATAAAGACTATAATATAGTATCTTTGGAAACATTTCAACTATCATTGCTATTTTTCTTTTTCATAATAGTCATAACTGTTACCTATAGAAAATACAGCTTATCATTCCTCACATACATAATGATAAACACTTTCGTATAATTCTGTGCGCACGCTCTGAAACTCATCCTCTGAAAGCGGTTCCGGTGCTGACATGATCCGCAGGGGGATTTCATGCCGGTCTTCTCCCATCGGCGGCTGGATATATGGATATTCGTTAAAAGTGAACCCATGCCGCTCATAAAATCCTATTCTTCTTTTTTTCAGGGAATCCTCCGGCAATTCCACCTCCAGAACAACTTTTCCTGCTTTCTGCCTTGCCAGTTCCTCTAACATTTTTCCGCCGATCCCACTGTTTCTTGCTTTCTCACTGACTGCAAAATGCTCGATAAAGACAAATTCCGCAAACTCCCAGACTGCTAAAAATGCCAGAAGCCCTCCCTCGTTTCTTACACCGAGCAGCTCATATTTTTCTTCATCCAGAAGTTTTTGCTGCCCTTCCTTTTTTCTTCTCTCATCTGCCGGAAAACTCTGTTCCATAATACGATAAACTTCTTCAAAATCACTTCTATCCAGCTTTTCAAGACAAACCATTTTCTTTCCCTTTCATCATCATATTTTGATCCGGATCATGCGTGAAACAGCAGCTCCATAAGCAGCCCGCTTCCCTGATGCTCTTTCAGATACAGATAAGACGCCGGCAACTGCCGACGTCTTATGATAAAGCACTCTATTTACATTATGCTTCTTCCGGTTTTTCAACTGCTGCAATTGCAGATTTCTGCATTGGGATACGGCAGTTCTTGTTGCTTCCAAACTCAACAATGACTGTATCGTCTGTGATATCAATAACTGTACCGTAGAAGCCACTTGTTGTCAAAACAGTATCTCCTGTTGCAAGTTCCGATAACATTGCATTTTTCTTCTGAGTCTCTTTCTTCTGTGGACGGATCATGAAGAAATACATAAATGCAAATAAAATAACTAACCAAAGGATCATTCCACCCATTCCTGCTGCGGATGATGCTCCTGATGATGCCAAGATTGATAACATCTTTCTTCCTCCTAAAAACTTATTGCTCTCTAATATCGTATTTTGATATTTTTAGAAACTATAAAACATTGTACACAAAACCTTGCGTTTCGGCAAGCTTTTCCAATTAATTTTATAAAATATTTAGTCTTAGACAATATCTGTCCTTTTAATAGAACTTCTTCTGTCCGCTCATTTCTTTTTCACGGTCGATCTGTCCCATGTTATAAAGTTTTTCTTCCTTATACGATCTGAAGTTTCCGGCATCAAGCGCATCCCGGATCTCTTCCATCATCGTATTGTAGAAATAAAGATTATGCAGTACACACAGACGCATTCCAAGCATTTCTTTTGCTTTCAGCAGATGGCGGATGTATGCCCTGCTGTATCTGCGGCACGCCGGACACTGGCAGCCTTCCTCGATCGGACGCATATCTTTTTCATATTTCTGGTTAAACAGATTGATCTTTCCCTGATTGGTGTATACATGTCCATGACGACCATTCCGTGACGGATAAACACAGTCAAAGAAATCAATACCGCGGTCAACGCCTTCTAAAATATTTGCCGGAGTTCCCACTCCCATCAGATAAGTTGGTTTCTTTCTCGGCAGATAAGGAACTGTCTCATCCAAAATATAGTACATTTCCTCATGTGTTTCCCCGACTGCGAGACCTCCGACTGCATAGCCGTCGAGATCGAGCTCCGAGATTCTCTTGGCATGATCGATACGGATATCCGCATAAATCGCACCCTGGTTGATACCGAAGAGCATCTGGTTTTTATTTACGGTATCCTCTAACGAATTGAGGCGGTTCATTTCTTTTTTACAACGCTCCAGCCATCGTGTCGTTCTCGCTACGGATGCCTCCACATAAGGGCGTTCCGCAAGAGCCGGCGCACACTCGTCAAAACCCATGGCGATCGTTGAGCCGAGATTTGACTGGATCTGCATACTCTCTTCCGGTCCCATGAAAATTTTGGCTCCGTCAATATGAGAATGGAAATAAACGCCTTCCTCTTTGATTTTTCTTAAACCGGCAAGGGAAAACACCTGAAATCCACCGGAATCTGTAAGGATCGGGCGGTTCCATGACATGAATTTATGTAATCCGCCCATCTCCTTGATGAGTTTATCTCCTGTTCTCACATGCAGATGGTAAGTGTTCGATAATTCCACCTGACATTTGATCTGTTCTAAATCCTCAGTGGAGACAGCTCCCTTGATTGCTGCCACTGTGCCGACATTCATAAACACAGGGGTCTGGATGTCTCCGTGCACCGTGTGAAATACTCCACGTTTGGCTCTTCCCTCTTCTTTTAATAACTCGTACAATTTTTTCGTACTCCTTCCTGTTTCCGTTATATTAGGCAATTGTGAAACTCGATTTTACGTTATGAATATTACGAAAAGTTAACAAGATCAACGAAAACACGCTTCCGCTACGTGTCACTCGCAATGGTACTAAAATTCTTTTTTTCATTGTATATGATCACTCTTGTGTCAACATTGTAAACAGTTCGAAATAATTTTCAAATGTTTTTTTGCAGCATAGCGGATCGTCTATTATGATCCCGTCAGTCCGTAAACCAAGCAGCGAAAATGCCATTGCCATGCGGTGGTCTTCATATGTTTTTATCACAGCTGCATGCGGCACTCCCGGATAAATGGTCAAAGCGTCTTCTTCTTCCTCGCACCGGATACCGGCACGCCGCAGTTCTGTCACGATCGCATGGATCCTGTCAGACTCCTGAAGTCTGATGTGGCCAATGTGCGAAATATGCACCGGTGCATCTGCGTATGGCGCCATCGCCGCAAGCGTCATCGTCTGGTCAGAAAAATCGTTCATATCTATATCGATTCCATGAATATTTCCATGTTCCGGGCCTTCCACACAGATCCCTTTTGCGGTATCTGTCACTTTACAGCCGAGCTGCTCCAACACCTTTAAGAATTTTTTATCTCCCTGCGTGTTGTCCATATGCACATTTTCGACTATGGCTTTTCCTCCGGTGATCGCTGCCGCACCATAAAAATAACATGCCGCCGACATATCCGGTTCTACGACATAAGTAGTTTTATGATAAGCTGCCCCCGGCATCACCTCATAATTCTTTCCATCAAACTGCGTCTGCACACCCCAGTTTTCCATCATATTGCGTGTGATCCGGATATAAGAACCATCCGTCTTCTCACTTGTGATCTGAATATGCAGTCCCTGCGGAAGCATCGGCGAAATCAAAAGCATGGCACTCAAAAACTGGGTACTCCTGCTGATGTCAAGCCGGACTGTAAGCTTCTGGTCTTTTCTCTGCCCATTAATTTTCACAGGAAGAAAACCCTCCTGTTCCAGATATATAATCTCTGCCCCCGTCTGCTCCAATAAGACAAACAGATCTTTCATCGGTCTTTTTTTCATCTGCCCGGATGCCTGGATCACATAACTGCCATCTGACATTCCAAGCATTGCTGTCAGAAATCTGGCGGCTGTTCCTGCACTTCCAACATCAATCTCTGCTTCTTTTTTCGGAATTGTTCCGCCTTCTCCTTTTACCGTCACACGCCTTTTTTCCTCTTCCACGAGAACATCAAAGCCCAACGCAGTCAGTGAGCTGATAAAATGTCTGGAATCATCTGAAAAAAGCACGCCGTCTAATGTCACTGTCCCATCCGAGAGTGCTGCCATTAAAAGCGCCCGGTTTGTCATGCTCTTAGACCCCGGCACTGTCACGCACCAGTCAATCGGTTTTTCTATTTTTCTCACAAGGTATTGTTCCATTCTTGGAACCTCCTCACAAATTTTTTTACAACTTTTTATATTCTACCATATTCTTATTGTCGCGCAAAGCGAAATCTTTTATAATCATTTTATATTTGGTGATAAAGGAGCACATACCTATGGCAGGATCAACATTTGGAAATATATTTAAAATAGCAACCTGGGGGGAATCCCACGGAAAAGGAGTCGGTGTCGTTGTAGATGGATGTCCGGCAGGACTTTCTCTCTGTGAAGAAGATATCCAGAAATTTTTAAATCGCAGAAAACCGGGACAGTCCAAATTCACTACCCCGCGTAAGGAGGATGACTCCGTTGAGATTTTATCCGGCGTATTTGAGGGAAAAACAACCGGAACTCCAATCTCACTTGTTGTATATAATAAAAACCAGCAGTCCAAGGATTACAGTGAAATTGCATCCTATTATCGTCCTGGACATGCTGATTACACCTTTGATATGAAATATGGTTTCAGAGATTACCGCGGTGGTGGCCGTTCCTCCGGCCGTGAAACAATCGGACGTGTGGCAGCCGGAGCGATCGCAGTCAAAATTTTGGATCAGCTTGGCATCAGACTTATGACCTATTCTAAATCCATTGGTCCAATCGCATGCGATCCGCGTCATTTCGATGCCGAAGAGATTCTGAAAAATCCGGTGTACATGCCGGATGCCGATGCCGCAGAAAATGCAATGGCTTATCTGGAAGCCTGCATCTCTGAACAAAATTCTTCCGGCGGTGTCGTGGAGTGTATCATTTCCGGTGTTCCGGCAGGTATCGGCGATCCGGTCTTTGAAAAGCTGAACGCAAACCTCGCCAAAGCCGTCATGTCCATCGGCGCCGTAAAAGGTTTCGAGATTGGAGATGGTTTTGACGTTGCCAAGGCAACCGGCAAGAACAACAACGATGCTTTCCGCATCGGAACGGATGGTTCTGTTTCCAAAGAAACAAATCACGCCGGTGGTATCTTGGGCGGCATGAGTGATGGTTCCGATATCATTCTCCGCGCCACGATCAAACCGACGCCTTCCATTTCTGCCACCCAGCACACGGTCAACAAATCCGGCGAAGAGATCGACATCAATATCAAAGGCCGTCACGATCCGATCATCGTACCGCGTGCCGTTGTTGTCGTGGAATCTATGGCAGCTATCACCATCGTGGATGCGATGTTTGCAAATATGAGTGCACGCATGGATTCGCTGGAGCGGTTTTATAAATAAACCGGAGTTTAATTGGCGTAGTGTCGCAGATTCTGTGGTGCAATCCATAACGTTGATTGGGCATGTATAAGCGTCCTCTCACAAATCGTGATTTTATAGGTTTATGAAAAGAAAAACGGTGCAGACGAAATATGATGTTCCTGTTCGCCGGGCATTCCGATAAGCCTCTAAAGAGTCTTATCTCCATGGCTCACAAAGGAAATCATATTTGTCTGTACCGTTTTTCTTTCATTTACATTATGGATGACTTGTGAGAGAACGCTTATACATGCCTAATTTACGCTATGAAGCGCACCACAGAATCTGCCAATTTACGTTATGGAACTCACGGTTATGGGATGAGTGCCTATAAAAGAGGTAGAATAAGCTGCTTTGACTTCATGAATATTGTTTCTACAAAAATCACAATCACATAAATCTTCACTTCTTATTTGATTGTAATATGATTTAGCTTTCTCAACATCCAAAGTATTTACCTCCTAAAACTTGAATTGAGATTTCACCTGTTTTAAGAGATTTAAATAACTGTTATATTTTGTTATTAAATTCTCCACAAGCCCTTGAAAACACTGGATTTATCGCAGGTGATCTTTTCCTTATTGTTTCCCTTGTGTTATATCGTCCCATCAGTGTTTACGAACTCTGATAAGGGCAAATACAAGGGCAAGAAAAATCTATAAAACAGTATAACACAAAATAAAAGTGACATGGTGAACTGATTGAAATGCTTCTGATTTTTGTAACTGATAATTGATTGAATGATAAGGAGAGATAAGATACGATGAGAACAATATTTGCAGAATACAATCCACAGCGCAATAGTATTGATGTTTACACCTCTGCTGGCTATATGCTCCGCATTGATTGCTGGGAAGCTGAAAAGAATTTAAAAACTACACCCGGATCAGACTGTGCATTAAACGCACTTGCTATTGATGAACCACTTGAATATGTACGATTATATTTGGACGGGAATATGCAGATGTGGGTAGATGCAGAAGATTCATTAGAACTATGGTGATTTTTCGACGGTGTGAAATTTTTTCTGTAAATTCAGATCTTCTATGATAATTGATGCGGCTTAACAGCAGTTTTCTGTTGTTAAGCCGTTGTTTATTTAATAGCAAAAATAAGCCGGTATGTCAAGAGCACCCAGAAAATCTGAACGTACATTTACTCTTGATCATCCGGCTTATTTTCAACAGCACTACGATTACCTTTTTTAATATTGTTTGGGATACTCCCTCCATAACCGTCACAGCAATTTTATACTTTACTTCCATTTCAATCTTTTCTGGTGGATTGGCTAAAAGCCTGTCAATATCATTTTCCTCAACACCAGCCATTTTTGCTATCGTTAGCTTGGATATGCCATGATAGGAAACATGCACTTCCAAAAAACCGCTTAATTGCCTATCCTTCCCTTCCAACTGTTCCTATATTTGAAAAAGAGATTCCCATAAATCCACCTCAC